>Ga0055480_10000288_pt1 | contig 18381 bp, 14 predicted proteins | sample Muzzi_PWB_D2_FD_57935 | JGI IMG/M metagenome (GOLD analysis project Ga0055480, IMG submission 57935) | Wetland microbial communities from San Francisco Bay, California, USA, that impact long-term carbon sequestration - Muzzi_PWB_D2 | ecosystem: Environmental > Aquatic > Marine > Wetlands ... | reverse complement strand
CCCACGGCCTCACGGCCGAAGGGCACCAGACGACGGCCCGCGATCTGGCACGGCTCGCCGCGCTGGCGTTCAAGCAGCCGGAATTCCGCAAGCGCGTGGGCACCGCCCGGCATGGCACGACGGTCGACTCGGTGTCTGGCTACCAACGCAACGTGGTCTGGAAGGGCACAAATCAACTCCTCAAGATCAAAGGCTATGACGGTATCAAGACCGGAACGACCGGCGCGGCGGGAAGCTGCCTGGTTTCGACCGCCAAACGCGACGGCCGGCGGCTGGTGATCGTCGCCTTGGGCGCGACGTCGACCGAATCGAGGTACACCGATACCCGCAATCTCTATCGCTGGGCCTGGAACAATTTGGCTAAGATTAGCTCAGGCGCCGAGACATCGAGACAACAAGCGAAGGCGAATTGACGATGCGTACCTTCCATAGAACGGCAGCGGTCTCCTGGCTTGCTGTCTTGGCGACCGTTTGCGTGATCGATTCGACAGCATCAGCCGTGGAAGACCGTGCTCCCGTGATCGTCACGGAAAAGGCGCGCGCACTGCATGCCCGGTCGCTCGTCATCGATGGCCACAACGACATGCCCTGGGAGATCCGCAAGCAGGCCTCGTCCGATTTCTCCAAAATGGATATCTCGCAGCCACAGAAGTCGTTGCAGACCGACATCCCGCGGCTGCGTGCGGGCGGCGTCGGGGCCCAGTTCTGGAGCGTGTGGGTGCCGGTCGACCTGGGCTACCGGGGCGAAGCATTGGCGACGACGCTCGAGCAGATCGACCTCGTGAAGCGCATGGTCCATCGCTATCCCGACACCTTCGAGCTCGCGCTCTCCACGGACGACATCGAGCGGATTCACAAGCAGGGCAAGATCGCGTCGCTGATTGGCGTCGAAGGCGGCCACTGTATTCAGGAATCGCTCAACGCGCTGCGGAAGCTCTACGAGTTAGGCGCTCGGTACATGACGCTCACGCACACCGACACGCTCAACTGGGCTGACTCGGCAACCGACGAAGCCAAGCACGGCGGGCTCACGCCCTTTGGCGAAGACGTCATCCGCACGATGAACGAGTTGGGGATGCTCGTCGATCTATCGCACGTGTCGACCGACACGATGAACGACGCGCTCGACGTCAGCGCCGTGCCGGTGATCTTTTCGCACTCGTCCGCACGGGCGGTGGCCGATCATCCTCGCAACGTGCCGGATCAAGTACTCCGGCGAATCCGCGAGCAGGATGGCGTCGTGATGGTCAACTTTTTCTCGGGCTTCATCGTGCCGGAGTCGGTGAAGATCTGTCTCGACGGGATGCTCTACGAGCAGGGCTTGCGCCGCACCGAGGATCCGGCCACGATCGATGCGAAGATGATCCAGTGGCGGGCCACGCATTCGTATCCCCGCGGCACGATCCACGACTTGCTCGATCACATCGACCACATCGCCCAGGTGGCGGGGCCGGAGCACGTTGGCCTCGGCTCCGATTTCGACGGCGTGTCTGTGCTGCCCACGCAGCTTGAGGATGTCAGTTGTTACCCGACGATTACCCAGGGGCTCCTGGACCGCGGCTATTCCGACGAGCAAATCCAGGGCATCCTGGGCGGCAACCTGATGCGGGTGTTCCGCGCCGCGGAAGCCTACGCTGCGAAACACCGCGACAGTGTGTCTCCGTGAGCCGATAACCGAATTTCTTGAGGCCGAAGCAGTGCCGGACGGCGAGTTCCACACCCGATTTCGCGTGTCGCCGATCGATCCGTCAACGCTACGGTGCGAGGACGTCGAGCGTACATTGGCACGACTGGCCGAGTCGTCGAACGGCCGGCTCAAGGTGGAGCGGTTTGCCGAGTCGTATCAAGGGCGGCCGATTCATCTGGCGACGATCGGCACTGGGCCACGGCGGGTCTTGCTCTGGTCGCAGATGCACGGCGACGAGCCGACCCACACGGCCGTGCTCTTGGATCTGTTGAGTTACCTCACGAAGTATTTCAGCCAGTCAGCCGTGGCCGACATCCTGGCGGGCACGACGCTCTATATGCTCCCGATGCTCTGCCCCGACGGCGCGGCGGCCGGCACACGGTACAACGCCCAGCACATCGACGTGAACCGCGACGCGCTGCGGCTCGAGACGCCGGAGGGACGGGCCCTGCATCGTGCAGTGGAACTACTGCGGCCCGAGTTCGGCTTCAACCTTCACGACCAGAACGCCCGCACGGCGATCGGCCTTCCGCCCAAGCCGGCAGCCGTGGCGCTGATGACGCCGCCGCTGGACGCCGAATTGACCGAGACGGCACAGATTCGCAAGGCAAAACAGCTGGCCGCGTGTTTCGCCCAGGCAGTGTGGACGCGCGCCGCCGACATGGTCGCCCGCTACGAGGCGGATTACATGCCTTGGTCATTTGGCGAACGCGTGCAAGCAATGGGCGTGGTGACCGTGCTGGTGGAAGCGGGCGGCTGGCCGGGACACAATCCGTCGCCGCTGGTCGAGGTGCATTTCGACGGCCTGTTGGCGACATTGCGGGCAATCGCCAGCGACAGTTTTGCCAACGCAGATCCGAGCATCTACGACCGGTTGCCGCGGGCCAATGAGCTCCATTTATACGACGCCGCGATCCTCGGCGGACGCGTGCTCGACGCCAATTGTCGCGGTCCCGTGCGGGCCGACCTTGGAATCAATCACACGCACGGCAAACGGCACTCCGCGTCACGCCGGCCGGACGGAAAAGTCGTCGACCTCGGGGATCTCGGCACGTCGACTGGAAAGGTCGTGACCGACGGGAGCGGCTGCATGATCTTGCCGGGACGAGTCGCGTACTTGCACGATTGGATGCCGGGCAATCCCCTCGATGAGAATCTGTTGGACGCGCTGCTTGCCGGCGGCGTAACGACGGTGGTCGGCCGCGCCGACCCCCATTGCCGCGAGGCGATTGAGTTGCTGGCGACGCCGTTGGAACTACCAGTCAATTGGTGCTTCGTGGAAGTGGATGAGATGAACGGCCATCTATCCGCCTCAGCCACCTATCTGGAGATCGCCCAGCAGTCGTGGCGCGAGCACCGGCGGCTGGGCTTCGGCGCGAATCGCGGCATCATCCGCCGTGAATACTTCGCCGACCTGGCTGTGTATGAGGAGGGAGCAAGTGACGACACGCCGCGGGCGGTCCGCTGCGTGGTCGTCGCCGGCGAGACCGTCTGGGCCAACGGCCAACGCACCGGCCAGAATGCGGGCACGCTCTTGCGGCGCAGCAGGGAGAATCGACAGTGTTGAACAAGGTCTGGTTCTGGCTGCTGGTGATCGGAATCCTCTACGGCTTCGGCAAAGGAGCGTGGCAAAGCTATGCCCCACGACCTGACGCGCCGAAGCCGGCGGTGGCGAACGGGGAGGCGCCAGCCGCGGACGAAACCGGCCTCGCGGCAATGGGCAAACGACTCAACCTGGCGACGATCGATGCCGCGACCACTTCGGTCGAGATTTGCATCATGCTGATCGGCATCATGGCTCTCTGGCTGGGTCTCTTGAACATCGCCAAAGACGCCGGCCTCGTGGAAGCGTTCGCCCGAATGCTGCGCCTGCCCATGCGCTGGCTGTTCCCTGAAATCCCCGATGGACACCCGGCCCAGGGCGCGATCTTGATGAATCTGTCGGCGAACATGCTCGGCCTGGATAACGCGGCCACGCCAATGGGGCTTAAGGCGATGCGCGAGTTGCAGCAGCTCAACCCCGTGAAGGACACCGCGACCGACAGCATGGTCATGTTCCTGGCGATCAACACCAGCAGCATCACGCTGGTGCCGTTCACGATCATCGGCTACCGAGCGGCCAGCGGCAGCACTGATCCAGCTGGGCCGATGGTCGGCATCTTGCTGGCAACGAGCGCTAGCACCTTGGTTGCCATCGTGTGTACGCGGTGGCTATCGCGCTGGCCGAGCTTCCGCATGCCAATCGGCAGCCGCGCGAACTCCGGCGGCAGTGTCAGTGGCGACGATCCAGCTCCTGGAGGCAACTCCTGATGGAAGCCATCTATCAATCGTTCAACGTCGCCAGTCAATGGACGATCCCGGCCGCGATCTTGCTGATCGTCGTTTGGGCCGCCTACAAGCGAGTGCCCATGTACGAGTCGTTTGTCACTGGCGCCAAGGAAGGTTTCGACATCGCGATCATGATCATTCCCTATCTGGTCGCGATGCTGTTCGTGATCAAGGTTTTCATGGCCAGTGGCATCTTCGACGACGTCAAATCCGGCGGTACGCTCGCACTGCAAGCAGTCGGCCTCGGCGACTACGCCGAGACGTTCGATCTGTTGCCGCTCGCATTCACTCGGCCGCTCACCGGGAGCGGCTCGCGGGGGCTGCTGATCGAGCTGTTCGACGTCCACGGCCCGGACAGCTTCCTCGGCAACACGGCAACGTTGATGATGGGCAGCACGGAAACGACGTTTTACATCTTGACGATCTATTTCGGCGCGGTGCAGGTGAAAAAGATCCGGCACGCGCTGCCGGCGTGCCTGCTCGGCGACCTGGCGGGGATCGTCGCGTCGATCGTGCTGGGGTATTGGCTGTTCTGGGGCAAATAGCGCTGGCGAGGAATTGGAATGCAACCGGTGAGACCCAAGGCGCTGAGGCAAGGTGACACGATCAGCGTCGTGGCGCCGGCCGGGCCGGTGGTGCGGGAGCGGATCGAACGGGCGTTCGAGCGGTTGCGTTCCCGCGGTTACCACATCAAGACGCACGGCGACGTGTTCCGCTCGCGCGGCTACCTGGCAGGCGACGACAAGACGCGGGCCGCCGAGCTGATGGCCGCGTTTGCCGATCCGGAGTCGACCGCCGTCTGGTGTGCCCGCGGCGGCTGCGGCGTCGTGCGGATTCTGGACCGCCTCGACTACGATCTGATCCGCCACCATCCTAAGCTGTTGGTCGGCTTCAGCGACATTACGGCGCTGCACCTCGCGCTGCAAAACCGCACTGGCTTGGTGACATTTCACGGGCCGAATCTGCAAGACGGCTTCGGGGCCGACGAAGAGATGTCGGCAACAACCGAAGCCGCGTTGTGGCGAGCGATCGCGCCACAGCAGCAGACTTCCACGGCGCTGCCGCCCAGCTACACTTATGCGGAATCCGGTACCAGGGACGTGTCGCTCCGCACGGTCATGCCCGGCGTCGCCCGAGGTCGGCTCACGGGCGGTAACCTGGCGGTGCTCTCTGGGCTCGAGGGCACTCCATTTGAAATCGACACTGTCGGCCGCATCCTATTTCTCGAGGACGTGAACGAGTCGGGCTACCGCGTCGACCGATACCTTGCCCAGCTGGCACTTGCCGGCAAATTGACGGAGATTGCCGGGGTCGTGTTGGGTAGCTTCTCATGCGACGAGGATGCCGATGTCGGCGACGAAGCCGCGCTGACGGAGCCGCTCTACGAGTATCTCGGCGAACTTGGAGTTCCAGTCCTGGCGGGCCTGCCGGCCGGGCACCAGCGTGAGAACTGGTGCCTGCCGATCAACGCGCTGGTCGAGGTCGACGCCGACGCGCGTCGCGTGACCATGCTCGAACGTCCCGTGTGCCTCGCCAATCAATAGCCCCAAAACCACCGCCTATGCCCGAGCATCCCTATGGTTGGCTGAGCATTGCGCCGCCGGTGGCGGCGATCGTCCTGGCGATCGTCACGCGGCGGATCCTCCTGTCGCTGTTCGCCGGCCTGGCCGTCGGAGCGCTCATCTTGTCGCAAGGCAACCCGTTCACCGCGACAGTCAATCTGCTGGAAACGCAGCTGTGGCAAACCACAATTCAGCCCGACAAGCTCCGTGTGTTTGCTTTCAGCATGATGCTCAGCGCGATGATCGGCGTGATCCAGATCTCCGGCGGCATGCGCGGCATGGTCGAGCTGCTCACGCCCTGGGCTCGTTCGCGCCGCAGCGGACAGATCGTCACTTGGCTACTAGGGATGATCGTTTTCTTCGACGACTATGCCAACTGCCTCCTGATCGGCGGGACGATGCAGCCGACCTGCGACCGCCTGCGGATCTCGCGCGAGAAGCTCTCCTTCCTGGTCGACGCGACTGCCGCGCCGGTCGCCGGCATCGCCATTGTCTCCACGTGGATTGCGATCGAACTCGATTACATCCGCGAAGGGATCGCCAGCCTCGACCCGCATCTGTCGGTTGGGCTGAATCCGTTCGAGTTGTTTGTCGCCTGTGTCCCGTATCGATTCTACGTGATCCAGATGCTGCTATTCCTGCCCTTGATGGCGCTTTTGAAACGCGATTTCGGGCCGATGCTCGCGGCGGAGCGGCGGGCAGCCCGGGGGCAGAAGCCGGCCTGGGCCACCAGTGATTTCGCCATCGATCCCTACGACGACGGCCAGGAGATTCACGTCTCGCACTGGACGAACGCCGTGCTGCCGCTGGCGCTGACACTCGTGGTTTCGCTGTGGTTGATCTACGCGACCGGTGCCGCCCGAGTCTCGTCGGAGTCGGCTCAGCTCTCGGGTTTCGAACGTTTTCGTGCCGCGTTCGGGTCGGGCAACTCGAGCATCGCCCTCTACTACGGGGCCATCGCCGGTTTGCTCATGGCCGTCGCGCTGGCCCGTTGGCGGGTCGGTGTCGCGGCCAAGCGCGTGGCTGCCGCCGCTGGACTCGGCGCCAGAATGGTGCTACCCGCGCTGGCAATCCTGGTGCTCGCCGGCACGATGTCGCGGATGACTGGCAACAAGGCCGTCGACGGCGCGCCCTCCGCACGGCCCTACGAGTATCAAGCCGATCGACTGTACACGGGCGACTATTTGAAGCAGATTCTCGTATCGGTCGGCCAGGGCAGGACGCACGACTTCGCCCGCTGGTTCCCGACGATTGTCTTTCTGCTCGCCTGCGTGATCTCTTTCTGTACGGGTACGAGCTACGGCACGATGGGCATCCTGCTGCCGATGGTGATTCCACTCGCCGCAATGCTGATCGGCGCGACCGCGCCACAGCACCTCGCGGAGAGTCCGATTTTTCTGACGGCGATGGGGAGCGTGCTGGCGGGCGCGATCTTCGGCGACCACTGTTCGCCGATTTCTGATACGACCATCCTCTCGGCCTTGGCCAGTGGCTGCGACCACATGGCCCACGTCAACACGCAACTGCCCTACGCAGTGGTTGTCGCTGCTGCGGCGACGCTTCTGGGAACCTTGCTCGTGGGTCTGGGCACGTCGGCGTGGCTGCTCCTGCCGCTGCAAACCGTGGCACTCCTGGGCGTGCTGTTGATTGTCGGCCGACGTGTCGACGACTAACCGGTCTATTCACGGGCGAGGTGCGCGTCGGCGTCGCGGCGCAAACGTCAGCGATGATCGCACGCTTCGCCGCGCGCGGGTCGCAGCCGCTGGCCGCCGGCAAAAATCAGCGTGAGCGCGGCGAGAATCACCGCAGCAGGTTCGGGCACCGCCGATAAGGATGCAGCTCCGCTCCCAGCGCCCGACGCTCCGAATCCGGTCTTCCACACGTCGTAGTCGCCGGCATCGATGACGCCGTCGAGGTTTCCATCGGCGCCAGTACCGACCTTGACGGCTTGCCCGACGGTATTCCGCCATGTGGTATAGTCTGAGGCGTCGACGACGCCATCGCCGTTATAGTCGCCGGCGAGAAAGCCAGGAATGAATTCCTCCGCCAATTGTTGCATCGAACCGTTGAAAACATCGCGGTCGACGTTGCCCGATATCCCGCTGATCTGTCCAACCCAACTCCACTGCCAGAATTCCCAATCGCTCCAGATGCCAATGTTCGACGCTGTCGGCGGACTCGCCGAGGCATAATTGTTCGTACTCGTTGGCTTGGGGAACCAAAGATCATAATTGGCGATGTCGGCATTGAGATAGTTGTTAGCAATGTATCCGCCAGTATAAATGACGGGATCGAAGCCCAGTCGGCTCCGAACCGTATTGCAGAACTGAAGGACCCACCTTGAGGTGTAACTTTTGATCGACGGCGAAACCGGATCATCTGGCAGCCCCGATTGCTCGAGATCGAGCACCGGCCGCAGAATCAATCCCGGACCATTGTAGTAGCCCTGGATGGCGTCAACAAAATCATTGGCTTCGTCGATAGCGTCGGTGCGAATCGTCTCGCCGCTATCCAGCCGGGCAAAATGGTAGGGACCGACTGGGATTCCAACCGCGATCGCTCCTGCGATATCCGTGTTGAACTTCGGGTCGACGTAGTTGACGCCTTCGGTCGCTTTGCAGAATGCGAATTGAATACCGGAATTCTTGACTGAAGTCCAGTTGATCGTGCCTTGGTAATGCGAGACGTCGATACCCTGCACGACCGCGTGTACCGGCAGTGATTGCAGAAATGTCGCCACGACGACAATCGCGAAAAGTACAAGCCTCACTCGTTCCATACTCTAATCTTAGTGTCGGTGCCCCGACATGTCACGAACGGAATTGGCCTGCAATCGGCAACGATGCTCGCATCTGCGCAGACGCATCATCGAAAAACGCACCTTCCCGCTACGCGAATCGATTCGTGCGCTCGGCGACGTACGGAAGCACAACCACCGAGGGTCGAAATGCCAAAAGGTGTTGGATCACTAGGCACTGCGAGGACCAAGTTTGATAGAATTAATTGAACAGCGTGCTTGGCTCAGACCGAGGCGAGAATCGACTTTGACCTTCACCGCTCGCAGTGTTGAGAACTGCGACCGGCGGAATTTTCGGTGTTGAAAAATGGACATGCATCTCGATCAGCGATTGGAAAGAACCCCTGCTTCCGACGGCGGCGCGAGCCCAGGTAACCGCCTGGTCGACGCTGCCGAACGGATCCCGGTCCGCGTGTATCGCCACGCCGCGGATGCCAACCGGGCCGTGGCGCAGCAGATCGCCGACTTGATTCGCCAGCGCCAGGCGGAGGGAAAGAATTGTGTGTTGGGCCTGGCCACGGGCAGCACGCCGGTCGGCGTCTACGACGAGTTGGTGCGGATGCACCGGGAAGACGGTTTGTCGCTCTCAAACGTCATCACGTTCAATCTCGACGAGTATTTTCCGATGCAGCCCAACGAGCTGCAAAGTTACGTCCGTTTCATGCGCGAATACTTGTTCGATCTGGTGGACATCGCGCCCGAGAATTGGCACGTGCCCGATGGCACGATTGCGATCGAGCAGGTGAACGACCACTGTCGCTGGTACGAGCAGCAGATTGCCAAAGCCGGCGGCATCGACATCCAGCTCCTGGGCATCGGCCGCACGGGTCACATCGGCTTCAACGAACCGGGCTCGGGGAAACAGAGCCGCACGCGCCTGATCACGCTCGACAAGGTAACGCGGATCGACGCGGCCAGCGACTTCTTCGGCCAAGAGAACGTGCCGCGGCGAGCGCTCACGATGGGCGTGGGCACGATTCTCGAAGCGCGGCAGCTGATCATGCTCGCCTTCGGAGAGCACAAGGCGGGCGTGTTGGCCGAAGCGATCGAGAAGCCGCCCAATCCCTCGATTGCGGCCAGCTTTCTGCAACAACACCCCAATGCGCTGGTCGTGCTCGACGAAGCGGCCGCCGACGGGCTGACCCGCTACCGTGCGCCCTGGCTGTTGGGCCCCGTCGAGTGGGACGAACCACAGATTCGCAAGGCCGTGATCTGGCTGGCCCGAGAGCTTGACAAGTCGGTGCTCAAACTCACCGAGCTCGATTACAACGAACACGGGCTGCAAGACCTCCTGGCCGAACATGGGCCAGCCTATAACATCAACGTCAAGGTCTTTCGTCATCTGCAGGCCATGATCACCGGTTGGCCGGGCGGCAAGCCAGCCCACGCTAAGCAGCCGGGTGACCGGGAATCGCCGCACGATCACATCTTCCCCAAGCGGGTGCTTGTGTTTTCGCCCCATCCCGACGACGACGTGATCTCGATGGGCGGCACGCTGATCCGGCTGGTCGACCAGGGGCACGAAGTCCACGTCGCCTACCAGACGTCCGGCAACATTGCCGTGTTCGACGAAGACGCGATTCGCTTCGCGGATTTTGCCGCGGAGTTCAATCGGCACTTCGACGTTTCGCCCCAACGGACGGCCGAGCTGGAGTCCCATGTCGAAGAGTTCCTCCGCAATAAGCAGCCGGGACACGTCGACAGCCCCGAAGTGCAGATGATCAAGACACTGATCCGCCGCAGCGAGACCCGCGCGGCCGGCCGCTGCTGCCACATCCCCATCGAGCGACTCCATTTCATGGACTTGCCGTTCTACGAAACCGGCCGCGTGAAGAAGAAACCGCTCAGCGAGACCGACGTCCGCCTCACCGTCGAGCTCCTGCAACAAGTCCAGCCGCACCAGATCTACGCGGCGGGCGACCTCTCCGATCCTCATGGCACGCATCGCACCTGCCTGGCCGCGGTGCTCCGGGCCTGCCGCGAGTGTGCCGGCGACGCGTGGTACGGCGACTGCGAAGTCTGGCTCTATCGTGGTGCCTGGCAGGAATGGGCGCCACACCAGATCGAAATGGCCGTGCCGCTCAGCCCGTCGGAACTCGAACGCAAACGGACGGCCATCTTCAAGCACGAGTCGCAAAAGGACCGGGCCCTCTTTCCCGGCCCCGACATGCGGGAGTTCTGGCAACGCGCGGAACAGCGCAACCGCGAGACGGCGCGGGTCTTCGATCGGCTGGGCCTCGCCGAGTACGAAGCGATCGAAGGCTTCGTCTGCTGGGACAGTGAGACGATGCAATTGGACTGATCATCCAGCCACTGGGTCGCTATATTGCCGAGACCAACCCCTCGGCTCCTCTCGCCAAACGCCATGATCCGCACCCGACTCTCGGTGATGATGCTGCTCCAGTATTTTGTCTGGGGCGCTTGGTTCGTGACGTTCAGCTCTTATATGGCCGCGGCGGTCAATTCGACCGGCGAACGGCTGTTTTCCGATGAGTTGATCGGCCAGGCCTACGGCACAGCAGCCATCGCCGCGATGATTGCTCCGATTCTCCTCGGAATGATCGCCGACCACTTTTTTTCCACCGAGCGAATCCTCGGCGTGCTGCACCTGGGCGCGGCCGCGGTGCTCTACCTGGTGTCACGTGCCGAATCGAGCGTTGCGCTGTACGTGGGCCTGCTCGTGTACTTCCTGGCCTACATGCCGACGCTCTCGCTCACCAATTCCCTTTCATTCCACCACCTGTCCGATCCGGGCCGGCAGTTTCCCGCGGTCCGCGTCTGGGGCACGATCGGCTGGATTGTGGCCGGGATTCTCGTCGGTTCTCTCCGTTGGGCCGAGGCGAAGTGGGGATTCCTGTTTGATCGACCTTTCGGATTGCCGTTGAATCTCTCACTCGGCGAAGCGCTGCCCGGATCGGCGACGATCCAAACCACCTCGATTCCATTGTTAATCGCGGCGGGCGCTGAGGTCGCATTGGGTGTCTATTGCTTTTTCTTACCGCATACGCCGCCAGCCAACAGCGGGAAGGCGGCCTCGGTGCGCGAGGCTCTGGGACTCGACGCGCTCACTTTGTTCAAGAGCCGGTCGTTCCTGGTGTTCATGATCTGCTCGTTTCTGATCTGCATTCCGCTGCAGTTCTATTACACGTTTACCAACCAATTCTTGAACGAGTTGGGCGTCGAAGGCGCCGCCGCCAAACAGACCTACGGTCAGATGTCCGAAATCGTCTTCATGATGCTGATGCCGCTGTTTTTCGCGCGGCTGGGCATCAAATGGATGCTGCTTACGGGGATGGCCGCCTGGGCCGTTCGCTACGGCCTGTTCGCCTACGGCAATGCCGGCAGCGACATGTGGATGCTGATCGTCGGCATCTTACTTCACGGCATCTGTTACGACTTCTTCTTTGTCACCGGCCAGATCTACGTCGACAGCAAGTCGCCGAGCGACTTCCGCGCGTCGGCCCAAGGCCTGCTCGCATTCATGACGCTTGGCTTGGGGCTGTTCGTCGGATCGGAGATCTCCGGCCGCATCGTCGCCTACTATGCCACGCCCGACGCGACGATCCTGCACGACTGGCGATCCATCTGGCTGGCGCCGGCTGCGATGGCCGCCGTCGTGATGGTCGTCTTCGCGCTGTTCTTCCGCGACGACGCGAGCCAACCCGTGCCCGACCACGACCGCCAATCCTGATAGGTGCCGGCCACATGATTCGAATCGGCATCGCCGGCATCGGCTTCATGGGGATGATTCACTTCCTTGCCTACCAAAAGCTGCGCGGCGCTCGGGTCGTCGCGCTGTGTGAATCAAATCGCAAGCGGCTCGCCGGCGACTGGCGCGACATCCGCGGCAACTTCGGTCCGCCGGGAACCCAGATGGACCTCAGCGGCCTACGGACCTACGCCAAACTCGACGCGATGCTGGCCGACGACCAGATCGACCTGATCGACGTCACGCTGCCGCCGTCGCTGCATGCCGAGGTGGCCTGCCAGGCGCTGGCCCGCGGTAAGCACGTCTTCTGCGAGAAGCCCATGGCTCTGACGGCCGGCGACTGCCGCCGGATGCTGCGAGCCGCCCAACAGGCGCGGCGACAACTGCGGGTCGGACACGTGCTGCCGTTCTTTCCAGAGTACGCCTGGGCGCTGCGGACGATTCGTCGTGGACGCTATGGCCGGCTTCGTGGTGGGAGCTTCCGACGCATCGTGGCCGACCCGCTCTGGCTCAAGAATTATTGGGTCGCCGACCAGGTCGGCGGGCCGATGCTCGATCTGCACGTCCACGACGCCCACTTCATTCGCCTCCTGTTCGGCATGCCGACGGGCGTCGTCACGCGCGGCACGACCCACAACGGGCTCCCCAAGTTCTGGCACTCGCTATTCGAGTTCGACGACGCCAACTGTGTCGTCGAGGCGACCAGCGGCACAATCGACCAACAGGGGCGGTCGTTTTGCCACGGCTTCGAAATTCACCTGGAGCGGGCGACGCTCCTGTTCGAGTTTGCCGTGATGGGAGGTGTCGGACGATACCTCTGCCCGCCCACCATGCTCGACGCCCGCGGCAAGGCGAGATCGGTCGAACTCTCGGACGGCGATCCGCTCGTCGCTTTTCGGGCCGAGCTGCGCGAGGTGATCCGGTGTGTCGCCAAAGAACATCCAAGCGACGTACTGGGCGGCGAACTGGCGCGCGACGCCATTCTCATGTGCCAAAAGCAAGCAGAGAGCCTGGCGGCGGGCAGGCCGGTGCGACTCCGATCGGGATGAGTCGACTACTTCTTGTTCTTGGAGGCCAGCTGCTGCTTCAGTTTTGCCAACAGTTCGATCGCCCGGCCGATCTCCGCCTTTTGGCGCTCCGGCTCCTGCGGGATTTCACGCTCGATGATCAGCGGACCGCGATAGCCGATGCGGCCGAGCGTCTGCAAGAACGCGGCAAATTCGACGTCCCCCTCGCCCAACGGCATCTCTCGGCCCCAAGTGACGCCCGGTTCACTCGACCAAGTGGCGTCTTTGCAGTGGACGCTGCGGACGTAACGACCGAGCTTCTCCAATGCCGGCAGCGGCTGGCCCACGCCGTAAAGAATCATGTTGGCCGGGTCAAAATTGATGAACAAATTGTCTCGCTCGACGTCAGCCAGGAATCGCAACAACACGTCGGCCGGTTCCTGGCCTGTTTCCAAATGCAGCGCCTGATTGTTCTGGACGCAATGGTCGCACACCGTTCGCGTGGCAACCACGATGTCCCGATAGGTTGCGTCGTCCGGTCCGTGGGGGATGAAACCGACGTGGAGGCCTACGGCCTCGACCTCTAGCAGGCGGGCAAAATCCGCAATCTCAAACAGTTCGCGCAGCCGGTCGTCCCGAGTCGCCAGCGGCACGAGCCCGACCGTTGCTTTCACGGTCGGAATGTCGACGTAGCTTTCACCTTCGAAGCCGCCAAAGACGCACGTGACCTCGATCCCGAAATCCTCCAATCGGCTGGAAAACTCGCGGGCACACTCCGCGGTTCGGCTCGCCGCACGCGGCGCGTGGAGATGGGCAGTCGATACGCCCAAGTCCCGCGCCACCTCCAGGTGGACACCCAGTCCAGCATCGATGCTGGTAAACACTCCGATCGGCCACTTGTCGATATCCTTGTCCATCACTTCCCACACTCCCAGGTACCGTGCAATGGAAAAAAAGCGACGATTTGTCCACTGGACGAATGCCGTGTGTCCGTCAAATCGCATGCTGTGAAAAATGGTAGACTGCGCTCGCGCACGTTATTTGCCACGGGCGTTCTTCTGTAGAATCCGGTCTCCGAAACCAGGCCAGAGTTGGGCCAACGCGAAGAGGAGTTTCGTCCGGGCGGGAAAAACAAGCTCGGGCCGGCGCGCTTCGCAGGCGGCGAGGATTTTTTTTGCCAGCTTTGTCGGGTCGATCGCTTTGAGGCGCGCACCACCTCCGGGGCGGGCGGCCGCGTCCGGCAGGCCAGCGGTTTGGTCCGCATAGCGGGGGCTGCCATCTTCGCGGGCAATTGGGCCGGGGGAGACCAACAGCGTGTGGACGCCATGGGGGCCCAGCTCCATTCGCAATTGTTGGGCGAGTGCGGCGAGCGGGAATTTGCTCGTCGGATACGCACCGAGATAGCGTGGCGCACACTTGCCAGCCAGCGAGCCAACCAGCACGATGTGGCTGTGCTGGTGCAAAAGATCGGGTGTCAGGGCCTGAACGACGCGGACGGCGGAGAGGAAATTGAGATCCCACAATTCTTGGAATTTTGCCGGCGACGTGGTAATCGCGTCGCCGCGCATCGAGCGACCGGCGCAGTGGGCGACTAGGTCGACGCCGCCCCAGCGCTCATGGACCGTGATTGACAGGCGCTCGACGTCCGCGGCACTTGTCACGTCGGCAGGCATTGCGTGCACGTCACCACCGCGTGCGGCAAGTGGGGCAACGGTTTGGTCGAGTGATTCTTGGCCGCGGGCGACAACGATCACACGCGCACCGCGATCGACAAGCACTTCGGCCAGCGCGCGACCCAGGCCGGAAGATCCACCGATGATCACCGCGCGTCTGTTCGACCAGTAGGTCATGGTTGGAGAGGATGCAGGGTGCAGGGTACATGATGCGGCGTTTGATTTGATTTCCCAGATTCCGGCATCCTTGTACTGCTCACCTGGGTTTGAAACTGATGACCTTCCAAAATACCTCCGGGCCGCCGCCGAAGACGACGCGGTGGACACGGGCCGGATAGCCGTACGTCGGATCGAACTCGGCGCGGATGTCAACACTGGCACCGGAGGTCAGTCCCATTCCGTGTTGCGGATCCTCGGCGTTCTGGAGCTCCTGTTCGATGGTCGTGAACATGCCGGGCACCGACCACACGTCCCAGACGCGGCGCTGTTGCGGGGCAACGCCGTCGCGCCGCATGGCGGTGGTAACGCCATTGCGGACTTCGACGTGGACGACGCCCGGCTGGGCGCCTTCGATCGTGAGATCGAGGTCGTAGCTCTTCGGTCCATTCTGGTCCCAGCGTTTTTCGCCGGCCTCGAGGGCATCGACGGTCAACGGGGGAAGCCGCTCGACGACGAACAACTCGAGGGCCAAACCCGCGCCGAGCACCAGGCCGAGCAGGATCGCGCTCATGACCGCGGCACGAGCCCAGCCCGACATTGGCGACGAGCCGGTGTTCACCGACGGAGCGTTTGCCGCGTCGGCTGAAGGATCGGAGGAGCGGCGATTGGTCATGTCGTGCCGAGTTTAAGGGTTGGCGTGGGTCAGCGATGCGCGGTAATCGTCGCCGCTAGGGGGAATGCCGAACCGCGGGGGCTCTGAGCAACTGCACCGAAGTATGGTTGATGATCGCGGGAGGAATCAAGCGTACTTCCGGCCGGGACGTATTCCCAACGGGCAGAGCATCGGCAACAATATGGCTGCATTCATGCTGCTAGACGACATGCTGCCGGATCAGGCGACGGCGATCAATCCCACGACGGCGGAGTTGGCATTAGAACCTGCGATGTATTCGCCACAAGACATTCGGCGACGGGCCCGGACGAAAATCGTCGCCACCGTCGGTCCCGCCTGTAGCTCGCCTGAACAACTCCTAGCGCTGGCTCAGGCCGGCGTCGACGTGTTTCGCCTGAACATGGCGCACGCCGAGCCGGAAGTGCAGCAAGGACACGTCGAGGCGATTCGCGCGTTGAGCCACGAGTTAGGCGAGCCGATCGCGATTCTGATCGACCTGGCGGGGCCCAAGATTCGGCTCGGCGAAATTGCCGACGACTGCATCGTTTGCGAGACCGGCGAAGAGTTCGTGTTCATCACGGGCGACAAGAGCCACTCGCGCAGTGAGCTGACCTCGACCTACGCGCCCCTGGTGAAGGAACTGTCGGTCGGCGATCTGGTGATGTTGGCCGATGGTACGGTCAGCATGAAGATCGTGCGCAAGGAGCTGGGACGAGCGATCGCCAACGTCGTGCAGCGAGGCACGATCCGCAGCCGCCAGGGTATCAATTTGCCGGGAGCGAAATTGAGCGTTCCGGCGATCAGCGTGCACGATCACCAGCACGCCATCTGGGCCGCCGGAGCGGGCGTCGACTTCGTCAGCTTGAGCTTCGTGCGGGCCCCAGACGAGGTGCGGGCGCTGAAAGACATCGTGCGGTCGGCCGGATCCAGCGCCCGAGTCGTCGCCAAGATCGAAAAACGCGAGGCGCTCGAACGGCTCGACGAGGTCGTGCTGGCGGCCGACGCCGTGATGGTCGCCCGCGGCGACTTGGGGGTCGAGATCGACGTCGCCCAGATGCCCGTCGAACAGAAGCGGATCATCCGCTCCTGTCAACGATACCAGCGGCCGGTAATCATCGCCACGCAAATGCTTGAAAGCATGCACGACTCGCCGCGGCCGACTCGGGCCGAGGTGACCGACGTGGCCAACGCGATCCTCGACGGAGCGGACGCCTGCATGCTCTCAGGCGAAACGGCCGTCGGCAACTACCCGCGGGAAGCGGTCGAAATGATGAACCGCATCGCGCTGGCCACCGAAACGAGCGTGCAGGATCGTCGGCCGCGCGAGCCGGAGCCGCACCAGAGCTCGGCGATTGGGCTCAACCCGATCACACGGGCGGTCGTCCGCGGGGCAGGGGAGATGGCCTACGACCTGAAGGCGAAGCTGGTGGTCGTGGCGAGCCACTCGGGCCGGACGGCGCTCGGCGTATCGCAACATCGCAGCTTTGTGCCGACCGTGGGTGTCAGCCAATGCGCGGAGACGCTGCGACAAATGTGCCTGTATTGGGGCGTGACACCACTCCGCAACGCGCCGGCGACCGACGTGCAGGAGTTGATCAAGTTCACCGACGACTGGGCCTGCCGCGTCGGCTGCGCCAAAAAGGGCGACCGGATCGTAATCGTCGGCGGCTCGCATCTCACCGCGGGCGCCAATCACGATGAATTGGCCGCCGGCGTCCACGATGTGGTGCTGGTGCACGAAGTCGAAGGCTCGATCTGACTTCGCCGCCTGCCGAGACGCCGGGTGGCAATCTCCGTCGCGCTCTAGAAGCTCAGCATCTTGCGGTAAGCTCTTAGGCGGGCTTCGACGTCGTCGCGGTTGATCGAATGCATGTGCACGAGGCCGAAGCCTTCGACGTTGAAGCTGGCGACGAGGATTCCGTAGGCCATCGCGGTCTTAAGCGTCTCGGGATCGAAGTTGTTCTGTTCCGCGAGGTAGCCCATCATCGCGCCGGCGAAGCTATCGCCTGCGCCGGTGGGATCGACGACTTTCTCGGTGGGGAACGCGGGGAGCACGTAGGCTTCGTGTTCGCCGAAGAACATCGCGCCGTGCTCGCCTTTCTTAATGACGACGAATCTCGGACCCAGCTTGCGAATACGGTGGCCGGCCAGCACGAGGTTTTCCGTGTCGGCGAGCAGTTTCGCCTCGCTGTCGTTGATCACCAGGCCGTCGATCTGCTTGAGCAATTCGAGCACGTCGGCGTGGGCCGTTTGGATCCAGAGCTCCATCGTGTCGGCAACCACGAGTCGGCGGCCGGGAACCTGCTCGAGCGTCTTCAGCTGGGTGGTCGGCGCGGCGTTGGCCAAGAACAGGAACTCACTGCGGCGAAATGCGTCGGATATCTGCGGCTCGAAGTTGCCAAACACGTCGAGTTCGATGTCCAGCGTTTCGCGGTCGTTCATGTTCGGCTTGTAGCGGCCGGTCCAGCGGAACGACTTGCCGGTCGGCACGACCTGGATACCGGAGACGTCGATGCCACGGCTGGCGAGGAACTGTGTGTGCTCCAGCGGCCAATCGCCACCGACGACGCTCACGAGGTTCACAGGCGTAAAGAACCGCGCGGCGAGCGAAAAGTGGCTCGCCGATCCGCCGAGCAAGTTGTCTTGCCGGCCCCAGGGAGTTTCCACGGTATCAATGGCGATCGAGCCGACAACGAGCAGCGACATGGCGGAGAATTTCGGATTGCGGACTGAGTTTGGATCGAACGAGCGATTTTCCCGTTTCAATCCGCGGTCCGCAATCCCCA
>Ga0055480_10000286_pt1 | contig 18450 bp, 13 predicted proteins | sample Muzzi_PWB_D2_FD_57935 | JGI IMG/M metagenome (GOLD analysis project Ga0055480, IMG submission 57935) | Wetland microbial communities from San Francisco Bay, California, USA, that impact long-term carbon sequestration - Muzzi_PWB_D2 | ecosystem: Environmental > Aquatic > Marine > Wetlands ... | reverse complement strand
CACGCACCCAGATGGGCCGGGCGGCGTAACGACGGATTACCCGCTCATCGATCGACGCGTCACATGCCTCGACTGGGGGCCGGGGACCTAGCACCCTCGTTGCATCCCCCTTCGCACTCCAGGTCATTGCCGAGCCCATCAGCGGAGGGATGCGCGGTGGGGCCTCGCAGCAGGCCTTCGTGGGTGCTCATCGATCCCACGCTCCCAACGCGTCTTCGTCCGCACGTGGCTCTCCGCCCACCGGGGCGGCGTGCCGCGCCGAGGGGCCGGTGAACCTCGTGAGGAACGCGAAAGCGCCCGTCCGAGGACGGGCGCTTTCGTGCTCACACGAGACGACGAATCGCTTACGCGGTACCGCCGATGAACACTACCTGCGGGTCTACCCCACAGCCCTGGAAGGTCACCTGCACAGCGCCTGCACCGTCGTTGCTCGCCGCTGCGACGCGGATCACACCGCCCACGAGATTCCCCGGGTTGGCCTGACGGGACGTCTGGCAACTCGAATCGTACACGAGCGTCTCGACGGTTGTCACACTCAGGAGGAAGAAGCCCTCGGGGCCCCGCGCCTGGAACGTGCCGTTCCAGTCGAGCGTCCCGTCGGGGAGGGGGCCGTTGAAGTCGATCGCACTTCCCGCTACCGGAGCAAAAGCCAGAGACCCCTCGGTGTGGGCGCTTGATTCCTGACCACTCACTACCAGCCCAAAGCCGAAGTTCTCATCCAGCGTGATCAGGCTGGTCTGACCGCGGAGCGAGCGCGTGCCGTCCCACGTGAGGACGAGGTCCGGCTGCGATCCCCCGGCCGGCACGATGCCGGCGGCCCACTGGTTGAACGAGATATCGAAACCGATCACGGCCGAGGCCGGATCCGAGATCCGGACGCTGCCGCGCAGGAACAGCGTGTTCCCGGTGGTCTGGTCGAGGAAGTTGCAATACGGATCCTCGAACGAAAAGAGCGTGTTGTCGGGAACGCCATCCTGGTCCGTGTCCGGCGGGGGATCCGGAGTGAACGACGGGCAGCCGTCCGGCGCGCTGAACGAGGGCAACGTGCCGCCGGTGTTGCGGAGTCCGGCGGTCGACTGGACGAAGGTACCGGGGCCAAAGAGACTCGAATAGGCGTTCACGTCGACGGCTTCGCTCGTGAGTCCACCGACCGACACGCCCAGGGCGCCGAGCACCCCGGCGGCGACGGCGTCCGCGTTCTGGGAGTTCAGCTGGGTTGTGGCCGGCTCATCGCTGCCGCAGGCGCTGGCGCCGACGGCTACCATGAGGGCAAATCCAAGCAACTTGGCGTTTTGCAATCGAGTCATCGGTACGACATCCTTGCTGATGGGCACGTGATGGCCGGGCTCGAGGGCCCGGATCTGAGAACATAACTCATTGATATACAACAACGTAGACTCTAGCTGCGCGGACCCATTCGGACCGGTCTCGCGCCGCGGGCTGCCAAAGAGCCGGGCAACGCGCATGCCGGGAGGGCATACATTAGCGGCCAACAGGGGTGTGGCGCCGTGAGGGGCATCACCCAGGCGGTGCTATTCCCTTGCTGCGCCATAGGTTGAGGGTAGGTTGAGCCCTCAGGGGTATTCTCGCCACCTCCCCTCGTCACCCAGGTCCACTGTGGCAGCGCTCTTCTCCCTCCAATGCCTCGGTCGCCCCGGCCTCTACGCCCCGGACGGGCGCGCTGTCCGTTTCAAGACCAAGAAGCACCTGGCTCTCCTCATCTACCTCGCGGTGGAGCCCCGGGTCCCCCATCGGCGGGACCGGCTGAGCGATCTCCTCTGGGGGATGGCGGAGGCCCGCGCCGGCCGGCACTCGCTCGCGACGGCGTTATCGGTCCTCCGGGCCCGGCTGGGGCGGAGCGCATTCGAGGGGGGGCGGGACTGGATCCGTTTTGTCGGGGAGGGACTGGACATCGACCTGGAGCGGCTGGCGGCGGGCGAGGTGCTGGAGACGGATCTCCTCCCGGCTCTCGACGTCGGCGGCTTCCTGGAGGACTTCGAGATCGAGGATGCACCGGGGTTCGACCTGTGGCGTGATCAGCAGCGGGCCCGGTGGCAGCCCACGATCCGAGACGCGCTTACCCGGTTGATCGACCGGTGCCGCCGGACCGGGGATTTCGGCCGCATCGAGGGATACGCGGACCGGATGCTCCGGCTGGACGAGTTGAGTGAGGAGGGGATCCGCGCCAAGATGGAGGCCCGTGCCTTTGCGGGCGACCGGCTCACGGCCCTCAAGCTGTACGAAGAGTGGCGCGAGCGCCTGGGCCGCGAGCTGGCGGCTATCCCGTCGGCGATCCTCGAGGGGATGGCCCTCCGCCTCCGGCGCCGGGGGTGGGAGCGGGAGAACACCAAGGAGATCCCGCCCGTCCCCACCGACCATTGGAAGGGTCGGGCCTTCGTGGGGCGGGGGCCGGAGTACCGGACGCTGTACGAGGCGTGGGAATCGAGCAAGGTGGGCGTCCCGCGCCATGTGCTGGTGCTGGGCGACTCGGGGGTGGGGAAGAGTACCGTGGTCGGGCGGCTGGCGACGGCGGCGGGCCTCGAGGGAGCCGCGGTCAGCCGGGTGCAGGGCCACGCGCTCGAGCAGAAGGTGCCGTATGCGGCGTTGACCGGTTTGATCGAGGAGCTGATCGAGCGGCCCGGGGCATCGGGGACGGCGCCGGAGGCGCTCGCCGAGTTGGCGGAGACGGTGGTGGCGGTGCGGGAGCGGTTCCCGAAGTTGCCGCCGGTCTCCACGACGGAGGGGGAGACCGCGCGCATCCGGTTTTCGGAGAGCGTGGAGCATCTCCTTCGGAACGTGGCGGAGGAGCAACCGGTGGTCCTGGTGGTGGACGACTTTCACCACGTGGACGATGCCAGCGCGGCGGTACTGCATTTCTTGATGCGGCGCTTGATCCGAGTGCCGGTGATGGTGGTCTTGGCGGCGCGGACGGGGGAGTTGGCAGCGCTTCCCAACGGTCAGCGGGTCGTCGAGAACAGCGCCCAGCTCCACCTGCACTTGCTGCAACTGGCCCCGCTCTCGGATCAAGAGAGCGGCTGGCTCATCGACTCGCTCGTGCCTCCCGGTTCGACCGGGCCGGTGGGCGCCACTCGCCGAGCCTTGATCCGGGCCGCGGCTGGGTTTCCCTTGGCCCTCGAGCTCCTGGTTCGGGACTGGCAAGGCCACGCGGATCAATGCCTGGCATTGTCTCTCCAAGCGATGACAGAGGACCTCCCACACGGCGTGGCCCCGGCCGACGCGTATCGCCAGGTGTTTGAGCGCATGTACCAGGGACTCCATCCGCTCACCCGGAGCGTCCTCAACCTGGCTGGCATTCTCGGGTCTCGTCTGAATGACACGCGGATGTTCTCCATCGGCGACCTAACGTTGGGACAAACGATGGCGGGATTGGCAAGGCTGACCGAGTTGCGGGTGCTCCGGGATGATGGCCGGGAACTCGTCTTCGTAAACGAGCTCATTCGGGCCCAGGCATACTTGGCGGTTCCCTCCCCTGTCCGCCGGACTCTACACGGGACGATCGCAGACCGGTTGCTCGCCGATGACCGTCTCGGCCGCTCGATCCCGGGGCTTGAGATCGCCTGGCATCTCATCCGTTCGGGACGCGGGGAGGAAGCCGTTCCATTTGCTCTAAGCGGTGCTCGGGAAGCAATCGCCGGAGGTGCCCCTGCAGAGGCTGAAGGTGCCCTCCGATCTATGATCAATCAACTCAGAGGTGAGAGGAAAGGTGAAGCACTGTACCTCTACGCACAGGCCCTTCAGGAACAAGGTAGGATGCGAGACTCGATCACCGTCCTGGAGCGCAGGACCGACTTTGCGGGAGTTGACCGAAATGCGCTCCAACTTCTCCAGCTTCGTGCGCTTCGATTCCTCAGCGAACACAAAGACTGTGACTTCAACGCATGCATGGAGAATCTGGCCGCTCTCCTGCGATCTGCTACTGATGAGTCGCTAGCACTAGGTGTCGCTCACACTCTGGCACCAGCAGTCGTAGATCGTCACCTGGATAGCATCGACGACACTTTACTTCATGCCCTCAAACGATTCGCGACCACTCCGTCACATGCACATACATTCGCGCAAGGCTCATATGCTCACGCAGTTCTCCTGGCTCGACGTGGGGCAATCAATAAAGGTCGCACCCTCATCAAGACCGGTATCCGCGTTCTCCATGAAGCAGGGATCGCGAATTCACTACTGGTACAACTCCTCAATGGACTCGGCGTTCTCTCTGTAGCCGAGGGGCAGTATGACAACGCTCTCGATGATTACCTCAAGGCACTGGCCGCAAACGAACACATTCAAAACACGCTCTGGGAGCAGTGTTTAGCGACGAACATCGCACTGTGTTACTTCAGGCTCGGCGATTATGGCTCCCAGATTGCCTGGTCCACAAGGGCACTCGAGAGCAATGCCAGGTGCGAACGACCAGCGATCCATCTTCAAGCTCTTCATTATCTCTCTGTAGGCCAAGCGATGAATGGTCTCATCGGCGATGCGTTCGCCTCTTTGAGAAAGGGCGATTCACTTGCCCAGGCCCTGAACCCGCGAGGTCTACAGAATTGGTTACTCCAGGTAGCGGATATTCACCAGATAGCAGGTGATACAAAGCACGCCGAGGCAATCGCAGCCGAGGTCGTTGGACACTCGAGTTGCAAGCCCCTTAGGTCCAGACGTCACGCAGGAGCGTATGCGCGGTGGGTCGCCATTGTAGGAGTCAAGCGATTCCCCGGTGTTGCGGCGCAAGTACTAAGATCGCTCTCGAAGCGCGGGACTTCCTACGATTGGATGGATCGCGTTGAGATTCGCTGCGCAAGGGACTGGCTAATGGGCTTTGCCAGCCTTCCGACGAAAGATGAGAAGCCGAAGGGAGTGCAGGAATTCCTGGGCCGACTTGGGCTCTTAGATGAGCGTCGGGTCGAGCAAAGCGAGAGCAAGGAGTCTAGAAACCTCGTTACCCCTCACGCCTCTTCCAAGCACGTGGCGCGTTCCATATGACACGCTTGGACTTTCCCGGACTAGTGACCGGTTCAGCGACCGAGGTGGGCTGTTGGCCGCTAAGGTCCGAAATGAGGCGACGTACTGCAAGGGAGGAGATGACGAGATCGACAAGTTTCGGATCAAACTGCGTAGCCTTACACCGTTGCAGCTCAGCAATAACGACGTCGATGGACAGCGCTTTGCGATAAGGCCGATCCGTCGTCATCGCATCAATCGTGTCCGAGATCATGATTATGCGTGAACCCAGCGGGATGTCAACATCGAATAGTCCGTCCGGATACCCAGCTCCATCCCACCGCTCGTGATGATTACGCACCATGTTCTGAATGGACCCACGAAAGCTGGAAATAATCCCTACAAGTTCAGCACCCCTAGCCGAGTGAGTCTGTAGGAGGGCAAACTCCTTCTCAGTCAGTTTATCCTCCTTCCTTAGGAGAGGAGCAAATTCCTCATGGATCTTGCCGACATCGTGCAGTAGCCCGGCCGTTCGGATATCCTCAACCTGTTTTGTGGGGAGACCCATTTCGTTGGCGATTGCACCAGAAAGAGTTGAAACTCTAATGGAGTGACCAGAGGTGTAGGGATCTCGAGCTTCCATGGCCTTGACCATGACTTCGAGAAGTTCTCGCCCGGTTTCCTGTAGGCGATGGTACATGCCGTAGATATGTCGGAGTACAACAACGGGGATTACGACCGCTACGAGGCTAGCAGGGCCTAGATTGAAGGGTACCCATACCTGCGCGCGGACGTAGAACCAGGCCACCACGAGTGCGATGGCGCTTGCCCCAAGGTCATACCCGAGGACGCCCCTGGTATTCAGGTTCCATATTTCGCGGAATCGTCGGCCGCTGCTGATAGCAACCACGGCCGAAACGAGTACGGAGTTTACAAGGAAATAGAGGACTGCAAACACGAAGAAAAGAACGATATCCCACTGAACGGCAGTTGCTGATATCCCCTCAGTAAGCTTTAGGTATTCCGGGGGTATTCCTCCCCCTAACCAACTGTAGATAAGAAGGGATCCCGCCAGCGAAAGGACTCGCTGGGAGGCGTTGAATATTAGCTTTATTGGTGGTGTGCGTCGAACTTGATTGAGAAACGTCGAAAGCACCGAAACGATGCTCGCCCAGAAACCGCCGAACAGAATGCCAGTCGTTAGGTGGACTACGAAAGCGATAGAGCCAGAGGCACTGACTCTAAGTTGTGTCCTCAGATTTTGGACCAACACCGCTGCTGCTAGGAAACTGCCAAGCTGAAAGAACCCTGGGAACTCGCGATGAGACCTCCACGACGCGAATAGCACCAATCCCGCCGCAGCCGTCACCGCAGCAACGAATAGCCTCGTTCGACGCTCGAGATGCTGATCCATCAAGGTTGAGGTAGGGGACCCCGAACTACTTACGTCCAGTCCTGTTCCTCAGCGCGGAACAGACCAAGAAGAGTGGCCAAGAACTTCAAGAAGACCGAATCTTCCTGGGTGTTTGCAGCGCTTGTACTGACTCGCGACATGAGCGTCACCTCCTCGGAGCAAGGGAACTACACTCAGGGAAGTGGCAGGTCCCGCTACGACCCACCCGACGCTCCGCTCATCACACGCCGCTACAGCTTCGCTCTCTCTATTGTCCCTCCGGGGTCCCCTTCCTCGCCTCCTTTCAAATGATCGTGACCGTCCCCCCACCCACGCACGCCCTCGGGCGCGCTCCGCCCTCACGGTATCGACCTCCGCCTACGCTCTCCTACTACGGCCGGCGCGCCTCCGTCCAGCGATTGGTGGCGTCCAACACCGCGAGCACCGCCGAACGCTCCGCGCTCTCACGGATCTCCGCCGACCCCGTCATCAACAGCGTCTCCCGACCCCCCAACCCCTGCACCGCCACGAATACGAATTCCCGATCGAATGCCTGCACGATCTTGGCCCCCTCCAGCGCGATCGACGAATCCTCCAACAACCGGTCCAGCACCGTGATCGTCGCCCGCGCCGCCGCCTCCACCCGACTCCGCGGCGTGTCGCTGCTCTCCGCCTCGGCCGTCTCCTGTTGCCCCAGGTAGCTCAACGACACCGTCAGATTGATCCGGTGCGGCCGCCGACCGGGCGCTAGTGTCAAATCTTCGAACAGCACCGCCCTCTGCAACGACCGCTCGCGAACCGCCGAATGCTCCAACGCCTCGATCGGCCGGACATCCGCCGTCTGCGCGATGCTGATCTTCCGGTGGTCCACCTTGAGCCCCAGCTGCGCCAGGAGCGCCGACTCCACGTTCCGGACGATCTGCTTGGGCGACAGCCCCGATTGCGCCAGGATATGGACCTCGCTCACCTCGCCCAACGGGGTCGTCACCACCCGCGCCGAAAGCACCCCTTCCAGTGACGTCAGGAGGTTCTCCGCCCGCCGGACTCCCCAGGGATCTGGGGCATCCATCCCCCCCACCCCGGGCTTGTCCCGCTCGCCAAGCTCCGATTGCTTTGCCGAGTCTAGCGCCATCGGGCCCCTGTCTCTAACTCGAAGTGAAGATGTTCGGTTTCTGTTCGGTATCGTGCTCTTCGCCTGCTACCGCGTTTCGCCCCAAGGACTTCGCCTGGTAGAGCGCCCGGTCCGCCGTGACCAAGAGGTCACCGGCATCGGGCTTGCCCGGGTCGAATTCTGCAAGTCCTATGCTCGCCGTCACGTAGCCAACCGGATGACCCATCCGGCGGCCAACCCCCTCGATCCCGGCCCGGATGGCCTCGGCCACCCGGGTGGCACCCCCCAGATCGGTCCGGGTCAGGATCACGACAAACTCGTCCCCTCCGTACCGGGCCGCCAGGTCCGACGCGCGGACCGCCTCCTGGATCTCGGTCGCCACCCCGCGGAGAACCGTGTTCCCCGCCTCGTGGCCAAAGTCGTCGTTGACCCCCTTGAACCGGTCGAGGTCGATGAACAGCACCGCGAAGCCCTCGCCGCTCCGCTTGCTCCGTTCCACCTCGTAGGTCAACCGGTCACGGAGCACCCGCACGGTGGCGAGCCCGGTCAGCGCATCCGTCGCGGCCACCTCGGTCGCCTCCTCCGCCCGCCGCTCCTGGTACGGCACGCATTGCCGCAGGGTGGCCCGCCCGAGGGCCGCCACCTCCGCGAAGCGACGGCAGGTCGGGAAGCCGCAGGCGCCGCAGTCCCACGGCCGACCGTTGGGCCCGGTTCCGATCGCCTCGAGGATCGCCGCCACCGCGCCCGCATCCGCCGCTCGCGGCCGCGCCTTGATATCGAACGTGGCCCCGACGCTGGCGATGACGGTCTGGTCGACGATCGGCCGGGGGCTCCGCGGCGGCTCGGTCGACGCCACCAGCGCGCGGCGCCAAAAAAGCTCCTCCGGCGGGCCCGACAGCGGGTGGTCGAGCGTCCCCTCGTAGGAGAGGATGTCCACGAAGCCGAGGTCCAGCCGGTCATCGACGACCGCGTGTGCCAGCGCTCCGAGCTGGTGGAGGCCGCGAACCTTCAGGAACCGGCGGCTCGAGTGGCGCGCCTCCTCCAGGAGGGCCAGCGGGAGTCCGCCCGCCGCGCTGAGATGGCGGCGGCGCTCCTCCGGAATCCGAAGGAAGTAGTCCGGTTGCGTCAGCACGCTCACGCCGCGGAGCCGGAAGATCAACTCCAGGTCCGCAAAAGTGACCGCGGCGTCCAGATCCGGACTGTTGATCGGAGGACTGATCCCGGCGTAGACGATCCCGGTCCGCTCCCCGTACTGGGCCCGCAGATACCGCGCCTCCGCTACCGCGGGGATTGCGACCGGCGCCAGGTAGGGCACCAGCTCCGGGTAGTCCTTTCGGATCTTCTCCACGACCGCCGGGTCGGTGGAGCGAACCATCGTCCCCCAGTCTTCCTCACGCCACAGCCGGAGATACTCCCGAGCCACTAATTCGTCGCCGAGAACCCCGCGGTGGACCGTCCGAAAGCCTGCTCGGTAACAGGCGTTGACGACCTGCTCGGGGGTCGCCGGATAGAAGTGCGCGGCGGCCTCGGGGCACAGGATCAAGATCCCGTCGCCGCGTGCCGCCACGGCCAGGGCACGACCGATCTGACCGGACACGTTGATGGCGTCATGGGGGCAGGCAGGGACGCACAAGCCGCAGCGGATGCAGGCCTCGTCCACGATCTGGACCCCGGACGCCTCCACCGACACCGCGGCGGTCGGGCAGACCCGGACACACGCGAGACAGGCGACACAGGAATTGGCGTCGATCGAAAAGTGCACGGAGCCGGCGCTGTCTCTAGGAAATGGTCCAATATCGGCCTCGGGGCGGGGCTTTGTCAAGGCCGACCGACGTTGCAACTCGCCTTCCGAAAATGACTTAGCCTAGGTCGTACGCCTTCAGCTTGCGATAGAGGGTACGCTCGCCGATCCCCAGGACCTGGGCCGCCCGGCGCCGGTTGCCGTTGCTCTCCCGAAGGGCCGCCTCGATGGCCGCTTTCTCGACCTCGGCCATCGTCATCCCCGGGCGGTAGACAACGGCGTCCCGCTCCTCGGCAAAGTCCTCCCCTTCGATGACGTGCGCCAGGGTGCCTTCGTCGCCGAGGTTGTCGGACGGCCCCACCTCGATGACCTGGACGGCCCCCGGCCTATCCTCCACCCGGCGGCGGAGTTCCTGGACCTGGAGACGGAGGTCCATCAGGCTCCGCAGGATGAACTCGAGTTCCTGGCTGGGGAGGGGCGGCCCACCGCCACCCTGATTCACCCGCACCGGGAGGAGGATGCCGGGGCCCTCGAAGATGTCCTCCGGGATATCGGAGGCGCGGATCTCGTCGCCCGGTGCCAGCACCACCATCGACTCGATGAGATTCCTGAGTTGGCGGACGTTCCCGGGCCAGGGCGCCGAGGCCAGTCGTTGCATCGCTTCCGCGGTGATGCCGCGGAACCTGCGGGGGTCATCCGCGGTGAGCTCGCGGATGAAGCGTCGCACCAGGATCGGGATGTCGCCGCGGCGCTCCCGGAGCGGCGGGAGGTAGATGGTGAGCACATTGAGCCGGTAGAAGAGATCGGTCCGGAACTCGCCCAGGCCGACCGACTCCTTGAGGCTCTTGTTGGTGGCGGCGACGACGCGGACGTCGACGCTGATCGGCTGTGTCCCTCCAACGCGAAAGAAGGACCGGCTCTCGAGGACGCGGAGGAGTTTGACCTGCACGCTCTTGGAGACCTCCCCGATCTCATCCAAGAAGATCGTCCCGCTGTCCGCCAGCTCGAAACGGCCCAGCCGCCGCTCGGCGGCGCCGGTGAAGGCTCCTTTCTCGTGGCCGAACAGCTCCGATTCGAGGAGGGCCTCGGGGAGGGCGGCGCAGTTGACCGCGATGAACGGACCACCCCGGCGCGGCGAGAGGTCGTGGATCGCCTTGGCGACGAGCTCTTTCCCGGTGCCCGATTCCCCCTCGATGAGGACCGTGCTCAGGACCGGCGCCATCTGCTCGATCTTGACGAGCACTTCCTGGATGGCGGCGCTCTCGCCCACGATCCTGGTGCGTTCCTGGATGTCCCGCCGTCGGATGAGCCGGCCGACGGTAGCGACCACGTCGTCGGCTGGCACGGGTTTGACCAGGGCCTCGGTAAACCCATGGCGGCTCAGCCGGTCTTGCCGGTCCGAGTCGGTCGGCTCGAGGAGGGCGAGCGTGGATACCTCGGCGTCGCGCGCCAGGGCCGCGAGGTGCTTGGCGGGTGGCTCGTACACGGCGCCGGTCACGATGATCACATCCGGCTGGCCCCGCTTGATTGCCTGCCGCGCCTCGTCCAACGAGTCGACGAGATCCGTGCGGTAGCCCCCAGCCTCGAAGGCGGCGTTGAGGGGCACGGCCGTTTCGAGATCGGCCATGGTGATGAGGATCCGGGACGCCATCTCAGCCGTGTCCCGTCCGCTCGCCACGGAGAAGCGCGACGGCGTGTTCCACGACCGGGGCAAGGACCGCAAGACCGTCGCGCACGCCGCCGGGACTCCCGGGGAGGTTGACGATGAGCGTCTGGCCGCGGACTCCCGCGAGTCCGCGCGAGAGGGCGGCCCGGGGGAAGGCCGGGAAGGCGCTCACCCGCAACGCCTCCGCCAGCCCGGGCGCCTCACGCTCGATCACCGCACGCGTCGCTTCCGGGGTAACGTCCCGCGCGGTGAGCCCGGTGCCGCCCGTCGTGAGGATGAGGTCGATGCCGCCAGCGTCGGACCAGCGGGTGAGGACGGTCACGATAGCCACCGTGTCGTCGGGGACGAGGGCCCGCTCCGCCAATTGGAACCCGTGGTCCGCCACCCAGGCCGCGATCGCGTCCCCCGACCCGTCGACCCGCTCGCCCCGGGCCCCGGCGTCCGACACCGTGAGCGCCGCGATGCGGGGGCACTGGGAGGGGGTCCCCTCCGGCGGGGCCGCGGTCACGACTTCTTCTTGGCGGATCCCTTGGTCCAGAACGGCCGCTTGACGACCTCGGCGGGGACGCGGGTGCCGCGGCAGTCGACTTCGAATGCCGTGCCCACCTTGGCGGCTCCGACGGGGAGGTAGGTCGTCCCGATGGGGATACCGAGGGAGGGGCTCATGGTCCCGCTCCGGACCACATCCACCTCGCGGCCATCGCAGTAGACCCTGTAGCCGGGGCGGGGGATGGCCTTGTCCTTGAGGGTGAAACCGACGAGCCGGCGGGTGACGCCCCGCGCCTTCTGGGCGCGAAGGGCGTTCTCCCCCACGAACGGTGCGCCCTTGTCCAGCTTGACGATCCATCCGAGTCCGGCCTCCAGCGGTGTGACGGCGCCGTCGATCTCGTTGCCGTAGAGGGGGTAGGCCATCTCTAGCCGCAGGGTGTCGCGCGCCCCCAGCCCGGCGGGAGCGGCCTTCCCCTCGCCGGTCAGGGCTCGCCACACCGTCTCGGTGTCGCTCGCGCGGCAGTAGAGCTCAAAGCCATCCTCGCCGGTGTAGCCGGTGCGCGAGAGGAAGGAGTCGCGCCCGGCCACCCGTCCCGCTTGAAAGGTGTAGTACGCGATGTCGTCGAGCCGGGTGTCGGTCTCCGGCTGGAGCACCGCGGCGGCCTGCGGCCCCTGGAGGGCCAAGAGCCCGACATCCTCAGAGATGTTCTTGAGTCGGACATTGGCGCCTCGCTTGAGACCGACGAGGTGGGTCCAGGCGGAGGCGATGTTGGCCGCATTGACCACGATCATGACCTTGTCCTCGAACCGATAGACGGTGCAGTCGTCGACGAAGGTCCCCTCCGGCGTGAGAATCGCCGAATACTGGACATCGCCGGGGCGGAGGGCGGCGATGTCGTTGCAGGTCACCCGATTGACGAAGGCGTTCCGGTCCGGGCCGCTGATCTCGAATTCCCCCATGTGGGACACGTCGAAGATCCCGGCGCCGCCGCGAACGGCCCGATGCTCCGCGAGGATCCCTTCGCGGTACTGCACGGGCATCTCGAACCCGGCGTAGGGCACCATCTTCCCTCCCGCGGCCACGTGAATGGCATGGAGGGGCGTATGCTTCAGGGCGGCATTAGCGGTCATCGGTGGTCTCTCCCATCAGGGTGGCCAGGAGGGCCTTCTGGACGTGGAGCCGGTTCTCGGCCTCGTCCCAGACCCGCGACTGCGGGCCGTCGATGACCTCCTCGGTCACCTCTTCCCCGCGGTGCGCAGGGAGGCAATGCAGGAAGATGGCCTCGGGCTGGGCCAGGCGCATGAGGTCCTCGTCAACGATGTACCCGTGGAACGCCGTCCGCCGGAGTTCGGCCTCGTCCTCCTGTCCCATCGAGGCCCAGACGTCGGTCGTCACGACATGGGCGCCGTCGGCCGCCTCGTCCGGGTCCTCGGTGATGACCAGCGTGGTGAGGGCCTTGTTCCGATCGAAGAGCTCCCGGTTCGGCTCATACCCCTCGGGACAGGCCAACCGCAGCTCGAATCCCAGGAGGCCGGCCGCGTTGATCCAGCTGTTGGCCATGTTGTTCCCGTCGCCCACCCAGGCCACGACCTTCCCCTCCCATCCCCCAATGGACTCGCGGATGGTAAGGAGGTCCGCCAGGATCTGGCACGGGTGGAGGAGATCGGTCAGCCCATTGATGACCGGAATCGTGGCGTGCTCCGCCAGCGTCTCGACGTCGTCGTGGTCGAACGTCCGGATCATGAGCCCGTCGAGATAGCGGGACAGCACGCGCGCGGTGTCGGGGAGAGGCTCGCCCCGCCCGAGCTGGATGTCCCGCGAAGAGAGAAACAGCGCGTGACCACCGAGCTGGTACGTTCCGACCTCGAAAGAGACGCGAGTGCGGGTCGAGCTCTTGGTGAAGATCATCCCCAGCGTCTTCCCCGCGAGCGGCCGATCGCGGTACGCCCCCGTCTTCATGCGGATGGCCAGGTCGAACAGCGCGTGCACCTGAGCCGCGGAGAAGTCCGGGATCGCGAGAAAATCACGTTTCGGCATGCGTGTCCTGGCGCGGGTGGTCGACTGGGGCTGATTCTAGCGGGAGGCCCGAACCGGGGCAAGCCAACCGGCTACAGGATGTAGCGGCGGAGGTCGTCGTCTTCCACGACCTTGATCAGGCGGTCCCGGACGGCCGGGCCATCATAGACGACCCGCTTCTCCGGGTAGTCCGGGAGCCGGAAGAGGAGGTCTTCCATCAGCGTGGCCATGACGGTGTGGAGCCGGCGGGCGCCGATATTCTCCATCCGATCATTGGCCATGGAGGCGATCCGGGCGATCTCCCGAATGCCGTCCTCGGCAAAGACCAGCTCGGCGCCGTCCGCCGCCACCAGCGCGGCATATTGCTTGGTGAGCGCATTCTCCGGCTCGACCATGATCCGGACGAAGTCGTCTTCCGTCAGCGGCTTGAGCTCCACCCGGATGGGGAAGCGCCCCTGCAGCTCGGGGATCAGATCCGAGGGCTTGGAGACATGGAAGGCGCCCGCCGCCACGAACAGCACATGGTCGGTCCGCACGAACCCGTACCGCGTCTGGACGGTCGATCCCTCCACGATCGGGAGGAGGTCCCGTTGCACGCCCTCCCGGGACACGTCCGGCCCCGTCTGGCTCCGTTCGCCGGCGATCTTGTCGATCTCGTCGATGAAGATGATGCCGTGGTTCTCACAGCGGTCGAGCGCCTCGTTCACGACGTCGTCCATGTCCACCAACTTCCGCAGCTCCTCTTCGGTCAGCACCCGGCGCGCCTCGGGGATCTTGACCCGGCGCCGCTTCTTCCGCTTGGGGAGCATCTCCTGCAGGAGCTCCGTGAAGTTGACGTCCTGCCCCTCCATCCCCTGCGGCGGCTGGAGCATGTCCAGCATCGGGTACCCCTGGGTCGCCACCTCGATGTCCACCTCCCTATCGTCGAGCCCGCCTTCCCGCAGGAGGCGCTGGAGCTTCTCGCGCGCCTTCTCCCGCCGGTCCGGGGGGCCGGCTCCCTCGTCCGCCGCGGCGGGCTTTTCGCGCGCGGCCTGTCCCGTCGAGCCGACCACGAAGACCCCCTCCTGCGCCGTCCCCGGGGCGTCCTTTCCGTCCCCGCCTCCGTCCCCCGCCCCCTGGTCCTCCGACTTGGCCGGCGGCGGCGGCACGGGTGGGAGGAGGATGTCCAGGAGGCGGTCGTCGGCACGTTGCTCGGCCTGGGGATAGACCTCGTCCTCGCGCTCGGTCCGGACCATGTTGATGGACACGTCCACGAGATCCCGCACCATCGACTCGGCGTCGCGCCCGACGTAACCCACCTCGGTAAACTTGGACGCCTCGACCTTGAGGAACGGCGCACCGGCGAGCCGCGCCAGACGGCGAGCCACCTCGGTCTTCCCAACGCCGGTGGGGCCGATGAGAATCAGGTTGTTGGGGGTGATCTCATCGCGGATCTCCTCCGGGGCGCGCGAGCGACGCCAGCGGTTCCGGATCGCAATCGCGATGGCCCGCTTGGCGTCTTCCTGCCCGATGATGTACCGGTCTAGTTCCGCCACGATCTGCCGCGGCGGCAGCTCCTCGAGCCAGGGGATCGGGTCCTCGGGTGGGGTGTCGGCGGGCGGGACGGCTGGCGCCAGCGGCTCCGACATCAGGTCAACTCCAGCACGGTCACGTGATCGTTGGTATAGACGCAGATCTCGGCCGCGATCGCCATCGCCCGCTCCACGACCTCCCGGGCGCTGAGGCCCGGGAGGTCGATCAGGGCCCGGGCGGCCGCCAGGGCATAGTTGCCTCCGGAGCCGATGGCCAGGAGGCCGTCGTCGGCCTCGATCAGCTCTCCCGTGCCACTAATAAGGAAAGAGTGCTCCCGGTCGGCCGCGACCAGGAGCGCCTCCAGCCGGCGGAGGATCCGGTCGCTCCGCCAATCCTTGGCCAGCTCCACCGCGGCCCGCGGGAGGTTCCCCGGGTAGCGGTCCAGCTTCTCCTCGAACTTCTCGTACAGGGTCAGGGCGTCGGCCACCGCCCCGGCAAAGCCTGCCAGGACCTTCCCCCCCTTCAGGGTCCGGACCTTGACCGCCTGCCCCTTGACGATGGTGTCGCCGATCGAGACCTGGCCGTCCCCGCCGAGGGCGACCTTCCCATCTTTTCGCACCACGAGGATGGTGGTGCCGTGCAGTTGGCTCATCGTCGTTCCGTGCCGAACGTCAGGCGCGAGGGTGGGCGTCGCGGTACACCTGCTTGAGCCGCTCGACGCTGGTGTGGGTGTAGATCTGGGTCGTACTGAGGGACGCGTGCCCCAGGAACTCCTGCACCGCCCGGAGGTCGGCCCCGGCGTCGAGCATATGGGTCGCGAACGAATGACGCAACGAGTGGACGTGGGCGTCGTCTACCCCTACCGCCACCAGCAGCGCCCGCATCCGCCGCTGCACGGTCCGCGGGGTCACGCGCCGCCCGCGCCGCGACACGAACACCGGCCCCCGGTTACCGCCGACGCGTCCCAACGGAACCTCGGCGTTCCGGACCTCGAGGTAGCGCCGGAGGGCTCGCACCGCCCGGCGACCCACCGGGACGATCCGTTCCTTTCGCCCCTTGCCGAGCACCTTGACCTGGTCCGAGAGGATGTCGAGCCGGTCTTCGTCCAGGCCGCACAGCTCGCTCAACCGGAGACCGGCGGCATAGAAGAGCTCCAGCATCGCCAGGTCCCGGAGAGCGAGGAAGTCGGCGCCGGCTGCGCAGGCCTCCGCGTAGGTAAACAGCTCTTCGGTCCGGGCCCGGTCGACGTAGGTGGGGAGCCGCTTGTCGATCCGCGGGACGCGGGTGGCCTTGGCGGTGTTGACGGCCACGGCGCCTCGCCCTTGCAGATATCGGTAGAAGCTCCGCACCGCGGCGAGCGCCCGCGCGGTCGACCGCCGCGAGAGGCCTCGCCGTTGCAGCTCCCCGAGGAAGCCGCGGAACCCGGTCCGGTCGACAGTGCCCCACTCCCAAGCCCCGCCGTAGTGTCGCTGACAGAAGGCCACGAAGCCCTCGAGGTCGCGGCGATAGGCCCGCACGGTGTTGGGCGAGTACTGCCGTTCCTTCTCGGCGAAGGCCAGGAACTCGTCCACCAGTGTGCCACTCACAGCGCCTCCCGCCACGCGGCAAAGTCGCCCAGGGCCCGCTCGGCCAGGCGCGCCTTCTTCTCCTTCTTGGGCACCCGGCCCGGGAGCGGCTCTACCAACCCGAAGTTGGCATTCATCGGCTGGAAGTGCTTCGGGTCCGCCTCCCGAAGGTAGCGGTACAGACTTCCGAGCATCGTGGTGGGCGGCGGGAGGGCGGGCGGCTCTCCCCGGAGGACACGCGCCAGATTGATCCCGGCCAGGAGGCCCGTGCCGAGCGACTCGGTATAGCCTTCGACGCCGGTGAGCTGCCCGGCAAAGAACAGGGCACCGTCGTCCGGCGCGGCCAAGGCGTGGCCGAGGGTCGCCGGGGCATTGAGGTAAGCGTTTCGGTGGATGCTCCCGAAGCGGAGGTATTCGGCCCCGGCCATCCCGGGGATCATCCCGAACACACGCTTTTGCTCGGGGATCCGGAGGCGGGTTTGAAACCCCACGAGGTTCCACATCTGGCCAGCCCGGTCCTCGCGGCGGAATTGCACCACGGCATGCGGCTCTCGCCCCGTGCGCGGGTCGGGGAGTCCGACCGGCTTGAGCGGTCCGAACCGCAGCGTCTCCCGCCCGCGCCGCACCATCTCCTCGATTGGGAGGCAGCCCTCGAAGTAGGGGACCTCGTCGAATGCGTGCCCGTGGTGCTGGTCGGCTCCGGCGAGGGCGTCGATGAACTCCTCGTAGGCGTCGTGGTCAAAGGGCGCGTTGAGATAGTCGTCGCCGTCGCCCTTTCCGTAGCGGGACAAGGCATACAGACGGGAGTGGTCGAGGGAGTCGTCGGCCACGATCGGGGCGATGGCGTCGTAGAAGGAGAGTGCCTCGAGGCCGAGCCGGTCACGGATCGCCTCCGCCAACGTGTCCGATGTGAGGGGCCCCGTAGCGACGATCCCGGGCGAGGGGAGCTCACGGACCTCCTCACGCACGACGGTGATCTTGGGGTGAGCGGAGACGCGGTCGTGGACGGCGCGCGAGAATCGCTCTCGGTCCACGGTAAGCGCGGAGCCGCCGGGAATCCGCGAGCCGTCGGCACACGCCAGGAGGAGGCTTCCCAGCAGGCGAAGCTCCGCCTTGAGGAGGCCGTGGGCGTTGCTGGTCTCGAGGGACTTGAAGGTGTTGCTGCACACCAGCTCGGCAAGCCGATCGGTCCGATGCGCCGGCGTGCGGACGATCGGGCGCATCTCGTACAGACGCACCGGCACGCCTCGCTCGGCGAGGGCCCAGGCGGCTTCACACCCGGCCAACCCCCCGCCGACCACGACGGCCGTCACCCCTGTTCGGCCTCCTCCGGGTCCAAGGTGACCTCCTGATGGCCGCACTTCATGCAGATGAGCCGGTCCCCCTCTGCCTTGGTGGACTTCTTCTCCATCCCCACCCAGCCGCAGGATGGGCAGGTCTCCGCAGTGGGGCGGTTCCACGTCGAGAAGTCGCAGTCAGGGTAGCGGGCGCAGCCGAAGAACGACCGGCCGCGTTTGGTGCGGCGCACCACCAGGTCGCCCCCGAGACACCGAGGGCACTTGACCCCGATCGGGATGGAACGGGTCCCCTTGCACTTGGGATAGGTGGAGCACGCCAGGAACTCGCCGTACCGCCCGGTCTTGATCACCATCGGCGCGCCGCACAGGTGGCAGACCTCGTCGGTGGGTTTGTCGGGCGTTTTGTCCTTCTTGATGGGCCGCGTGTGGCGACAGTCGTCGGGGTAGCGCGTGCAGGCGATGAAGGGGCCGAACCGCCCACTCCGGACCATCAAGGGGGCGCCGCAATCGGGGCAGCGCTCCTTCGACAGGTTCTCGAGCCCGTGCGTCTCCATGACCAGCTTGTTGATATCCACGGCCTCGAGCGCCTTCATGAATGGCTGGTAGAAGTTGGCCAGGACCGTCTGCCACTCGAGCTCCCCTTCTTCGACTCGATCCAGCTCGGTCTCCATCTCCGAGGTGAACTCGACATTGAAGATCTCCGGG
>Ga0055480_10000282_pt1 | contig 18541 bp, 16 predicted proteins | sample Muzzi_PWB_D2_FD_57935 | JGI IMG/M metagenome (GOLD analysis project Ga0055480, IMG submission 57935) | Wetland microbial communities from San Francisco Bay, California, USA, that impact long-term carbon sequestration - Muzzi_PWB_D2 | ecosystem: Environmental > Aquatic > Marine > Wetlands ... | reverse complement strand
GGAATCGGGTTGGGACTATCTTTGTTCTTTTGGCGGTGATAAATAGGACAGAATTAACTAAATAGCTATTATGTTACCGGAACCTCCGCATATCACTATTCACTTGAAAATTGGACTTTAATATTTTTATTTAGCAAGATTATTCACAAGTTCATTGAATTACGTTCTATTTCACATGAAGGGCTAAATCCGGCTTTTTGGCCGTTTTTTTTAAAACCCTGCAATCCAGAACAATGGTTATTTCACCCAAATGGTCTGAATGTTGACGAACACCTTGATCTCGTAATGGGACAGCTCCCGCCCGTACCCGGAGATCTTTATCTCGCCGAAGGAAAGCCGGGGATCGCTCTTGACCAGGCCATTGACGAAGGCCGCGCCGGCTTAAACCGAGGTGACTTTTTTTACCACCCCGAAAAGCTTCTCCAGGGTCACCGGCTTGGTGAGAACATCATCCATCCCCGCTTCCAGGCATTGCCTGTGGTTTTCCTCCCGGGCATGGGCGGTCAGGGCGATGATCGGGGTCCGCCGCGTTTTCGATTTTTCCCTTTCGCGGATCATCCTGGTAACTTCCAAGCCGTCAAGCCCGGGCATCTGGACATCCATCAGGATCACGTCGAATTGATTTTTTTCCCAGGATTCGAGAGCCTCCCTGCCGTTACTGGCAATGGTTCCCTGCCATTTGTGGTGCTGGAAAATCGTCATCATCAGTTCCCCGATGGTCGGGTCGTCCTCGACCAGAAGAACCGATAAAGGCTTCCCCGATGGAAGAGTGGGAGGGACACGTGGTGGTTTCGGTGAAGGCTGAGAGGATATTTTTTCGGCCCGGCCCAGAGGCACCGTACAGACGAAAACGCTCCCTTTTCCCACGGTGCTCTCCACCGTAAGGTCTCCGTCGAGGCGATCGACAATCTTTTTTGAAATCGCCAGCCCGAGACCGGTCCCTCCGTATTTCCGGTGCAGCGAGCTGTCAACCTGGCTGAAGCTTTGGAAAATACGATCCAATTCCTCCGCGGGGATGCCGATGCCTGTATCGCGAACGGCCATTTTCACAAGGATCTGGTTCGGCTGATTGGGCTGCGTTCGAGCCGGATCGAGGGTGATCTCGACGCGGCCGTCTTTATCGGTGAACTTGATGGCATTTTCGAGCAGGTTGCTCAGAACCTGGCCAAGTCGTTCCCGGTCGCTGACGATCAGTTCCGGCAGATCGGAGGAAACCGACCAGCTTATTTTAATGCCCGATTCATCCGCCATTTGGACGAAACGATCGATAACATCTTCAAACCATTGCCTCAGCAGGAAAGGTTCCTCTTCGAAGCTGAGCCTGCCCGCTTCCAGGCGTGCGAAATCGAGGATATCTTCGATGATCCGCAACAAGGACTTGGAAGAATTCTGGGCTTTCAGGAGCAAATGGCGCTGTTCCTCATTGAGGTCAGATCCCTCGAGCAGAGTCAGGTTGCCCATGACTCCGGTCAGCGGGGTGCGGACCTCGTGGCTGACGTTGGCCAGAAATTCGCTCTTTGCCTGGTTGGCCTGACGCAGCTGTTCTTCCGTTTCCTTGAGGCGGGTGATGTCGATAAAGGCAGCCACGGCGCCGCGGGGGCGATTTTCTTCATCGAGAAGCGGGGAGGCATTGCCCATGATCGTGACCCGCGAACCGTCGTCAAAGAGTATCTCTTCTTCGAAATCAGAGACCGGATCGCCGGTTTTCGCAGCCCGCTGCACCGACAGTTCGTCCGGGGCCAGCTCCCGACCCTCATGCAGTACGCGGAAATTGGTCGGTGCCTCCCCCTGAGGAGCGCTTTTCGACAAATTGGCGTTGCGGGGCAACCGGAAAAGGTCGTAAGAGGCCAGATTTCCTTTTATCGATTTGCAATTGGGATCGGTGGCGATCCAGACCGCCGCAGGGACAGCTTCCATCAGCGCCGCCAGTTCCTCGGCACGGGCACGCTGTTGTTTCTCGCTCTTTTCCAACGCAACCTTCTGTTGCTTTTCCCGGGTAATGTCGCGAGCAATAGTGGCCGCAGCAATCGCTTGGCCCTTTTCGTTGTGGATCGGGGAGATGCTCAGGGACACCTGCAGGCGACGATTGTCCTTGGAAATGCGTTCTGTCTCCAGTTTGTTTATCCGCTTTCCCTGTTTAAGACCGGAAAAAACCTTGGACATTTCTTTTTGATGCTCCGGGGGAACGATGCGATCGATCTTGGTGCCGATCATTTCTTTGGCAGTGTAGCCATAGATCCGCTCGGCACCGGGGTTCCAGCTGGTGATGGTTCCGTCGAGGGTTTTGCCGATGACGGCATCTGTCGACGCCTCGACAATCGCCGCCAGCTGGGCCCGATATTCTTCGGCCTTTTTTCGTTCGGTAATGTCGATGAAGGTTACCACCACCCCTTCGATGGCATCTTCGGTCGTTCGATAGGGAAACATCCGCATCAGGTAATGGTGCTGGTCGGTGGTCGAAATTTCCCGCTCGATGGGGGTGAGAGACTTGAGGATCTCCTTTGCGTCCCGTGCCAGGTCGGGGTAGAAGACCTTGCCGGAAAGATGCTGAAGGGGCCGGCCGCGGTCGGACTCGATCAGGTTGAAAAGGTCCGCCATCCGCGGGGTAAACCGCTTCACCCGAAGTTGGCGATCGAGAAAGATGGTGGCAATATCCGAACTGTTGAGCAGGTTCTGCATGTCGCTGTTGGTTTGCCCCAGTTCCTCGATCTTGGACTCCAACTCGGCATTGACCGTGACCAGCTCTTCGTTGAGGGCCTGGAGTTCCTCCTTGGATGTTTCCAACTCTTCGTTGGTCGACTGAAACTCCTCGTTTATCGACATCAACTCTTCATTGGAACTCTTCAACTCTTCATTAGAGTTTTCGAGCCGTTCAATTGTCGCCTGCAGTTCCTCGTGGGTTATGCGCAGCTGCTCTTCAAGCTGAGCGATGATCCGATCCTTATCATCTTCCGCGGCAGGCCGGGGGGAAGATACCGGTTTTAGAACCGGCAATTTCTTTTGATTGCCTGTTTCGAAGATCACCAGCGCCAGACCCTTTACCGCAGCGGGATGGGAAAGAGGTTCAACGAGGAGATTAACGAGCTCCTCGCGGGCATCGACCTTCACTCGTAATTCTCTATAGGCGGCAGGCTCCTGGGTGGCCAGAGCTTTGTGAATCGCCGCCCTCAAAGCCGGACGAAGATCCTCCCTGGCCATTCGTAGAATGTCCTGAGTCGGTTCGCCGATGGGCGGTTCCAGGAACTGAGCGGTACGGGTGGAGTAATAAAGGACCTCGTGATTTTCGTTTATGACCACGCAGGGGGGCGAATATCGCTGGATAAGGATGCGTTCCGCAATCTGTCCCGGCCTGATCGCCCCGTCTTTTTCGCCCATCCTGTCTTTTTTCTCCGCGATGAAGTTTCCCGTCGGAGTCGCGAAGGGAAACTCGATCCCGGGCCGACGCCTGCCTTCCCGGGCTTCGAAGATTTTCCATTTTTTGCTGACAGCATCGTAAATGTCCGTATATATCCCCACGGTTTCCGACGTACCGAGAAAAAGGAAACCGCCTTTCTGCAGGGCCTGATGAAACATCGGCAGGAGCCGTTTCTGAACCTCCGGGTTGAGGTAAATGAGAAGATTGCGGCAGATCAACAGGTCGAGATGAGAAAAGGGTGGGTCTTTGATCAGATTGTGTTGAGCGAAGACGACCATTTCGCGCAAAGGCTTGGCGACCTCGTAACGGTCGTCCGATTTTTTGAAAAAGACCTTCAGCCGCTCCTCGGAAAGATCGGCCGCGATCCCCTCCGGATAAACGCCGGCACGGGCGAAGCCAATCGCTTCCTGATCAAGATCGGTGGCGAATATCTGCACCTTATTGTCGAGACGTTGTTCCCGAAGGTATTCCCGCATCAGGATCGCGACCGAATAAGCCTCCTCGCCGGTCGCGCAGCCGGCCAGCCAGACCCTCACCGATTCGTTGGGGTCGCGGTCCTTGAACAGGCGGGGGACTATCTGTTGCTCCAGAGCCACAAAAGCCTCAGGGTCGCGAAAGAAGCTGGTGACGCCGATCAGCACCTCGCGAAAAAGGGCCTTGCTCTCATCCGGATTTTCCCTGAGCAGTGCAACGTAGTCCTCCACCTGGCGAATATCGTTCACCACCATGCGCCGGTCGATGCGGCGGACCATGGTGTTGATTTTATAGGAACTGAAATCGTGGCCGGTGTGGGCCCTGACCAGCCGGAAAATCAGGCTCAGATTGCCGGCGATGTCCCGCTCGGTTTGTCCGGTTTTTCGTTGGGCCAGGATCGGATGTCGGGTGAGTTCAATCAGTTTTTTGGGTATTTGTTCCGCAGGCAGCACCAAGTCGGCCACGCCGCTGGCTGTTGCGCTCTGCGGCATGCCGCCGTAACGGGCGGTCCGCTCGTCCTCCACGACCACCAGGCCCCCGGCAAGCTTGACCGCCTTTATCCCTTGGGTGCCGTCCGTGCCGGTGCCGGAAAGAATCACCGCCACTGCATATTCCGCTGCATCCTCGGCCAGGGAGCGGAGGAAATAGTCGATGGTGTGGCGTATGCCCCGTGGCTGGGCCTGCTCGTCAAGATGCAAATGCCCCTCGACGAGGGTCATATCGCGGTTGGCGGGGATGATGTAGACCGTGTTCGGTTCCACGGCCATCCCTTCCTCAGCGGATAGAACCTCCATCCGGGTGTAACGGGCGAGAAGTTCCGGGAGCATGGTTTTATGATGTGGGTCGAGATGGACGATGACCACGAAGGCCATGCCGCTGTCGGGAGGTATGTTGGTGAAGAATTTCTCAAAAGATTCCAGACCGCCCGCCGAAGCGCCGAGAGCAACGATGAAAAACGGGTTTTCGGCTGGAAAATCGGCGGCAGGATCACCCGCCAGAGAGGGATCAGGAGCTGTGGAAGATTTTTTTCCTGATGGACGAGGAGAATCCGTCGTTTTTTTCTTGGAACGTTTTCTGGAATCGTCAGGAGTTTTTTTCATGGAATTTTCCCGTAAATGAAATCCATTTTACGATCGGATGAGAGTGCCTATTTTATCTGGAATATCGAACTCGCAACATGGCCAACAAAAATATGGCGAACGGGATAATTTACCTTGGGTAACTGGATTGATTAAAATTACAAATGTTCAATTCTGCCCTAAAATATATAAAGAATGATTGGAGGGCTTTTTGGTTGTTGGGAGCAATTCTTAAAATCCCATCAGCCGGGAAGACCTGTTATTTCACCCAAATGGTCTGAATGTTGACGAATTCCTTGATCCCGTAATGGGACAGCTCCCGCCCGTACCCGGAGATCTTGACCCCGCCGAAGGGAAGCCGGGGATCGCTCTTGACCAGGCCATTGACGAAGACCGCGCCGGCTTCGACGCGACCGGCAATCTCTTCTCCGTGCCGGGTATCGCGGGTCCAGACCGAGCCGCCCAGTCCAAAGGGTGAACCATTGGCTACAGCCACCGCCTCATCCGCTGTGGCGACCCGGATCACCGAGGCAACCGGACCGAACAGTTCCTCATCGTACGCCGGCATGCCGGGCTTGAGGTCGGTGAGGATAGTGGGGGGATAGAAAAATCCGGGACGATCCAGCGGGGCGCCCCCGAGAAGGATACAGGCTCCTTTGGCGGCGGAAGAGACAACCTGCTGGTGAAGCTCCTGCATGAGGTCGTCCCGGGCCTGGGGACCGATCTGGGTCGATTCCTCCAGGGGGTCCCCGACCGTCAGAACCGTCATGGCCGCCATGAACTTCTCGAGGAACTCCTGGTAAACCGCCTCAACGACGATGAACCGTTTCGCGGCGATGCAGCTTTGCCCCGAATTGATGCAGCGGGCCCGGGCCGCCACCGTCGCCGCCTCGTCGAGATCGGCATCTTCCAGGACGATGAAGGGATCGCTACCGCCGAGTTCGAGGACGGTCTTTTTCAGCATCTGCCCGGCTTTGGCCGCCACCTTGCGGCCGGCGATGTCGCTCCCGGTGAGGGTGACCGCCTTGATCCGCTCGTCTTCGATGACCGCCTCGACCTGCCCGGAGCCGATCATCAGGGTCCGGAAGAGGTTCTCCGGAAACCCGGCCCGGCGGAAAACTTCTTCAATGGCCAGGGCGCAGCGCGGCACGTTGGAGGAATGCTTGAGCACGCCGGCATTGCCGGCCATCAGGGCCGGCGCGGCAAACCGGAAGACCTGCCAGAAGGGGAAGTTCCAGGGCATGACCGCCAGCACCACTCCCAGCGGCCGAAAGGCCACGTAGGCCTTGGATCCGTCGCTCTCGGCCGGCTCGTCGGCCAGGAACGCCTCGGCATGTTCGGCGTAATAGTCGCAAACCATGGCGCACTTTTCGGCCTCACCGCGGCCGTCCCGGATCGGTTTGCCCATCTCCAGGGTCATGATCCGGGCGTATTCGTCCTTGTTTTTTCGCAGTTCCCCGGCCGCCGCACGCATCAGGTCGGCACGTTTAGCGAAGGGCACCTCTCGCCACGCCAGCCAGGCTTCATGCGCCTGGTCGACGGCCTGGGCGGTCTGTTCGGGACTCCATTCGGTGAAAGATTCGAGAATCTCTCCGCTGGTGGGATTGATCGATTCCAGTGCCATTTCTTCCTCCTTGGTCAATCTTTGTCTTTTCCTTCCGGCGAACCTCAGTCTGCCCGACCCTCAGGACAATTGCAAGAGTCGCCCGCCTCGGCAGACCGTTCTTTCCACGACCGCGGACAGGCGTCCGGGCTTGGAAAAACCCGGCCGGTGGGAACCGGTGCCAGTATAACCAAACCATCCGCCCCTGCAACCGTATGCGCGTCCGTATGGGGTTGCCCGAGTCGGCCTTTTCTGCCATATTGGAACCCCCCAATCAAGAGGCTGACATGGACTCGTACCCGCCCCCACATCAACATGAACCGCCCCGCGCTGCGCCCCACCCGCTCATGGACGAACCGGGGGCACGACCCAGGTTGTTGCGGCATCGGACCGCCTCCCGCTTTCGTCTCACCACCGCGAATATCCTGATTGCCGTCAATCTGATCCTCTTTCTCTTGATGGTGGTTCACGGATTCCTGGCGGGGGTCGGTCTCAAGGGGTCGCTTTTCTCGCCGCCGACGCCCCTGCTGCTGACCTGGGGCGGCCAATTCTGGCCGGCGGTTCTGGAACACGGCCAGTGGTGGCGCTGCCTGACCTATGCCTTTGCCCACGCCGGTCTCATCCATCTGGGGTTCAACATGCTGGTCCTGTACCAGATCGGCCCCCTGGTGGAATCGGCCATCGGCCGGTCCCGGTTCATCGTCCTCTACACCCTGACCATATTGACATCGACCCTGGCGGGCTATGTGTGGCATCCGCTGGTTCCCGTCGTGGGCGCTTCGGGAGCGCTGTTCGGCCTGATCGGGTATTCGGCGGTCTATTTTCACCGCATCGGTCCCGCGGGCCATCCGATCCGCAACATGATGCTGCAATGGGCCCTCTTTGCCTTTCTGTTCGGCATGGTGGTCGGAGCGGACAACGCCGGCCATCTGGGCGGGGCCGGCGGCGGCATGACCCTGGCTTTCGCCCTGTCCCCGCTGGGAGTCAACCGACCCGGCTTCCGGCGGTTCATCGACCTGGCTGCGGTTTGCTGCACACTGGTTCTGGCGGCCGGCATCGCCGGCATGCTCTACTGGATCGTCACCGGCCGCCCCTGAGCCCGGAGCTCTCATGGCCAAGGAACATTATCCGACAACTCCGGCGGTCCGGCTCCTGCAAAAAGCGGGAGTCGATTTCGTGCCGCATCTGTATCCCTATGAAGAAAGGGGCGGCACAGCCGTCTCGGCCCGGGAACTGGGCATCCCCGAGACACGGATCATCAAGACCCTGGTGATGGAAGACGATCGAGGCGAGCCGTTCCTGATCCTCATGCACGGCGATCGCGAGGTCTCCACCAAGGAACTGGCCCGGCTGCGGGGCGTGAAATCGGTGCAGCCCTGTCCCCCGGAGAAGGCCCAGCGCCTGACCGGGTACCTGGTCGGCGGGACCTCCCCTTTCGCCACTCGCCGTCCCCTGTCGGTCTACCTGGAAGAGACCATCGAAGGGCTGACCACCCTGCTGATCAATGGCGGGAAAAGGGGGTTTCTGGTGGAAATCAGGCCCGAGGACCTGACGCGGATTCTGCAGCCGGTTCGGGTGCGGGTGGCCCGGGGGGACCGTTCCGAACTTTAACAGGATGTCGAAAAACTCATCCCCCCCAAGGCTGGTCAAAAATGCCCAGATGCAAGGCGGCCGAAATCCCGAGGAATAAGGCGTACTTGAACAGTACGTCGTTGACGAGGGATGAGGTCAACGCTGTGGATGGACATTTTTCATCGCCCTCTTAAACGGGAGCAGACATTATGGTTGAGACGAAAGTGGCTCGAACCGTCGCCGACCTTTTGCAATCGGCCGATACACTCCTCATTACCGCCGGCGCTGGAATCGGAGTCGACTCGGGCTTGCCCGACTTTCGCGGCAACGAAGGGTTCTGGAACGCCTATCCGCCCTACCGCCGATTGGGGCTGAGCTTCGTCGAGGCCGCCAATCCGGCCAACTTCGAGCGCGACCCGGCTTTCGGCTGGGGGTTTTACGGGCACCGGACCAACCTCTACCGGGAGACGATGCCCCATGCCGGCTTCACCCTCATGCGGGAATGGGGACATAGGCTGGGTCTCGAAACCTTCGTGGTCACCTCCAACGTCGACGGCCAGTTTCAAAAGGCCGGATTCCCGGAGGAGAGAATGCTCGAGGTCCATGGCTCGATCCACCATTTGCAGTGCTTCAGCCCCTGCTCCATGAACATCTGGTCAAACGAGGAGAAGATCCCCGTCGACCTCGAGACCATGCGGGCCCGGGCAATCCCCAAATGCCGCTTCTGCGGCGGGCTGGCCCGTCCCAATATCCTGATGTTCGGGGACTTTTCCTGGATCAGCCGCCGCAGCGGCGAACAGGAAAACAGGTTCGAGACATTCCTGGAAGACCGCCGCGGCCGGCCGACGGTGGTGCTGGAACTCGGCGCCGGCTCCGCCGTCCCCACCATCCGCTACCTCAGTGAACGGCTCGGCAGGAACGAACAAACCACGGTGGTCCGCATCAACCCCCGCGAACCGCACGTCAGCCCGCCCCACCATTCTATACCGGCCGGTTCCCTGGAAGTCCTTGCGGCGATCCAGGAGGCCCTGTCCAGCTGAGAAAATTTCCCAGCATTTTTTCTTCAACTCCAAAAAAATCCAGCTCCGCGGGTTTATTCCTGCGGGGCTGGATAAAAATTGGCGGCACGGCATTCAATGATGGAATTTGACCCGGGTTCTCCCTGGGAATTCCTGCGGCCGCCGCCAGAACCTAAAACCGATAGCCAAACAATTCGATATCCCTGCGGTATCTTTCTTCGGTGATCCTCCTCGTCCGGGCACAAAAATAGTCCCGGTAGCCGGACTCCGAGCCATGAGGCGCCCGGTTGCGCCAGGGAAGGGTGACCTTTGTCCCCAGTCGCTCACAGACTTCTGCAAAGTCCTCATTCAACCGTTCAAAACGTCCCAGAAAATCGACTCGGATCACTCCATCGCGGTCGCAGACGTACTCCCACTGGGATCGCATGTGAGCATGGGAAAGGGTCCGGGTCCGGGCGACGAAGTCGCCGAAAGACAGCCCTGTCAGTTCAACTCCCTGGCGCCGGGCCAGGCGTACCATGTTGGGGTCCGGGCTGTGGTAAACCGAAACCATCCGAGCCCAGGGGTTGCGAACGAAGGCAAAGGAAAAATAGCCCTTTTTGGCGATTTCCGGAGCCACTTTTCTGATTTCAGCGAAGGTCAGGTGCTGGAGGTATTGAGTCTGCAGGCGCCGCCAGCGCAATCGCCAGGAAAGGATCGGACCGTAGAGAAGATCCCTGTGCTCGGCATTCCTCTCCCCGCGCATCTGGAGAGCCGTTTCAATGCTGGTGCCGGCGGTTTTCGGAATATGGACATACAGGCAGCCGTATTCATGAGACACGGGCATGGGCTTTTTCCCTCAATTGCCAGAATTGATGAGGTGTTCGGGCGCAATACGGAAAGCTGGGACAAACAGGGACCGGCAAAGCTTGGGATGGTAATGTCCTGCGGCGCCCATTGTACCATCACGAGTACCCAATTTCCCTCATGAGTAGCCGGAATCCGACCGGTCTGGAGGTGCCCCAAAATAAGTGATTTCAAGAGCTCGTGTTCGTTTGCACTTCTCCAATCGGCCGAATTTTCAAACGCCGAATGAAAATCCGTTTCGCCGGAGAAAGGGCTGGATCCCCTGGGTCGACTTCCTGAAGCCAGGACTGGAGGGGCCCTTGGGCTTTTCTGGCGTGAATCCCCATAAAAAATCTCACCAGGAGAAAGCCCGAGGAAAAGACCGTCCAGACCATTACGGCCAAAAGGGCCTCGCCCGGGCGGTCCAGAATGAATCCAAGGGTCAGAAGAACCAGACAGGGGTTGCGTCGGGCGGTGATCAGCCGGAAGATCGAATCGACTGGCCGCCAACAGAAAATGCCTGAGTGTTCCAGGTTTATTTTGAAGGCCACCTCGATCAAGCGTCCGGCACCATACCCGGCAAATATCACCCCGATGACAACCGGTCCGGACAGTCCGAACCAATCCGGAAGGGAGGAGCCGACGCCGATTCCCCAGGCGAGGTACCAAAGGGGAGGATGGATCAAATCGATACCATGGTCCAGTATGTGACCGAGTCGCGTCGAGGTCAGGGTCACCCGGGCCAGTTTGCCGTCCACCGTATCGAGAAAAGTCATAAACCAGCCTAACGCCAGGCCCAAACCGTAGTCCCCGGTGGCGAACAGAAACCCGGCCAGAACGACCAGGATCAGACCCAGACCCGTGACCTGGTTGGGCCGGATGCCCAGCCGGACGCATAAATGAGTGGCCCACTTCGCCGGAAGGGGCCAGACCCACTTGGTTACCAGGTCGGTCACCCCTTTGTAGGACCCAGAAAAAAGGCGGTCCTCCAAGAACGATTTTGTGCCCGGGGTGATCGGAAAAAGAAAGGGCGGGTCAATTTTCCGCAGCTTTTTCTGGTAGGAGGAAGCGAGGGACGTCGGAGTTTTGCATTCGAGGGGTAAATGTTCTGGAATCGTTTCACAGCCCTCCAGAAATTCCCGGCACGCTGCGGCCATTGAAGATTCGACATGGGCGGCCACCGGATGTCCCCCGTTTCTTCCCCGGCCCGTGGTCAGCACCACTCCTGGATTTTGCACCAGCCCCTGAATAAGCCGGTCGTCGAAAAGATAATCGCCGCGGATTAAGAGAACGGTCCCATCGGCGGGGATCGTCTCGCCTGCGCCTAACCACCGGATTCCCCCGGCATTCCCCATTTGCCGGGCAAGACGTTCCCGGGAAGAAAGCCCCCAGACCCGAACCCCCGGTTCACTGAGAATCATGGCAAATTGGGTCATGATCGATCTCCTTCCTTTCAGGGCCATCTTCGTGTCGCCGCAAATCCCAACTTCTCCGGGGACCCTGACCGGGGAGAAGAGAAAATTTTCAACTCAATTCCGGGGGAGAGAAATAATAAAACTCGATCCAACACCGGGTTCGCTGTCCACGCTGACCTTCCCCCCATGGGCATGAACGATGGCCTGCACCAGACTGAGTCCCAATCCGAATCCCGGTGCCGAGCGGCTCGGGTCCACGCGGAAAAACCGGTCGAAAATCCGTTCGAGATGTTCTTTCGGAATTCCCGTGCCGGTATCGGCCACTTCAACCTCAGCCCCGGACGCGGATTCGCGAACCTTGATGTCAACCCGCCCTTTTTCCGGCGTATACTTGATGGCGTTGTCCAGGAGGTTGGCGATCACCCGCTGCAGCCTGGCTCTGTCGCCCGGAACGAAAAGAGGGGCTTCGGGAAAAGCCATGTTCAGGAAAATGCCTTTGTCTTCAGCCACCGGCAGGAGAAGGTCCGCCACGTCCCGGACGATATCCGCTAGGTCCACCCGCTCCAGGCGGATTTTTCTCACGCCCGCATCGGTTTCGGCGATTTCCAGAATGGTGTTCACCAGGTTGCCCAGGTGATCGCATTCCTCCACGACGGCACCCGCCATGTCCTGGTATTCGGCCACAGTCTGTTCCCCGGTCAGGGTCGTTTCCGCCAGGCCTCGAATCCTGGTGATGGGGCTGCGCAAATCGTGGGCAATATTGCTGGTGACCTCCTGCATCTCCCGGATCAGGGCCTGGATTCCGTCCTGCATATGGTTGAAGGCGACCGCCAGGTTTTCGATCTCCTCACCGGCGTGTCCCAGGGGAACCCGTCGTGAAAAATCCCCCTCCCGGATTCGGTTGGCGGTCTCTCTGACCCCGTCGATGCCAGTCATGGCCCTCCGGACCAGCAGGAATCCCAGCAGCCCTCCCCCTACCACCAGGATCAGGAAGGAAATTCCGAAGCTTTCCTGGAAATGCTCCAGCAGTTTGTCCTCGTCCTGCCGGAGATACCCGATCTGAAGAAGATGCTCCCCGGTGAGCTTCTGAACGATGACCCGGGTGTTGTGTTCCATTCCCGGAAGAGAGATCGTCCGGAAGATCGGCGTCTCTTCTTTGGGGGAAAGGTCGGCCGGAGCCCCGAGTCCCTGCCAGGCGCTAAGATCGGAAGAAGCCAGGAGTTCTTTTCGGGGGGAAAAGAGCCGATAAAAAACCCGGCGGGCGCCTTCCACCCCCTCCTCCTGCTTTATCTCTTCCTTGGCCTCCTCCAATCCCTGCTCCCGGAGCACATCCCCTATTTCCTGGGCATCTCTTTGCAACCAGGAATCCACCCGACTGTCCAGGTTGGTCGTCAGATTGATGTAGTTGACCAGGGAGGACGCCAGCCACAGGACCGCGAAAAAACCGATGAACCAAAGCGTCAGGCGTGCCTTCAGGGTCCGGAACATCTCAGGTCCTCGGTTCGAGGAGGTAGCCGGCGCCCCGGATGGTATGCACCAGTTTGGGCGAGAAGTTCCGGTCGACTTTCTCCCGCAGGCGACAGATCCGGGTTTCCACCACGTTGGCCACCGGGTCGAAATCGTATCCCCAGACGTTTTCCATGATCATGGTTTTGGACACCACCCGTCCCTGGTTGCGCATGAGGTATTCGAGCAGCGCGAATTCCCGCTGCTGGAGGTCTATCTCTATGCCGGCGCGGGTGACTTTTCGCTTGGCGATATCCAGGGACAGGTCGGCGACCTTCAGGCTGGTCGGTTCCGCGACATTGTGGACCCTCCGCATCAGGGCCTGGATCCTGGCCAGGAGTTCGGCAAAGGCAAACGGCTTGACGAGGTAGTCGTCCCCGCCGGAATGAAGGCCCCGGATGCGATCCTCCACGGATTTTTTGGCGCTCAGGACGATGAGAGGGATTTTGATATGACTGGCCCGCAGATTCTCGATCAGTTTCAGACCGTCCATCTTGGGCAGCATGATATCAACAATGGCCGCGTCGAAATGACCGTGCTGGGCCATGAACAGCCCTTCTTCCCCGTTGCTCGCCCGTTCCACCAGATACCCTTCCTGGGTCAGCCCTTTTCTGACGAAGGCCGCGGTTCGATCGTCATCTTCCACCAGGAGTAATCTCATGATTCCGCCTTTTTCCCTGTCAAGAGTCCCTGAAAATTCCCGGAAATTTCCGGCTTCGAGCTTTCCGGGCATTGGTCAATGAAGGAAATTCCAGGTCCCTGGATATTTTCCTTTACGGACCCAAGAAGGTAAACAGCAATCTTCGGCACTTTTGCGAGCATCCTCCAGACGCAGGAAAGTGGGCGAGAGTGGGTCCAGGAGCAAGGATAATCCATTAAGATTGCCGGAAGATTGCCGGAAAATTGTTTTTTGGACATCTTGCGGATGAAAGGCCCTGTCACTGAGAACGGAACCCGGCCCTGCGGGGTTTCGGAAAAAATGTAATATGGAAGAAAAGCCTCCGAGTGGAAATTCACAACGGAAAGGAGGACCCACCCATGAAGTGGACAACCTGGTTCGTCGTTCTTTTTCTGGGTCTGTGCTGCTTTTCCCCGTCCGCTACGAAGGCGGCCGAGGTGCGCATCCAGGAATGGGAACTCCCGACCGCCATTTCCTTTCCCCACGACCCCGCAGTGGCTCCGGACGGGGCTCTCTGGTACACCGGAATGCGGGCCAACACCCTCGGCCGACTCGACCCGGCGACCGGCCGGTTCCGTGAATATGCCCTGCCCACGGCAGGCTCGGGACCTCACGGGCTGGTATCCGACAACCAGGGGAATATCTGGTTCACGGCAAACGCCAGGGGATATATCGGCAGGCTCGACCCGGAGAGCGGCCAAGTGACTGAGTACCCCATGCCCGACCCTGCGGCCGACGATCCGCATACCCTCGCGACGCCAAGGGCGGCCTCTGGTTCACCGTCCAGCGGGGGAATTTCGTTGGCAGGCTCGATCCCGCGGACAGCGGGATCGCCCTGAAATCTTCCCCCACCCCCGATTCCCGCCCTTACGGCATCGTGGTGAACTCGGCGGGGGTCCCCTTCTTCTGCGAACTGGGCACCAACAAGATCGGCCGGATCGACCCCGCGACCCTGGCCATCACCGAATACCCCCTGCCGGACGGGGCAAGGCCCAGGCGGATCGCGGCCACCGGGGGCGGCATAATCTGGTACACCGATTATGCCCGCGGCTACCTCGGCCGACTCGATCCAGAAAGCGGCGAGGTGAGGGAGTGGCCGTCGCCGGCGGGCCGGAACGCCGCCCCCTACGGCATGGCCGCCACCCACGACGGCAATGTCTGGTACAGCGAAACGGGGGTCGAACCGAACACCATCGTCCGCTTCGATCCGGGCACGGAGCGGTTCACTTCCTGGCCCGTCCCTTCCGGGGGCGGGGTGATCCGGCACATGGTGGCGACTCCCGGGGGGAACCTCTTTATCGCCTGCAGCGGGGTCAACCGGGTCGGGGTGGTGAGGGTCGAGTAGGGGAAACCGCGAATTCTCCCCGGTCACCGGACCAGCCGCCGGCGCATCCTCGCAATCGCCAGGGGGAAGAAGACCGCCGTGAAGAGGACCATGTAGGCCAGGTCCCAGAAGACAGCGGAAGAAAAACGGCCGAAGCAGAGGGCCCGGACCGGTCCCACCAGATGGGTCAGTGGAAAGAGCTGGGCGACACCGGCTGCCCAGGCCGGCAGGTTTTCCAGGGGAAAGAAAGTCCCGCTGAACAGGAACATCGGCGTTACGAACAGAAAGATCGGAAGGTTGAAAACCTCGATATTCGGCATCATCCCGGTGAACCACATGCCGATCGACCCGAAGGCCAGCCCGCCAAGGCACGCCAGGACCGGAATCCAGAGACCGTGCGGGTAGTGAATCAGTCCGAAAGGGGTCAGCACAGCCATCATCAAAACCGAGGCAATCAGGGATTTGGTCGCCCCCCAGGCGATCTCTCCGGCGATCACGTCCTCGAGGGAGAGGGGTGTCGCCATCATGGCGTCGAAGGTCTTCTGATAGTACATCCTGACGAAGGATGCGTAGGTGTTTTCGAAAAAGGCGTTGAACATGATCGCCACGGCGATCAGAGCCGGCGCGATATAGCGGACGTACGAAACCTCAGCGCCGTTGTAGCCGACCGACCCCACCAGCGACCCTAATCCGGCCCCGAAGGCAACCAGATAGAAGAGGGGCTCTAGGAGGGGCGGAATGAAACTGATCTTCCAGGTCTTCCGGTAGACGGTGAAATTTCGCGCCCATACCCTCCGGAAGCGGTAGGAAATAGCGCCACCCGGCAAGAGCTTCATTCCCGCAGGTCCCTTCCAGTAAGCTTCAGGAACACGTCCTCGAGACCGGCCATCCTCATGGCACATCCTCCACTGCGATAACCCTCGGCGATTTTGAGAAAATTCGTCTCGCCCTCCTCTCCGTAAATCAGGAGCCGGTGCCCCAGGTCCTCATGGGAAAACCCCTCCCCCGCTATATACGCTCGAAGATCTTCATCCGGCTCTCGCACCTCGATGACGTAGCGCCCGACATGTTCCCGCACCAGCGCCGCGGGTGCCCCCTCCACCAGGATCTTTCCCTGGTCCAGGATCACCAGCCGATCGCAGAGCCGCGCCGCCTCCTCCATGTAGTGGGTGGTCAGCAGGACCGTGAGGCCCCTGGACTTGAGCTCTTCGACCTTTTCCCAGACCTGGTGGCGGGACTGGGGGTCGAGGCCGGTGGTCGGTTCGTCAAGGATCAGCAGATCCGGCTCGTTGATCAGCGCCCTGGCCAGAACGAGGCGGCGCATCATGCCGCCGGACAGTTCCGGAACGCGGCTGTCGCTCCGGTGTTCCAGGGCCATGAATCGCAGCAGCTCCCGCGCCCGCGTTTCGGCCTGTTTCCTGGAAATGTCGAAGTAGGTGGCAAAGACGAGGAGGTTTTCGAGGACGGTGAGGTCCGGATCCAGATTGTTCTCCTGCTGACAGACCCCGACCCGGTTTACCACGCTCCGCCGCCGGGAGGCCACGTCGAGACCGAACACCCTGAGCCAGCCGCCCTCCAGTGGGGAATAGCCGTACAACATGCGGACCGTGGTAGTCTTGCCGGCCCCGTTGGGCCCCAGGATACCGAAACATTCTCCCCGGTTCACCCGGAGCGAAACCCCGTCCACGGCCCGCAGGCCGCCGAACGTCTTGAAAATCTCCACGGCTTCAACCACGGCGCCGTTCCCGTTCATAACATTCTCCACCAAACTTGGGCCGGGGAAATTATCTTCTGATTCATTGTCGCATTCTGCACCCTGTTGATCGTCGGATGCATCCCGGTCATACCTGTGGCCATGAAATACCTTAAGGATGAGGACAAGGTGGCGGTCACCATGACGGTTGACGGAAATGCCGGCGATATCTATGCCGCGTCGGTCAGTTCCCAGACGAAAAAGTTCCCGAATACCCAGGTCATAAAGGATGACAGAGAGAACCTGGTGTTTGAAGGAAAAAGGGTTGAGGGAGAAAAGGAAATCTGGGGCATAGGGACCGCAGAACAGGTCAGTGAAGGAAAAACCGGGGTCAAAATCCAGGTCAAATCGGAGGGGATGAGCGAGGAGGCCCTGAAAACCCGGGCGGTCAATTCCGTTAACTCATTTTGTTCAGGAATCGGCAAAACCTGTAAAGTTAAGTGACGAATTCGATCCAGCAGTCAGCTTGAGGCCAAAAAAGTTTTTCTCCTTGTCAATTCTGGCGGGTCCTTGAGGGCTCAGCCCTCAAGGACCCGCGAATAACCGATCTGCATTCTCCCTGAAAACCTCAGAATTGGTGGAATCTTCCTGAAAGGACCTGTCGCCGGATACGATGTTTTCAAAGGTCATTGAGAGTATTCTGGTATTCGAAATTCCCATCGCCGTCGAAATCCCCCTCAAGAAGATAGGTCCCGTCACTAAAGAACGTTAGCCTGACCTTGGTCCCCTTGTCTCCGGTCATGAGCAGGACCCCGGACGTCGGCTCGAAAACGTCCCCCTCGACCGACAGGGAAGTGGGGGTGGTGATATCGATCCACCCCTGGTCGGGATCGAAATAGCGCCCGGTGAGATCGACGGTCCCCGAATCGGTGACGGGGTCGAGATCGAAATCGAACTGGTAGTCATGGAGCCAGAAGGTTTTGCCGGTCGCCTCTTCCCGGACCACCATGTCCAGGGTCGCCCGGTCCGGCAGTTCATCCTCGGTGAAGGTCCAGGTGGTGGTCCCGAACAGGGTAATGCCGGTGGGGTAGTCGGGCGACTCTCCCGACAGGCCGTCGAAGTCGAGGGTGAAGCGTTCGATGGTCTCGCTGAGCGGGTCAGCCTTGCCGGAGAAGTCCGCCGGGCCGTCGAGAACTTCCCCCTCCTCGCAGTATTGGTTGAAGTCCAGGGAACCGGAAAACTTCCCGGTAATCGAGTCGAGGTTGATGGTGTAGTCAAAATTGCCGCCGCACTCCCCCGGCTCACTGTCGCTGACGGAAAGGTCATCGACCATGCTCTGGATCGAACCCTGTGTGACCAGGGAATCGGTGACCGCCGTCATTCCGGCGGAAACCGGCAGGTTTTTCGAGGTCGGCTCAACCGTGGACGGAAGGCCAATCACCTCCAGGCTACTCCCCAGTTGCCCCCCCGTAAAGGCACCCGCGGCCAGTTCCGGGGCGTTTTCCTCCGTGATGATCGCCTGGGTTTCCGACCCCGTGTAGTTTTCGCCCGCCAGGGCCGTGTCGCCCCCACCGCCGCCGCCACCACAAGCCGAGAGAAGGGCTGCAAGGAAGATGGGAAGAAAGGAAATCAGCAAGTTACGAAAAAAGCTGGACATAGCGGGCCTCCTTGGCACGAGCCCGGAAGAAACCGGACCAATTACAGGCTTGGACTTGGGTGTTTTCCCCTGGGCTTCCTCCCAAGGTTCTGAGACCTTCCTTATTCTCATCTCCCGGAAAAAATAAAACCGTCGGCAAGCACGAGGCCTGCAACGGCGGGTAATCGCTCGTTCCTGGCTGGATTTTCTTGATGTCGGGCAAAACCGTCCCCTCCTGGAAACCGAGCACACAATTAACCGGAAATAATTTACTCCGAAATCCAATTCAGGTCAAAATTCT
>Ga0055480_10000281_pt1 | contig 18566 bp, 12 predicted proteins | sample Muzzi_PWB_D2_FD_57935 | JGI IMG/M metagenome (GOLD analysis project Ga0055480, IMG submission 57935) | Wetland microbial communities from San Francisco Bay, California, USA, that impact long-term carbon sequestration - Muzzi_PWB_D2 | ecosystem: Environmental > Aquatic > Marine > Wetlands ... | reverse complement strand
TCCAAACGACGGCTTCACCACCGGAGGCGGTTGGTTTATTCCCGACGCCGACAGCTACGTTGACAGTGTGCCGGTTACGGACACAATCGGGAAGGCGAATTTCGGATTCGTCGTGAAGTACAAGCAAGGCGCGAGTACGCCAACCGGAAGCCTGGAGTTTGTCTACAAGTCCGGTGACATCGACCTGCACAGCCTCGACATGGAGTGGCTCGTCATTACGTCCGCCTCGAAGGTACGATTCAAAGGCCTCGCATCAATCAACGGCGAGGGCGAGTATACCTTCAAGGTGACCGCGGAAGACAACGGAGACCCGGGGTCAAACGATACGTTCAAGATCGAAATCTGGACCGGTGTCGTAGACACGGAAAACGGGCCGCCCTCGCCGAAGCACAAGGCACAGGGTGTGTTGGGCGGTGGTAACATCAAGATCCATCAGTAGCGCGCCGACTGACGACCGTCCAGCGTCGTCGGACACGCTGGGGTGGTAGGTTCGGCAAATGGAAGCGTAGCGAGCGGCTCGGCGGTGACCATTGGGGTTGCCGCCGGGCCACTTTCTTCTTGCCAACTTGGCATCAGACAGGCCCGACTTTCGTTTTGATAGGCCTTGTGTTTTCCACGCAAAGTACGACAACCCAGACTACCTCATTGCACTTGGGCGTTTCTACATTACCCCTTTGTTCGGTTCGGCGGTGCAAAAAAGTGGCGGTTTTCAAGAAGCGTTCCGTATGTTTGGCGCGGAAAATGCTGGTCAATGCTGCGTCGGGCTCGGCATTCAAGCATCTGCGGTACCCGAGGGCGGTCCGTTGGACGCCGGTGCATTTCAGAACCAGGGCATAGAAGTAGTACTGAAACGAAGGGAGTTGCGGGCCAAGCAAGCCAGTCGGCTATTTGTTGGTGTCGCATGCATTCTCTTTGTCGCGGTTGGCTTTATCGGGAGGACCAACGGTTGAAGCGATAGCGGGCGCTTGGCGTATGCCTTGAATGGCACGTCCGTGACACTGCGGGCAGTGCCGGAAACTTGAATCGTTCTCGCGGCTTCAACTCCTTACGTAGGGTATGGCCGAGCGGTATACACCCGCGGCCGCATGCGGCACGGACAATCGCGTTGGCGTGACCAAGGCAGTCTTGGATGCAAGGAATCGCACAACAGGCGGCACGCCATGCCAATTTTTTTTGCAGATACGGAGTTTTTGCTTGACATTTTTTCTTGATTCGCGCACTAAATAAAGCATCTGATTCGTACGCTTTTCGTATGAACACGGGCCGAGATTCGGGCGCACATTACAATTCTCCGCAACGTCGAATCGGCAAGCGTATGGGTGGGTCGATTTTGTTGTTCTCACGAACTGGCGTGGGTGCGTGTCGAGTTGCGGCATGCACAGGTCAGAATACGTAGGAGTGACGATGGCGATCGATGATGGCACATGTCTCGTGCAGTCGGCAATCTTCGAGGATATGTCGGATGACACCGTAACGGCGCTATGCGCGCGGGGCCGAACCGAGCCCTGTGAAGCCGGTCGCGTTTTGTTCGAACGAGGGCAGGATGCCGACGAACTCATGATACTGCAGGACGGTGTCGTCGAATTGCTCTTCCCGGTCATGATTCTCGGAGTCAGTCGCGAGGTGACGATGGAGACCAAACAACCCGGGGCGGTGGTGGCTTGGTCGTCTCTCGTGAGCCCTTATCACTTTACGCTTAGCGCCCGGTGTGGCAGTGATTGCACATTGGTCAGCTTCACACGCGACGTGCTCTACGCGTTTTTTGAAGCCGACCCGCACACCGGATACCTGTTCATGCGGAACCTGGCTGGCGTCATCGGACGGCGCCTGCAAGCGATGCAGACGATTTGGATGCACGATTTACAGGCCAGCGCAGCGAAGGGCCTGTAGGGCGCCGCGAAAACCGGCGTGCCGGCACAATGATCCCATCGGGCACCGGAGTCCGGGACTCGTACTTGAGTGAAGTGGGTCGCCTGGTTCGTTACGTGCCCATTGATCATCGTGACGGCCAAGCCAAGTCACAACGGAGAGCGATGCCATGACAATTCGACAGTTGTCGCGTGCGAAAAGTCTTTCACGACAATCTCGTGTCCCATTCTCCAGGTGGCGTTCTCTCGGGCTTGTGGTGGGCGCGTGGTCGGTCGGCGCCGTGGCTTGGAGCTCGTCCATGGCCCAGACCGTGGAAACGGCGCCGGAGGCCGGCAAGCCACTGCCACACGTGAATCCAAACGGTTGGACGTCATCCGCGGTCTGCGGGGAATGCCATCAGGCCATTCATGCCGTGTGGCAGCACTCGCTGCACGCCAACGCCTGGACCAACGGGATATTCCAGGCCGCCTATCAGCGGAGCGTAGAGACTTATGGCAAGGAGTCGGCGCGTGCATGCCTGCCATGCCACACGCCGACCGTTCGCCATGGTCAGGATTACGATGTCGAGAATCCCATCACGGCGGAGGGCGTGACTTGTGATTTTTGCCACAGCATCTCTGCGGTAGACTTGGAGGATCAGGCCGACCCGGTGCGCTTCTCGGTCGGGAAAACCAAATACGGTCCTTTGCGACATGCCCAGTCGCCGGCGCACGAGATTATCGATACGGAGATTCACAAGCGTTCGGAGTTCTGTGCCACCTGCCACGAGTACCGTAATGCCAACGGTGTGGCAGTCCTCGGAACGTACAGCGAATGGAAGGGGAGTTCCTATGCGAAACGCGGCAAACAGTGTCAGGACTGCCACATGCCGCTGGTGCCGGGTCGGGTCGTAGCGATAGACGTGAAGAGGCAATCGAACGATTTGGTCAATCTGCATGATATCTCCGGCTCTCACGATATGGACCGGGTCCGGGAGGCCGTCAAGCTGGAGCTCAAGGGGTACGAGTGGGTCGGCGATCGCCTGTGGATCCATGTGCTCGTCACCAACGCGGGGAGTGGGCACTGCTTTCCCACCGGTATGCCTATGCACCGCGCTGTGTTGGAGGTCACGATCGAAGAGGGCGGTACGATCGTGGATCGGCGCGAGATTCCATTCGAGATCGTGATGATGGACAAGAAACGCAGACCGCTTCGTCACGAGCATGAAGTGATGATGAAGGCGGCCTCGGTATGGAGCGATAGCCGGCTCAAGCCGAATGAGCAGAGAGAGGTTGAAATCGCCTTTCGTGACATCAAGGCCACCAAACTCGTGTTGACCGCCAAGCTCTACTACATGTATTCGACCGAAACGATCGTCGACGAGGAAGGGGAGAAGCGTATCGAACCGGCGGAAATGAAGTTCCTGTTGGTATCTAAACAAAACACGATGAAGCCGCTGGGCGGCTGACCGGGACGGGTGAACATGAAGGACTGGCTCGACCTTAGCCGACGTGATTTTCTCGCCGCACTCGGAGCTGTGTATGGTACGGCAGCATGCACTTTGGCGGCACCACGTTCGTGGTTCTTGGAATATGCCACGGGCGAGGACGGTCCGCCACGCGAGCGTTTCGTCAACACCTTGTGCTCCATGTGCCCGGGCGGCTGCGGGCTGAACGTACGCGTGGTGCACGGCTGTGCCGTAGGTGTTCGCGGCAATCAAAACCACCCCATCAATCGCGGCGGTTTGTGCTCTCGCGCGTCGTCCGTTCTACAAGACGTATACAACCCGGATCGCTTGCACCATCCACTCCGGTCCGCCGGCGCCAAGGGCGCAGAGCGTTGGGAGCCCATCGAGTGGGATGCGGCGATCGAGTTAATCGTGCAGAAGCTTCAGGGCATCCGGGCGTCTTCACCGCAGGCCGCCTGCGCTGTGTTGGGGCGCGACCGTGGGCTCACCGCCGTGGCCTGGCGGCGATTCATGCGGGCGTTCGGTTCTCCGAACGTCATCGATGCGTTTCCCGATGACAATTTAGGTTCACATCCGGCGGTTCTCGCCACGCACGGCGCGCGACAACGCTTGGGCTATGACATCTCAGAATCCGCGTACGTCCTTTCCTTTTCGAGCGCCTGGCTCGACGCTCATTGGTCCACGGAGCAGGCGGCCCGGGGTTTCGCCGATTTCCGGCGCGGTCGCGCCGGCGTCCGACCGCCATGGGTCCACGTGGGGCCTCGGTTCTCCCTGACCGGCGTAAAGGCGGACGAGTGGATTCCGATTCGGTCCGGTACGGAAGGGACCGTCGCCTTGGGCGTCGCGCACGTCATGATTCGCGAGGGTCTCTACGACCGAACTTTCGTCGAGGGGCGCGGTTTCGGCTTTGAGGATTGGACGGACCGGAGCGGCGTGACGCATCTCGGTTTCCGGCGGATGGTGCTCCAGGATTACTCACCGGCCAGAGTGCAGGAAGTCACGGGCATGCCGGAGGGCGATGTTTTTCGGCTGGCGCGCGAATTCAGTATGAATCGACCGGCCGTCGCGTTGGGGTATGACGGTGGGGGATGCGGCACACAAGCCACACGCACGCGCATGGCCATTCATTGTCTCAATGCACTCGCCGGCAGCATCGACGTGCCCGGCGGAGTGACGCTCTTTCGAGAGCTGGCGCTCCTGGAAGGCGATTTTGAAGTCGATTCGGTCGCCTCCCAGGGACTGCAAGCCGCTCGGCTGGACGGCACCACTGCCGATCGCCGGCTGGCGAGTAGCGCCATTGACCTCTTGGCGGACGCACTCGAGACAGGTCGTCCATACGCGACCGAAGCGCTGTTCCTGGTCGATGCGGACCCCGTCTTCTCGTTGGCGGAGGGTAGGAAATGGGAGAGCGCTCTTTCTTCGATCCCGTTTGTCGTGTCGTTTGCAGGTTATCACAATGACAGCAACCGTTTCGCTGATTTGATCTTGCCTTTGCAGCACGGGTTTCATCGATGGGATTTTGACATCGGTCACACGTTGACGGGGCATCCGGTCACCACGATTGCCCAACCGGTGATGGACCCACCACCGGGGTCACGTGACCCGTACGAGGTCATGCACGGGATCGCCTCGGGGCTCGGTGAATCAATGGCCGTTGCGCTGCCTTGGTCTGATAGCAAGCAGGCCGTGGACGCGGTATGCCGAGAGCTCTTCGACGGCGCAACCGGCGCAGCGTTCGGTTCGGCAAACGAGGAGAGCTGGGCACAGCTCTTGGAAAGCCGCGGGTGGCGCGCCCCGTTCGCCGAAAGCTTCAAGGCGTTCAAGCGAGATCTGCTTGCTGGCGGCGGTTGGACGGATCCCAACTACTTTCATCGAGAATGGGATCGCGTTTTCCGGATACCGTCCGGAAAGTTCGCGTTCAGCTCGGCCCTGCTGGCGCGCTCCTTCGAGGTGACACCTGAAGCGAACGAGGCAGCGGCCGGTGAGCAACAATGCTTACCTTACTGTGCCAGCCGGAAAGAAACGCCGGATGGCATGTATCCTCTCGAACTCTACATATACCCGCTACCGGTGCTGGTCGGTGTGGCAAGCCCCAATCTGCCGTGGCTGAATGATATCGCCGGGGCTTACATGTTCGAGAAATGGTGCACCTGGGTAGAGATACATCCGGAGACGGCCGAACGATTCGAACTCACGGAACACGATCATGTCGCGGTACGCACGTCCCGCGGCGAGTTGGTACTTCCTGTGAAGATCTACGCCGGGTTGATGCCCGAAGTGATCGCCATCCCGTTCGGCTTCGGTCACAGAACGGGCGGCCGGTGGTGCAAGGGCATCGGCGAGAATCCGGCCGACCTCGTGGAGGCGCGGCGGGACCCCCTGACCGGAAGATCGTTGTGGCATGGCACACGTGCGTCGATTCGCAAAGTCTGAGCGAATGGCCAAGTGCGCAGATCGGAGTGCATGAATGGCAAAATGGGGTATGACGATCGACTTGGACCGTTGCACTGCATGTCAGGCGTGCGTCACTGCTTGTCAAGTGGAGAACAACCTTCCTCCGACCGGGCCCGGAGAGGCGCACCAGGGGCGGCAATTCACGTGGATGGAAATGATCCCTTTTGAGGGCGAAGGCGAGCGTCCCAAGCCCATCGAACGACTCCTTCCGCGACCGTGTCTGCACTGCGATAACCCGCCCTGCGTCAAGGTTTGCCCGGTCGAAGCCACGTTCAAGAATGAAGAGGGCATTGTCGGCCAAATCTTCAGCAGATGTATCGGTTGCCGGTACTGCACGACCGCCTGCCCGTACACGGCGCGCTATTTCAACTGGCACAAACCGGAATGGCCGGAGCCGATGGGACAATACTTGAACCCTGATGTATCGGTCCGGCCGAAAGGTGTCGTGGAAAAATGCACCTTTTGCCATCACAGGCTTCAGAATGCGCGCGACCAGGCGCGGGCCGAAAACCGGCCGATCCGAGAAGGCGAATACACACCGGCATGCGTTGAGGCCTGTCCCACGCAGGCGATGGTGTTCGGCGACTTGTCAAATCCCCACACGGAGGTGTCGACGCTGGCACACAGCCGTCGCGCCTACAAACTTCTGGAAGACCTCGGTACGGAACCCAAGGTCATCTACCTGCGTGAAGGTGAATAGCGTGACCGATTCGACCAAAGCTTCTTCGGCGCCGGCGCTCGCCGAAGATTCGATTCTGCTGGACCCCATTTTACACACCGGGCCGAAGTTCTACGTGACGGTGGCCGTGCTACTTAGCGTGATTGCACTGGGCGTCTGCGCGTATCTCACGCAATATCGCGAAGGCCTTGGCGTGACCGGTCTGGGCAGGCCGGTGTATTGGGGGTTTTACATCACGAATTTCGTCTTCTTCATCGGCATCAGCCACGCCGGCACGTTGATCTCCGCCATCTTGCGGATCGTCGGGGCCGAATGGCGGCGCACCATCACGCGGTCTGCGGAAGTGATCACCGTCATGGTCATCCTGTTCGGCGTGGGCAACATCCTCGTCGACTTGGGCAGGCCCGATCGAATGATGAATGTGATCTGGCACGGTCGCCTGGGTTCGCCATTGCTGTGGGATGTATGCAGTATCACCATCTACCTGACGATGAGCACGACGTACCTCTATTTGCCGCTCATTCCCGACATCGCGATCCTGCGCGATCACACCACGAAAAGGCGGTGGTTGTACCGCGCGCTTGCCCTGGGGTGGACCGGTACGCCGCAGCAACATCGTGTCCTGGAATTCCTGATCGGGGTCATGGCGATTGTCGTCATTCCGGTGGCCATATCCGTTCACACCGTCGTCAGCTTCGTTTTTGCCATGACGATCCAGCCCATGTGGCATAGTGCGATTTTCGGGCCGTATTTCGTGGTCGGTGCCATCTTCTCCGGTATCGCCGCCCTGATTTGTGCGATGGCTTTGATACGGTGGATTTATGGACTGGGAGAATACCTGAAGGACATTCACTTCAACAATCTGGGGCTGCTCTTGCTGGTGATGTGCTTTGCGTGGTTCTACTTCACGGGATCGGAGTTTCTGACCACGTTCTACGGCAGCGAGCCGGCCCACATGACCATCTTCTGGATGAAAGTCACGGGACCCTATGCCCCACACTTCTGGACCATGGTGGTGACCTGCTTCATCATCCCCGTCGCCATCTTGTGCAACAAAAGGACGCGCACCATCCTTGGCACGGTGATCGCCTCCGTCTCCGTGAACATCGGCATGTATCTCGAGCGGTTCATTATCGTCGTGCCCTCCCTGTCGCAACCGCGTCTTCCCCACGGCGGAGACATCGTGTATTCACCGAGCTGGGTGGAATGGAGCATTTTGGCCGCCTGCTTCGCGGCCTTCACGCTCATGTACGTGCTGTTCACGAAGCTGTTCCCCATCGTGTCCATCTGGGAGGTGCAGGAAGGACGCGAGAAATCGATTGCGGAGGTGACCGAGCGGCTCAAACGCTACTTGCCCGAACCGCACACGCCGGCCCCCAAGCGCCAGGAAGCGGAGGTAACGCCATGAGTGATCGCCGGGCAAACCGATCTCGATTCTCGACCACCGTCGGGATGATGGCACGCGTACTTCCTCTGATTCTGTGTTCCGTTCCGGCGGCCTGCGGCGAGGCGAACGGCGCGCTGGAACTCGTCGGCGGAGATGTCATGCGCGGTTGGCGGACGTTTCATGAAAAGAAATGCTCCGAGTGTCATGCCATCTGGGACCAAGGCGGACGAATGGGCCCCGATCTGGGGCGGATTCGTACCGGGCGTCTTTCGGTGGGGCAGCTTGCGGGTGTCATGTGGAACCATATCCCCAAAATGCTGGGGAAGATGCAGGAGACCGGCTTTCCGCTCACCACGCTTAACCGCGAGGAAATGAACGATCTGTTCGCGCTGGTATTCTTCGTCCGGCAACTGGACGAACGGGGCGACCCCTCGCGCGGCGAGCAGATTCTGCGTCTCAAGGGCTGTGCGGAGTGTCACTCCGTCTCCATGTCGAAAGAAGGTATTGGTCCGGATCTCGCGAAGTGGGGGCGATATGCCAATCCCGTCGTGTGGGCTCAGATGATGTGGGAGCACGCGCCGGTGATGGAGGAGGCGATGAAGCGGTCGAAGATGGAGTGGCCTGAGTTGGAAGGGAGTGATCTGGTTCACATTGTCGCCTTCGTGCGCAGCGCGGGCGTCAGCGGCGATAAGATCTACCTACGGCCCGGTTCCGTCGCAGATGGGCGACGTTTGTTCCTGGAAAAGAAATGCGACCAATGCCACCCGGGCGCCGGTCCGGACCTGACGACGGCCGATCTGCCGACATCGATAGGCGCCCTTGCCTCTCGGATGTGGAATCACTCACCGAAGATGACCCGGGAGATGCAGCAACGCGACGTCGAACGCCACCCGATCAGCCCGCAGGAGTTGGCCGACATTCTTTCCTACATTCTTGCGCTTGGTGCGCAGGATCAAAAGGGCGACCCCAAGGCCGGGCGAAGCGCGTTCGTGCAAAAGGGATGCGCGCAGTGCCACGAACAGGAGGACGTCGCCAACGCGATCGGGCCCGCCATCGCGGCGTTGCGCAGCGATGCTACGCCCGTGAGCATGGCGGCGGCCATGTGGAACCACGGTGGCACCATGCTGGAGCGGATCACCGAGGCGGGGCTGTCCTGGCCTGTCTTCAACGACAGGGAGATGGTGGACCTGCTCGCATATTTGACCAGTTTCGAAGCTGAAGGTGAGGAACAGGGGGCACCGTAGGGCATGATCGAGGCAAGTGTAGTGTTACCTATTGCTACTCGGCCGGGAACAACCCGTAATGACGTGCTACTGTTGAAGAGAGCTTACTTTCGTCTGAGGGTGTTCGGCACCTCACGCATGTGTCGGCAAACACCAGCGGGAGACTATCGAACATGAAACCCGTTATTTTGCTGGCGACAATCCTGATTGTCATCGGTGGCGTGGTGGCGGTTGTCTATGGCGTCGCACTGCGCGCGCCTCGCGTCCATCAGCCCATTCAGTTCAACCACGTGGTCCACCTTGAAGATGCAGGTATTACATGCGACGAGTGTCATACGAGTGCCGCAACGGGAGTCTATGCAGGAATACCGGGGAAGGCCGTTTGCTTCGATTGCCACGACCCCGATGACGAAGACGAGGAGGATACGCATTCGGAAAAAACTAAGCTCTACGCCTTCAACGAGGTCGATGAAGACATTCCATGGTGTCGCGTGGCGACCACGAGACCGGACGTGTTTTTTTCGCACCGGCGGCACGTGACCATGGGGAAGATCGAGTGCCTGGAATGTCACGTGGATCAAGCAGGCCTCACGGCGCCACCGCCCACCGCCCGCCTGGTCATGTCGATGGAGGCTTGCATCGCATGCCACGACAAAAGCGGCGCCTCGCACGACTGCCTCGTGTGCCACCGGTGAGGGTTCGTTGATGAGGCAACGTGTCGCCACACTTGGTCGCCTGCCGGCGAGAGACGAATGGCAGGAGACTTAACCGTAGAAGCCGACACGATTCAGTATCGATAGACGTACTCCGTCGGAATGAAGTTGGAGAGGATCTGGCCATGAATCGGACAATGAGGCATTTGGTGCTTGGCGTATCGACGGGCGTGACGGTTTTTACGATCGTCGTACCTCTCATACACTTGTTGGCCGAACTGGCGAAGTTCGTTGGATTACAATTGCGCACCTGGGATAATCCCGTGGAGGTCTTCGTCTTTGTCGTGACGGCGGTGATGGTCGGCGTGTTCCCCTGGGGCCTATGGATACTTCTCACCGACGCCCGGAAAGCAAATCTGTTCAATGAGGGGCGCGAGGTTGCCGGATATCTCCTCGCCGCGCTGATTGTGTTCCTGGCCTTGACTCTTCTGGTCTGCACACGCGTGCAGCATATTTACGCGCAGTATCGCTGGTTTCTTTCGCCGGCCCTGCTTGTATGTGCGGTGGCGCTGATTCGGTGGCGGTGGCGCAAGGTTTGGCGGCTGCCCACCGGGATGGGATTAGCGGGCACCCTCGGCCACGCTCTGGCACTGTAGTGCTCTTCCAAGACCGGTTGTTTCCGTACATCAACGGTTCGTGGTACGATGTCCACGCGGTGTCAGCAAGTCCGGACATCCGGAGCGTAAGATTGAGGCATCGAAAGAAATTGACGACGGAGACACCACGTCTCAAATCGTATCGCCGATTCTCGTGTTCTCGCACGTGAACGATACGCTGCAGAATGGATCAGACCGTATTTGATCGCTCGTGATGGAATGCCAGTTCAGCACGCGACGGATTCATTCGTATGTGCAAAGCGTCTCGAGAAAATCAGGCACATGGAAGCGGCCGGGCGCGCACGAATGACGACGAGCGGACCCCTCTTTCTTGAAGTTGTTAGCTCGCCACGGTACGCTGTCGACGTGATTCGGGGCAAAGAGGGCATTCGGAAATGAAGCAGAAACTCTTCGCATACGCCGTGATGGTGATTGGCGTTGTTGCCGCGTTTGCGATACGAGTGGACGCGCATCCGGGACTGCACCATGAAATTGAAGCGGTGAGCCGGAAGCTGGCACTCGCACCTGACCGCGTGGACCTGCTCCTCGAACGCGGACGACTGCACCGTCTTGACGATGATCCTGTCGCCGCGCTCGATGACCTGCGACTTGCCCAAGCACTCGATCCTTCCGGCATGGGGATCGCCCTTGAACTCGGTCTGACCCTTTCCACCTTGGGTTTGGATGTCGCGGCCGAAGAGGAACTGAGCCGACACATTGAAGGTGGCGAGGGGTTTCCCGATGCGTATGCGGGACGTGCCCGCCTCCGGGCACGCGGCGGCCGGTTCGACGCGGCCATCCGGGATTACTCTGCCGCGTTGTTGCGCAGCGATGACCTAGATCTGTACCTCGCGAGGGGATCTCTCCAGGAGGAGCTGGGACGACTGGACGATGCGGCCGAGGGATATCGGCGCGGGCTCGCCCGCATGAACGGCGCGGTGTCCCTTCGCCTGCCCTTGATACGTGTGGAAGTCGGTCGACAAAGGTACGACGCCGCACTCGCGCTGATCGATCAGGTACTTCCGGACGCCGCCGTGAAGACGCAGTGGTACTTGCGAAGGGCTGACGTGCTGGACGCGGCGGGGCGCGCCGACGAATCGCGTGTGCAGCGCGAGGAAGCCTTGGCGGAAGCCGACCGCATCCTCCGCCGTCGAACCACGGCGATCAATCTGGTCGGGCGTGCCCGAGCCTATGTGGCACTGGGTCGGCTCGACGAGGCCCGCCAAGACCTGCTTGATGCGTTGGACAAGGCACCACACTTCGATGCGGCACGGACGTTGCTCGAACAATTGGGCCGCCCATCTGCCGAGAACGGCGGGCCCGGCCGATGACACGCAAGTCATGGTGTGCGGCGATCATCGTTGTGCTGTGTTGGGCATCGGGACTTCGGGCCACCACGTTCACGTACCAGCAAGGCGTGAATGGGTACACGGGTGCCGTAGATACATTTCTAAAAGAGAGCGAACCCGACACTGAACAGAGCAACCTCGAGGTCGTGGAGTGGGACGGTGATGATCCCTCAGGGACGGGGCAGGCCAATTACGCGCTCATTCGGTTCGATGGCATTTTCGGCGCCGGAGTCGATCAGATTCCGGTTGGCGCGCAAATCACCTCGGCCGCTTTCACGTACACCGTCAACAACGGCGGCGATGCCGGGACCGTCTTCGACGTCGTCGTGGATTGGAACGGCTTGACCACCTACAACACCTTCGGTTCCGGGCCGGGCGTTCAGCCTGAGGATCTTGGTGCGTCCACGGCGTCGGCGACCGGCGCTGTTTCGACCCACACGATCGACGTGACCGCGAGCTTTGCCCAATGGGTCGGCGATCCCTCGGCCAACAAAGGCTGGATTGTCCTACCCGTGGGAGGCAACGGGGTGGAGTTCCGATCGAGCGAGTACGCGGCCGATCCCACGCTTCGTCCCAAACTGACGGTCACGATCAACGAAGGAGAACCGACACCCATCCTCATACGCCAACCTTATTTGCAGCAAGGCACACCTACGGCGATGACCATCGTGTGGCGCACGAATGTCGCGTCGACGGCTAGGGTGCGCTACGGACTTTCTCCCCAGGATCTCTCGCAAGAGGTGATCGATTCGGCACTCGCGACTGACCACTCCATTCAAGTGAGCGGCCTCTCGCCGGGCCTGCGATACTACTACGATGTCGGTACCGAGAACACACCGCTTGCCGGTGGGGACGCGGATCACTACTGGGTGACGCCGCCGCCGCACGGAACTCCCAGCTCGTTTTCTGCGTGGGTCGTAGGTGATTCGGGAACCGGCGGAAGTGCCCAGGCCGACGTTCGCGACGCGATGCTTGCCGAAACCGGCACGACGCCGCCGGACATCTTCATCCACGTCGGCGACATGGCCTATGGCTCCGGGACCGACAATCAGTTTACGGACAATTTCTTCGGTCCCTACGCGAACATCCTGGATCATACGGTCGTGTGGCCGGCCATCGGCAATCACGAAGGCGCATCTTCCAGCTCGGGATCGCAATCCGGACCGTACTACGAGAGCTACGTCCTGCCGGCGGCCGGCCAAGCCGGCGGACTGCCATCCGGAACGGAGGCTTACTACGCATTCGACTACGCCCACGCACATTTCGTGTGCCTCGATTCCCACGATACGGACCGTTCTCCCGGCTCCGCGATGCTGACCTGGTTGGCCGAGGACCTGGCGGCGACGGATCAGACGTGGCTCATCGCGTTCTGGCACCATCCACCCTACACCAAGGGAACCCACGACTCCGACAACGTCGGCGACTCCGGAGGACGCATGCGCGATATGCGCGAAAACATCCTGCCCGTCCTCGAGGCCGGAGGCGTAGACGTCGTCCTTGCCGGACATTCCCACATTTACGAGCGGTCGTTTCTGGTCGACGGCGCGTACGACACACCGACCACGGCACCGGGCCACATCCTCGACGGCGGTAACGGCATCCCCGGTATCGGCGGCGCCTACACCAAACCCGCCGGACTCGACGCCAACCAGGGGGCAGTTTACGTCACGGCCGGCCACGGTGGGGCGAGCGTTGGGGGCGTGGGCGATCACCCACTCATGTACTTCAGCGAGGTGGCCAACGGCTCCTGCCTGCTCACAATCGACGGGAATACCCTGACACTCGCCAACATTCGATCGGACGGGGCGTTGACCGACACCGTTCAGATCGTCAAGGAAGGCGAGCCCGACTGCAACGGCAACGGCATGGACGACGCGCTGGACATCGCCAATCTGATTAGTTTGGACTGCAATTTCAACGGTACGCCCGACGAGTGCGAAATCGACGAAACTAGCACGGCGCCCGGCGGGCCGTTCTATTGCACCGCGCAATGTGATCCGGACTGCAATCAGACGGGCGTACCGGACATTTGCGAACTCGGAGGCAACGATTGTAACCTCAACGACATTCCGGACGAGTGTGAGGGACTGCCTGACGGCGATGGCGATGGAATTCCCGACGCCTGCGATGTGTGTCACGGCGGCGACGACTCGATCGACACGGACGGCGACGGCGTACCGAACGATTGCGACAACTGCGACAACAATAATCCGGAAGTGTGTAGCGCCGTGTCACCGATCAGCGCGGGGCCGCCGCATGACATCCTCAAGAATCGGTACATCTCTATCGATCCGCGCGGCGTGGGCGGTCTGAATAGAGGAGTGCCGTTCGATATTCGGGTCACGCTGTCCGATACGCTCGTCGAGGGCGTTACGTCAGTAGGGATGCCATGGTGGGTCGGTGCACCGAACTCCGATTGTATTGCCGGTGTCAAATCGAACCCACCGTCCGCACCACGCAACTGGGATGTATGTCCGGCTCTTCATCTCACGGGCTGCCCCATCATTCCGACGTCCACCTACGAAATCGTGGCGGTGCTCGGCGGTCTGGTGTCAGATCCTCCGTATATCGCGGCCACCCAGGCCAAGCCCGGTGTGAAGTGGTGGGGCGACTGCGTGGGGTTCTTCAACGGAACGGACTGGACGCCCCCGCAGGGAATTGTCAACATCGACGACGCGGTGGCGGCAATCAGGACTTTTCAAGACCCTGGTGGCGTCAACGCGACCCACGTTTCCGTAACGGACGTGCATCCGAACAACCCGGCTCTGGGTCCGCTCTTCGGCGTTCCCAACCAACTGGTGAACATCGACGATGTGTTTGCCATCATCCTTGGCTTCCAGGGCAATCCATACCCGGGTCCGGACATTGATCTGTGTCGGTAAGAGTGCGCTGTCTTCGGGCGTGAAGTTTGCCCCTAATCATCGCGCCAGGCAGGACTCGAACCTGCGACCACTGGATTAGAAATCCAGTGCTCTGTCCACCTGAGCTACTGGCGCAATACGTCTATGGACGCCTTCCACAAAAATACCGCCTGGTGAGCGGGGCGTCAAAGCAATCATACCCACTCACGCTTGGTCATGCCGCCGCCGCGTAACGCAGGCATCCCTGCCTGCTCATCATGGTCACGCGGGCGCGGGCATGCCACCCAGCCGCTCCCTGATCGACTTGCGTACGTGTTTCTTGTCCACCGAATCCGAGTCGTTATACTCCCCCTGCCATGCGCAAGAACTACGTACTCGACGCCAACATTCTGCTGCACGATCCGGCCTCGATCTACAACTTCGCGGACAATACCGTCGTCGTTCCGGTCAGTGTCCTGAGCGAGATCGACCGCTTCAAGAAGGAAATGACCGCGCGCGGCTACAATGCCCGTGCGGTGGCCCGCCTCCTCGATTCGCTCCGCGACCACCAGAGCCTCATCGACGGTGTCGAGCTGCCCGGCGGCGGAAGGCTTCGCGTCCATTGCGACCCCGAACGGGCGCTGGCCGGCGGCGCCATCGACGGCGATCTGGAGCTCCTTCGTGTGGCCCACGAGCTCAAAAAGGCGGACCCGCAAACGCCCGTCGTCATCGTCTCCAAGGATATCAATCTGCGAATCCGTGCCGATGTCACCGGCATCCGCGCGGAAGACTACGAATCCGATCACGTGCCACTGACGGACTTCGAGCGATCTGACAAATCCGTCACGCTGCCGGCCGACGAGTTCCAGGCATTCAAGGACTCCGGACACCACGACATTACCGGCAACTCGCTCTTCCCCAATGATTACGTGCTTCTCAACACGGAGGCCGAGAAGGGATCCGCCTTGGCGCGCGTGAGCCCGGATGTGTCACAAATGGTCGCGCTCAACGTGCCCAAGGAAGGCATCTGCGGCGTACGTCCGCGCAACAAGGAGCAATACTACGCGATCGATGCGTTGCTCAGCGATGACATCACGCTGGCCACCCTCATGGGGAAGGCCGGTACCGGCAAGACGTTGCTGGCCATCGCCGCGGCACTCTATTCGACGCTCGTGCAGAAGCGGCATCGCGGGGTGCTGATCTGCCGTCCGGTCGTGCCGCTGGGGCGCGATATGGGGTTTCTTCCGGGCGATATCGAGCAGAAACTCCAGCCCTGGATGCGACCCATCATGGACACGCTCGATTTCCTGCTCGAAGCGGGCGGTCCGATCGGCGGTCATCGTGACTCCCATTCACTCGAGCGGTCGGGTGTCGTCGAGGTCCAGCCGCTGGCCTATATCCGCGGACGTAGTATCGCCAACCGCTACGTGGTCATCGACGAGGCGCAGAACCTCACGCCGCTCGAGGTGAAGACGATTATCACGCGCCTGGGCGAGGCGGCCAAGGTCGTGCTGACCGGCGATCCGCATCAGATTGACAATCCGTATGTTGACTCGCACAGCAACGGGTTGGTCTATCTGGTGAACCGGCTCCGTCATCAACCGCTCACGGCGCACGTCGTGCTAGTCAAGGGCGAGCGCAGCCCGCTGGCGGAACTGGCGGCGGATCTCTTGTAGGCTGCTGCTGCGATGAATTCAGTTCGATCGCCTCGGCACATGGGGGTCACGATTTCGTAACGCAGGCAACCCTGCCTGCATCCCGATGCGTGCGTGACATAAAGTCTATGCCATTAATAAGTCACTTCTTCACTGATAATGGCGAGCACCGTATGCCGTCATGCCATTCAGGCGGCACTTTCTTGTTGCCACGGGGTCTTGGCGCGCCGGCGTCGCCCGTCGATTCCTGCAAAACGCATCAGATGAGCCGCTCGCCGCTGTGTGAATTCTCTGTGAAATCAACTTTTTTTCGTGTAAAAATGGGTCTTGTGCGGCGCGCTAGTCTCGTAGCGACGGGACCTTACAGTTCACATGGCCTGTCAAATTCGTACTGAAAGGACGCCCGGGGATTTTATCCTTGCACTGAAACCGGCGTTCTTGTAAAAGAGAATTGCGACGTGAGGGTCGCAAGGCTCGGCACCTAAGTCGTTTCCGGGCAGCTCCGGCAGGATTCGAGGAATCCCGAAAGAGCGTTGGCGGTCGGCAGCAATGCAGGACGCAACGCGAGGTGAACCCATAGCCCCGGGATCATCGTGTCCGAATGGTCGGAACCGAACAGGTGCAGAAACCCTAGAAGGGCTGTCGCATCCGACATCGGCCTCGTGCCGAGACTCGGAAGTGGCGAGCCGTCGGCTGATAAGACCCTGAGGCACACACGCGTATAGGCCGTAAGGCGCGATTCGCAACAAGTGCGTGAGGGGAGTTCCGGCGAAGGTCGGGACAAGGTCGTCGGTAGCATGCCCTAGAAGGGGTAAACCCAGGGGAGCATCCGGCGGGCGGTGCGCTAAACACGTTTCCGCGCGTAAGGGATCCTCGCAAGGGTCAAAACCCAGAGGCTGACGCTCTGTAGGCCGGCCAGCCGCTTCGGTGGCGGGATTACTCCAGAGCCAAACGGTCCGTGGGTGCCTCCGGTCGGAAACGCCCGGTAACCTTGTGAGGGGGGAAGGCTCCGAAGGGTGAATCCCAGGAGCGCTGTCGGTGCGAAACAAAACCGACAGGGATTCGAAGGGCGGAAACCGTCGAGAGGGTGACCAAACCCTGAGGGCGGAACGAAGCGGGCAGGCAACGCCCGCGAAGGGTGGATCTTCGAATCCTCATGTGCTGTAGGGAGTGGAAGCCCAAGAGAGGTGCCTGATTCGCTTGCGATGACGGCTAGGTTTGGCTGGCGAAGACTCTAGACGGAGGCGAAACTCGAAGAGAGGAGCGGTCGATTGTGTTTAACATGGTCGGTCGGCCCGCCGAGGGAAAACCGCAAAGCTGAGGGAATGGCTAACGGCAAAGCGGGAGTGCTTAACCAATACGGCACTAGTTCGGCGGGGTGGAAACTCTGAACGAGACGTCAATCCGATAAGAGGACGGTCGCTGGTAGTGATACGATCGACCGATCGGCTAAACCAAATACTCTGAAGGGCGCAACGGGCACTTTCTCCTCACGTCGCACTTTTTTTGCGTGCACAAGACGTTTGTCGCCGCGCTGCTTGCCTTGATACGCCTGATTCTCCGCTTGGCATGCCGGTAACCCCCCAGACGATCCCACGCGAAAACAGGCACCGATCGGAATAGGTGGATGCCCTGAACGCCATCGGCACGGATAGCAAATAAAACCAAGTCACCGTTCAGGGCATTCCCGCGTCCGGCACGGTTATTGCGGCAACTTGAGGGGCGGCCGAATCGTGCTCTCGGGGCGGTTGGGGTCCGTGACACTTTCGCCGGGCTTCCTGAAGGGCAGGTGGTTCTCCCGGCTATGCCGGGAGGTTCACCTGCCTCACCGGGCCGGCAGGTCAACGCTCCGCTGAGGCGGAGCAACGACCTGCCCTCCCGCTTTTCGCGTCCGCCGATTCTGTTACGCACCCGGCGGTTGTTTGTGTAGCGGGAGCCTGGCGTCCTCAAGCAGTGCGCGGTATAATTAGGTACCGAAGTAGGTCAGCTCGGGCCCAAGTACCGGGTAAGAGGTTTCGATCCCGGGGCGTCAGGGCATTCGCCTTGAGCGACTTGAATCCGGTTTTCCGGAGCGCCGACCTCCGTGGGCGACCTGCTTCGGCCTTTTCTTGCGCACGTATCCGGATGACGCGGGTCAATCAGTCGCCACGCCTAGGAGGTGCGCCAATCTTGAAAGTTCAAACGGTTTCTCGATGAGCTTCGTCGAAGCGTCTGATATGAGCGCTGCGCGTACGCTTGTCACGGTCTGCACGATTTCGGCATCAGCCCGCTGCTCCCGTACGTGTGCAGACAGCGCGCACACGGACTCATGCGGCAGGGCGTCTGAGAGGACGGCCGCGTTCACCGGATGGTCG
>Ga0055480_10000279_pt1 | contig 18620 bp, 20 predicted proteins | sample Muzzi_PWB_D2_FD_57935 | JGI IMG/M metagenome (GOLD analysis project Ga0055480, IMG submission 57935) | Wetland microbial communities from San Francisco Bay, California, USA, that impact long-term carbon sequestration - Muzzi_PWB_D2 | ecosystem: Environmental > Aquatic > Marine > Wetlands ... | reverse complement strand
CGGACAAATGGCATTATAAGCATATGTCCTACCCAGCCAAGCTTGCTTTTGGCTCAAATATGCCGGCCTATGATTTTCTGGCGGATAATGACCTCGATCCAGCCGAGGTGGAAGCCCATATGAAAGCCATTGGTTTCCCCTTCACCAAGGAGAATATCAGTGAACTGGACGGGCTGACTGAACTGGATGCAATGGTTGCCTATCTCCAAAAACTTGGCACTGCCGTACCACGTCCTCCCCGTCCTCAGCTGATCAACGAGGGGGATAAAAACCCGCTCGCCCAAAACCCAGAAGCCATTGCCTTTGGCAAACGCCTCTTTGAGATGAACTGCACGGGATGTCATGGCATCGATGCCAAAGGGGATGTCGGTGCAAACCTGACAGACGTGGTATGGCTGGGGAGCAAAGAGCCTTTTGCAGACTGGGAAATCTTTCAGGTCATTGCCAATGGCACCAAAAAGGGATTTAAGAGGCAGGCTGAAGGCGGGATGCTTCCCTATAGCGACTTCATGGGTAAAAAGAAAATATGGAGTATTGTCGCTTACATACGGTCAATAGAAGCTAAGCTTTAGCCGTACATTCAGATAAAGCCCACAAAGGATCACAGGGCGGTCTTCTTGGCTGCCCTGGGGTTCTCTACATTGAGGAGAGTTTCCATGGTAGAAAAAAATGAATTCACCACTGCTGAGGATCACGACGGGATCAGTGAAGGCACGGCCGGCCTGCCGAAGGGATGGAAATACTATGTGATCGGCACCCTGGCCTGGATGCTTTTTTATATCTATTCCTATACCCCGCTTTTTTCCGGGTGGACCCAGGTCAAGGGACTGGACTGATCAAGAAAGCTGATGAATAGCAAGCGCGGCAAATTGAAATTCAGAACACAGAGGAGGAGAGTTGAGTGGGTGCTTGTCGCGCTCTATCTTCTCCTGCCGTTCATACGTATTAAAGGCGAAAGTGCTTTTCGTTTTGACGTGGCCAGCCTCAAACTCCATATTTTTGGAACCAGCATATGGATGCAGGATTTCTTCATTGTTCTGCTTACCATAATATTCCTGGCTTCCTTCTTTCTTCTCCTGACACTGCTTTTAGGCAGAATATGGTGCGGATGGGCCTGTCCCCAGACGGTTTTTTGCGATCTGACCCGGGATCTTGTGAGGACTGCAGAGAAAAATGGCCTGTTTGGAAAAATCAAGGCACACCTCACCATGATCGCCATCGCCGGCGCTATCGGCTTTGTGACTATCGGCTATTTTGTTTCTGTTTTTGAGATGGTCCACAAAGCGGTACACTGGGAGTTAGGGGGGGTATCCACGGTGAGTATTCTTGTCATCGCCGTTTTGACCTATCTCCATCTAACCTATATTCGTACTCTTTTTTGCGCGACCATCTGCCCCTACGGAAAAATCCAGGGGGCGCTGACCGACAGCAAGTCGTTGATTATCCACCTGGATCCGGACAGAAGATCCCAATGCCTTGATTGCAAGGCCTGCCTGAATGCCTGTCCCACCGGGCTTGATATCAGAGAAGGGATGCAGGCAGGCTGTATTATGTGTGCAGAGTGCGTTGATGCCTGCAATACCGTAATGGCCAAGAAACAGACAAAAGGGTTGGTACAATATAATTTTGGCTCGGATACTTCTCCGATCTCATTTTCCCAACTCGCAAGGCCAGCAATTCTGATCCTGAGCGTTGTGACCGTTTTTATGGGATCAATACTGACGTACCAGATAGCATCACGATCTCTGTTTGCCTTTTCGATCCTTCCGCATCCGATGGGCGCACGACTTACCAAAGAAGGCGGAGTGGTCAACGGCTATATTCTCTCTATAAAGAACAAGAGCAAGAAGGATATGAGTTTCTTGCTTGACCTCATACCCGAAGAGAAAACCATTGCTTTCAGCCATTCCGTAAAAGAGCGTCTCCAGGTTGCTGCAGGAATTGTTGAGAAATATCCCCTTTTCATCCGTTCAGAACAGAAACCTCCGGGTGATACAAAGGTTGCAATTAAATTATATGACAGTGGGAATAAAGAGAATTTCATGGAGAAATCCGTCTATTTTTTGAACCCATACACAGAATGAAAACCAGTAAAGACCATTTTTGCCTGACTCTAATGTACGGCAATTGTTGAAATGAGGAGTGGTAACAGTGAGGACAACCTTATTTATCGTTTACGGAATTTTCCTTTCTTTTGTTGTGGGTTATGCCGTTTTTGCTTCTGTAACCTTTGATGGAGCCATTACCCATTCCTATGAAAAAGGAATGGAATATCCGCAAAAAATTGCCAGGCTTAAAACGCTCGGCTGGCAATTTAAGCTAGGAAAAGATCAATTCCAATCCAAAAAGCCAGAATCCCTCGATCTTTGGCTCACTACAGGCAACGGGAAGCCCGTTGCAGGAGCAAAGGTTTCCATGGAAGTGACCCGTCCCGCGAGTCCCGACACCTTGCCGGAAATTCCGGCAAAAGAAGTAGAAAAAGGACATTACAAGGGAGTTGTCACCCTGCCTGAATACGGACATTGGCTGGTCAGGGTTTGGATTGATCACTTGGGAGAACAGATTGAATATGAATTTAGAATCTATGCGAATGAGGGAGAATCTAGCCGTGGAGCATGATGAGAGCCGACGCCGGTTCTGTAAAATAGGACTGGCGGGAATCAGCGTTGGAATTGGTATGACGATGCTGGGTGCAGGAGGCGTTTTCCTTGGCGCTCCTGCCATAACCAACCGAGCCAAGGGGCAATGGATTGAAGTCGGGTCCATAGAGGATTTTGAAGATGGGCAGTTTACCCAGGTTGTCCTGGAATTTTCCATTCAGGACGGTTGGGCCTACAGCCAGCAGAGAATGCTGGCCTATGTGAGCCGTAAAGGGGACGAACTGAAAGCCCTGTCCGCCACGTGCACCCACCTGGGCTGCAATGTCCGCTATGATGAGGAAGGGAACCGGTTTATCTGCCCCTGCCATGCAGGGGTTTATGACCCTGAAGGGAAAAATATTGCAGGTCCGCCGCCCAAGCCTCTTAGCCTGCTTCCGGTGAAAATAGAGAAGAACACGGTGCTGGTTTACAATAAAAATAACGAGGATGAAGCCAATGCTTAAAGATATTTGCAATGGGCTGGTTACCTTCATCGACGACCGGTTTCATATAAAAGAATATATCAAAAAAGAGGTGCTTGACCACCCCGTTCCACCCCGTCTCAATTTCATGTATTGCTTTGGCGGCATTACATTTTTTCTCTTTGTTATATTGGTTGTCACAGGCATGCTGCTGGCTGCCTATTATGTGCCCAGCACGGAAGCGGCCTACGCCTCGGTGGAATACCTCCAGTATGAAGTTGCCTTTGGCAGCGTTATCCGTGGCGCCCACCATTGGTCGGCTAATTTAATGATTCTCATGATCACCCTGCACATGATCCGGGTGATTATTACCGGATCATATAAAAAGCCTATGGAATTCCACTGGTTTTCCGGTGTCTTCCTCTTTGTGTTCGTCATGGGTTTTGGATTTACAGGATACCTTCTGCCCTGGAACCAGACAGCATATTGGGCATCCAAGGTTGGAATCAATATGTCCTCGGCTATTCCAATAGTGGGAGAGTTGTCATCAAACCTGCTCCGCGGTGGCGAAACACTCGGAGCAATGACCTTGACGAGGTTTTATGCGGTCCATGTCATTTACCTCCCGGTCCTGACTATTGTCATGCTGCTGCTTCATTTTTTAATGATCCGGAAAACCGGTGTTATGGAACCTCTGTAGAGGGCGCAAGGAGGCATTTTTATGGAAACCGAAAAACGGGAAACTTTTTACCCCACCTTTGTTTTTAAAGAGGCAACGGTAGCTCTGGGAGTATTTATTGTCATTATTCTTCTGGCAGTTTTCTTGCCTGCCGGAATGGGTGATCCTGCAGATCCGTCAGATTCTACCTTTATTCCAAAACCTGAATGGTACTTCTTGTCGGCATACCAGTTTCTCAAAGTCTTCCCGGGGAAGTTGGAGGTTCTTGGTATCATACTTCAACCCCTTATGTTGCTGGGGCTTTGTGCTCTTCCATTTATCGATCGCAACCCGGAACGCAGAATGGGAAAACGTAAATTCCAACTGGGTCTTTTAGGCTTAGTTGTTGTGGTAACTATAATTTTGGGAGTGCTGGGACATCTGGCCTAATGGCTTAGTAGCATAATTAATTTATTAAATTTGGAGGATATATGAAAGACCTGAAAAAAATACTTACCTGCTTTGCGCTGGGATCCATCCTCGTTGCCGCGTCCTGCTTCATTGCAGCTCCTTTGGCATTGTCGGCGGGCACGGTTTCTATAGAAGCTGAAAAAGTTGGTTCGGATCCAGCGGGCCTTGATGACAAAGTGTGGAGTGAAGCCAAAGAAATGAACATAACGCTGGATGGTGCGGGTATATTTGCGGAGAAGAAAAAACAGCTCAGTGTCAGGGCGGTGTATACCAAGGGTGGCAAGCTTTCCTTATTGCTGTCCTGGGAAGATCCCACCAAGAGCATGGATGGACAGGAATGGGTGAAGGAAGGCGACAAATGGACACAAAAAGAGGGAAGTGAGGACAGGGTCGCCCTAAACTGGGAAGTCAGGCGAATTAAGAATTTTGCCACCAAGGGTTGTGCCGTTGTCTGCCATAGCGAGGCAAAGGATCCCTCAGAATGGAAATATCATACGGATAAGGCTCCCCAGCTGGGTGATTTGTGGGTATGGGAATCCTATCGCACCCAGCCTCTGGGACATGCCGGGGATTATTTTGTTGATGATGATTCCAGGAAGGCCGACAAGGGGACCGGCAAGGCATTAAGAAATATCAATAAATTTGAAGACGGCCCTGTTTATATGCAGGACCCGAATAAGAAACCGCCGATTGAAGGGCTTTTGATGGACAGTCAGAAGCTTGTAATTGGCGAGAATAGTATCACAAAAACCCAGGCTTGGATGCTGGAAGAATTTTCCGGGGATTTTGCCGATATTACAGCCAAGTCTTCCCATGAAAATGGTAAATGGACGGTTATGCTGCAAAGAAATTTAGAAACGGACAGCGATACGGATGTTCAAATCAACACCAGAAAGAAATACAGTTTTGGAATTGCTGTATTTGATAACTCAGGACGTCAGAACAGTTATAATTCGCCGCCGCTAAAGCTGTCTTTTTAAGATGAGATAACATGAACTTAGAATGGTTATACATAGTCTATGGGATACTGCTGGTCGTCTTATTTATTTGGGTGATCGTGCATTACTTTAATCCCAAGAGAAAAGATAAGATTGAAAAGTCCAAATATCGCATGCTTGAGGACGATGAACCACAGTAGTTGTCTCGCCGATACGGTCGCCGACAGCTCAATTGATCTCGTCTGCGCCCATTGCCGCCTTCCTGTTGCCCCATGGGAGAAAATCCAGGGGCAATTCGATGGTCAAGAGCTTGTTTTCTGTTGCCAAGGATGTCGTGCGATCTATGAGTTCATCCATACCGATGGGCTGGAATCCTTTTACCGACGTCGTAATGGCTGGACGAGCGGAGCACCGGTTGTCCAGGAAGTGGATCTGGAGCTCTTGCAGCAAAATATTACCTTTGAGCAGGGGATAGCACGCCTTGAGCTCTCTGTGACAGGTATCCGTTGCGCCTCCTGTGTCTGGCTGATTGAAAAATCTTTGGAGAAACTGGAAGGGATTCAAACAGCCAGGGTAAATTATGCAAGCCATAAAGCGGTAATCAGCTGGGATCCCGCGATTCTTGAACTCAAGGATATTGTAGGCAGAATTCAACGATACGGGTACACCCCACGGCCATATGATGGAAATCTCCAGGAAGAAGGGGAATTTCGTTCTCTTCTTCTTCGGTTTGGCACGGCGTCGTTTTTCGCCATGCAGCTGATGACCTACAGCTTCGCCCTGTATGCCGGGTATTTCCACGGTATGAATCCCTCACTGCGGTTTGCCATGAAGATAATCGCCGGCCTTCTTGCCACCCCGGTCATTTTTTACAGTGGCGGTCCATTTTTAAAGGGAGCATTTAACGCATTAAGATCGTTCAGGTTTACCATGGATTCCCTGATAGCCATGGGAGCCTTTTCGGCCTATTCTCTCTCTTTATTCCAGACATGTACCAATGGAGAAGTCTATTACGATACAGCGGTGATGATTATTACCCTGATCCTTTTGGGACGATTGATAGAGTCCGGTGCCAAGGGCAGGGCCTCCGAGGCCTTGAAACAATTTGCCGCGCTTGTACCCGATAAGGTCAGGCTGGTTGTCGAGGAGCAGGACCAATCCCGTACCGTGATGATTCCCGCCGGCAGTATCAAAGTGGGCCAGCTTTTTTCCATCCTGCCGGGTGAACGGGTTGCCATTGATGGCATTGTGGTGGAGGGAAATTCGGAAATTGATGAATCGATGCTCTCCGGAGAATCCAGACCGGTAAAAAAAGAAAAAGATGATCTGGTACTGGGCGGTACGATGAACCATTTTGGCCATCTGCTTGTCAAGGTACATACCGATCATGACAAAACCGTACTTGCTCAGATCATCCGGTCAGTTGAGGACGCCCAGGTCCGAAGGGCTCCGGTACAGGCCTTTGCCGATCGCCTGGTGGGCTACTTTGTTCCCGGTGTGATGGTGCTTGCCCTGGTGGCGTTCTTTATCGCCATTCAGACCCAGGCTGTTTCAGCCGGTGTAATTATTGCCGTATCTGTTCTTATTGTCGCCTGCCCCTGCTCTCTCGGGCTTGCCACTCCACTGGCTATTTTAGTGGGAACGGGCCTCGGTGCGGGCAAAGGAATCCTGATAAAGGGTGGCGATGTCCTTGAACGAGCCCACAATATTGACGAAGTGGTGCTTGATAAAACCGGCACCCTCACCACGGGGATCATGACCCTGGTCGATGTTATTCCCCTCTCCCCAAAGTTTGACAAGAATGCTTGCATCGCACTCGCCGCATCTCTTGAGAAACAGTCTGAACATGCAGTGGCAAGGGCCATTTGCACGGCTGCACAAGGGATAAATTTAAAAAAAGTTACGGATGTCGCCGTCTTTCCGGGCAAAGGAATAGAAGGACGTATTTCCGGAGATATGTACCGGATGGGCAGCCTGCGTTTCATGGAAGAGTCCTGCCTTATTGACAACAGCTCCCTGCCTTCTGAAACCGACCATCTCACCCGGGTTTATCTTGCTGGCGATGCAGGATTAATCGCCTGCTTTGTCATTGCAGACCGCCTGCGGGAAGGAGCTAGAGAGATGGTTGCTTCCCTTCAACAACTTGGGATTGAGGTGGCAATAGTATCCGGTGATCAGGAAGGGGCTGTGTCTGATGTTGCCAGGGCCTGCGGCATAACAAATTACAGGTCTGAATTTTTGCCGGCGGAAAAGGTAAAATTCATCGACGACCTTAAGATAAAGAAAGGTCTTCGGGTAGCGATGGTCGGCGACGGCATCAACGATGCCCCGGCTCTGATGACGGCTGATGTGGGTATCGCTGTGGCAAAGGGCACGGACATTGCCATGGAAAGTGCTGACATTGTGCTGCTACGGGACGATCTCGGGCTTATCAATAAAAGCTTAGAGCTCTCCCGGCAGACATTTAAAACCATAAAAATAAATCTCCTATGGGCCCTCGGTTATAACATGATTGTTCTCCCGGCTGCGGTTTTGGGTTTTCTCCACCCGATCCTCTGTGCCGGTGCCATGACGGCAAGTTCTCTTTGCGTTGTGGGAAATTCGCTCTGGCTGAAGAAAAAAGGGGGGCTTTAGATGACAATATGGACGATAGGACTCTTGATATTTGGCAGTCTTATGCTTGGTCTTGCCGCCTGGTTTCTCTTTTTATGGGCAGTTAAAAGCGGTCAATTTGACGACATGGAGGGCCCTAAGTACAGGATTTTTGATGAAGACGATATCGAATAAGAGAAAAGCACTGTTCAATTCCTATAAAAGGCAGGCTAAAAATGAACATTGAAACTGTTGCAACACCAGACATAAATGATCATCTCCCTGTTTTTCTTTTTCTTTTCTTATGCTTTTTCTTTTTAGATAGTGCCGGATTCTCTATGGCGGAGGCCGGACAAACAGCTCAGGGATTGATAAACTGCAGCTTTGACCAGGGACCCTGCCATTTGAAACTATCAGGCCAGGATATCAGTTTTGAGATTTCCCCAAAACCTGTCAAGGCCATGTCTGTGCTTGATTTTAAAATGATATTTTCTGAAAACCTTGCTGGAGAAGAGGCAGCCTTCCTCATGGATCTTGATATGCCGGGAATGAACATGGGGGGGAACCAGGTCCATATGAAAAAAATCTCCAAGGGGGTATATGAGGGTCGGGGAACCATCGTCCGATGCCTCTCCGGTGGAAAAATATGGCGGGCTACGGCGATTCTCCCCAAACAGGGAAAAATCCAATTCATCTTTGAAGTGCATTAGCACATGAAGATAATCATCTGGTATTTCATGTGGATATCTCCTCTAAGGCATTATTGATTTTGTACCTTTCCACTGGATTTACCATTGGATTTGGTCACTGCATTGGTATGTGTGGTCCGATAGTGGCCTCTCTGACTTTAAACTTGGGGACCAGGAGAATCCTCGTCCCCCAACTCCTCTACCACTACGGCAGAATCACCACCTATTCCATTATCGGCGGTATAATGGGGGCCGTGGGATCTTTTACCATAGTGACGGCAAAAATAATCATTATCCAGAAATCAGTGCTGATCTTTTCAGGCGCATTGGTTGTCGTAATGGGATTGAGCAACAGTGGATGGCTCCCCAGGATCAAAATCCTTTCAGATAATTTCAATCTCACAAAACGTATTTCCAAAGGATTAGCGGCTCTCTTGGAAGTAAAATCAAATTTTATTTTTTATCCGCTTGGGCTTTTATTTGGGTTGATCCCCTGCGGCCCAGTGTATACCGCACTAATCGGTGCTGCCAGGGCAGGTATGGACGCCCGGAATATATTCCAGGGCACATTATCGGGAATGATGCTTATGGCCTGCTTTGGTTTAGGTACGGTTCCTGCCCTTTTTCTGACTGCTAAAATAGTCAACATCAGTAGTTTAAAATATAGACTATTACTGTATAAAACTGGTTCAATCTTGATGATTGGCGCTGGACTCTATTTTATTGTAAAGGGGCTGAACTATTAAGGCTTGCCTGCATGTAAAGAACCAGCAGAAAAAAGTCCCATGACCCGCCACGAAGGGATAAGCAACCAAAAGGGGCCTGCTCCACCACCAATACTTCCCTTCCCCGGGACGTTCTCTTTGTCAGTTCAGGAGTGCCCTGCTCATCAAGACTTGCGACCAATAACTCGAAATCATGAAATAATATCCAAATCAAAATACTGAACTCCTCCAAGGCACCTATGCCCCTTGTGGCTGTCAGATGATGATTTTGATTCTTACTAAATTCACCTGATTGAGGGGTACGCTTTCCTTCCTTTGAGGGATTGCACCACCAGGAAATGCGTGGAATAATGTGCACTAATATGACAAGATCACACTATTCACAATTAAACCGTGCCGTAGCTTAGGGGGTGGCATTGTTTTGTTGGGATGTGATCCTGTCAAAACTGCCACACCTTTGCATATCTTTAAAATGGGGGAGGCATAAACTGGGTATGCCAACCCGCAGTGGCGTCTCGGGCCCTGCGACAGTCCGAGACGCTACTGTTTTTTTTAGCCTTGGCTCAGTCATCTTCAGAAAGGAGAAAGGCCAATGAGTGTTCTGGTCGGGAGGCAGGCCCCAGAGTTTCAGGCAACGGCAGTCATGGCCGATGGATCACTCAATACCGAATTCCGCCTGGCAGACTATAGAGATAAATATGTCGTTCTTTTCTTTTATCCGCTTGATTTCACGTTTGTCTGCCCAACCGAGTTGATTGCTTTCAGCCACCGAATCAAAGAGTTCGAGTCCCGCAACGTTCAGGTTGTTGGTTGTTCTGTCGATTCTCAATTTACCCATCTCGCCTGGCGTGATACCCCTGTGGACAAAGGTGGTATCGGGCACGTCACTTACCCGCTGCTTGCAGACGTCAAGCATGAAATCTGTAAGGCCTACGATGTCGAACATCAGGCGGCTGGAATTGCTTTACGTGGGTCATTTTTGATTGATCAAAGCGGCATGATCCGCCATCAGGTAGTTAATGATCTGCCTTTGGGGCGAAATATCGACGAAATGCTGCGGATGGTTGACGCCCTGCAGTTTACCGAGAAACACGATGAAGTCTGTCCTGCCGGTTGGAATAAGGGTGACAAGGGGATAACTGCTAACGGTGAAGGAGTTGCTTCTTATTTAGCGGCAGAATCCGATAAACTCTAGCTTTTTCTAAACGTCAACGAGCTGTACGTCGAGCCCGGCACAATCCTTGATCCCTATTGCCCTCTGATCGCACAAAAGCGTCGCAGTATGCTTGTCTTGCACCACTCCGTTTTGTACCACCGGGGGGAGAGCCCTGGATCATAAAATATCGAGCAAGAACAAGCAAAATGACATCAAATTGAGCGCTTTCAGAGCGCCTCTTCGAACAAGACCTCAATATCCCTCTGGTTCGGTCGACGGGGGTTGGTTGCAAGGCATAAATCACTCATCGCTTTTCGAGACAGTACAGAAACATCCGAACTCTTTGCACCTCTATCACGCAAAGTTGCCGATATGCCGGCAGCCACTTTCAGACGTCTGACTTCGTCAAGAATTGCCATACGTTTTTCTTTTGCGGTCTTGCCTGACAATTCCAAACCCATGGCTTGTCCTATACGCACGAAACGTTCAGGCGTTTCATCAAAATTATACGACATGACATGCTCAAGAAGAATGGCATTACATTCACCATGGGCAAGATCAAGGTATCCTCCGAGGCTGTGAGCCATTGCATGAACCGCCCCAAGATTGGCGTTTGAGAAAGCCAGCCCGGCACAAAGACTGCCCAACATGAGCTGGCTGCGTACTTCCTGGTCGTTGGGATTGGCGATTGCCTCGGTGAGATGTTTACAGACAAGGCGTATTGCTTCAAGTGCATGGAGGTCCATGATCTGCGAATGAGCTACGGAAACAAAGGCCTCAATGGCATGAACCAATGCATCTAAACCCGTACACGCGGTCAGGTAGGGATCCATGGTCATGGTGGCGAGAGGATCAAGCAAGGCTATGTCCGGCACTACGGCCCTGCTGAGGATTGCCATCTTTACTCTTTCCTGGGAATTGGTAATGATGGCGTAAGGTGAGACATCGGCCGAAGTGCCGGCGGTTGTAGGAATGCAAATCAAAGGGGGGCCGGGAATGCTGACACAGTCCACACCCTCGAATTCCAGGATATGCCTTTTGTTGGAACTGACAATGCCAATGCCCTTGGCGCAGTCCATGGGACTACCGCCGCCGACCCCGATAATGACATCACAGTTGTTGCTATGATAAAATTCAGCCCCCGCCATCACCTGTTCTGCTCGCGGGTTGGGAGAAACGTCGGAATACAAAAGAGAGGAGATACCTATGGCCTCAAGGACGGAGACAACTTTTTCGGTCCATCCCGCTTTAATGATACCCGGATCGGTGACAATCAGGATTTTTTTCGCGCCATACTTTCTAGCGTAGTTCCCCACAAGGTTAAGAGCACCTACGCCAGTAATGCATTCTGGCGCCACAAACTTGCGGAGACCATTCACCATTACAGCTCCTCTCTGAAGAGATTGATGTGATTCAGACATCCCGGGACATTAGTATCTTAGAAATTCATTCTTTGTTATTGAATAAAGGAACTTCGTGAAGAAACGTAATCCTTCTTGAGGGGGTTAAGATAGCTGTCAAATCATCATAGAATAATATCCATTTTTTACCAAATGACAATTACCTGGTTCGGCAATCAGCCCTCAGCCGTTGTCGGATCAATCATACACTTGATTTCAGAAATGCAGTTGGCAGGAAAACCACCTTTTTCGGCATGCTGAATGACAGTTTCCTTATCTGGTGCGATATAAATGCAATAGACTTTGTCCTGGGTGACATAGCTTTGGACCCACTGAATCTGTGGACCAAGTTCCTGCAATACACCACAGGATTTCTGTGAAATTCCCGTTAAATCCTGGTTCGTTAAATCTCCCGCTCCTTTGATTTCCCTTTCGATCACATATTTCGGCATGGTTCTTCTCCCTCATGTTTTCATAAAAAACTGATGAATAAATTTGATCACCGACCTCGCAGATACCGATCTCAAGGCCGGTGATCACTGTTACCACAACTATGTCATCCGGATACTTTTATCTTTGACGATGCGCCCAGTATCACGCATTTTCGCCAAAAATTATGCATATATCTTCAATTAAAAATCCCAGAAGGTATCTATCTCCGCCCCTGAAAAATCGAAGACAACATTATGCGGCGGCAATGCTTCATTATAGAAAAACTCCGGCAGTCTGTCGTCAACTGCGGTGAAGCCGGCGGCAGTGTTAAATGCCTTTTCGGTTTTGAGAATATATTTGCCAAGACTCACCACATCGTCTCCGGTAAGAGAGATGTCGAAACGTGCATTGAGAAGGTCGATCAATGCAGGCAAACATTTCTCATCGTCAAGGGCGGCAAAGGCAATGAACAGGCACATCCCTGTCGAGTCGATGGCGGCGGTCGCAATCTGCAGATTCCTTGACAACTCCACCTGGCCCTCTTTGGTCAATGGATCGACCTTGCCGCCGACATTGAGAATATTGGTGGCAATGGTATAGCCCATGGTATGATCCGCACCCTGGGTTGAGGTGGCGTAGGTGATACCGATACCTTTGATGGCCCTGGGATCGTAGGCGGGAATTGCCTGGTTCTTAACAACGGGGACCCGGGTGACACCAAAGGCACGACCGACCGATCCAGCACCATTGCCAATGATTCGGCCAAGTCCGGTTCCCTTGCCGATCTCTTCCCGCAAAATTCGGCAGACACCCGCTCCATCGCCAAAGGGAAGAACCCCAGCCTCCATGGCCACGCCCATGGCCACGGATGTTTCAATGGTATCGACCCCGATATCGTCCATGATCCGGTCGGCTTCGGCGATTTTATCAAGATCGTCGACACAGCAGTCGGCACCCATGGCCCAAATCGACTCATACTCGAAACCCGAGGTCATTTTCTTGCCGCCGAGGTCATTGTAGACCTGGGAGCATTGAATGACACAACCGGGGTGGCAGTTATGTTTCACCTTCCCGCCGCGTTGTTCGATGGTGTCGTGCATGGTTTCACCGGAGATAGAGTCATGTCCGGCAAACTGTCCCTGGGTGAAGTTCCTAGTCGGTAATCCTCCGGATTCGTTAATAATATTAACAAGAACATTGGTGCCGTACTGGCCCAGCGCCTGGCTCACCGGATGATCAACCAGAGCCTTGGCAAAGACTCTGTTTGCTGCTTTGAACTCCTCCGGTTTGGCAATGGCCACCTTGCCGTCTTTTGGGTCTATGCTGATAAACTTTACTTTTTTCGACCCCATGACGGCCCCGAGACCACCCCGGCCGCTGGACCGCAGGTTCCCGTCCGGATCCTTGATGGAGACGTTGGCACTGCTCATTTTCATCTCTCCGGCCTGGCCGATGGTGATTAACCCCGGTTTACCGTCAAGTCTTTGGCTAAGGGCTTCGACTACTGCGAAGTTACCTTTGCCGATCAGTTCGGTCTCCTCGTTGATGGTCACTCCCTCCGGGGTCAAGGCCAGGCTGTACCACTTGTCTTCTTTGGGCAAACCCTCGATGATCAACGCTTTGCAACCGGCCCGGGCCAAGAGCGCGGCTGCCGTTCCCCCGGCGTTGGCCTCTTTAATTGTGCCGGTGAGCGGGCTTTTAGCGCCGATGGAAAGACGCCCGGAGTTGGCGGCAACGGTACCTGAAAGCAGACCGGGGGCGAAAACGATCTTGTTATTTGCCCCCAGCGGATGGCAGGTTGGTATAACCTCAGCTGCCACAATTGTCGATGTCAGCCCGCGTCCGCCATGGCCTGCCCAGGCCTCTGGTACATCTTCGACGCTTGTGGTGAGGTCGGTCATATTAACTCGAAAAATCCTATCAGCCATGTTAGTTCTCCTTGTTGGATGTATGTCAATTTTCCTGGTTGGACTGTCAGTTTTGGTCACTGCCGGTCATTATTCTACGCCGCTCCTTTTATTGCAATCCCCCAAAGGGGTGAAATTGGTCCCCTCAACCAAGTGAATTTTAAACGAAACAAGATCATCTCCAAATCCCCTGAACGGGTGATCAGTTTTCCTCCCTTTGGGGGATTGTTTTTAATGCCGATATGCCGGAATATTAAGCCATCAAAAAGCACGGCAAACAGGAAAACAATTCAACCAATTTGGAACAAGGAGAAACATCATGAACGATACAAACATTGAGAACACAGAAGAATTGCAGCCAGTAGCTCAGGAAGAACAGAAGGAAAAAATTAATGCGGACATATACACCACAAGAGAGATCGAGATAGAGGAAGTAGCAATCGACGGCATCTGCGGTGTCTATTGAAAAAAACTAGCCCCTGATGAACGGGTTTCTTTTTAGTACCCGCATGCGGAGTGAAAGTCCCTTCACGAAATTCTGCCTTAAATACAACAGAGATTTCATGAAGGGACTAACCCCGGTGTAAAGGGGAAAGTCAGCCGGGATATGTACCTTCCAGAAGTTCACCCAGAAAACAAGTAATGAATTTCCAAGGTACTAAAACAAACGCGGGACATACCATGAATCACACATACATTCTGGCTCCAGGCACTCAGGTCCGGGAAGAAGATTTCGGTCTTTTATTTTACAATATGTCAGGACCGAGACTCCACTTCATCTCCTTGGGGGACATGCTTGGCAGTAGTTTTTTTATCGGCAAATTGACCGTAGAGCAGTGGCTTGCCGAAAGGGACCTAAGGGTTACCAGTAAACAGCGATCAGGTTTGACAAAGGTTCTCAATCAATTGAGAGATAAGGGGGTGATCATTGAGCGCTAAGATGGCAAGAATGGGCCTGCGGGCTCCGGTCAATGTAACCTGGGAAATTACCTTCCAGTGCAACCTTCAGTGTGCCCATTGTCTATCCGATTCCGGAGCCAGGGAAGCGAGCGAACTCAGTTTTCTGGAATGCAGAAAGCTGATTGACCAACTCACGGCCATGAAGGTGTTCCAGGTCAATATCGGCGGTGGGGAACCGTTTATCCGTGACGATTTTCTCGATCTTCTGGACTATTCCCACGAAAAAGGGCTGGTGACATGTGTCAGCACCAATGGCTTGCTGATGGATGATACTCTGGCTGGCCGATTGGCTAAACTGAAAATGCTCTATCTGCAGGTAAGCCTGGATGGGTCCACCGCTGAAGTAAACGACCGGATTCGGGGCAAGGGCAGTTATGTGAAAATCATCCGTGCGGTCGAAGCGCTGGCCCGCCACCGTGTTCCCTTCAGCATCAACACTGTACTGACCAGGCTCAATTTTGATCAGCTCGATACCTTGAGGGCTCTGGCAAAGGATTATGGCGCCGATCTGAGAGTGTCCCGTTTTCGTCCATCCGGAAGGGGAAAAGACAATAAAGAGACGTTGGGACCGAGTAAAGATCAGCTGGAGTCCTTCGCTGAATGGCTGGCGGCAAACGATCTGGTCAGGACCGGGGATTCATTTTTCTGCCTCACCTCGGAAAACAGGCGAAGCAAAGGACTCGACATGTGCGGGGCGGCAAAAATGACCTGCTGCATCTCGCCGGTGGGAGACGTCTTTCCCTGTGCTTTTCTACAGGAAGAATCGTTTAAGGCCGGCAATGTCCGGACCAGTCGTTTCCGGGATATCTGGAACAATTCTCCAGTCTTCCGGCAGCTGCGCGATCTCAATATTGAAACATGCAAGACATGTCAGCGATTTGAATACTGCCGGGGTGGATGTCCGGCGGTTGCTTATCACACCTATCATGACATTGCCATGCCGGACCCGGAATGTCTGGTCAATCTGAAAAGCGAGAGGAACTGATGAAGTTACGGGAGCCACTGGCTCATTTGCCACCCAGGTTCTTTACTCTCGAGTGTGGTTTTCGAAGATAACAATTCTTGTCTCCTCCCAGTCTCTTTTTTAAATATTGATATGAATAACAGCATTTTTACACCCCTAAACCTCGGCAAGATCTCTTTGGCCAATCGTATCTGCTTTCTCGCGCACCGCACCAATTTTGGCCGGCAGGGACGGTTGAACGACCGCCATATTGCCTATTACCGCCGGCGAGCCGAAGGGGGGTGTGGATTAATCGTTCTCGGCGAATTATCGATTCATGCCAACGACCAGCCCTGGGAATCCATGATCCATACGTATCATCCATCGATCGTAAAAGATCTGCAGAAGCTTACCAGAGCAGTGAAACAATATGGCACGAAAATTTTCGCCCAGTTGAACCATCACGGTTTTCAAAGCAGCGGTGCTATCAGCAGACAGGTTACCTGGGGTCCGTCGGCCCTGGCCGATATTGTCTTTGGCGAACCTTGCAAAGCCATGGAAATTGAAGATATGGAAGTTGTTGGGGAAGCGTTTGCGAGTGCCGCCATCCTGGCCCGGGAAGGTGGAGCTGACGGGCTGGAGATCGACATGGGACCGGAGTCCCTCCTCAGACAGTTTCTCTCGCCGATCAGCAATCACCGCCAGGACGAATACGGCGGCGACTGTATCCAGCGGATGCGTTTCCCTCTGATGATTATTGATAAAGTAAGAAAAGCGGTGGGCAATGATTTCACCGTGGGCGTGCGTTTGAGCGTCGATGAGAAATTCTGGGGTGGCATCTCTCTCGAGGATTCCTGCCAGGTAGTGAAAAAAATTGAAGAAACCGAGAACATCGATTTTCTCCACGTGGATATCGGAACCTACTACAACATTTATGTTTCCGAACCATCCATGCTCATCGAACCCGGTCAGGCAGTAGAGGCGGCCGCCGAGATAAAAAAACAGGTGAGCCTGCCGGTCATGGCAAAATATCAAGCGGACAAGCCGGAAGCCCTGCTCGCCATTATAGACAACTCGAAAACCGATCTGATCGGTATGGTACGGCCGCTCATCTGCGACCCGGATCTGCCCGAGAAAGCGGGCCAGGGGAAAACCCCCGATATCAGGTACTGCATTCGGGATAATCAGGGGTGTATCGGCAGGGTCAATAATTCGAAAAGCATCGGCTGCACCTTGAATGCGGCTGTAGGCTGTGAACCGTTGTCAGGAGATGATGGGGATGGCCTGAAAAAAACCGACAAGGTCAAAAAGGTCATTGTGGTGGGTGGTGGTCCAGGAGGGCTGGAGGCGGCACGCATTGCAGCACTCCATGGTCATCAGGTCACTTTGTATGAAAAAAGCGAGGTTATCGGCGGACAGGTAAACTTGATCACCAAACGTCCCGGCCGGGAGAATATGGCGGAGATCAACCGCTATTTTTCTCACGCCCTTGCCGTAGCGGGAGTGACAGTCAAAACCGGGTCGGAGATCAACCTGGAACAGGTACTGGCGGAAAAACCGGATGCCGTTATCGTGGCAACCGGCTCAAGGCCAAAAACGGCAGCTTTTGACGGCAAATACGGCCCCCCCGCGGTCTTGAGCAGCTGGCAACTCCTCAGCGGCCGGTACCCGGTGGGAAAGAAGGTTCTGTATATAGATGAAAGTGGCGGCAGGGAAGGTGCTTCCACCGTTGAATTTCTTGCCGATCAAGGCAAGGAGATCGAAATGGTCACCAGCGATCCGTTTATCGGGGTTGAACTTGCACCAATCGGCGAATTAAACCTTATGCGCCAGCGGCTTCTCCAAAAGGGAGTTGTGTTCACCCAGGAGGTACAGGTTGAAGAAATCGGTCCGGACAAAGTTATCGCACGGGAAATATATTCCAACCGTGTCATCACCTTTGAGGGGCACGACACAGTCGTGGTCGATGCCGGCAATGTCACCAATGACAGCCTCTACCATCAATTAAAAGGCAAAATCCCGGAAGTATACCGGGTTGGCGATGCAGTTGCACCAAGGGGTATTGAAATGGCTATTCTGGAAGGAAGCACAGTGGGGGAAAAAGTATGAGTCACTTCAAATACCTTTTTTCGCCACTGAAGATCGGCTCTGTGGTGGTGCCCAATCGTATCCATTTTGCCGCGCACATGACCAACTTCGGTGAGGATCACCTGATAAGCGATCAGCATATCTGGTATTATCGGGAACGGGCCAAGGGCGGTTGCGGACTGATAACAACCGAGGAACTGAGCGTCCATCCTTCGGACCATCCCTATGACAAACTGGTTGAAGCCTTCGATCCCAGGGCAATTGCCGGTTTTAAAAAGCTGACGGAGACCATCCACCAATTCGACACAAAGATCTTCGCCCAGCTCAATCACAACGGCATGCAGGCCGACGGTAAGATATCAAGATTGCCTGTCTGGGGACCTTCCGCCGGCAGCGATCCCATCTTCAGGGAAAACTGCAAAGAGATGGAACCAGAAGACATCCAGGAATGCATCGATTACTACGTCATATGTGCCAATCATTCGGTCGAGGGCGGCTTTGACGGTATCGAACTGCAGATAGGCCATAGTTCCCTGATCAGGCAATTTCTTTCCCCGGCAACCAATTTCCGTGACGACCTGTATGGCGGAAATTTTGACA
>Ga0055480_10000277_pt1 | contig 18808 bp, 8 predicted proteins | sample Muzzi_PWB_D2_FD_57935 | JGI IMG/M metagenome (GOLD analysis project Ga0055480, IMG submission 57935) | Wetland microbial communities from San Francisco Bay, California, USA, that impact long-term carbon sequestration - Muzzi_PWB_D2 | ecosystem: Environmental > Aquatic > Marine > Wetlands ... | reverse complement strand
ATCGGCCCTGAGAGGATCATAGATAATAAGGGCCTCCGGTTGGGTGAGCTGATCAGAGAATTCTCGCGGGGCCTCGGCATTGTGCACGGCATAGACTCCGTCATGGCTGACCACTTGAGGGCGGACGAACCCCAGGTGGACCTTCGCCCAGGGATCGAGTTGATAGACGAATCCGGAAGTCGCCACGTTCGGACCCATCACGCTGTAGATGCCGGGATCGGGCGGATACCAGACTCCGTCACAAGTGTAGCCGTCCGGCTCCGACTGATACGTGGTGCAGGCGGTCGAGGCAATCGGATACAGATCGCCCAAGCCGAATATCTGGTGACCCAATTCGTGGACCACCACACCGACGCGAGCTACTTCCTTGACACCTGTCACTAGCTGGTGCACATGCTTAGGCCAGGGCGTATTCTGGTCCACGGGGACCTGAGCCGGGTAGGTGACGCGAGCCCTGCCGCCAGGCACCGCGATGCACGGACTGCACGGGTTCTGCAGGTGGCTGATGTGTTGGTCGCACGCACAGTTCGATGCGAGGTTTTCCGCAAAAACGACGAGCACCGTCAGTTCATCGACGGTAATCAGTCCATCGTTGTTGTTGTCGTAATGGTAATAATCGAATTGGGCATCGGCCACGATGATTCCCTCGGCGCGCCCTTTCTCCGCGCCGTATTCTTCCCACCAGGGATCTCTCGTATCCCTGGGCGAGGGGGTCCAGCCGATAATGCCGTCCTGATTGCCGTCGTATACATCCCCTGCAGTCGCGGGGACGAGTAACAGGCGACCGTTGCTGTTCTGCCGGTACGTTTGTGCGACGCTCGGTCGAACGTCCGGACGTGGCTCGGCAAAGACCAATTCCTCCCAATACTGCGTGGTGTGCACCGCTCGGTGGGTCACGTTCTGGAATTCCAACAGCACGACCAGTACGGGGCGCGTGATGACAATATCACTGGATCCCTGCAGAAGTTCCGGAACGGTGATCGGTATGTTCGGATTTTGAAAATTCAGGTGCGGGCTATCCGGATGCGCGAATTCAAGCCACGTTTGCGCATGAGATTCGGGAATGGCGAACCACAAGAAACCGGCGACAACAGCAAATCTAACGCTTTTTGAATGTTGGCATTTCATCAGGCAACCTCCTCGTTGAAGCTCCAGGTGCTTTTCTTGCTGAGCGCTATTGCAGTGTCACCAGAACGAGAACGAGCCCCTTTCCTTCGCGCAATCCGGTCATCGCCTTCCCCAGAATGGCGCCGTGAGCCCTCGTGTGATCGGTGACCTTCCTGGCATGGCCGGGCGTAGACGATGTCGTCAGCAGGTCACCGGGTTCGACGGCGCCATTCGTACTATCCACAAGGCAGTAAACGCGGCCGGAGAGAGCCACAGCCTTGGCACCATCGGCCATCGAGTCCTGCTGGCCCATCAGCATCCCGGGGGCAATGCCGCCCGCGCCGCTGACGATGCCCGCAACGGTTCGATCGTAGGGTTGCGTGCAGATGGCGAGGCCACCCGGGTTGTCCGGATCAATACAGACGACCATCCCCGGCACGACGACCCGGTCCTTGCCGGCAGTGATGTCAAACTTCTCGGACAGATCGCTGCCACCGGTGATCTCCACGACGTGGGTTCTAATCCAACCGTTGAACACAGCGGCGTAGCCGCCGGAGCCCGCCTCGGCCAAGAGACCCGCACCGGCGCCGTTGTTCTTTGCCCACACGGCCGCGATGTTCGGATCTGCACTGGAGGTGACACCGACGGTTCCGTAACGATTTTGGCTCCAGCCGTACACACCGTCGCCGGCGCCCTCGTTTCTCCCGTAGACGGCTGGTGACCACGCGTCAGTACTGTTGCTCTTGGTCAGCGCATCCACCGCTTTTCCGTAGGTGCTCTCCGCACGAAGCCCCACACCGTGGTTCGTGCCGTCAGTGCCGACCGCCACCGCGTAAACGCCCGCCCCTTGTGCCCCGCTTACGGCGCCGGCCACCCCTCGACCTTCCATGCTATAGGCTTCGAAATAACCGCCGTACGTGGTCCCGCTTCCCGATGCCGTGGCCACACCCCGCACCGCGATGTTCCCGGTGGTTTCCCCGTTGATGGCCGTGCCGGCTTGGTGTGCGACGTCAAGCTTGCTCGAAGGATTTGCCGTACCGATGCCCATATTGCCCGAGGCTTTGATGACAACGCTGGCGGTTTCCTCGCCCGCGGTAGCCCCCGCCGAGAGAACGATGTCTCCCCATTCGCGAAACTCGAGCATGTTGTCCTCGCGTCGAAACAGGATCCGATGATTGTCGTCGTGGCTGCGAATCTGGCCGTTGTCAGCGAATAGGAGTTCACGATCGGCGTCCAGATGGATATCGCCTCCTGCAATATCGAGCTTGGCATTCGGTGTCTTTCCGATCCCCAGGTTCCCGTGGACAACGGTCCCTTGATTGAAGTCATTTGCGAAGTTCAGGACCAAGCGCTCGTTGACGCCGTCGCCCTCGTGAACGAGCGCGCGACCTCCGTCCCCACGACTTGCGTCGGCTATAATGAGGTCGTGTCCCAGGTGTTTCAGAGCGCCGCCACGATGGATCATCTCACCGTTGAGATCCAACGTAGCTTCGGGGGTAGTCGTGCCAATGCCGACGCGACCGGACGATGCAAGGTGCATGACAGTCGCGTTTGCGGAGTAGTTGGCATCCGGACCGTAGGTGAAACGCAGCGCCGATCCGCCGGGCGCATTTGAAGCGCGCCGCGCGATCGTCCACTTGTCGACCAAGTTCCCACTGGCATCAACTTCTCCGAGGGAAAGCGCGGACCCCCAGTCGCCTCCAAGGTCGCTGTACAAGCCCAAAACGGCATCGGCATCTTCGATGGCAAGGTCCTCATTCAAAAAGGCCGCTGCGGAAAGCGACAGGTCTGCCCCCTCGATGTGCTGCCGCGCCAGAGGAGCCGTCGTACCGATGCCCATGTTGAGATTCTCGTCGACGACGATGCCCCGCGTATGCAGGGCGTAGGGCGTGGCCGTGATCTGCTGACGTGGGCTGAGCTTGGTCAAAGACTCGCCGGGAAGCCCCACGGCGACCTGTAGCCAGACGGCGTTACCGTTGAAAGGAGCTGCGCCGAAGTCGATCTGAGCCTTGAACGTGCCGCTGACGACATCAAGACTCGTGACCTGAACCGGTCCGGCGACCATGTTGCCGTCCGCTTCGGCATCCCAGAGCGTGAACGCAAAATCATGCGGCCCGTTAGCCGGAATCCCTGCATCCTTGAGCTGTCCTTGGAACGAAAACGCCGTGCCCATCGGCGCGGCCCGACTGGTCGCAACCGGGAAGACTAGTACAACAAGACCTATCAAACCCGGTCGAATGGTCGCTGACATTGTTGATCCTCCCTTGATGTGTAACGGGTTTCAATTCCTCCCGCACTTACGACCGGCGCGTACGCCCCGGTATGCAGACAAGGCCGGCACACAGATTACGATCCCGTGAAGGCCGCCTGAAGTTCTGTCACGTCACGCATGTCGATCGTGCCGCTGTGGTTGACGTCGTAGCACTCGCAGCCGCTGCCGACGCTGGTATCCGGGCCGGTCAGACAGGTCGCGAAGACCTCGTAATCCAGCAAACTCACGCGGCCGTCCTCGTTGCAGTCGGCCGGGGCAAGCGGGAACCAGAAGCCGCCGCTCAGATCGAACGATCCGCCGGTCATTGAGCCTGCGTCCGATTGGCCGATGGTGCCGGACAGTTCGAAGGTGTCGCCGGCGCTGCGCATAGCGCCGCCACCGTCAATGGTCGATCGGGTTATCTCGAAATCACCGGCCAGAGCGATCCCGGAGCACACTAATAGGCTCAACATCCACATCCACCGCAATGTTCGAGAATTCCACGTCATCGTCTTTCTCCAATCGTCGGTCTTCGGTACACGACGCCATCGCTGGCGCATCGCTCGAAAGGAGCTACTGATGTCTGCAATGGGTCCTCTCTTCGGTCAACGATACGAGCTAGTTGTAGACCCAGATTCGTACACGCATTTGATCATAAACACCATCTTCCCAGACGACGGTAATTTGAGTGGAACTCAACTCTCTCCATGCCCCACCGACGTTGCTATACCCAAACCAGAACCACTGTTGAAACTGCACATCGACCACATAGTTGTCAGGATTGCCACCGAGAGCGTGCTCAAGTGTGTGTGAACTACCTGTGACGTCTATCCAACCGCTGTCGAATGCCGGACGTGGAAAGGGCGCTCCATTGTTCGGTCCTATATCGCCCCGAACGGCGCCAGATACGACCAGATCACCTTTCACCTCAAGGTCGCCGGCGCTGGTCAGTTCCATCTTTGTCTCATCATTGCCGGCGTCGGTCTGGATGTTGAACTTGATGCCGCCGTGTCCGGCCCTGAGTGTCAGCTGCTGACCCCAGCCCGTGTTGAATTCCAGATTCCTACCCGCCGCTGTGATCACACCGGTGTCCGCGGCCGAATCGTAACCCAGTTCGAACATGCGCCCGTCCTCGGCGTCGAACTTGAGCCTCCTGTCCATGTCGACTTTGATATCGCCGTCGGCGATATCTAGCTTCGTGCCGGGCGCGCGCCCGATACCCAGGTTTCCATGGACGAAGGTTCCCTGGTTGAAGTCGTTCGCGAAGTTGATCTCGAGTCGTTCGTTCGTGCCGTCTCCCGTGTGGACCAAGGCCCGGCCACCATCGCCGCGGTTCGGATCGGCGATGATCAGATCGTGCCCCAGGTGTTTGAGCGCGCCGCCGCGATGAATTAACTCTCCGTTGAGGTCCAGCGCGGCTTCAGGATCTGTTGTGCCGATGCCTACGCGGCCGGATGGTGTGATGTGCATGACAGTCGTGTTTGCGGCGTAGTTGGCATCCGGTCCGTAGGTCAGGCGGAGCGCCGACCCGCCCGGCGCGTCTGATGCCCGTCGCGCGAAGCTCCATTTGTCGGTCAGATTTCCCTCGGCATCAACTTCTCCGAGCGAAAGTGCGGATCCCCAATCACCACCGACGTCGCTGTACAACCCGAGAACGGCATCCGCGTCTTCTATGGCCAAGTCCTCGTTCATGAATGCCGCGGCGGAAAGCGACAGGTCTGATCCCTCGATGTGTTGCTGTACGGTTGGATCCGCGGTTCCGATGCCAACGTTGCCTGAAGACTTGACCACCATGCTTCCTGTCTCATCTCCTGCCGTTGCCCCCGCTGACAAAACGATGTCGCCGTATTCACGCAGTTCCAGCTGATTCTCATCACGGCGGAAGAGAACGCTGTGTTTGTCGTCGTGGCTTCTGATTTGACCGTTGTCTAAGAAGACAACCTCGCGGCCTGCATCCAGGTGGATGTCGCCGGCGCCCACATCGAGTCTTGCCCCGGGTGTGTTCGTCCCAAGGCCGACGTTCATGTTGTCATCGACAAACATCCCTCGTGTTTGCAGGGCATACGGCGTGGCGGTGATCGGCTGACGTGGGCTGAGTGTCGTCAGAGCTTCGTCGGGCAGCCCAACGGCGATCTCCAGCCAGGAGGCGTTTCCGTTGAACGCGCCTGCACCGAAGTCGATTGGGACCGAAAACAACCCACTGACGACGTCGAGGTCGTTCACCTGAACCGGGCCTGCGACCATGTTGCCATCCACCTCGGCGTCCCACAGCGTGAACTGGAAGTCGTGGAGCCCGTCGGCCGGAACGCCCTGGTCCTTGAGCTGCCCATGATAGGTGAAGGCCGTACCAAGTGGCGTTTGCGCCCGCAGCCCTGGGGAAAACGCCAACGCCGTGGCAACCAAACACAACCATCGTCTCTTGCTCATCGCAATGCTCCCAGAATGGGACTCATTCCGCTCTTTCCGCCGTACCTGAGGCCGCCGTGGCCCGGGTTTGCGACAGTGAATTTCTGCTCCCAGGCCTTATGCGGTATACTGGCTCTCGTGGGATGGCGACCGGACCTGTCAGCTGCCACGAAGAGCCGCCCTCTTAGGATTCGCGACGAATCCACGGCCGCGCGATCATATTGGCGCTGCCAATCTGGAGACGGGAGCCCATGGGCGACCCCGAAGACCGGAAACGTGACCTCACCGAATCCCTCGATGCCCTCGTTCGCGGATCGGATTCGGCTGTCGACCAGCTTCTGCCGGCTGTTTACGCCGAGCTCCGCTCGCTGGCCGAAGGCCTCCTTCTTCGAGAGCGCCCCGGACACACCCTCTCCGCCACAGCCCTGGTTCATGAGGCTTATCTGAAGCTGGTTGACCAGAATCGGACCGAATGGAAGAGCCGAGCCCATTTTCTGGCTGTCGCAGCCCAGATGGCGCGTCGCGTGCTCGTCGATCACGCACGGGGTCGACTTCGCGCCAAGCGGGGGGGTTCATTCCAGCGACTGACATTATCCGGCATCGAGGCGCCAAATTCGGATCACGAAATCGACGTCTTGGCGCTTCATGAAGTGATGGAGGAACTGGCCATCGAGGAACCGACCGAGGTGCGTATTGTCGAGATGCGTTACTTCGGCGGGATGACGGACGAGGAGATAGCGGCCGTACTCGACATCTCCGCCCCCACGGTTCGTCGCCGCTGGCGTTTCGCCAAGACATGGCTTCGTCGCCGCCTCGCGTCAGGGGACACAGCCATGGATTGAGGGATCAGGCAGTGCCATCGGAACGCGCAAAGGTGTTGCGAGATATCTTCGACCACGCCGTCGAACTACCCCACGACCGGCGCGCGCCCTACCTCTCCGAGTCGTGCGGCGGCGATCAGATTCTACGTGCCGAGGTAGAGGCATTGTTGACCGAGCACGACGCGGATCCGGAGTTTCTCGATCCCCCGGTCGCCCCCGGCTTGCGTAGCAACCAGCGGGATTTGTCAACGGCGCAATCTGCCGAAGCCACGTTCCCGGAGATCGATCGTTACCGCATACTTCGCGCGATTGGCTCCGGCGGGATGGGTGCGGTCTACGAGGCCGAGCAAGATCACCCCAGGCGCCGTGTCGCTATCAAGGTCATCCACCAGACGCGCCTGTTGGACCAGCGAATGATCCGGCTGTTCGAGCGCGAGGAAGACAGTCTCGCACGTCTGAAGCACACGGGAATCGCCGCGATCTACGAGGCAGGGCGTACAAGCCACGGACAACCGTTTTTTGCGATGGAGCTCGTGGACGGTGTCCCCCTTCAGAGCTATGTCCGCCAGCACGAATTGGACACGCGAAGAAAGCTTCAACTCTTTCGGAAGATCGCCAACGCGGTCAGCCACGCGCATCAACATGGTGTTATCCATCGCGACCTGAAACCGGCAAACATTCTAGTGACGGCCGACGAGAGTCCGAAAATCCTCGACTTCGGCCTGGCCAAAATCACCGAGGCAGACGTGTCGGCGGTGACGACCGTAACGGAAGTTGGAAAAATCCAGGGCACCCTGCCATACATGAGCCCCGAGCAGGCGCGGGGCGATCCGCGTGAGATTGACGTGCGGAGCGATGTGTATTCGCTCGGTGTCATCCTGTATGAGTTGCTGACCGAACATCTGCCTTATGATGTCGGTAGCTCCATCCTACATGAGGCGGTCCGCGTCATTTGTGAGGAAAAGCCGCGACGGCCGAGTCATGTGTCCAGAGTGCTGCGAGGCGACTTGGAGAAAATCGTCCTCAAGGCGTTGGAAAAGGACGCCGACGGGCGCTATCAGAGTGTTTCCGCGCTCTCGGAAGATATCGACCGGTACTTGCAGCACCTGCCAATCCTCGCACGCCCGCCATCTGCGGGTTACCAATTTCGCAAGCTGGTCTTGCGGCACAAATTGCCTTTTTCCGTCGCGGGTTGCATCTTCGCGGGTCTTACAATCGTCGCGGTGTGGATGAGTGTGCTTTATGGAACGACCGAGCGTCTTCGCGTGCAAGAGCAGGCGCAGCGCGAACTCGCCGAGTCCAATTTACTCCGTGCAGAATCAGCGGAGGCAGACGCTGTTGCGGCCGCCCAAACAGCAACGAGAGTTAGCGAATTCCTGCAAGAAATGATTGGCTCGGTGACACCGGAGAAGGCGCGTGGCAAGGACGTGACCATCTTGCGCGAGCTTCTCGAGAGCACGGCCCAACGCGTCAGCACGGAGCTCGCTGAAGAGCCGCTTGCCGCCGCGGAAATCGAACATGCCATTGGATGGGCATTTCAAAGCCTGGCGGAATACGAAAAGGCTGAGCTGCACCTACGGGAGGCGCTCCGGCTCGCCCAACAAGCACTCGGTGAAAAGCACCTGAAAGTATCGCTCGAATGTAACGCGTTGGGATTCCTGTACCACAAGATGGGACGACACGATGAGGCCGAGGCGTTCATCCGCCGCGCACTGGATCTTCAGCAGGGTGATGCAGATACCCCGAGTAACGAAATCGCTGCGACGTTGAACAACTATGCCTATCTTCTGATCGATCTCGGCCGTTATGGCGAAGCCGAGCCGATGCTACGAGAAGCGCTGTCAATCCGTCGTACGAACCTCGCACCCGATGACCCGGCGCTCGGCGAAACACTGAATGACTTGGGTACTTTCCTCTACTACAAGGGCGATTACGGCGAGGCGAAGGCGCTTTTTCTCGAAGCCCTTGACATTCGCAGGAAGGCGCACGGGGAGGATCATCCATCGGTCGCTCAGACACTGAACAACATCGGCGCAGCCTTTCAAGCCACCGGCAACTTTTCCGGCGCCGTGCCCTATCTCGAACAGGCACTAGCCGTTCGCCGTAATCTATTCGGAGAGAATCATCCCGAGATCGCCAACGCACTCAATAATCTGGCCTCGACACTGCAGCATCTAGATCGTTATGACAAAGCGGAAGCCTACTTTCGCGAAGCGCTGGACATCTTTCGGCAAGTTCATGGACGCGATCATCCCAACGTCGCGACCACGCTGGCCAACTTGGGCGTGTTGCTCAACGCACGCAGACAATATGCGGAAGCCGAGGCGGTACTCCGAGAGGCTGTGGAGTTGCGCCGGCGCCTGTTGGATCCGGACAATCCCGAGAACGCCTACAGTCTTCTGGCGTTGGCCGAGTCCGTATTGAGGCAGGGGCATGCCGCGGATGCGGAGCCACTTGCGCGAAGGGCGTTGGAGGTACGCGAGCGTGCCCTACCGCCGGATCATTGGCTCGTCCCTTACACGCGGGCCTTCGTCGGCGAATGTCTGGTCGCCCAGGGGAAGTTCGACTCCGCAGAGCCACTTATCGTGCAGGGTGCGCAGCAGCTCGATGAGCTAAGAGGTCGTGACGACAAATACACACAGCTGACGTTCAGGCGTGCGATCCGGATGTACCGAGAATGGGGACGCCCACAACAGGCCACCAGGTACGAGACAGAAAGCGAAAACGGGGTTGAAGAACCCAAGGCCCGAAACTGACGGATCGCGCCGTAGTCGCGTTGGCCAATCGTAACGCAAACGCTGAGCCGGTCGCCCCCCGACATGCCGCCGCCGTCGACGGCATGCCATGCGATTTCGTATGTTGGCCTTCTGGCGTTCAAGAGTGAGTTGGATACTCCATGTGATGCGTTTCTACAGTCAATCACTTAAAGCTGCGGCGAACAGGATTTGGTAGTCGTCCAAGTCGACGTCACCGTCGACATCGAGGTCGGCCTGGATATCATCCGGGCAGGCCGATGACGGCGGTTCGCCGGGGCCTTGAAAACACACCTGCAACAACTGAAAGTCGCCAAGATTGATCAACCCGTCGGCGTTCAAGTCCGGCGACGGCAGGGTCGATTGAAGGGTCACACCCGTCGCGCTAACGACGACCTCGTAGTGGGCAGGGATTGTCAGCGTATCGAAAGTTCCGAGAACTTGCGCGGCCGTCAGGATGGTAAATGTGTCGCCGCCGCCGGCCACAAAACCATTGATATCGGTGACCGTCAGTTCGCCGGCAAGATTGGCGGTACCGGCAACCGCCAATACGTCGAATTCACCGGGATTGCGCCCGGCGATTTCAATATCCAGCACACCGTTGGGGCCTTGCGTGTAGTCATCGACTTGGATTTCGCCGGCGGAGAAGCCAGGGGAGACGGTTCCGCCGCTGTTGTCGATGTCGCCGATGATCGAACCGTTACCTTTGAGTACACCGCCCTCCAAGTGAATGGGTCGGACATCCAAAAACATCTCAATGTTCGTGTCGTTTAGAATCGTCTCGCCGGCGGTTTGAACGAAGTCAACGTAGGAGGTGTGGAACTGAAGCGAACCCATTTGGATATCGATGATTCCCGTGTTCACAACGTTGGGTAGCCCTGCGGCGCCGGCCGATGTGGTCTTGAGCATCGCCCCTTCGTTATGAATGGTACCGGACAATCCGATAGAGGAGTTTTGGTATTGCAGATCCATCACGGCGCCGGGCTTGTTCGTAATGGGACCTGATGCATTCGATCCAAAACCACCTTTGACGGTCATGGTGCCGTAGTTATCCAAGGGTCGTCTCAGATCTCGTTGACTACTGGTTGCATTGACGGTCGTATTACCGTCGCAGCGGATGCGGCCACCGCTCTGAATACTACCATTTGTCCACGTGAACTGAGTGGCAATGTTGATAGGACTGGAACCATAGATGCTTCCGTTGTTGGCCATGGTGAAGGTATTGATGTTAATGGGTTGCCCTGTGTTGAAATAGAGGCTGTATCCGTTGAAATTCGTTTGGATATCGACTGTGTCGAAGTCCACGGCGCGGTCGGTGGGACTATCGACGTGCAAGGAGCCGCGGGTCATGATGAGGTGATCGCCGTAGTCGATAATGTCGGCGTCGTTCTCAAATGCCCATGAGCAATTGTCGCAAGTCAACGTATCGGATACGTTGACAGTTCCGTGCGTGGAGCTGCTGAAGCCGATCAGCTCCAGGTTTGGCGTGGTAATGGTCGACGAAGGTTCGAAATTCTGATTGCTGCCGCCGATCTTGAGCACCGTGCCGGGATCCGAGAGCAGATCACCCGTGTGCGTGCCACTCCCGGTCAGGGCGAACGTGCCGGACTGGTTGTGGATCAATCCGCTGTTGTTCATGGCTGAACCGATGCCTGCTACTCCGTCGCCGGACGTACGCAAGATCGTGCCGAAATTGTTGAACGTGCCGCCGCCGATATTGCCGTTGTTGAACTGCATGTTGAACACGGCACCGTCGAGATTGTTGACACGCCCGCCGCCGCTCATGCTGAACCCGGAAAAGACATTGGCCTGGTTGGTCACGTTCAACACGCGCAGGATCGAACGGCTACTGCTGGTCGCGTTGAACCTGACCTGCCCGTCTACCGTAATGGCACCGCCGCCGAAGATGATTCCGTTGGTCCAGATGAATTCATCACTCACGTTGATCGGACTCGGTCCGTAGAGACTTCCGGTGAGCATCGAGAACGTACCGACGTTGACCGGTTGGCCGGAATTGAAATCGATCCTGCCGGACGACTCGCCCGGTGTGGTAATCGTCACCGTTTGGAATTCCGTCGGCCGATCGGTCGGACCTTCGAAAACGACCTTCCCTCTTTCCACGTTGACGTTCTGCCCGTAGCTGATGACGTTGGCGTCGTCGAAGAAAGTCCACGTGCCGCCCGTACCGTAGAGCCAGTTGGTGATGTCAACCGTTCCGTGAAAGTTCCCCGTGCCGTTGCCGAGTTCGAGTGTGTCGACCTGCAAGGAAGACGCACCGAGGAATTCGTGTGTGTTATTGCCGATGTTGGTCGCCAATGTCAACCGCGTTCCGGGATCGCCGATGAACGCACCGGTGTGCGTCCCGCCCGAACCCACGACGAGCTCGCCTGTCATCGTTCGGAGCGTGCCCTTGTTATCCATCGGTGTATTGATCAATGCCGTGTTGTCTCCGGCTGTGCGGATGATGGTGCCATCCAACGTGATCAGTCCGGAGCTGCCATAGAAAAGGTAAGAGTTACCTTCGTATGAGTAGGTGGCCGACGTACGTATGGTCACGTCGGCGCCGCTGGACAGGGAAATCCGCGGCCCGTTCGAAAAGGAATCGCCGCTAAGGAGCTTGAGTTCGCCGCGTACCAGGTTGACGGAAGATTGCGTCAGCCTGACGCCATCGGTGACCTCCGTGACCCCCGTACCATCGACCGTGCCGCCCATCCAGTGGAACTTTTCGTCCACGTAGATGCGGTCATGAACCGTAAGCGTCGAGTTGCCCTCCATTTGCAGGCTGCCCAGCACGAACGAATTCTCCATCAATTCCAAATGCTCGGGCCAAGCCGTGGACGGACCGTCGATGATGAAATTCAACCCGCAGGCCAGCGATGTCAGCGGCGCGTCGGCCTCCGTGAAAACGACCGTGGCCCCGTACGAATCCGCCGGAATGCACGCGACGTCATTGAGGACCGGGCGCTGGCCCTCCGCCCAGTTGCCGTCGAGACCCCAATCGTACCCCTCCGGCGGATCGAGTTCGCTGGTCCAATGCTTGATCGCCTGGCATTCGTCGGGCACGCCGTTGAGGTCACAGTCTTCGCTGGTGCCGTTTACGATATCGCAGGAATCCGGAATGATGTTGCCGTTGCAATCCGGTGATTGGCCGCACCCCTCGCGATCGCACATACCCGATGGCAAGGCGGTCAGACACAACCCGCGCATGTCAAGTTCACCACCGTCGCACGTGACGTCGCAGACGTCCAGGATGCCGTTGTTGTTGCAGTCTATGACTTCGAACGCTCCTTCGAGATGCCAATCGCTTGACCAATTCCCATCGTTGTCCTGTGCCTTGATGCCGATGTAGTAATCGCCGAGATCCGACGCGATCATCGAGCCGCGAATCTGGCATTCGTCGGTTCCGACGACGGGGTCCGCGCCGGTATCCGGCTCGAGGCCCGCAGGATCGGTGGAAATCGTGTAGCTGTAGACGTTGGCACCTGTCGCGTCGTCCGATGCTGGATCGAAGTCGAAATTGATACACGGCAAAGACCCGCCCACGCCGAGCGGATGCGTTTTAGAGTTTACATTGGCAACCTCACCCGGAAGTTGCGCGTCGGCCGGGAACGACGCGACGTACGCGCTGCCGCCCACGTTGAACGCCGTCGCCCAGAGATCATCGGTGTGCTGTGGAAAAAGATCCAGGAAGTCTGCGATGAACTCGGTCACCGTGCCGGGAAGCCTCGATTCCATGACGGTGAAAATCTCGGAAGTGCCAAGGCACATGAGGTCGAACACGCCGTCTCGTGAGGCAACATCCGGGTCCGCATCGTCGTCGTGATCGTCCTGGGTGGCGTCTTCGATGTCTCGGAGTAAGGCGCCGACGAATCCCTCGGTGGTTTCCGGGTTGTTGTAGAAACCTTCGCAAGTTCGGGGGGACTCTTGCGGACGGGTGTATAGTGGGATGAAGGGTGAACCATCGTCGAACGTATAGCGATCCGGATAATCGCGCGTAACCATGTCGGCGATCCAGTTGGGCATGCCTTCGAACCACGCCACCGCCTCATTCTCGCCACACCACATACAATGCCCGCAGGTAGTCGGCGGGTTCGGATCGCAGTCGGCGTCGGCGTCGCAGTAGTCTGGTGTAGGCACCGGATCATAGAATTGGTCCATGTGGTGATGACCGAATTCATGAATGATCGTGTCGGTCTGCCATTGGCGATCCGTGCTGATATGAATGGCGTCTTCACCCGGAACGTACCATGCCCTGTCGCCTTGTGAATCATCGGGCCAGATGACGGCGACGAGGCCCTGTTGGCTCGCGCCTTCCGCCATCACGAACCGCGTCGCACGGACCACGTTGTTGTGAATATGGATCGCCGGCATTTCTCCCGCACTGGGTTTGATCGTTCCGTAGTCGAAAAAGTCGCCGGCGAAGTTTTCCATTTCCGGGATGATAAACGTGTAGATCTCGAGGTCGGTGTTCACGACCGCGACCACGTCGGAAAGGGCCGCGCCCACTTTGAGCACGAGATCGGGTACATCACAGTCATAGAATGGCGGTAACGCAATGACCTCGCAGTCGTCCCACATCACGACCCCGCTGTCGAAGTAGCCCTCCTCGTCCGTGCTGCCGGTCCAGATCGTTTCCGAATTGAAAGTGTCTTTGTCGTAGAGTATGACGCGCATGGAGTCACCGCCGATGGTCGCGGGCGGCACGTCACCGGGATCGTCAAAATCGCCGTCTTCCGGGTCCGAGCGATCGATCCCGGGTCGATCATAGACGACGCGACCGACCACGCGGATCGGAAACACCTCACCTCGGGCGGTCGGCGGAGTTGTTGACTCGATCTTTGCTGGTTTTTCCGCAGTAGGCCGCAAGCCGGTGGAGTCAGCGATGCGCGTCAACAGGCGCGGTTGCGCCATGCGTGCGGCATGCGACGAACCAACTTCAAACACCGTTCGCACGAGACGACCGTTGTACCGTAAGCTCAAAGCCAGCGGTTTGTCGGGGTCGGTCGGAGTGGCCGTAATCGTCACCTGAATACTTCCGGCGCTGACACGTTGGACGCCGGAGGGCAGCGTTGATGAGACCACGTGCCAGCCCTCACCCTCGATCTGGAAGCCGCTCAGCTCGCCGGGCTGGTAGGCTCGAATCTCGAAGGTCCCGTCAAACGGCTCACCTGCAGTGGCGATGTGCCCATTCGTCACCAATCTGATCGAGACGGGCGGTGCCACGTCCGCCAGGGTCCTCTCTGCCGGTCCGATCACCATCGCACATAGACAGAACCAGGCCAAAATACCGGTTCGCTTCGTGGAGTTCATCTCATTTCCTCTCGTACGATCCAATACTGCCGTGAATACCGTTCGCGTTCGGACACCTGGATTCGGAGGCGACACGGATGCCAGGCCGAGCTTGCCCCTCGCGTGAAACCTCGCAGGGGTGTGCTCCGCCTACCAACCCTCGAATCGTCAAATGGCCACTTCGGACGGGTGTTTACCGCATATGCCCCTACACGGGCTCGCTGATGACATTACAATCAATGGCATGGAGGTTGCACCGGCCCGTTTGGGTGCCCGTCAAGGGGCAATTCGCCGTTGGGTCGGAAGGGCTGTCATTTTTTCAGAGAGTTTTGAGATGAGTTCTCCATCCGAACCTTTGACCGATTGTCTGCGGGCCGCGGGAAGAGGAGATCGGAAGGCGGCCGCGGAATTGCTACCCCTCGTATATGCCCAGCTCAGGGACTTGGCCCGCTCGCGGATGGCCAACGTGCCTCCCGGGAACACACTTCAACCGACGGCGCTCGTTCATGAGGCTTTCATGCGCCTCATCGGTAAGGAGGATCCCGGCTGGGAGAACCGCGGGCATTTTTTTGCCGCCGCAGCAGAATCCATGCGGCAAGTCCTGGTGGATCAGGCCCGGCGAAAAAATCGTTTGAAGCGTGGCGGCGGCAAAAAGCGAATTGATGTTGACGACTTCGATGTGCCGTTGGAAAGCCCCGTCGAGGATATCGTCGCGCTGGACCAGGCATTGGATCGGTTACGAGCCGACGACGAGCGCAAGGCCCGCATTGTCACCTTACGGTTTTTCGCGGGATTGAATCGGGAAGAAACGGCGGCGGCGATGGATCTGTCGGTGGCTACGATCGACCGGGAGTGGCGGTACATCGTCGCTCGGCTTCACAAGGAGATGGGTGCGATTGACCAATCAGACTGAACAAGCCACGGAGAGGTACCGGCGCGTCGAGTCGCTCTATCAGAGCGCTCTCGACCTTCCGCCGAAACGCCGACACGAGTTCCTTTGCAACGAATGCGACGGTGAACCGGCACTGCAACGGGAAGTCGAATTGCTCCTGGACCACTTCGAGGCGGCCAAGGATTCGTTCCTGAACACGCCGGCGCACGGCCTCGCCGCTCACGTCATCGAGGATGAATCACTACCGGACCGAATCGGTCGATACAACGTGCGCGGCAAGCTCGGCGAGGGAGGCATGGGCGTGGTCTATCGTGCCGAGCAGGACAGCCCGAAGCGGGAGGTGGCTCTCAAGGTGATTCGCTCCGGCATCGCCAGCCGCAATCTGCTGCGACGGTTCGAGTTGGAGGCGACGGTCCTGGGGCGACTCAAGCATCCTGGAATCGCCCAGATCTACGAAGCCAGCACATACGACAGCGGCACCGGTAAGCGTCCGTTCTTCGCCATGGAGTTGGTCGAGGGGCCGCCGTTAAATTCCTACGTGGCGCAAAATGGACTCCATACCCGCGCCCGTTTGGATCTGTTCCTGAAGATCTGCGACGCGGTGAACCACGCGCATCAAAAGGGCGTGATCCATCGTGATCTCAAGCCGGGCAATATTCTGGTCACCAGCTCAGGCATCTCTTCAACCCCGGCTCCTGAAGGGAGAACCAAAGCGTCCCTTCGTGTGCAAGGGGGGCCAAGTGGGGATCCCAAGATCTTGGACTTTGGCGTTGCCCGGGCGATCGACTCAGACCTTCAGGCCACGACGTTGCAGACAGACGTACGACAAGTCGTGGGCACGCTTCCCTATATGAGTCCGGAGCAAGTCGAAGGACAAGCGCATCTTCTGGATGTGCGATCGGATATCTACGCCCTTGGCGTCATTCTCTACGAACTCCTGGCCGGACACGTACCGTTTCAACTGGACGGAAAAACCGTAGCCGCCGCGGCGCGCGTGATTTGCGATGACGAACCTCCGCCACTGAGCACCATTAACACGGCGTATCGAGGCGACCTGAACACGATTGTCCTGAAGGCTCTCGAGAAGGACCCTGAGCGGCGCTATCAATCCGTCTCCGATCTCGCGGCTGATGTACGCAGGTATCTCAATGACGAAACCATTACGGCGCGACCGGCGACGACGATTTATCAACTCCGAAAGTTTTTTCGTCGCAATCGCGGATTGGTGGCCGGCGTTTGCGCTGCGTTCGTGGTTCTGGTGTTGGGCGTGATTGTGAGCGTCTCCTTTGCGGTCCAGCGATCGCGCGCGCTGGATGAGGCCAATCGCCAGCGGGACATCGCCGTCTCCCTTTCCGCCGAGCGCGAGCGTGCTCTAAACGAAGCCCAGCGGCAGCGGGATATCGCGGTCTCTCTGTCAGCGGAGCGTGAGCGCGCGCTGGATGAGGCCAATCGGCAGCGGGACATCGCCGAGGCGGTGAACGAGTTTGTGGACAGAGATCTTCTCGCCAACGCCAATCCGTCCAACGAACCGAATCGCGCCATCTCGCTCCGCGAAGTCGTGGATCGGGCTGCAGACAAAATTGGCGAGCGATTCTCCGATCAACCGATGGTTGAGGCGACTATCCGCACAACGCTTGCCAACACCTACAAAGGATTGGGCGAATACGCCGAGGCCACCGTACACGCCAAGGCCGCCCTGAAATGTCTGGAATCGATTAGCACGGAGCCTTCGTATGAGTTACTCCTGACGATGAATCGTGTGGCATCGCTGGAGAAGGCCCAGGGACATTGGACGCAGGCGGAAGAAATGTTTCGCCGCGCTCTGGCAATGGCCGACCAAGCGTTCGGCCCCGAGCACGAAACGACCATGTCCATCACGAATAATCTGGCGCTTCTGCTGGAGCGAAAACAGGAATACGACGAAGCCGCCGCATTGTTGAAGCCGCTGCTGGAGCGGCGGATACGCCTTCTGGGTGAAGAGCATGAACATACGATGATCACCATGAACAACCTGGCCCTGCTTTACGTGAGTATGGAACGCTACGATGACGCGGAGCGGTTGCACCTCAGGGAACTCGCATTGTCCACGAAGGTCATGGGACCGGAGCATCCCGGCACACTCATCTCCAAAGAAAACCTTGCGGTGCTCTATGCCAATCAAGAACTCTTCGAGAAGGCGGAGCCGCTACTGAGAGAGGTGATCGCATCGAGGACGCGCGTTCTCGGGCCCGACCACCCGGCGACCTTCGGAGCCATGGCAAATCTCGGGTACGTGTTGTGCGGGCTGAAACAACACAAGGAAGCCGAGTCGCTCTTGTTAGACGCTTCGGCAGGGAGCGAGGAAAAGCTCGGCGCGGATCACCCCCTCACGCTGCGGGCGCGCACCCGACTCGCCACACTTTATCTGCAGACGGATCGGCTCGACGAGGCGGAGTCCATCGCCCGGGACACCTATGAGCGACGCAAGCGCGCTTTCGGCGAGAGTGATGGTGATACCGGCGTCACCCTGGGGTTGCTGGCGCGCATCTGCTCTAAGCGAGGCAAGCTTCAGGAAGCCGAGACACTCGGGCGCCGCAGTTACGAAATCGTAAGGGACACCTATGGTCCGGAGCACTCCAAGGCTCGAAAGGTCGCGGAAGAGCTAAGTGAAGTCGATGCGCAGCTCGGCCAAACCGACGAGGCGGAGCATTGGCGCAGCCTGGCTGGTGATTGAACACAGCCAACGTCGGTCCAACGGTTCAAGTGATAATCGAGTCGATCGATTTGCCGATCAGTGTCATCAATTCGACATCCAATAGACGTCAGTTCGGACAGTATCCAAGCAGCGAAACGTCCCGACCCGGAGGGTCGCAGGCATGTAGCCACGGGTGAAGTGAGTTCGCCGCAAGCGGACGAACGGAACCCGTGGATAGACGTCCCACACCCCTCAACCGCCCCGGATGGGGCGGAGGAAAATGCGATGAAGATGTGACGCTGCCATCAATACGTATCCTTTGCCCCATCCGGGACTAAAGAGGTTCGGGGGGATTCAGCATCTTGCCCGAGCAAGCCAAGTCATTCTGCAGTGTCCCACTCGGAGGCCGCGCTAATCCCAAAATCGAAACCGGCCTTCGAACGAATTCCTGCCAGGGAGGTTCTTGAAACGGGGCGGGCCAATGCCCGCCCCGCGCTCGACCAGTTGGTTCCAGCCTACGGACAGCTCTGCAGTTGCGGGCCGGGGAACTCTCTACCTTGGAAGCCCAGGATGATCGTGAACACGTCATTGATATCCACCAGCTTGTTTGGAAGT
>Ga0055480_10000276_pt1 | contig 18823 bp, 16 predicted proteins | sample Muzzi_PWB_D2_FD_57935 | JGI IMG/M metagenome (GOLD analysis project Ga0055480, IMG submission 57935) | Wetland microbial communities from San Francisco Bay, California, USA, that impact long-term carbon sequestration - Muzzi_PWB_D2 | ecosystem: Environmental > Aquatic > Marine > Wetlands ... | reverse complement strand
GATCGACCATCTATCAACACCCACGCCGAGTCTTGCCGCGAGCGGCACGCGACGTTTACGCCACATCCATGAATCCGATAACCTCACCATAACGGCGTGCAAGCTCCCGCCGAAGCAACTCGTGCCGTGGGTCCTTTAGTTCGGCATCCTCTTGCAAGAGCTGGCCGGCATCCTCCTGTGCCAGCCGAATCAACGGCAGGTCCGTCGCCAGATTCGCCACCTTGAATTCCGGCATGCCGTGCTGCCTCGTGCCGAGCAGTTCGCCCGGACCGCGTAGACGCAGATCCTCCTCCGCGATGCGAAACCCGTCGTTGGTCCGGCAGAGGATTTCCAATCGCTCGCGCGCGATCTCACCGGCCTCATCCGCAAACAGAAAACAGTACGACTTGCGCGAGCCACGACCGATGCGCCCGCGTAGCTGGTGCAATTGACTGAGGCCATAGCGATCCGCGTGCTGAATGATCATGATGGTGGCCTCGGGCACGTCCACGCCGACTTCGATCACCGTCGTCGATACGAGCACTTGCGTGTCGCCGCTCTTGAATCGTTCCATCACCTCCTGTTTTTCCGACGATTTCATGCGGCCGTGCAGCAGGTCAATGCGGCAGCCGCTGAGGTGGGTAGCCGCAAGCTGCTCGACCTGGGAACGCGCCGATTTTAACGGCAAAGCCTCCGAATCCTCGACCAACGGATAGACCACAAAGCTTCGTTCGCCTTGTTCCAGACGCCGTCGCACGAACGTCCAGGCGTCTCTCTCGAGCTGGGGTGAAACCATACGGGTGTCTACCGGTTGACGCCCGGGCGGCAGTCCTTCGATGCACGAAACCTCCAGGTCCCCAAACGCAGTCATGGCCAACGTGCGTGGAATCGGTGTGGCCGTCAGTACCAACACGTGTGGTGCGGTTGCCTTTCTTCGCAACGCGGCCCGCTGTGCGACGCCGAATTTGTGCTGTTCGTCGATGATCACGACGCCCAATTCGTGGAACGCCACATCACCTTCCAGCACGGCGTGGGTTCCAATCAGAAAGTCGATACGACCGTCCGCCAAGCCCTGGAGTATGTCCCTGCGGCGTGGCGCGGTGGTGGAGCCGGTCAGAAACTCTACGCACACGCGGCTTCCCTCCAGGTATTGTCCGATTTTCTGGAAGTGCTGGGATGCCAGCACCTCGGTCGGCGCCAGGATGGCAGCCTGCGCGCGTCGCGCGATGGCGGCCATACAGGTGTAGAAAGCGATGACCGTCTTGCCCGCGCCGACATCCGCCATGAGTAGGCGGTTCATCGGCGACGGCTTGGCCAGGTCCGCGCGGATGTCCACCACGGCACGATCCTGTCCGCGAGTCAATGAGAAGGGAAACCGTTTTCGAATCCGGCGGTCGATTTCGTTCGTGACCACGATCGGCCTGGCCTTCGCGCTGCGCATGCGGCAACGGCGACTGAGTTCGACCGCGAGGCGACAGAGCACCAGTTCCTCATAGGCAAGGCGCTGCCGCGCGACGGCCACATCGCTAAGGCTTGCAGGCTGGTGGTACCGCAGTACGCACGTCGGCCTTGGCGGAAGGTGACGCTTGGCGCGCAGCTGATCCGGAAGGAACTCGGCGATGAGTGACTCCACCTCTGGGAGCAGCTTCTCCATCACCTGCTGGATTTGCTTGCTAGGAAGCTGGGCGGACGCGGAGTAGATCGGTACATACCGGTCTTCGTCGTCGACGAACGGATCCTCGTCGTCATCGAATAGGGTGACGGACGGATTGGTCATGCCCGCATCATCGCCAACGAGTTCGACCTTTCCGGAGAGTCGCACGACCAGCCCATGATGTAACTTGTCTTTAAGATAACTGGAATTGAACCAGCGGCATTTCAATCGCCCGGTGGCGTCCTCGACGGTGGCCGTAATAATCGGACGCCACGCTTGCCCGCCGGTCCTCACGCGGCGAACCTCGCCCACGATGGTGGCCACCGCGTCCAGTTCCAACTCGCCGATGGGTCGCGACTGGGGGATCGTCTCATGGCGAAAGGGAAAATACTCGATCAAGTCAGCGACGGTGTGTACACCGAGCGACGCGAAGGCTCCCGCGCGACCGGGACCAACGCCGCGGACGAACCGTACATCGGAATCGAGCGACAATGTCAGCCCCAAGACGACGCCACTCCTCAAGTGTTGCTGCGACCGCGCAGTCGCCGCCGGACACGGCACGCTACGGTGGTGACACACCATGTTCTAAACCAAAAGAGGCGGAATGACGAGGCTACTCCGGAATTCCTGGGCGTGAGGCGTCCTACGACAGTTTAAGGGGTGCTGTTTGCCAACTCAGCGAGCGCAAACCGGCCAGCTTGACCATGATAGTGGGCAATACAATACGTCTGATGACCTCAGTCGTGGGCTCTATGGAATCAGGAGGCGCTGCCCCGTACGAATCATGTTCGGGTCGGGAAGGCTTCCGCGATTGGCTTCGTAGACATCACGCCACCGTCGCTGATCACCGTAATACGCTCGCGCGATGGCGTACAGTGTGTCGCCCTTGGCGACCGTATGATAGCGCGCCCCTGACGCCGGCACGGCCGTAGGCGTCACCGTAGTCGCGACGTAGGTCGGTTGCGCGCTGGTCATCGTTGTGGGGGCGCTGTACGTGCCATAGTCCTGCGAATTCGTGTTTTCATAGCTTCGCGAAGACGTCCTGTAGCTGTCGTTTGCATCATACGTACTTGCCGTCATATCGTTGTTGTTCGCCGATGCCTCGTGGTCGCGCGATGACGATTCATACTTCGGCGGTGCGTACGGATCGCTTGCAGTATTCGCCGCGTACGGCTCCATTTTCTTTTTCTTGGTGAACAGACCGCAGCCGCCGCAGGCGACAATAAGGAAGGCACACAGGGAAAGGATCGTTGCGCTCCGTCGCATGGTAAGGACCTCCTGTCTTGAAGATGGGTTATTCAGGCAACGCTGCCAATCATAAACTCCCGGAAACCCGTGTCAACAACAATCTGGGGATGCGCGCGACTCCTGACGTGCGGAATAAACTCACAACCGCCGACCGGACGCCTACGGCCCGTCGATCAGGCCGTCCCGACTTGAGCGAAGCCATCGAAGATGAGTGGCTGGTCGAATCGGAGCCCGGCGTTGACCCGCACGCCTGCCTCCTGCTGCACCATCGTCGTCCTTACCACCGTGGCATACACACCGTCACTGAACAATTGTTCAAACAGCCCCTCGACGCCTGTCGCGCCCCTTACAAGGACCTCGAAGCGCTGGCCGAGCATGATTCCCGCTGCGGCGTCCGTCTCGACACAAATACCACCCTCGCCGATGTCGACGGCCTCGCAGGACATTCGCCCACCACCGGGGTTCCCGACCAGTTCAGCGGCAACACGTGCGTGCACCCGCCCGGACGCGCGTCGCTCATCCACGGAAACCGGCGCGCCAGAATCATCGCCAAGTAGGCCGGCATCGGCTCGTTCAAGTTGTTCCGTAGGTGTGAGCATGAACGACTCCTTTTCGCACAAACGTGCAAAGCCGCGCGACGGTGATTCAAGCCTGAGTCACGTCTTGCCACCTTGCCGCGCCGCTTGTATCCACCGTACCGGTCGATCGCCCGATTGCCGAAGGTGCGGTGATACACTGTCTCAATATACCACAGCGACGCACAGTGTCAAAAGAGATGGAATAGGGCAAAAAAGCAAAGACAAGTTATTACACGTCGGACTGACAGAAAATTTGGCTGTCGTGACCGCACAACCGGGCGCAGCGACGGCAAATCGGCTTTTAGCTCTGATAACGCCCGTCCGGTGTCGCAGATTCGGGCAGTACCTTCGCGAGGATGGTTTGAATGTCCTTTGCGCGCCAAGTGACCACAGCCCAGATCAACGCGGTCACGACGAATGTGCCTCCAGGCGAAATGACGAGAAATTCGTACGACTTGGCAAGGAGCCCCTGGAAAGCACCGGTATCGTACAGTTGGATTTCCGTGGGTGCGCCAAACCAAAAGGCGATCAGCAGGCCAACCCGAAAAACGACAAACAGACTTAGTAGAACCAGGCCCCAGACGACAGACCGCCACTTTCGGCTCCATGGTATCGGCGTCGCAAGAATCAATGATACGAAGAACACGAATGGAGCATATCCGAGGTTCCTCGAGTTGATGGTCACCGGCGCTTCGCCAATGCGGTTGCCGGCCTCGGGCATGCGTTTGCCGAGATAGAGGTCAACATCTGCGGTGGCTGTAATCGCTACGGCTTCGCATCGGACGGAGCCATTCTCGCCGATGTGGCCATAGATGCCGTGCACCATTGTCATAAAGGCGGCGCGATAGCCGTCGTGGACGCCGGGCCAAGGGAAAATGAGGATCAGGTACGCGACCAGCGTGATCACGAGGAATCGCAGGACGGGCTTAAGCGTGCTCATGTGCGGTCCTGACGGTGCGTTTGGCGGCCCAAAGCGCCCACCCCGCCCAGGCGAGGATCGCCAGTATAATGAAGGTAGCCTGCCACACGTCGTGGTGCATCATGTCGAAGTACTTCCGGTCAAAATAGACCCCGACGTAGAAAAGAGACACCACGCGCACCAGATTCATGACGACAAGGAACAGTAAGCCGAAGAACAGCCCCGGCAGCTTGGACCGTCGCATGACCGGCGAAGCCAGCACGGCTGCAATGAACAGCGCGATCGGCTGAACCGCATCGCAGCCCTTTTTGATGTTGACGCTGAACCGGTGCGAGCTGATCACGGATTCGTTCACCTGGACATCTTCACCAAACAGCGAAAGAACGGCGCCGGACATATTTGCGTAGAATCGCAAAGAATGCGGAATGACATTCTCCTTCATCCACGCGGTAAGCAGCAGGACCTCGAACGATCCGAGGATGATCAGCAGCAGCACGACAAATCGAAATACCGGACGGCGAAAGGGATTCCGGGGCCGTGTGCGCCTACCACCCTTGCGACCTGCACGACCCGGCTGCGACGCGGGTCCCCGTGATTTGCCGTCGGATTTACTTGCCATGAGTCCAGCCCACGCACACGTTGCTGAGTCAGTATTTCTCCGATGTGGCCAGATCGAAGCCCTCGTGCTTCGGGTTTAGCCGGCACTTACGGTACTCCGCCCGGCAGGCGTAACAGGTGGTTACGCGCCCTATCAGCGCGTAGACGACGACGTCGATCACGACGGCGCTGGCGAGAATACTCCAGGCGATGGCCACCGACACCGTGAAATAGTAGAGAGCAGCGATCCCGAAAACCAAGACGACGGCAAGCCCGAATCGTTGCGGGAAGTCCTTGCGCACGAACATCTCCGTACCACCACAAACGGCGCATTTGTCCACACTCTCATTCGCCCTGATCGTTTCGGTCAAGGTGATGGGATGCTCCACGCCACAGCGCGGACACTTCATGGTAGAGCCGCATTGCTCAAGCGGTTCATACTCGATAATGGCCACGCAGGTCTCGGTTGGACAATGAAATCGTATCTGCATCGGATCTTCGGCCGCAAAAGAGGTCGGGGATGTCATGGGGTCGCTTCCGAAGGACTTGCCCGTGCACGGTCAAAACGAGTTTGCCCACACCACGCATCCGGTCAGCACATGTTGGTATTCTACAACGGCCAGCCGCATTCCGCGACCAATTGGCGGGCGGCCAACTCACCAATATAGGCGAAAATCGAGCCGAAATAAAGGATTCCGGTGGCCGATTGGGTGGACCGCAGCCGTACACAGTCCGCCACCATGTAGGCAAAAACGCCTACTCCGACCAGTCCGACGGCCACGCGAAGCGACAGGATGAGCCAGGAATTCGACATTTGGCTCCAGGCATCGGAGCCGCCCGGTCCACCCAGAAACCACGCCAGCGCGGCACTCACCAAGGCGAAGAGGATGCGAGCGCCAACCGACCAGGAGACCATGCGACTGAAGTGGCGAAGAGGCTCAATGGTCATTTTGGTCGCCGTCAGATAGGCGTGCCCGAGGAGCCAGGCAATGGTCATGCTGCCAAGAAGCCACGCCGCGAGTATCTCACTGACCACGACCGAAGATCGGGCCAAGCTGATCCCATCCTCCCCCGGCACGGCGCCCAGGGCCAATATGCAGGCACCGACCACACCGGCTAGTCCGCCCACACCGCAGATCAGACGCGCAATCCAGGCCCGCCACGGCGTAAGCGGCGCGATGACGGCCAGCACCAAGGAGGCGACGGCCACCAACGTTCCGGCCACGATGACCGCGAATCCGCCGCCCACGACAACGCCCGCCCCAAGGTCACGCCAAGACCAGAGCGTGACCGTGCATGCCATGGCGAGCACGAGGAACGACACCAGGCGCAGAAACTTCCAAGCAACCTGCTCAAGCCGCCCGGTCGCCAGGACCGCCAACATGCCCCCGCAAAGGGCGAATGTGAAGTTGATGAACATAGAACTCGCTAATCACCGCATTCGGGTAATGCCGACCGCACCTTGCCTGGTAGCTTCGCCCACAACACAAACAAGATAACGAGTGATCGATGGTATGACCACTAGTAAGGGATGTATCCATCAAAGAAGGTGGTGCCGCAAAGCCGAGGTATGGGTCGAAGCTCGCTCACCGCGATAAAAACTCTACGGCGTTATCGCCGTTCTCACCACAACTTCGGCAGCGACGAGATACCGGCAGATTCCATGGCGTAGCACCACCAGGCGAGGACGCAAAGGACCGGGAGCCAGAGGTAGTTGTAGGGATTGAAGAGGCCCTCGGTCAGGTTGCCGTCGTCGTCGACTTCGATGTGGCCCGGCATGTGGCGGAGAACCAGGGCGCGTGCAGGCTGATCGGCGTCGTACAGCACCGGCTCGCGGTCGGCGCTGAGTTCGTCGTCTCGTTTTGTGCTCCAGAGGCTTGTGGTGCCCATCCCCTCTCCTGCCGGAAACGAATAGGTGAGCTTGCGGTTGGCGACGACCGCCTTCAATCGCGACGGCGCGACGGCCGTCAGTTCCGCTCGTGCCGCGATGCCTCTGGTAAGCAAGCGTATCGAGCGTAGGCCTCTCTTGATTTGCGACAACGCTACGCGCAGTGCCAGCGTCCCCAACACGACGGCGCCCCAGAAGACCCATTGAAGAAAGCCCGCGCCGCCGGAGCGGTCGCGCTCGTACCCGGGTACGCGCGACAATGACGGCTTGCGTACGACGTATTCGACCTTGACGCTCTGACCAGCATTGTAGCGATCCACCTCGCGCTGGGTCAGGCCGTACGCCCGGCCGTGGTACCAGGTATCGTGGGGTCCCTTGTACGAATAGCGCATGCCGAGGATCTCGATACGCTCGAGATAGTTCTCGTATCCTGCACGGTCTACCCCAAAGCTCGTCATGGTCTGGTGCTTACCGTCGATCAGACTGCTGACCGTACCGTGTACGATCTTGGTCTCGCCCCAGAAGGCGAAGGCGTCGAATGGATCGATGTCCTTGTGTTGCGTCACATACCAGATCGGCACGAGGGCTAGGGCGAGAATCAGCCAAGCCGCCTGCGTCGGTGCGCCTCCCAGAAACGAGGACACGGCGATCGTAAAGGGCACCTTGCGCGGTGGAGCGGTTAGCTCGTCGAAGACGCCGCCTACGGTGGCCATCGAAAAGACTCCGTATCTAAAGGTGGAAGCAGGCGCTGCGATCCCTCGCACAAGTGTCCGTCCCCCACCCATCGCTTCGCGAAGAATGGGGCACCCCAACGTCCTATCACCGGTCAACTAGTTTGCCCATGCCATCCGTGTGTCGCTAATGTCTTGTTCCGTCACTACGGAGACTACCTGAGACGCGGGCTTCAGCCCGCGCGGTGCCTCGAAACCCGGATATCGCACAAGCATCCGTGAAGCCGCGCAAGCTGAAGCATGCGGCTCGGCAGCGGGCGCGAAAGTCGGATCTCTCATATACGATCAAACAAGTACGGCGCGTCACAGGTCCTGCGACTATGCCGAGCGGACGAGCATTTGTCTCCCGTCGCACACGGCCTGGCTTCGCCAGACCGTGCCACCCTCGATCGTAGTCGCAGAATTCATGAAACACGGTACTAGCCAGCGGCCATCTGCGATTCGTCCACCAGTTCCACACCGAGGAACGTGGCCACGTTCTGGGCCAACGTCCAGGCGGGCATGACCTTATCGGGGCGATCGAGTTCGATGCGATCCCCGGTACACTCTAGTGTGATCGGGTACCAGTGCGAGGTCTGGCCGCGATAACGCATTTCCTGGTGGCTCAAGCGTACGGCCTCGGGTGAGACGCGGCGCGCGGACTTGAATAGCGGGATGATCAGACCCCACCATCTGATGACGGTTCCGGCCTCGCGATCAAGTTTGGCACCGCTACGCCCCAGCAGGCAAAGCCCACCGATCGCCAGGAAGCATCCGGCCACCGCCTGGACCGCCCACGCCGGCGTATCCTCGACGGTCGGTTTGAAGTACAGCAACATCCCGCCGCACGCTGCGAAGAATATTCCTGTCGTGATACACGCCCAAGACTTGGCACCTTTCAGTGCCATCGTCTGGCCGTTCGTCATGCACACTTGCGACATGAGTACGGCATCCATTCAAAATAAAGGAGTCGACGCCTCCGCGACGTTGACATTACAGAGTCACTATACGATTTACGGCTGTCAGGAAGGGTCCGGTAGCCGAATGTGGCACATGGGCTCGAAAGCGGGCGAGATATACGGACGGCCGTTGTGCAAACGCAGCTTGGCGGGCGCTTACGAGTACGACGCAAGGTAGCCCCTTCACGACCCAAGAGCTTGGCGCCAAAAGCGTTTTGGGGCTTGGTCGTGCTCCATGGCCGCTTCCTTACGGGCGCGGTACTGATGTCTCTGCGCCGTACCGTTACGTGGCGGGATTGCAAAGACCAAACGGCATCACGTCCGTAGTTCCTGCAACGAGTAGTCCGGGGCCTATCGAAGAAAACCGCTTCCTTACGGGCGCGGCTCGGAATCGAAGCGCCTCTTGATGACCCTCTAATGCAGCACTATTGGTATTTGACATACAGCGCGTCGCCCCAGTGGTGGGGCTGGTCCGAAGGGTAGATGCCGTATCGCCGGTAGCCGCACTCCGTCAAATATCGGTCGATGTCGTCCGAAAGCGGTGCGTCCTTGTACATCGGCTCTTCCACCATCCGTCACCAAATACGCCAAGCGTCTTCATGCTGCATTACTCGTTCGGGGACGACGACTCATCCGGGGGTCAAGCAGGACCGCCACCTCAGACCTCGCCACATCGTTTTTATCGGTCACTCGCAGATGAATCTTTGGGTGGCCGTTTCTTTCGGACGCAACGTTTGATCACGTCTGATGCTACAAAAACAGCTAATTCGGTGCCTATGATTGGTGGAGGGAAGCGCTGATCGGCGCGGCATATCAGGGACGAGAGGGAAAGGGCATCAGTGCAATCGACGACCGGCACAGTGCGAGATAGAGCGGCCTCTCATAAACCGGACAATTGGCGCGCCGGCCTGTGGTGCTGTGGCACCCTAAACGTGCTTCGCGTAGCTTCAAGAATCGCCTTTTCCCATCGTCGGATAGCATTTGCAGCAAGTCTCGTCCTGATCGGTATGACCGGCTGCGCATCACTTTCTGAACCCGGACGGCCGGCGCGGGAGCCGCGGCCGTGGCGTCTGACAGGTCCATTCCGTCATCTATCGCTTACGCCTGACGATTCGCGCGAGTCTGCCCCTGTCTCGCTGGCTTCGTTTTCTCCGCAGGCGACCGACAACGGAGACGATTCCGCGGCAGCGACGGACTCAAGATGGCACTTCGACGTAGGACTGCGCGTCGGTCATACCCGGCTCCGTTCCACCAAGCAGCAACTCGATCGGCGTCTCGATCTACCGATGAAGCTCGACATCTTCAATGTCTTTCACTCACCACAAACACCGATCGATCGCAAAAGTGAAATGGGCTTGAATACGATCTACCTGGGAGCAGGCTTTCAGCAGTCGGATTGGCTGATCTGGGACTTCTACGTTGGCGGCGGCGCGGGAAAGGACGGTGAGCACCAACGCTTCGCCAACCTCAACCTCGACGTGGAATTTGAATACGCCCACATCTACACCGGCGTGCAGTGCGAGATGTATCCGTGGGGAACGCCGGATTATCTGAACCATCTAGATTGGGATCAGCGCCTTCGCGCCAGCCGACCCTACATCATGACCGGATTCGAGACGGGCTACGTCGACGGCGCCGGTCGGGGCCACTTCAGCGTGGCACCAATCAGGATCTACGAGGACGAGGTAAACGTGCGCGACTGGCTGTTCAGCTATCTGCTGGGGCTCGGCTGGGCGATCCCGGTGGACGAAAATCTCTCGTTCAACATCTCGACGCACTACTCGTTCCACTTCTACCGGCCGGAAGAGTACAACTCATGGAACTTCGTGACGGCGCTACGGTATCGGTTCTAGATGTCGGCGGGAGGAAATAGCGGCCACCCCCCGTGGCGGCCGTACAGTTTGCGCAGCACCTTGTGCGTTGGTGGCCGGCGTTTTCGTTCCACGGACGGCTCTCCGTCAATGCAATTGGTCCAGTGCTTCCTGGAGGTAATCTCTCCTGAGGCATCTGATGCAGCCTCGCAGATTCGGCTCCAACTCCGCTAGGACGGGCTTCCCCGCGTCATCCCCAAGGTGAATGAGTGTGATGGCTGCGTTCACGCGCAACGTGTAGTGTTCGTTGTGCAAGTAGGCCCTCAGCAGGGGGATGCAGCCGGTGGCGTTGGTCTCTATGATCGCTTCGAAGAGCGTATCCAGAAAGAGAAGACGCCCGCGCAAGAACAACTTGGTGACGATCGGTGCATACTCCGGCTTTGGTTGCCGGACTATATACATGAGCGCCATTCGCGTCGATTCATAGTCTCCGGTCAGCGCCCAGCGTTCCATGTCCGGCAGACGCAACGCCACATGATCGCCGGTCATTGAGAAGTACGCGAGACTACGAATCTGCCAGTCGGATCCGACAAGAAGGCTGACGATCATTTCCCGGTCAGGAATAGTCACCCCGCAATAATTCGCCGCCTGAAGCAACTTACTCTGGTCTTCGATCGATCCGTCAACAAAGACCCTGCGGCATCGCTCTGCATTTTGTTCCAGGTACTTCGAGGTAGCCACTTTGTCCAACGGATCCGGCATGTCCGGTAGGGATTCCGGCGACGACCAGGGGTGCCGGGGGATGATGGATCCGATGTTGTAGCGGGTCGGCGGTTCCTTTCGATTTTCGACGGCGTTGACGAGTTCGTCCGCAATGGTCACCCGAGAGGCTGTCCATTGTTCACGTGTCGCCACCTCACGCAATGATCGACGGATACAATTCCATTGCTCGCCGGGCTGACAGTCAATCTGCATGCCCCACGAACGATCGGACAGGCCGAGCAGCATCTCCATGCCATTGAGCGCTACATCATGATCGCTGAAATCCTGCTTCAGTATGCTCGCCACGACATCAAACGCCCTGATCCGTCCGAGTGCGTAGGCAGTCCTGCGCGAGTGAAAGGGATCGTTCGGATACTCAGCGAACGCGCGCACCAGATCCGATTTGACGCTCTCTTCTCTCGCGGCAGCGGCCCACCAGAACCCCACGGGGAACCCCTGCCTGATCACACGAGTCATGTACGCCCGCACCGACGGATCACCTCGAGCGGCCAACAGCCGAGCCGCCAGAGGATCATCGTAGAGTCTCTCTTGAGCCTCATTGACAATTCGCTCGTCGTCAAACTTCGCGAGTTGCTCGATGGCAGATGCGTTGCCCTCCCACAGGGATCGAAGTAGAGGCTCAACGGCACGCGGATCATCCAGTCGCCCCATATCCGCCAGCGCCCAGCCGCCGCGCCCTTCACTCAGTGAATCCAGGAGAAACTGCTGCACGCGCGGATCGTCGAAACTAGTGACGTCCGCACGGAGTTCATACTTGGGGTCCCAACCGCTCGGCGGACCACCCCACCCGCGTGGACGCCATTTCAAACGCGTCACATCTTCGCCAGCCTGGATGCGCCGAGACCGATCCGTCTCTTCTTCCCGGAAGCTCTTCCAACGATCGATCAACAGTGGGATCGCCCGCCCGTCGGCGAGCAAGCGAAATCCGCGTGCCGCATGTGCGATTTTGTCGCCGTCGTCTTTCGACTGAAGGGCATTCTTGAAAACGTCGAACGCCTCCGGTGGATGGATGTCTGCCAGAATATCCAGCGCTCTGACGCTCAAATCGTCTCTTTCCCCACGGGCATGTTTCAGAAGATACCGAATGATGGTCTCGCGGCTCGGCGCAGACTTGTCAGACCAATCGACATACCGTCCGCGCTTTTTTTCGTAGCGAAAATAGGTTCGCTCAATCCAGTCGAGCACAGTGAAGACATCTTGCTCGTCGTCCGAGGGAAAATATGCCGGCGGGTTTTCCTCGACTTCGATCTGACGCCGTATGGCACCCAGATCTACTTCCGCCACCGATGCCGCACAGGCCAGTTGCTCTTCACCGCTTTCGTTCCGTGTCACGAAAACGAGGTGCAAGCCCTTTTCGTCATCCCATGGGAGCGGATTCCAGCTAATAATGCGCTCATCCGGTTCGAACCGCCGGACGATGGTGTCACCGGCGTGGTACAGATCGCCCTTCAAAACCCGATCGATCTGGAATTCAAATGTGAAGGCGTGCAGCGTCGGGCGAACCTCCTCGCGAGTCACGCGCGTGGTCCGACCGACCACGATGGCGTCGGCGTACATCACACGATGACGAATCGAGCGGCAGTAGTAGCCGCCACCCCAGACGCTCGAACTCGCCATCAGCACGGCAATCGCCGCGACAGCAACACCCGGTCTGGTTCTCCACACGTTCAGCATCGGCGACCTCTATCCGACAAGAACAAGCTCTTCACCAGAACGTAACGCCACCCTTCAGCGCGAGTCCATGGCTACCGCTCAATTCAACTGTTCGATCGCTTCCTGAAGAAACTCTCCCCCAAGGCATCGTGTGCAACTTTGCCAATTCGTCCGCAACTCCGCCAAGACGGCCTTCCCCGCGTCATCCCCCAGGTGAATGAGCGTGACAGCCGCGTTTAGGCGCAGGGCGTAATGCTCATTCTCGAGATAAGCACGCAACAGATCCGTGCAACCTGTCGCATTCGTTTTGATGATCGCCTTGAACAGCACATCCACGAACAAATGTCGGCCGCGAAGGAATACCTTGGTGACGATCGGGGCGTACTCCGGTTTCGGGTGTCCGGCAATATATGCAATCGCTCTTCGCGTGGACTCAAACCCCCCAGTCAAGGCCCAGCGCTCGATATCGCGAGTTGTCAGCGTCACTTCCCCTTTCCGCATGGCGTACGACGCGTGATTGTTCAACACCCAGTCAGGCTTCGTGAGAAGCCGGACGGCCAACTCGTTGTCAAGGATCTGCATCTCACAGTTTTGGGCGGCCACCAACACCTTGTTCATGTCTTCATAAGAGCCTTCTTCAAAGACGCGGCGCCATCGCTTTTCATTCTTCTCCAAGTAGGCTCTCGTGGCCTCCTTATCCAGCGGGTCCGGCATATCCGGCAGGGAATCCGGAGGGAACCACGGTCTGGCAGGGTACCAATTCAAACAGTAGCGATCCTGTGATTGCTCTCGGTTCTTGAAGGCGGCGAGCAATTCGCGGGCAAGCTCCCGTTCACTAGCCGTCCATCCCTCGCGCTGCGCGACGTCCCACAGCGATTGCCCGAGGCAGTTGTCTTGTTCGCCGCGCGGGCAATCGTCTTGCTTGTCCAAATCGAAGTCCGACAGGCCGCAAAGCATCTCGGCGGCAAAGAAATGTATATCCACGTCAGCGAGATCCCGTTCGAGCACGCTCGCCACCATGTCGAACGCACGGAGTCGGCCCAGGGCGTAACCGACCCTCTGGTGGTATTGAGTCGTGCCCGAGTATTCGGTGACGGCACCCACCACATCCGCTTTGACGCTCTCATCCTGCGTGGCGGCAACCCATGTGAAGCCTTCCCAGAATCCCTGCTGGACCAGCCGAACCATAAACTCACGCACGGACGGGTCGCCGCGCCTCGCCAGCAGTTGGGGGGCCAGTGGATGATCGTAGAGTCGTTCGCGGCCCTCCTCGGCAATCCGATCGTCGTCGTATTTCTTGAGCTGCTCGATAGCCGCCGAGTTTCCCTGCCACAGCGATCGGAGCAACGGCTCGACAGCGCGAGGGTCGTCCGCATGGCTCATGTATGACATCGCCCACCAGCCGCTACTGCCGCTGAGAGAATCTAGGATTACCTGCTTCATGCGTGGGTCGTCGAAACTGAGAAGCGCTTCAAAGAGTGCTTGTTCCGGTGCATTCACGGCCCGTCGGCCGTGCCAACCTGACGGCCGTATCTTCAGTTCCGTCGCTTCCGCACCCGCCTGAGAGGAGGATGCCCAATTGGCTCTCTGGCGCCGCAATTCGGTCCAGCGATCAAACAGCCGCGGTACGGCACGCTTGTCACCGAGATTTTGCAATCCTCGCGCCGCGATCGCGACCTTGTCGCCGTCCGTTTTCGACTGGAGAGCCGTGAGGAACATTTCAAACGCCTCCGAGGCGCGAAGGTTTTCCAACACACTGAGTGCTATCACTGACAGGTCGTCCTGATCGCCTCGCGCGTGTTTCATTAGATACTGAATGATGGTATCGCGATTCGGCACGGACTTGTCCGACCAGTCGGCATGCAATCCGCCCTTTTTGTCGTAACGCACGTAGGTACGTCTGATCCAATCAAGAATCGTGTTGACAACCTCTTCGTCCTCCGACTTGAAAAATGCGGCCGGGTCAGCCTGGATTCTGATTTGCCGCTTGATGGCGTCGAGGTCGACGTCGGTCAAGCGCGCGTGGTATCCGAAGTACTCCCTGCCGCTCTCGGCAAGATTCACAAAAAGTAGGTGCGGACCATCGCTTTCCCCGGGAAACGGATTGTGACTCAGCAGCTGCGATTCGTCCCGGTGAACGATGGTATCACCCACCTTGTACCGGTCGCCCTTCAGCACCTGCTCGACAAAAAACTCGTACGTCACCGCATACAGCGTCGGTCGATATTCGTCCGTGGTCGTACGAGCCGTCCGCCCCAGGACAATCGTATTCGCACTCGTCACGCGCTGGTCGTACGATGCGCAGTACCACCCGAATCCCCAAACGGAGGAAGCCGTTGTCAGCACTGCAACCGCTACGACAGCACCGCCTGCCTTGAACCCACTCACCATCGACATGGGCAGTCTCCACAAAAGACATGCGATCGCTTCGCCGGGAATCGAAGCTACCCCTCAAAGCCGACTCGTCCGTGCCGCCTCGCCATCCGAACCGGAAACCTCGAATCCTACGCCAATCGGCTCGGTGCACCGAAACGAGCACAACTGCAAGCACGACTCCGCACGACAGACGGTTCCGATTCCGTGCACCAGACGCAAGCCAGGTGGCTCCTTCACGGCGCACTGGGTCCGTGGGCTAGCGCCCACGGCTCTGATACTGGTACACGAATTCCTGCAATATCGATGAAATTGAAGTACTCGTCACCTTTATGACGGTCCAATCAACGGTATATTAGACACCGCGGCCCTCCAAACGACGGCAAAAAAACCGAAATCGCTATGATTAAGGCGCTACCCCAGTGCAATTGGCGGTCAGCAGCATCATTCGGTTGTGCTGATGAGCGCCGCCACGGTGCCGGCCGGGTCGCGTATGACGCAGAAACGGCTCTTACCCATGGGACGTGGGCCGTCGATGACCTCGACCGTCAGATCGCGCCAGCACACCTGCCCGACGGGCGTCTTTTTGTTGTCACTCATGTTTCGCGCTCCTCACTTCGGCAAACTGATTGCGGGTCATCTTCTTCCGACGCATTGTCGTGGATTCGCCTCCGAATTCCGGGGACCGTACACAGGAATGACGACCATGATGGTCACGGTGAATCCTCGAAGCAAATCGGGCGGACCTTGAAGGGATATCGAAAGCCGTAGACAATGCGCCACCTATGGCCACCTTGCTGACATGTCAGGCGATCTCGAAGCACTTCGGGACGCGCGACCTCTTCGACGGGCTCTCCATCAGCTTCGAGGATAAGGAGCGCGTCGGCTTCCTGGGCCCCAACGGCGCCGGCAAGACGACGTTTCTGAAGATCCTGGCCGACCTGGAGCAAGTCGACGGCGGCAACGTCAGCCGGCGGCGATCGGCCCGTATTGGATTCTTGCCGCAGGAGGATCGCTTCCCGCAGGGAGCCACCGTCGAGTCGGTGCTGTTCGAGGCCATCGACGATCAGCCGTTGGAACAGCACGAGCGCGAAAAGCAGTTTTACATTACCGTGCGACGATTCGGTTTCGAGCAAATCCAACGTCCGGTGGAAGAGCTGTCCGGCGGCTGGCGCAAGCGGTTGGCGCTGGCGCGCGAGATCATCCGCGACCCGGACATGTTGCTGTTGGACGAACCGACGAATCACCTGGACGTCGAAGGCATTCAGTGGCTCGAAGAATTGCTCGCCGGTGTGCCCTTTGCGTTTCTGGCGGTCAGCCACGATCGCTACTTCCTCGAGCGTGTGACGACTCGTGTCGTCGAACTGAACCCGGTCTATCCCGAAGGCTACTTCAGCGTGAGCGGCTGCTACAGCGTGTTCCTGGACAAGCGCGCCGCGTTTCTCGAAGCACAACAATTACAGCAGGCGTCGCTGGCCAACATCGTGCGGCGCGAGGCTGCGTTTCTTCAATCCAATTCCAAGGCCCAGCGGACGAAATCCAAAGCACGTATCGAGGAAGCGTACCGGCTCAAAGACGAGCTTCGTGAGTTGTCGGATCGCAACGCGCAGCAAACGGCCGGCATCGACTTCGACGGTACCGGAAGAAAATCGAGGAAACTGCTGGAAGCGAAGGGGCTTAGCAAGACCCTGGGGGGTAGCCTGCTTTTCAAGGATGTATCTCTTCTGCTGGCACCCGGAACGCGGCTCGGTTTCCTCGGTGCGAACGGCAGCGGCAAGACGACGTTGATCCGCGTGCTGACCGGCGATCTCGCGCCGGACGAAGGGACGATCAGGCTTGCGGATAACCTGAAGACCGTGGTCTTCGATCAGAAGCGCGAGGCGCTGCCGCAGGAGGCAACCTTGCGCGAGGCCCTCGTCGGCAAGAGTGACGGTGTCGAGTTCCGCGGCCGGCAGATGCACATCAGCGCCTGGTCCAATCGGTTCCTCTTTCGACCCGACCAATTGCAAATGCCGGTGCGCGAACTCTCCGGCGGCGAGCAGGCGCGGATTCTGATCGCCCGACTGATGCTCCAGCCCGCAGACCTGCTAATCCTGGACGAGCCGACGAACGACCTGGACATCGCTTCACTCGACATCCTCGAAGAAAGTCTCTCCGAATTCCCCGGCGCCATCGTCCTGGTCACGCACGATCGATTCATGCTCGATCGAATTTGCACGGAAATCCTGGGGCTCGATGGCCACGGCGAGGTCGGCAAGTACGCCAATTGTGCCGAGTGGCAGGCAGCGCGTGCGCGAATGCGCAAGGAGAAAGAGGCCGGCGGGTCCCAAGCCAAGGCGAAGAAATCCAAGCGTAAGGCCAGTCGAGACGGCCTAACGGCCAGCGAGCGAAAGGAACTCCAATACATGGAAGAGACCATCCAGGAAGCGGATGAGCAAATCGAACTATGCCGACTGGCCGCGGCGGACCCGGAGGTCGCCGCCGACCACGTGGAGGTTCAGAAACGCTGGGAGCAATTGGAGGCCGCACGGAAGCGAGTGGAGGCGCTCTACGCCCGCTGGGAAGAGCTGGAGGCGAAAGCGAACGCAAAGACGGAGACCTTGTGAATGCAACGCGTTATGCGAAACGCGCTCGCGGAATGGTAGCGGCCGCCCGCCGTGGAGGCCGTTGCGGGTACGGTCAACAACCGTACCGCAGGCATCCCTGCCTGCACCATATGTAGGTTCTCATACCGAACCTACTCGTAGGAATCGCGGAGCCGCGGACGGGTGGCATGGGCAAGCGACAGCTTGCCCGTGGTGCGGGGCGGCTCTACACGGGCAAACGAGTTTGCCCATGCCACCCGCCGACCGTACCGCAGGCATCCCTGCCTGCACCTCATGCGTGTTCTCATACCGAACCTACTCGTGCGAATCGCCGCCACCGCGGCGGTCTCGCTTCAAGCTCCCACGTTTGCGCTTCTCGTCGAGCCTGCGACGTTTCGATCCGGCGGTGGGTTTCGTGGGCCTCCGCTTGATACGGACCTTGAGCACGTCGGTCAGCAATTCCATCAATCGCACCTCGGCCGCCGTCCGATTCTGCGGCTGGGTGCGATGCCGCATGCTCACCACACGCACCCGCCCATCCACGGACAGCCGCGTGCGCAAACCGCCAAGGATTCGTGTTTTTGCGGCATCGGACAGCACCGTCGAGGCGGCCACGTCAAACAACAGCGTCACACGCGTGTTGACCTTGTTGACGTTCTGTCCACCGGGCCCTGAGGAACGAGAAAACCGGAACTCGATCCACGGGCGAAGCTCAGCGATTGTCGGAACGTGAGTCGCCATTCTATTGCGTCAAACTGAAGGCACGAATGCCGGGTCCATAACAGAGTTTCTCAGAACCGAGTATAGTCCTCGGGCATGCGATGCCGATGCCGCCACTGCGCTCTCCCTCTCTATTATTGTTCGTTATCGCTTTCTCGGAGGATTAAGTTTGTTCTCTTCTCGTTCCTTCCTATTCAATCGGATCGGAATCCTATTCTCTCTCTTGGCTCTTTGGAATTGCGCATTCATCCAAAGAATCTCGCTACGCGCATAATCCTTGCCGGTCGTGTCACGAGTGTGCGTCTTGATGACCCAAGATTTCCAACCTTTCCGCGGAGTCAGTACCTCTTTATACAGGTCGTTCGA
>Ga0055480_10000271_pt1 | contig 18894 bp, 17 predicted proteins | sample Muzzi_PWB_D2_FD_57935 | JGI IMG/M metagenome (GOLD analysis project Ga0055480, IMG submission 57935) | Wetland microbial communities from San Francisco Bay, California, USA, that impact long-term carbon sequestration - Muzzi_PWB_D2 | ecosystem: Environmental > Aquatic > Marine > Wetlands ... | reverse complement strand
GGCGGCCATCGACTTGCAGGCGGCCCTGAGCAAAGAGCTGGATGGCCCGGGGGAAGATGCGGTGTTCCTGTGCGAGGATTCGGGCCGAAAGGGACTCTTCGGTGTCGTCGTCCAGAACCGGCACCACCGCCTGAATGATGATCGGCCCCGTGTCGACCCCGCCGTCGACGAAGTGGACCGTGCACCCGGCGAAACGGGCGCCGTACTCCAGGGCCTGGCGCTGGACGTGGAGCCCCGGAAAGGCCGGAAGCAGGGCGGGGTGGATGTTCATGACCCGTAGAGGGAAGGCGTCAATGAATTCCTGAGAAAGAATCCGCATGAACCCGGCCAGGACCACCAACTCTACCCCCGCGTCCCGCAAGGTTTGAACCACGGCCCGGTCGAAGGCTTCCCGGCTGGGAAAGTCGCGGTGATCCAGGCAACAATAGGGAATGCCGGCCCGTTCGGCTCTCTGCAGCGCCCCGGCATGGGGATTGTTGCTGAAGACAAGGGCGATTTCGGCGGGCAGGGAGCCGTCCCGGCAGCGGTCGATGATCGATTGGAGGTTTGTGCCGCTGCCCGAGGCGAGGATTCCGATAACGAGTTTTTCGGACATGGCGCCTCCTTGGGAGCCTCTCGGTTAGCTGAAGAGCGCCGGGGACAGAAAAACCGGGACCGCTGCGGGAAGGCGCTCAGGAATAGACCACATGTTCTTCGTCGTCAGGCCGTTTGACCACTTCCCCGATCAGGAATGCGGTCTCCTTCAAGCCCGAAAGACGTCCCAGTATGTCCTCCACTTCCTCCGCCGAAACGATCAGAACCAGGCCAATGCCGCAGTTGAAGGTCCGTAACATTTCAGTTTCATCGACATTGCCCAGTTTCTGGACCAGACCGAAAATCGGCGGCCGCGGCCAGGCACCTTGGTCGATAACCGCCTGGCAGTGGCGTGGGAGAACCCGCGGCACGTTTTCGGTAATGCCGCCGCCGGTGATATGGGCCATCCCCTTGATGTGGAAGTCCCGAAGGAGGTTCAAAACGGTCTTGACGTAAATCCGGGTCGGTGTGAGCAGGACTTCGCCGAGAGGGGTGTCGAAGCCGTCGGGAATCTCCCCAAGGGTTAGACCGTGGTCTTCCAGGAGGATTTTGCGGACCAGGGAATAGCCGTTGGAGTGCAGGCCGCTGGAGGCTATCCCGATCAGGTTGTCGCCGACGGTGATGGTCGATCCATCGATGATCGCATTGTCGTCCACCACGCCGACGGCAAAACCGGCCAGGTCGTATTCGCCGTCCCGGTACATGCCGGGCATCTCTGCCGTCTCCCCTCCGATCAGAGCGCATCCGGCCTCCTGGCAGCCGGCGGCTATTCCCCGCACCACTTCCACCGCTTTTTCTGGGGCAAGCATGCCGGTGGCCAGGTAGTCGAGAAAGAAGAGCGGTTCTGCTCCCTGGACAATGATGTCGTTGACGCACATGGCCACCAGGTCGATGCCGACCGTATCGTGACGGTCGATCTGGAAGGCGACTTTCAGCTTGGTTCCAACGCCGTCGGTGGACGATACCAGAGTGGGTCGGCGGTATTTTTCGGCATGAAGGGAAAACAGCCCTCCGAATCCGCCGATGTCGGTCAAAACCTCCGGACGGGAAGTGGCTTTAACCAACGGCTTGATCGCCTGCACAAAACGATTGCCGGCATCGATATCGACGCCGGCATCCTTATAGGTCACCGGTTTCTTGGATTTCAAAGGTGTCGCAGCTCCTAGGCTGAAGAGGCCCTATTATAAAAGCAAACTGTCCGTAAATGTCAATCGATTAGTCGTTCCGGTCCTGTCGGCATATTATCTCCTTTACACCGCTCGAACACCTGGCTTATGATGAAGAACCTCAAGTAATCATAAGAAAAACAGCTAGTTGTCTGTCCGAACTGATTTCTTTCGCGGTTCGTCCCAAGGACGGACAGCCGCGTGTATCCGGAATGCGAGGACCTTGCCCTGGGGATAAAAGTTCCTTCCGTGAATATTCGACCGATGGAGCCGGCTGACCTCGAAACGGTTGCCGGCATCGAACGGGAATGTTACCCTTCCCCCTGGACCCGTGAGCGGTTTCGCCAGGAGCTTGAAAACTCCATGGCCACCATCGATGTCGCCTGGTCGGAGGAGGCAATTGCCGGGTATCTGTGCGCCTGGCAGATAGGCGACGAGTTAGAGATACACAATGTCGCCACCGTTCCCCGTTTCCGCCGTCGGGGGGTCGGACGGGCCCTTTTAGACCACGCCCTCGGCCGGTCGGCCGCGCAGGGAGGCAAAAGGGCTTTTCTCGAGGTGCGGGAGGACAACCTGCCGGCCCGGAAGCTTTATCAGGAGGCGGGGTTCAGATACAGTGGACGGCGGTTTCGTTACTATCCCGACGGCGAAGATGCCCTGCTCATGAAATGCCGCCTTGATGAAGGCTGGAAACCGTCGGTCGGCGATGTGATTTATCGCGATCCTTAATTTAACTGCAGGGGAAGCTTGGATGAAAAACTACCAGACCATTGTCCTGTCCAACCAGGAAATTTCCCCCGGGTATTTCCGCATGCGGATACTGGCCCCCGGCTTTGGAACTCAGGCACGCCCGGGACAGTTCATCATGTTTCGGGTGCAACGGTCCCTGCCGCCGCTGCTGCGCAGACCTTTTGGGATTTTCCGGACCGGTTTTCTGCCGCCGGACTGTGACGGCCTTCCGCCCAAGGAATACCTGGAAATCCTCTACAAGGTCGTTGGACGCGGCACCGGGATCATGCAGGAACTCCACGAGGGGGACCGCATCGAGGTTCTCGGACCCCTCGGTCGGGGCTTCGACCTCGGCCGGGCCGGTGAAGAGAAGATCCTGGTCGGCGGCGGCATCGGCCTGGTGCCGCTGTTCATGCTGGCGGGGGAGTTGATCAACAACGGCAATGTCCGCTTGTTGATGGGCGGACGGACTCGAGATGATATCCTGGCTGTAACTGAATTCGAAAGGCTCGGGGTGGAAACCTACGTCTCCACCGATGACGGCAGTCTGGGCGAGGAGGGGCTGGTCACCCAGGTGCTGAAACGTAAACTGGATAAATTCCCAGAAGCCGAGGTTTTCGCCTGCGGTCCCATGCCGATGATCCGTGCGGTTTACGACATCTGCCATGAACGGAGGACTCACCTGCAGGTTTCCCTCGAGGCGCTCATGGCATGTGGTGTCGGAGCCTGTCTCGGGTGCGTGGTCAAGGGGGCCGGCCATAGTGAGGTCCAGCCTCGTTATCTATGCACCTGCAAGGCGGGCCCGGTCTTCAGCGCCGATTTGCTGGACTGGGAAAGTTTGGGAAAAGAACCTGGGTACTGTGAAGGATGCCGGTCATGAAAAACGGGGACAAGAAGCAGGCCGCCGCAGGCCATAAGCCGAATATGGCGGTGGAGATTGCCGGAATCCGCCTGAAGAACCCGGTCATGCCCGCCTCGGGAACATTCGGGTACGGAGAAGAATACGCGCCTTATCTTGATCTCGAACGATTGGGGGGAATCATAACCAAGGGGCTGTCGCTGCGGCCCAAGGGTGGCAACCAGACTCCCCGCATCGCCGAAACGATCAGCGGGATGCTCAACGCCATCGGCCTGCAGAATGTAGGCATCGATGCCTTCATCGAGTACAAGCTGCCCTTCCTGCGGGAGGTCAACACCCCGGTCATCGTTAATTTTTTTGGCAACACCCTGGACGAATACGGAGAAGTGGCCCAGCGTCTGTCCGACCTTCCCGAGGTGGCCGGCGTTGAGCTGAACATCTCCTGTCCCAACGTCAAACAGGGGGGGATCGTTTTCGGCACCGACCCCAGGGCCGCCGCCGAGGTGGTTTCCCTGGTTCGCAGCCGCCTGAACAAGCCGCTGATCGTCAAGCTGACGCCGAACGTCACTGATATTTCCGTTATCGCCCGAGCGGTCGAAGAAGCCGGCGCCGACGCCATCAGTTGCATCAATACCCTGACCGGAATGGCGGTCGACATCCATTCCCGGCGACCGCGTCTGGCCAACCGGACCGGAGGACTGTCCGGCCCGGCCATCCGTCCGGTGGCGGTCCGGATGGTCCACCAGGTGGTCCAGGCCGTCAGCATCCCGGTCATCGGCGTGGGCGGTATCGTTCGCCCCATGGACGCGCTGGAATTTCTCATCGTCGGCGCCAGGGCCGTGCAGGTCGGGACTGCCAACTTCGTCGATCCCCAGGCGATGATTACCATTATCGACGGCATCGAGAAATTCCTGGTTGACGAGGGGTTGGCGGATATTCACGAGCTTATCGGCAGCCTGCAGGTTTGATGGGCTGATGAAAAACGCCCGTCTGCTGCGTTGCCCTCCCCCCTCGTCAACGACGTACTTTTCAGGCACGCTTTATCCCTTGGGATTTCGGGCGCCTTGCATTTGGACATTATTGATCAGCCTGTAGACACAGGACTTCAATAATCTATTAAATTCACTAAACCTCATGAAATGATCCGTTCGGGACATTGACCCCGATTCGCTTTCCCTCCGGCCGGCCGGGTATCCATGGAAGTCATCACCACCCATATCAACGCCGATTTCGACTGTCTCGGAGCCATGATCGGTGCCAAAAAGCTCTATCCCCAGGCGGAGATGGTCTTCCCCGGAGCCCAGGAACGGAGCCTGCGGGACTTTTTTCTCCGTAGCGCGGTCTACGCCTATGATTTCAAGCGGCCCCGCGACATCGATCTCGATGCCGTAACCCGGCTCATCCTGGTCGATGTCCGGCAATCGGACCGGATCGGCATTTTCGGGGAATTGGCCGACCGGCCGAACGTGGACATCCACATTTACGACCACCATCCTTCCGGCCAGGCCGATCTTAAGGGGAGCCTTGAAGTCATCGAGTTGGTCGGGGCCACGGTCACCGTCCTCTGCCATCTGTTCATGGAGCGCGGGATCACTCTCAATCCTGAGGAAGCCACCATGATGATGCTGGGGCTTTACGAGGACACCGGCAATCTTCTTTTCGGGTCGACCACCATCAGGGACTACCAGGCCGCTGCCTATCTCCTGGGGCGGGGGGCGAACCTTAACGAGGTCTCGGATTTTCTCACCCAGGAACTGACCGTCGAGCAGATTTCCCTGCTCCACGACCTGATCGACAACCGAACGGTTTTGAATATCGGCGGGATCGAAGTATCGATGTCCCACGGGTCGACTGACCAGTACGTGGGCGATTTGGCGGTTCTGGCCCATAAGCTCAAAGACATGGAAAGCCTTGAGGCCCTGGTGGTCGCCGTCCGCATGGGGGAGAGGATTTTCATGGTGGGGCGCTCCCGCAGAGCGGAAGTCGATGTCGGCAAAATCCTGGAGGAGTTCGGCGGTGGCGGCCATCCCTCCGCCGCCGCCGCGGCCGTGCGGGACATGACCCTGGTACAGGTTCTGGAAAAGCTCCCCATGGTCCTGCAGAAACTTGTTCGCCCGCAGGCTGATGCCCGAGACCTCATGACCACGCCGGTCAAACAGGTAACGGTTGACGCAACCATTGCCGAGGTCCGGGGACTATTGACCCGATACAACCTCAATGCCATGCCGGTCATGGACAAGGGACGGGTGGTCGGAATCATAACGCGTCAGATTGCCGATAAGTCCGCCCACCATGGCCTGGAAAATCTTCCAGTCGCCGAATTCATGAACTCCGATTTTTCTACCGTCGACCCCAAAGCTTCCATCGAGAATCTTCAAAGACTCATCGTCGAAGAAAACCAGCGCATGGTGCCGGTGATCGAAAACGACCACCTCATCGGGGCCATCACCCGGACCGATCTGCTCCGGCACCTGGTTTCAGGATCGGACGCCGAATTAGGCGCGGAAGGGGGCATGGCAGCCGGCCGGAAAGGCCCCACCCCGAAAAAAAGGCATCTTGCCCGGCTGATCCAGAACCAGTTGCCGAAAGATATTTCCCGGATGCTGCGCACCATGGGGGAAGTCGGCGACGACCTGGGAGTCGCGATTTTTGCCGTCGGTGGATTCGTGCGGGACCTGCTCCTTCACCAGGAAAATCTCGATATCGATATCGTGGTTGAAGGGGACGGCATCGCCTTTGCCGCCGAATTTGCCCGCCGCATCGGCTGTCGGATTCGTTCGCACCGAAAGTTCGGCACAGCTGTCATTGTTTTCCCGGACGAATTCAAGGTCGATGTGGCCTCCACCCGCATGGAATATTACCTGGAACCGGGGGCCCTGCCGACGGTGGAACACGCGTCAATCAGGCTGGATCTCTACCGTCGCGATTTCACCATCAATACCCTGGCGCTGGCCCTAAACAGGCCCAGGTTCGGCGAACTGCTCGATTATTTCGGAGGCCAGAAGGACCTGCGGGAAAAAGCCGTCCGCGTTCTGCACAATCTCAGCTTTATCGAAGATCCGACCCGGGTGTTCCGGGCCATCCGATTCGAACAGCGACTCGGATTTCAGATCGGTCAGCAGACCCTGCATTTGCTGCGGAGCGCCATACGCATGGGATTTCTCGATAAAGTCGGGGGGCCACGGGTGCTCAACGAATTGATTATCATCTTCAAGGAGACCGATCCGATCCCGGCCATTGCCCGGATGGCCGACCTCGATTTACTAAAATACATCCATCCGGCCCTGACCTGGACCCAGCAGGATCGACTTCATTTCGAGGGGGCCCGCCAGGCACTACATTGGTATGACCTTCTTTTCACCGGGGAGCCGTGCCATCGGTGGTTGGTCTATTTTCTCTGCCTGGTCACTGAACTCGATCGGGACGCGCTAGTCGGAATTGCCGACCGTCTCGGTGTCTCCCCCCGTTTCCGTTCCGTGTTGGCCGAGGAGCGTGACGAGGGGCATCGCGTTCTACAGATGATGGCCCGGCGAACCGGCCGGGACCGTGAACTCCGGCCGAGCGAACTTTACGGCTGGCTCAATCACCTCTCCACGGAAATACTCCTCTATCTGCTGGGCATATCCGGGGAAGAGGAAGTCAAACGGCTGATATCCAGGTACTTTACTCATCTCAAGGCCGTGTCCATTGTTTTGAACGGGAACGATCTGGAAAGACTGGGGCTGCGGCCCGGACCGCTTTTCAAGAAGATTCTCAAAGGTCTTCTGGCCGCCAGGCTGGACGGCAAGGTCGTTTCCAGGGATGACGAAATCGCCTGGGTGCGAAAGCAATACCTTTCCTGAGGCAGGCAAAATTAGCCTTTCAGCACATCACCCCAGGCCCTCCTCCACCCCGGTTTCAACTTGCCATCCCCCGGTTGTTGCCGTACCATGGGACTGCGCATCAGGCCGGAAAGGGTCGCTTTGGGATTATGGAAAATCTGCTGGCCAAGGTTTCAATCATGCTGGTCCCGGCCCTGCTGGCAGTTACCGCCCATGAAGTCGCTCACGGTTATCTCGCGGAGCGGCTGGGGGATCCCACCGCGCGTCTTCTCGGCCGCCTGACCCTCAATCCGCTAAAACACCTCGACCCGATCGGGACTCTGGCGTTGCTTTTTTTCGGATTCGGTTGGGCCAAGCCGGTCCCCGTCAATTTTCGACATTTGCGCCGGCCCCGGCAGGATATGATCTGGGTCGCGCTGGCCGGGCCGTTGGCCAACTTTTCCCTGGCGGTCTTATCGGCACTTTTTCTCAAGGGGACAATGATCCTGGCTGCTCTTTGGGCCAGGGAATCGACGGAAATGCTGCAGATTTTGGAGCCCGTGGCGCTCATGGCGGGGTTCAGTCTCTATATCAATGTTATATTGGGAGTGTTCAACCTGTTTCCGATCCCTCCCCTCGACGGAGGAAGGGTCATGACAGGCCTCCTGCCTCCCCGCCAGGCCCAGATGCTGGACCGTCTGGAGCCATTCGGGTTGCTCATCATTGTTTTCCTGGTTTTTTTCACCGATTTGTGGCGAATGGTTCTGGCGCCGATCGTTTTGCTGCTGGTGAAATTCCTGGCCGGTTCCCAATGGGTGATTGTCGAACGGGCCATTCACTTTCTGTTCAGCCGCTGATTTTTTATCCATGACTTACCAGGTTCGCATCGAAAGTTTCGAAGGTCCCCTCGACCTGTTGCTCCACCTCATCAAAAAGCATGAGATGGATATTTACGATATTCCCATCGCGGAAATCACCTCCCAGTACCTGGCCACTCTGGAAACGATGAAGAACCTGAACCTTGAAGTGGCAGGGGACTTTCTGGTCATGGCCGCAACCCTGCTGCACATCAAATCCAAAATGCTCCTTCCGCAGCCGGTGGATGAAGACCCGGAGGAAGAGGAGGTCGATCCCCGGGCCGAACTTGTGCGGCGGCTTCTCGAATATCAGAAATATCAGGATGGTGGCCGAATGCTAGACGACCTCCCCAGGCTGGGAAGAGACGTTTTCACGTCTGCCGTCATCCCTGAAGTGGATGACGACGAAGGTGAACAAGGTTTTCTTGAAGTGGGTCTGTTCGACCTTGTAGAAGCATTGAATGATCTCCTGCGCGAAGCTCCGCCAACGGTTTTTCACAACGTGGCCATGGACCAGCTGTCGGTGACGGAGCGCATCAACGAGATTTTGGTTTTTCTGGCCGATCGACCCCGAACCGGATTCAGCGATCTGCTGGCCCGGCCCGCGGAACGTTCTCAGGTGATCGTAACGTTTCTTGCCCTGCTGGAACTGGTACGGCTGCGCGTCGTGCGATTGGTGCAGGATCCCCGGAACGGGGTTCTCTGGCTGTTGCGTGCCGTGGAGGCGGAACATCTGCATCAACTGCGCTCCGAAGAGGATTCCCTTGGATATTCCTGAGATGAAACTGGTGATCGAAGGCCTGCTCTTTGCCTCCCCGGAAGCGGTTAAAATAGACCGGATGGCCGACATCCTGGAATCCGAACGCGGCCAGGTTCAGCATGCCCTGCAGGAAATGATGGCGGATTACGGCGCTCGGCCGCGGGGATTTGTACTGGAGGAAGTGGCGGGCGGGGTCCAGCTACGGACTCGGCCCGAACATGGAGAATGGATTCGGCGGTTGAACCGGACCCGGCCTCTGCGATTTTCCCGGGCCGCGATGGAAACGCTGGCGATCATCGCCTATCGCCAGCCCGCCACCCGGGCCGAAATCGAATATCTCCGGGGCGTCGATTCGGGATCGGTTGTTAAAACCCTGTTGGACAGGCGACTGATTCGGATTCTGGGAAAAAAAGATGTGGCCGGCAAGCCCCTGATCTATGGAACCACCAAAGAGTTTCTGACCCTTTTCGGGTTGCGGGATCTCGGGGCTCTGCCGACCCTCAAGGAATTCAGCGAACTGGCCGGGGAAGGGGAGGCACGGCCCGAAGCCGACGGCCCCTCAACTGAGAAAAAGGGTACTGAGTGATGCCCCTGCCCCGTGGAGAGTCCGTGCGGCTGCAGAAACTTCTTGCCCAGGCCGGGCTGGGATCACGCAGGGAGGCCGAACAGTGGATCGCCGCGGGCCGGGTGACGGTCAACGGACAAATTGCCGATCTCGGTCGGACCGTCGATCCGGACCGGGACCGGGTTGAGGTGGACGGTCAGCCGCTGCCATCCCCGGAAAAAAAGATTTATCTGTTGATCAATAAACCCGCCGGGTATGTCACCACCTGGCGTGACCCCCAGCAGCGACCCACTGTGCGGGACCTGGTAAAAGATATTCCGGCCCGTTTGTTTCCCGTGGGCCGGCTTGACTACAATACCGAAGGGCTGCTTCTCCTGACCAACGACGGCGCCTTGGCCAATCAGCTGGCCCACCCCCGGCACGAGGTTGGAAAGACCTATCTGGTCCGGGTGCGCGGATCTCTCTCGCCGGAGGACCGACATCGCCTGGAGAAGGGGGTCGCTCTGGAGGACGGATTGACGGCACCGGCCAGAGTGGAACATCTGCGCCAATCCGGAAGTCATTCCTGGTTCGAAATCACCATTCATGAAGGGCGCAACCGGCAGGTCCGGCGAATGTGTGAAACTCTCGGTTACCCGGTAAGCCGGCTGAAGAGGGTCCGGTTGGGTTTTCTGGATATCGGTGACCTGGCGCCAGGCCAGTTTCGGTCTCTGGCTTCCAAGGAGGTGCTGCAGTTGAAATCGCTGGCCAGAGGTCCGGGTTCGGCCCGGAAGGGGAAATAGGGGGTGGAATATTTTAATTGGTACCGTCAGGATGCCGAATGATTGCGGAATATCAGTTGATCCGCTTCGAACAGCAAACCATCGCGGTGGCCCTGGCCAGCAATGGTCTGCCTGCCTGCACCCTCAGGCTGGCGGGGCCCGGAGGAATCTTGACACAATTCCAGGGAATAGTTTAGAGTCGATTGGATATAAAGAAAACACCTGTTTCTGCGGTGAGTTGCGGGTTCTTTCAAGGGACTACAGGCCCCTCGGGGCGAACGATGATCATGCACAATTGGTTCTTCTGATGGGAACCGAGTCCCCCTTGCGGGGTTTGTAAATCGAGACGGCAAGGAATTGGCTCATAGGGCCGGCAATTTACGGAAAAGCCGCCGAGAGACCGCCAAAGTATCATTTCCACCACGAGGCAGCCATTGGCTTCAAAAGATAAACTTCTCGCCTCTGCCCAGAAAAACCTGCAAAAGGGGCAGATCCCAAAGGCCATCAAAGACTATTTGAAACTGGTCGAGATGGATCCCAAGGACACCCGGACCCGCCAAAAACTGGCGGAGTTGTACAGCCGTGTCCACCAGATCGATGAGGCCCTTCAGCAATACGAACAGGTTGCCAAGCACTATGCCGGCCAGGGGTTTTATCTCAAGGCCATCGCTGTTTACAAGCAGATGCAGAAGCTGGCACCAGAAAAGGCCGACGTTTATTTCCAACTTGCCGAGTTGAATAAAAAACAGGGTCTTCTCGGCAACGCTCTGGCCGAACTCCGGACGCTTGTGGCGCTTTATGAAAAAGAAGGAAATATCCCCGAGACCCTCAAAGTCCTGGAAGCGATGCGCGAACTCGATCCGGACAATCTGAATATCCGGGTCAAAGTAGCCGAAATATATGCCAAAAACAATTTAAATGAAAAAGCCCTTGCAGAATTGAGTGAGCTTTCCACCGCCTTGCAGACGGCCGGCGATTCGGACCGGTTGCTCAAACTATACGAAATATTCCTTCCCCTGTATCCGAAAAATCCTGAAATCAAGCTGGGTGCGGCCGATGCCCTGATTCGGAAAGGCCACGGTGACAAGGCGCTCAGCCTGCTGCAGGGGCTGCTCCCCGACCACCCGGATAAACCTGAAGTTTTGAAGCTGCTGGCCGCAGCCTATCGCACCAAGCGGGACAGCGAAAACGAACTGTTGACGTATAAACACCTTCTCAAGCTGCAACCCAAGGACCTTGATCTGCGGGAAAACTTTCTCCGGGCCTGTCTGGACCAGAAGACCGAAACCGACAAGGTTCTGGAAAATCTCGACAGTTGGCAGGCCGATTTTTCGGCCGCCGGGCGGGATGAAACGTTGCGTGAATTCTGCCGGATTCTTCAGGAAACTGTCCCCGGGGATCGGCGGCTGGAAGGTTTGATTGCTCGCCTCGGTTTTGTATCGCCGGGACTTGCCGAAGATCATGCGGTCAAATCCGCACCGGTCGAAGCACGGCCCGTTTCAGCAGCCCTGGAAGGTCCTGCCGCGGAATCTGCTCCGGAAATATCCACGGTGCCAGAAGCGCCGATTGAAGTCGCCGCGCCCGCGGAGCCCGGGGACGTTTCAATTGAAGACGAGAACCACCCGGCACAAGAGGCCGAGGAAATTCCCCTCGATTTCCTCGAAAGTGTAGGTACCGGCGAACTCTCCGCACCACCCGACAAGTTCGAGGCCGGGGAGCCTGAGGTTTTGCCCGAGCCCGAAATGCCCGAGGCTGAGGAACCGATGGAGCTCCCGCCCACCGGGCTTGCTGTCGAGTCGGAGCCGGAAGAACGAGCCCCGGCGGAATCCGGCCCGGTCGCTGATGAAGATAGTTTGACCGCAAGTCCGGAGGATGAGGGCGACCTGGTCGAAATGGAAATCGAACTCGAGTTTGAGGGGGAAGAGCCATCCTCTCTGTCGGCCACGTTTTCTCCCGAAGAGTCCGACGATGAGATTGAAGAGGCGACCGTTCTCGACCGGGACGAAATCGGTGACAGCTTTTTCGCGACGGGATCGGACGATGAATCGGCGCCCGGTTCGGAAGAAGAAATAGATGGAAATTCCGTCGAGGAAACCCCCGGTGCTGACGAAGGGGAACCTGAAGAGACAATCTACCTAGACCTGAATGAAGCCATACCTGAAGAGGCTCCGGAACAGGTTGAAGCTTTGTTGGAGGAACTCGAAGAGATTGCGGAAGAACTGCCGGAAGAAGAAGGTGATCTGGATCTTGAGGAGCTTGAAGAGATCGTCGAGTTGGAACCCGGCGAAGCGGTCGGCACCGTTGCGGAAGAGATTGTCGAGGATCTGGTGGAGTTGGAGACCGCCGCGGTTCTTGAAGAGGAGCCCGAGCCCCCGGAATGGGCAGAGGATCTGGAGGAGGTTGAATTCTATCAGCGCCAAGGGCTCCTGGATGATGCTGAACGGGTCTGTCGGGAGCTTATGAGGCAGTTTCCCGGTGAGTCCGAAATCGAGGAAAAACTGGCCGGGGTCCTTCAAACCCGACACGAACTGACCACCCGTGAGCCAGCGGCCGCGGAAGAATTTTTTGACCTGGGGACCGAGGTTATCGAGGAGATTGAAGAGGAAGTCGGAGACTTCCTCGAAGAAACCGCTCCCCAGGAGGAAGATTCTTTCAGCCTCGATGGAATTTTTTCCGATTCGCAAAAAGGGGTCAGGACCGAGATTGAAGCGGAAGACACCGAATCCCATTATAATCTGGGTATCGCCTATAAAGAGATGGGCTTGCTGGACGAGGCGATCGCTGAATTCGATCAGGCCTTGGGCAGTCCGCAAAGACGGATCGATTGCCTGACTTTGAAAGGGCTTTGCTTTGCTCAGCAGGGGAACCTGGCGGAAGCCGAAGAGGCCTTGCGGACCGCCTTGGCGGAACCCGGGCTGCCCCCGGACAAAGAGATCAACCTGAATTTCGAACTCGGCCTGCTTTATGAGTCGGGGGAGAGATACGAGGAAGCGCTGAATTGTTACCGCCTGGTGTCCGATCGAGACCATTTCTTTCGGGAAGTGGGGGAAAGGATCGATCGCCTGCAGCCCCTGCTCGGCAAGGAAGGTCAGGACAAGACCGACGGTTCCGATCCGAAAGATAAACGGGACCGGATATCCTACGTCTAATTTTTTTCAGGAAAGACCGACATGAGTTACCTGACCCATTTCCATTTAAAGCGGGATCCGTTTTCCAATGCTCCCGACGCCCGCTTTTATTTCGATACCGAACAACACAGCCAGGCCCTGGTTCGGTTGATGTATGCTGTCGACTCAAATAAAGGGCTGGCCGTTCTGGTCGGCGGGGTAGGGACGGGGAAAACAACCCTGGCGCGCCGCATGCTGGACAATCTGCCGGAAGAGAAGTACGAATCGTCCCTGCTGGTCATGGTCCATTCCGGCATCACCCCTGAATGGATCGTTACCCGGATCGCCATGCAGCTGGGGGTCGAGGATCCGGCATCCGATAGCCTGGCCCTTCTTCGGCAGCTTTACAATCGCCTGCTGGAAATCGACCAGGCTGGAAGGCGGGCCGTGGTCCTTATCGATGAAGCTCAGATGTTGCAAAGCCGGGAGCTGATGGAGGAATTCCGCGGGCTGCTGAATCTCGAACTTCCCGGGAAAAAAATGCTGAATATCGTCTTTTTCGGGCTTTCCGAAATTGAAAACTGCCTGCAACTGGATCCGCCCCTGGCCCAGCGGGTGGCGGTCAAATATCACCTCAATTCGTTGACTGGGCGGACGACCGCCAACTATATCAAACACCGCCTTCAAGTGGCAGGTGCCAAGCGGATGTTGTTCCATCCAGAAACGATACCGTCCATTCACCGATTTTCAGGCGGAGTTCCGCGCCTGATCAACACCATTTGCGACAATTGCCTGTTTGAGGCTTTTTTGCAGAAGATGGAGGAGGTCACTCCCAAAATCGTTCTCAGCGTCGCCGGAGACCTTGGCCTGCTGCAGGTTTCGCCCCAGGAAATTCACCCCGAAAAACGTGATGAACTGGACGAGATTGAGAGTATACTGGACCGCCTGGAAGGGAAGTAGTAAAGGATTTTCACCCCAATTGGAATGACCAGAACCGACGGCCGGAATATCCGGCCGTCGGTTTTTCCCGGCCCGGGGAACAGGGATACGCCGATGAGTTCCAAAATCAGAATTTTGCCGGAAGATCTTTGCAACAAGATTGCAGCGGGGGAAGTGATTGAACGCCCGGCTTCGGTCGTTAAGGAATTGGTGGAGAATTCGCTCGATGCCGAAGCTTCGGAAATCGCGGTGGAAATCGAGATGGGGGGCAGGCGGCTGATCCGGGTGACCGACGATGGCTGGGGCATGGGCCGGGACGATATCCTGCTCTGTCTCGAGCGGCACGCGACCAGCAAGATCAAGTCGGCGGCTGACCTTTTCGGCCCGCATACCCTGGGATTCCGGGGAGAGGCCCTTCCTTCGATCGCGGCTGTATCCCGGATGACCCTGCGCAGCCGGTCCAGCGAGGATGAGGAAGGTTGGCTGATCTATGCCGAAGGAGGAAGAATTCGCAAGGCGGAAGCCTGCGGACTTCCCCATGGGACCGTCATGGAAGTGCGGGACCTCTTTTTCAACACCCCGGCTCGCAAGAAATTCCTGCGACGGGAAACGACCGAACTTGGCCACATCGGCGACGTGCTGGGGCGTCTGGCGTTGGCCTATCCGCACGTGCAGTTTCGTCTCCGGCACCAGGGGCGGTCTTTGCTGGACCTTTATCGGCATGAAAATATCCTCGAACGCGCCGGCGCTTTTTTCGGCAGCGCCCTCGCTCGCGACCTGATACCTTTTCGCAGGGAAACCGAAGCGGGAATGGTGCTGTCGGGTTTGATAGCCCAACCGGCGGTGCACAGGCCTTCTTCCCAGGGCATTTACACTTATGTCAATCAACGCTTCGTGCGGGACCGGGTGATTCAGCACGCCCTCCGGGAGGGGTACCGGCAGTTGGTCCCCCAGGGGCGCTTCCCTGTCGCAGTGCTTTTCCTCGAAATCGATGCGCGTCGGGTCGATGTCAATGTCCACCCGACCAAACACGAGGTTCGATTCTCCGAGCAGGGCGAGATTCACGATTTCATTGCAGCTGCCATCCGGGATGCTCTTCGACCCTCGGGGTGGCTGCGTCAGCCAGTGGCCGGTGGCCGATCGGGGGAGAACGATGCGGGACCTGCCTCCCCCGACGGGGCATCGTCGACCGTCAAGCCAGAGGTCGATGCCGGACGCCGGGTCGCCGAATCACTGGGGCGCTATGCGGCTGGGCTTTCCCCGGTCCGGGGGTTCCCGGAGCCCGGAGCCTTCCGGCCCCCGGCCCGGCAACCGGAGTTGCAATCATCGGCGGCCGAACCGCCAGCCGGGTTTTTCACCAGCATGCAGATCATCGGGCAATTTTCCGGCAGTTATATCCTGGCCCAGAATGGTGAAGACCTGGTGGTGATCGACCAGCATGCCGCGCACGAAAGAATCGGCTTCGAGAAGCTGCGGCAGCAATTCAGGAAAGGGTCCGTGGAGAGCCAGCAGTTACTTTTTCCGGTAGTGGTCGATCTGGAGTTGGCCGCCGCAGCCTTGCTGACCGACCATCTGGAGGAACTGCGCCGTCTTGGGTTCGAGATCGAGCCCTTCGGTGGTCCCTCTTTTGCCGTTAAAGCAGTTCCGGCGATTCTGCAAGGCGCCGAAATCAGGCAACTGGTGGGGGATGTTGCGGACGATCTCGAAGCCCTCGATAAGAGCAGTTCGATCGAAACCCAAATCGACCTGGTCCTAGTCCGCATGGCGTGTCACGGCGTGATTCGTGCCGGGCAAAAATTATCTGCCGCGGAAATGGGCGCTTTGATGCGGGAACTGGATCTGGTCGATTTCCAGGCCCATTGTCCGCATGGAAGGCCGGTCATGCATCGATGGCATCAAGCCGAACTCGAAAAGTTCTTCAAGAGAAGCTAATGTCCGCCGCCGCGAATGGGAACGATCCGTCCCCGCTGATCCTTATCTGCGGGCCGACAGCTGCCGGCAAAACGCGGCTGGCGCTGGAACTAGCCGCCGCCTTTTCGGCGGAGGTGATTTCGGCCGATTCCCGGCAAATTTACCGCGGCATGGATATCGGGACCGCCAAGGCCAGCTCCGCGGAACAAAACATGTTGCCCCACCACCTGATCGATGTGGCGCGGCCTGATGAGTCTTTTACCGCTGAGGATTTTCGTCGCCTGGGGCGTAGGGCGATTAATGCGGTTTTTCAGCGGGGTCATCGACCCTGGGTGGTGGGCGGAACGGGACTTTATCTGCGGGTTCTGACGGAAGGGCTCGTCCCCGCCCCAGGCCCCGATCCAACCCTCAGGAAACGCCTGCAGGGGATTGAAGAAAGATGCGGGCCGGCCGTACTGCACCGGCTGCTTGGTCGTGTCGACCCCGAACTGGCCCGGCGGCTCCACCCCCGGGATCGGGTACGGGTACTGAGAGGATTGGAGGTTTATTTCCAGGGCGGCGAACCTCTCTCAAAACTGCAGCAGGCCCACGCCTTTTCCGATCGACCGTTCCGCGTCCTGAAAATCGGCCTGGCGCCCCCCAGGGAGCTTCTCTACCAGCAGATCGACCGGCGGGTTGAGGCGATGTTCGCGGACGGGCTGGTGGAAGAGATCCGGAGCCTGCTGGCGCAGGGCTATTCCGCCGACCTGAAGGCTTTCCGGGCCATCGGTTACCGGGAAACCCTGAAATTTCTCAACGGAGAGCTGTCCCTGGACGAGGCGGTCGCCTTGATTCAGCGCAACTCCCGGCGTTTTGCCAAACGGCAATTGACCTGGTTTTGTCAAGACCCTGAAATAATTTGGTTTGAAACCTGGAAAGAGTCTGTTAAAATTCGTCCGTTAATTGAAAAATTTTATGCAGATTAAGGAGCGGACATGCCAAAGACCCCATTCAACATTCAGGACCAGTTTCTCAATCAAGCTCGCAAAGAGCGGGTCCGGGTCAGTGTAGTGATGATGTCAGGGGAGAAGTTGGAGGGCTTTATTAAGTCTTTCGACAGCTTTTGCGTGCTGGTGGAAACCGGGGGGGACATTCTTCTCTATAAGCACGCGATTTCTTCCATCACCTCTTCCGACGGTTCTTTCCGCCTCCACGGCGGCAGGGATTAATTAGTTCGGCCCACACACACCCTTCGGATTCGCATCCAGGTCTCCGCACAGTTGCCCTGCTGCATACTGCGGGGACCTTTGTCTTTGGGCGGCCTGGACTGGAACGGAGAGGCGAATGAGGGTATTCGGCTCAAGGAACGGGAGCGGGAACCGTTGGAAACCGTGGGGCGTGGGATGAATCTCCCGAATTCCCTGACGCTGTTGCGGATTTTTCTGGTCCCGGTTTTTCTCATAGCCGTTTTGTACCGATGGTTTGCCGTCGCCTTGATTCTTTTTGCCATCGCAGGGGTGACCGACCTCTTGGACGGCTTTCTGGCTCGGCGCTTGGCGCTGGAGAGCCGTCTGGGGCTTTATCTCGACCCCCTGGCCGACAAGCTGCTCATCTCCGTCTCGTTTATCTCCCTGGCCGCCCTGGGCCTGTTGCCGGCCTGGTTGGCGGTCGTGGTCGTGGCCAAGGACCTGTTCATTTCCCTGGGCGCGGGAATTCTCTATTTTGCCGGCCTTCCTTTGGACGTTGCCCCTTCGTCCTGGGGAAAGTGGTCGGCTCTTTTTCAGTTCGTCACCATCGGCTTAGCCCTTATGCTGGCAATTGCCGGTGAACCCCAGCAAAAACTTCTGCCCCTTTACATCGCCACCGGGCTGCTCACTCCGGTTTCCGGATTTGGCTACATCCTTGCCGGGATGCGCTCGCTCCCCGAAATCCGCGACGATGATTGATGAACTAATGACCAAACGTATTCCATGGTTTATTGCCGTCCAGCTCGGGAATTTCCTTTTCCCGTGCGAGTTTCTGCTCCCGATCCGTTCGGCGGCCATGCCGTTCCTGCCGATACTGTTGCCGGCGATTCCGGTCACTGTCTCGGGTAAGGTGGTTCTTAGCCGTCTCATTGAGCGCAACCGTGCCTTCCATTTCTTTACCCAGGTCGAAGGGGGGGGCAGTGCTGCCGATTAGCGCGGTTGAGCCGGGCAGCATAGCCGATCAGCTGGACTTGGAGCCGGGAGATCTGCTGCTGACCATCAATGGCTTGTCGGTAAACGATGTCATCGACTTCCAGGTTCTGGCTGCCGATGAGGATCTGCTGCTGGAAATTGAAAAAACCGACGGCGAACTGTGGGACCTCGAGGTGGAAAAGGAGGCCTTCCAGCCGCTCGGGTTGGAATTCCCCCCTCTGGAGCCGATGCAGTGCGGCAACAACTGTATATTTTGTTTCGTTCATCAGCTTCCGTCTCGAATGCGGACGTCCCTTTATGTCAAGGATGAGGATTACCGGTTCTCGTTTCTGTACGGGTCCTATGTGACCCTTTCCAATATCAGTGAACCCGATCTGCGGAGAATTCTCGATCAGCGCCTTTCCCCGCTTTATGTCTCCGTACATGCCACGGACGATCAGTTGCGTAACCGTCTGCTCGGCAGGGAGGTGCCGCCCCTTCTGGATTTGTTGCGGCGTCTGACATTCGGTGGAATCCAGATCCATGCGCAGATCGTGGTCTGCCCCGGTATTAATGACGGACCTCAGCTGGACCGCACGATTGAAGACCTCTTTCAACTGCATCCGGGGGTCGCATCCCTGGCTATCGTGCCGGTCGGATTGACCGGATACCGAGAGCGACTCCCCGATCTGCGGGCCTTTACCGCCGCCGAGGCGGAAGCGCTACTCT
>Ga0055480_10000264_pt1 | contig 19111 bp, 16 predicted proteins | sample Muzzi_PWB_D2_FD_57935 | JGI IMG/M metagenome (GOLD analysis project Ga0055480, IMG submission 57935) | Wetland microbial communities from San Francisco Bay, California, USA, that impact long-term carbon sequestration - Muzzi_PWB_D2 | ecosystem: Environmental > Aquatic > Marine > Wetlands ... | reverse complement strand
CATGTTCGCCAGGAATTCGCTCTTGAGTTGCGTGGCCCGCTGCAGTTCACGATTCTTGGCAAGGAGGGCATGCTCATTCTCGCGAAGATGATCGAGGACGCTGGCGCGGTCGAGTCCGAGGGCCACCTGGTCGCCAAGCGTCTCGAGGAGTCGCACATCCGAGGTGTCGAACGGCCGACCGTCGATGCGGTTGTAGGCGCTCACGGACCCGATGATGAGCCCGGCCGACCGCAAGGGGACGATGGCGCACGAGCGGAGCCGCGTGGGCGCGTTCTCCAACCGGTAGTCCCGTGCGTCCGCTTCCATGTCCAGCGAGAGAACCGCCTCGTCGTGCGTCACCGCCCAGCCGACCAGGGAATGGTCCACCGGCACCAGGGAACCGGAGATCGGCTCGAGTGAGCCCGCCGCTGCTGCGATCCGGAGAAACCGGCCCTCCTCCACCACCATTGTGACCACCCCGGTCTCCGCGCCGAGGAGGTCCATAGCGCTCCGCGCCACTTCGCGGCACAGCTCCTCGAAGCTGCGCCCGGTGAGGAGCGAAGCGGCCAACTCCCGAAGCGTCTCCAGCTCGCGGTTGCGGCGGGAAGCGGTGACGAGCGCCGCCCGCATCCGGTTGCCCCGGCGCTTCCCCAGTTGGCGGCCGCGGTACGCGGCGAGGAAGGCCAAGGCCGTCGTGAGCACGAGGAACGCATACCCCGCCGGCCGGCCGGAGACGGTCAGGAAGACGCCCAGCCACCCAAAGAGGACGGCGGCGACCACCATCGGGTAGGGCTGATAGAGCCGATGCAGGGGGGATCGGCGTGGGGGCGGGGGCGGCTCCACCATGGTCGGCGTCATCCGTCCGGACCCTGATCCCTCGGTGGGGTGGCGGCGTGGGCGTCGTCGGTCAACAATTCGTGAAACACCGTTTCACCGGTGTGGAGCATGCGCCGGAGATAGGGAAGGCAGAGCCCGCATTGTCCACCGCAGCCGGTCGCCGCCACCAGGGCCTCCAGGTCCCAACGGGCCGCGCGGGCCGCGGAGAGGAGATTGGCAAACGCGCGCTGGCGGCACAGGCAGTGACTGATCCGCAGGCCGGCCATCGGTCAGGGGGTGGTAGGGCGAATGTCCAGCTCGCTGACCAACGCGCGGGACGGCAGCCTCACTACGTGGAGGACCATGGCGGCCACGTCCTCGGGGCGGAGGATCCGGTCGAAATTGGGCGACAACACCTCCTGGTCGCGGAGCATCGCCGTATCGACGGATCCTGGACAGATGGCAATCACCCGGATGCCGTCGCCCCGCGCCTCCAGCATGAGGGCCCTGCTGAATCCCAACACCGCGTGCTTCGAGGCCACGTAGGCCGTCCCCCCGACGAATCCGTTCCGCGCCGCCAGGCTCGCGATATTGACGATCGCCCCCGCGCGCCGCCGTCGCATCTCAGGGAGGACCGCCTTGGTCGCAAGGAACAGCCCGCGGACGTTGGTCGCCATGGTCGTGTCCCAGTCCGCGACCGTGAGCTCGTCCACCGGCTTTCCGATGAATACCCCGGCGTTGTTGACGAGGGCGTCGATCTCGCCGAGACGGTGGCGGACATGGGCCACGGCGCCGGCCACCTCTTCCTCCCGACCGACGTCCGCCGGCGCGGCGGCAGCCTCGATCCCCTGGGCGGTGAGCTCCGTCAGGAGGAGCTCCACCCGTGCCTCGTTCCGGGCGCAGAACCCCACACGGTACCCGGCTCGGCCAAGGGCAAACGCCGTCGCCCGGCCGATACCCTCCGTCGCTCCCGTGATGAACGCGGTTCCGCTACTCGGCATCGTCCTAAACCTAATCGGCCCAGTCGGCCGGCGGGGACCGCCACGGGAGGTCACGGCCCGGTCACGTGGCGGCGCTAGGCTCGTGTCGTCCGCACGCCGACTCCGACCCGCTCCACCGGCCGATGGAGGATACGATGCTCTCGAGGCGCGTTCGGCTGCCACTCTCAGGCCTCATCCTGGCGATCGCCCTCCCGGGCACCGCTGGGGCCCAGCGCCTCTCGGTCCCATACACCGCCGGGGGCACGAGCCCCACCTCCGCTCTCTCCCCACCCGATCCGGCGGATCGGACGGCGGCGATGGTCGGGGGCGGCATCCTCGGCGGCGCGGTCGGGCTTGCGGGCGGAGTGATCATCGGAGCGGGAATCGAGCGGTCTCTCAGCGGATGTCAGGGGGACGACTTTTGCGGACTGGGAGGGGCGGCCCTGGGTGGCCTGATCGGGGAGGCGACCTTGCTCGCCTTAGGCGTCCATATCGGCAACGAGAGACGGGGCGAGTACCTGGCGGCCCTCGGTGGCTCGCTCGGAGCCATCGTGGCAGGGTTTGCCGTCGGAGGATTGGTCCATCGCGGCGATGTCGTCCTGGTCATCCCCCTTGGACAGCTCTTCGCGGCGGCGACGTTCGAGCGCCGGTCCATGCCGAGACCAACGCCGGGCCGGTAACTGGGAGGCCGTTAGCGTGGGAGTGACCCGGGCCTGGTAGAACCCGACGCGGAAGGCCAGCCGATTGAGGAGGATCGCCTCGCCACCCTCGAGGGTGCCCGCCGTCTCCCCCACCACGGTCAGCCGTCTGAGTGCTGCGAGTGCTGCGGCAGGGCGACGCCCAGGCCCCCGGATACGGGTGGCCAGGTGACGGAGGGAGGCGGCCATGGCGGCGCCGGCCGCCGGCCCGTCCACCCGATCCGCCCCCCAGGCGAGCCGGTCGGCCAGCCGCGCCAGCTCCTCCAGGAGGGCCTCGCGGTAGCGGTCGAGGATGGCTTCGAGACCGTAGCCCATCGGCTACGGTAGGGGGGTGGGTGGGTGGTCGGGGGGCCGGAATCCCGCGGCGCGGAGCCTTCCGCCGCTCCCATTTGACTTCTCCTCAACCCGCCAGCAGGTTCAGGATTCCACCCCCCGGGAGGTTAGGGACCATGAGGGTCTATGACACAAAGAGCATTCGCAACGTGGCCTATGTGGGCCACGGCGCCAGCGGAAAGACCACCCTCGTCGATGCCCTCGCGTTCGTGGCCGGATCGAGCCGCCGGCACGGTTCGATCGTCGAAGGGACCACGCTGACTGACTATTCGCCCGACGAAGTCGAACGGCAGCACTCCATCGGACTCGGGCTCGGCTACGCCGAATGGATGGACACCAAGATCAACATGATCGACACGCCCGGATTCCTGGACTTCCTGGGGGAGGCCATCACGGGCCTGTACGCATCGGACGCGGCGGTTGTGGTGCTGAGCGGTACGGGCGGCGTGGAGGTGGGGACGGAGAAGGTGTGGGAGATCTGCGATACACTCCATCTTCCGCGGCTCCTGTTCGTGTCCCTGATGGACAAGGAGCACGCGGACTTCGAACGTGTCTTTGCCGACGTCAAGGAGCATCTGTCGCCCAAGGTCCTCCCAGTAGAGATCCCGGTGGGCGACGGTCCGGACTTTCACGGCATCATCAATCTGTTCTCCGGGAAGGCGCACATGTACACGCCCGGGACCAAGACGGGTGAGTACGAGGAGGTCGACATTCCCGAGGCCTACCAGGAGCGCTTTGCCAAGTACAACGAACTCCTCACGGAGACGGTGGCAGCCACGGATGACAGGCTGATCGAGCGGTACCTGGAGGGCGAGCCGATCGCGCGCGAGGAAGTCATCGCCACGATGAAGCGCGCCATCTTGGAGGGGGAGATTGTCCCGCTCTTTGTGGGTAGCGCCACACTGACCTATGGGATGCGGGCCCTCCTCACCAAGATGGTGGAGTTGTTCCCGTCTCCGGCCGAGGTGACGCCGCCCGCCGATGCCAAGCTCCTGGGGCGGGTCTTCAAGACGATGTCGGAACCGCATGTCGGCGATGTGAGCTTCTTCCGAATGTACCGGGGGAGCATCAAGAACGGTGATACGGTCTACAACGCCGAACACAACGTCATCGAGAAGCTCAACCACCTGTCCGTGCAGCAGGGGAAGGAACGATACGAGGTGGCGGAGCTGGCCGAGGGCGACATCGGCTCCGTGGCCAAGCTCAAGGACACCCACACCAACGACACGTTCTGCAGCCAAGACCATCCGGTGGAGCTACCCGATATCCCGTTCCCCGAGCCGGTGGCCACCTCGGCGGTCTCGGTGTCCAAACGAGGGGAGGAGGACAAGCTTGCCAGCGGGCTCCACAAACTCCATGAGGAAGACCCGACCTTCCACTTCGAGTACAGCTCGGAGTTGGGGCAGACCCTCATCCACGGGATGGGTGAGCGGCACTTCGAGATCCTCCTGAAGCGCCTGGAGCGGAAGTTCGGCGTCTCCGCTGAGCTCGTCCGCCCTCGGGTTCCCTATCGCGAAACCATCAAGGCCCGCGGAGAAGGACAGGGGAAGCACAAGAAGCAATCGGGGGGTCGCGGCCAGTTCGGCGACTGCTGGATCCGGCTGGTGCCGTTACCGCACGGTAGCGGCTACGAGTTCAAGAACAGCATCGTCGGCGGCGTCATCCCCAGCAAGTTCGTGCCGGCCGTTGATCGCGGGATTCAGGAGTCTGCGGTGCGGGGAGTGGTGGCCGGGTACCCGATGGTCGACTTCTCGGCGGAGTGTTACGATGGCTCCTACCACAGCGTCGATTCCAACGAGATGTCGTTCAAGATGGCAGGAATCCTCGCGTACCGGAACGTCGCGCCGCAGTGCAAGCCGATCCTCCTCGAGCCGCTAGCCGATGTCGACGTCTGGGTGCCCGACGACGTCATGGGAGACGTCATGGGCGACCTGAGCGGCCGGCGCGGCCAGATCCTCGGAACCGAACCGGACGGTCGGCTGGTAAAGATCTCCGCCATCGTACCCGAGGCCGAACTCTACAAGTACTCGACCACGCTTCACTCCCTCACGCACGGGCGGGGCACGTTCCGGAAGAAGTTCCACGGCTACGTCGAAGCGCCGCCGGAAGTGGCGGCCAAGGTGGCGGAGGAGAGCAAGGCGGAGACGGCAAAGGCCAGTTGAATCCGGCCTGAGCGGCGGATACGAGAACCGCCCGGCGACGGCCGGGCGGCGCCCTCATTGACGCGGGAGCGACTTCGTCCGCTTCGCTGTCCGCCTCGAAGGCGGCTCCGCTCGGAAGCGCAGCGCGTCGGGAGAGCTACCGAAAGCTAGAACGGTTCTCCCGGGAGGTCCACCCGGGCGCGACCGTGCCGACGCTCGGAGACCCCCCCAGGCTCCCAGGACGACGATCCAGGCTACTCGCCACCGAAGCGTGGCCGAGGTTCGAAGGCCCCCCGTTCAAGGGATAAGATGTCGGAGCGAAACGCCGCGAAGCGGATCTCCGCGGGGCGGGGCGGATCGGTGCACGCGGACTCCATTCAGCTGCGGGGACTCGCGCGACGGCTCTCGTAAAGGAGCGCCCAACCCCTCGGTGGGACCGCCGAGGTTCGAGGCCCCCCCGATCAATGGGATAGGATATCCGGATGCGGGGCACCCAACCGGATCGCTACGGCCTGGCACGCGGTCCCTGTTCATGCCTGGTCATTTCAACGCGTAGAGCATGCCGTCCATGCTCCCCACGTAGAGGACGCCGTCAACGACCACCCCGGAGCCTAGGAAGGAGCCCATGGTAAAGAATCGGTTAAGCGCGGTGGGGTAGTCGTCGTAGAAGCTGCTGGTGGGATCGGACTTTCCGGCGCGGAAGTTCATCACGCCGTCGCGATTCACGAATCGTTTCATGTTGTTGCGCGACGAGTCCGTTTGGAACACCCAGGTCGGCTTCCCTGTGCGGAGGTCGATGGCGGTTACCCTGCCGTCCCAGTTGCCGATGTACGCCATGTCCCCCGCGATGGCCGGTGACGCGAAGAAGTACCAGCTCGTCTGCCAGGCGAACACCTGCGCGCCGCTGCGTGCGTCCAACTCGATGAACGAGCGCCCGTCGGCGGTGGCGACCCACACGCGGTCTCCGCGCACTGCGGGCGAGGCGTTCGCCCACGCTCCGTGCGTGTCGAATGCCCACTGCTCCTCCCCGGTGTGCGCGTCGAGGGCATAAACGGTGCCGCAACGACACCCGAAGTAGACCGTCCCATCGACGACAGCGGGGGAGGACTGAATCCCCTTCTGATTCGAGTACTCCGGGTCGTCTCCCGTCTCGAACTTCCACCGCACGGCGCCGGTTTGGGCGTCGAGAGCGTACAGGTACCGATCCCAGCTTCCGATATACAGCGTGTCGCCGACGATGGCGGGCGAGGAGTGCACGACGTCGCCGGTCTCGAACTTCCACTTCAAGGCCCCGGTAGCCGCGTCGACGGCGTAGATGTTGTGATCTCCGCTCCCGAAGTAGACCGTCCCGTTCGCGACGGCGGGTGACGACAGGTAGACGTCGAACGGGTCGGGCATGACTTCCGCGGCCGGTGACCACCCGTTCAGGTGCGGTGCCGCGAAGCGCCGCTCCCCCCCGGTTTCGAAGCGCCAGAGCTCTTTGCCCGTGGCCGCGTCCAGTGCGTACAGATTCCCATCGTAGCTGGTGAAGTGCACACGCCCGTTCGCCACCGCGGCGGAGGAGGGGATGCGGGCCCCGGTCTGGAATTGCCACTCGAGGACTCCGGTCGCGATGGTCACGGCGTACAGCACACCGTCCGTTGCACCCACGTACGCGGTGCCCCCGGCCACGGCGGGCGAGCCGATGATCCGTCCGTCCGTGCGAAAGGCCCATTCGATCCCGGGGGTTTGGACGGGGCCTGCACCTGCGTAGACGCCCGTGTGGGCGTTGTCGCCACGGAACGTGCTTGTCTCCTGGGCACACGCCAGGGTGGGAGCCGACAGGGTGAGGAGGAGGACGCCGGTCGTGGTCGGAAATGATCTGGTCTTCATGGAGACAGGAGGCAGTGCGGGTGAAGTGAACAACGAGACGCTGTGGGAGGCGGCTCGCGCGTCGAGCGTCTCGAGTATAGAAACCGACCCTCAGGGAGGATTGGACAAATCGGCCTTGTCAGGCTTCGGAGCGGCGCTCCCGGTGGATCTCCCGCGGGGTGGCATGAGCCATGGCGCGTGCGTCACGGATGAGATGGGACTGGTCGTAGTAGCCGGCCTGGGCCGCGATCGCGGCCCACTTGGGGCGTGAGGTGTGATCGGCGAGCGCCACCGCCCGCAGGAATCGCACGTTGCGGGCGTAGGCCCTCAGCGCGACCCCCGTCTCGTTACGCACGACGCGCCGGAGGTGGCGCACCGAGCTCCCACACGCGCGCGCAACCGCGTCGACCGACAGCGTGCCGTGGGAGCGCCGCAGGACCGACAGGGCCCGCTGGGGGAGGAGGCAAGGCCGTGCCGTCGCCAGCCGTTGCCGGACGGCGCCCATCAGAACTCGCGCTTCTGCCTCCGGTGACGTCTGCGCCGCGAGGCGCGCCAGCAGCGTGTCCGCGAGACGGGGGAGGGTCTCGGCGAGATTACGGTTGATGTCGGGGTGCTCGGCGGGATGCAGCCCGAAGAGCGGCAGCACCCACTCGGGTTCGAGGCGAATCGCCGTCATGCGATACCCCTGGGGCGTACGGAGCATGAACGGTCGCGTGATCGGCCCCACGAGAACCACCTGGCCATCGACGATGCGTCCGGCTGCGTCGCGCAGGCACCGGAAGCCCAGACTCAGCCCCGAGTCCGGAAGGAGCCGGTGCGTACTGCCCGGCGCAGGCTCGTGCACCCAGGCGAGACCGCACACCTCCTCCAGGTCCGCGGGCACTGCCATCTCCCGGTAGCTGCCCACGCGTGGGCGCACGTCTCCCGTCATCTCCCTCCGATCTTGCTCCGTCGTTCCCGCGTCTTTGGCTTGGAAACCGTCGCCCAGAGGTTGTCTCCGGCCGTCGGCACGGTGGTGCGGTCCTCTGCGTACCCCTTCCACTTGAGCTGAGCGAGTTTTCTACCTGAGCGACCGCAGCCGGTGTCCGCGTCGTTTCGATGAGCGATCACAGCTTCCCCGTCTCCGTCGCCAGCAAAGGAATATGTCGTTGGAGAGGTGGTATCTGGCTCCAGGCAGTTAGTGTGCCTCTGGTCGACAACCTGGCCCGGCCACTGCGATGCGTGCATCGCTCTCACTGTGGTCGCGGTGTCCACTGCATGATTGCTCACAACCTCTGCTTGCGCCTGCGCGAGGTTCCAGCCACCGTCGCGCACCGGTCAACCGACGAGGACCCACATCCTTAGGTAACCCTGCGAGACAATAACGCGCGCAATGACTTCCGCCTGGTGCTTCGGGGAGCGCCCGTCGCGCAAGGGGCGGGGATCGCGCCGCGGTTGGGGCCGGCCCCACGGGCGGCTACCTCCCTACGGCCGGGGGCGGCGCTCCCAGCGCTGAAAGGTGAAGCGGAAGTCATGCCGCTCGTCCGCCGGGTGGCGCTCCTCCCACGCCAGCCGCCACCGTTGGACATCCCACGCTGGGAAGCGGACGTCGCCTTCCACCTCGGCGTGAATTCGCGTCAGATAGACTCGGTCAGCCTCCGCCAGCGCCTCACGGTAGACCGCTGCTCCCCCCACCACGAACACCTCGTCCTCCCCCTCGGCCAGCGCCAACGCCGCGTCGAGGGATGCCGCCGCTTCGACGTCCCCGACCGCGGTACCCTGACGGCTCAGGACGATCGTGCGTCGTCCCGGGAGCGCCCGGCCGATCGACTCGAACGTCTTCCGTCCCATGATGATCGTGCGTCCCCTCGTAAGGGTCTTGAAGCGCTGGAGGTCGGCGGGGAGGCGCCACGGCAACCGGTTCTCGACGCCGATGACACCGTTGTCGGCCACGGCCGCCAGAAGCGACACGATCATACAGCGATCGGGGCACGGATGGGCGGGTGAGGCTGGTAGCCCTCCAGGGTGAGGTCCTCGTAGGCGAACGCGAAGATCGATGTCACGGCCGGATTGAGGCGAAGGGTGGGGAGGGGCCCCGGTTCCCTCCCGAGCTGGAGCTCCACCTGCTCGAGATGGTTGGTATAGATGTGAGCGTCACCGAGCGTATGGATGAACTCCCCAGCCACCAGACCGCTGACTTGCGCCAGCATCATCGTGAGGACCGCGTACGAGGCGATGTTGAACGGCACACCCAGAAACAGATCGGCGCTCCGCTGGTACAGTTGGCATGAGAGACGCCCGTCGGAGACGTAGAACTGGAACAGCGTGTGGCAGGGAGCCAACGCCATCCGCGGAATGTCCGCCACGTTCCAGGCGCTCACGATCAGGCGGCGGGAGTCGGGGTACTGGCGGATGTCCCGCTCCACCTGGGCGATCTGGTCGATCGTCCCGCCACGGCCGTCAGGCCACGAACGCCACTGGTGGCCGTACACCGGGCCGAGATCGCCGGATGGGTCGGCCCATTCGTCCCAGATGCGGACGCCGTGTTCCCGGAGGTAGCCAACGTTCGAGTCCCCGCGGAGGAACCATAGGAGTTCGTACACAACGGACTTGAAGTGGACCTTCTTGGTGGTGGGGAGGGGGAACCCGTCCGCCAGGTCGTAGCGCGTCTGGTGGCCGAATACGCTCAGCGTGCCGGTGCCGGTGCGATCCGACTTCCGCGTCCCATGGTCGCGAACGTGTCGAAGGAGATCGAGGTAGGGCTTCATCGGGTCGCCTCGTCGGCCAGGGCCAAGCGGGACCGGGCGTATCCCGCCGTCCGTTCGATGTTGCGGAGCCCGTCGGCGATGTCCTCGGGGAGCACGGCGGCCTCGGCGCCGGCCTTGAGTTGACTCAGGGGCTCCCATCGGTCGGGGAGGATCACGCCCGGGTTGAGGATCCCGCGCGGGTCGAAGGCGCGCTTGATGCGGCGGAACAGCTCCACGATCTCGGTCCCGTAGATGCGGCTCAGGAGCCCGGCCCGGAGCCGACCGTCGCCGTGCTCCCCCGAGGGGGTCCCTCCCAACCGGATGACCAGCTCGGAGATCTCATCGAACAGGGAAGCCACGGTCAGCTCCCACCCCGGCTGCCGGACGTCCGGGAGGACGTTCACGTGCAGGTGGCCATCGCCGGCATGTCCGAAGATAACGCATTCCAAGCCGTGCGCCCGCGCTACCGCGGACACCCCATCCAGGTACTCGGCCAGCCGGGGGAGCGGGACACAGCCGTCCTCCACCACCTGCAGGGAGCGGCGATGCTCCGGGAGGCCTGCCAGGATCGGGCTCGCCCCGTGGCGTACGGCCCAGAGTCGGTCGGCCGCCGCTCCGCTCGTGGCCGTTGTCACCCGCTCCACCAAAGGGGCCACCCGGCGCCGGGCGTCGTGGACGGTCTGGGTGAGGACGTCCTCGTCTTCACCCTCGAACTCGATCAAGAGCACCGCTCGGATCCCCTCGCTCCGCTCCTCGGGGGGGAGGACGTCGAGGAACGTCCGGTCGATGAGTTCGATGGCGGAGGGATCGAGCGGGTGGAGCCGGAGGATGACATCGGCCAACGATGCGAGTGTGTCGAGGTCGACCCGGAGCGCAGCGCGGCGCGCCGGGACGGCGGCCAGCGCCCATTCGATCTCCGTAATGATTCCGAGGGTGCCCTCACTCCCGATCATCAGGTCGAGGAGGTCCCCGCTCGAGACATACGCATCGAGCGCATAGCCGCTGGCGTTCTTCCGCGTCTTGGGGAACCGCTCCCAGACGAGGTCGCCCGCCTCGGCGATCGTCGGCGCGGCCTCCGACAGAAAGCGCGTGATCGCCCCGTCGCCCGTCGGGCGGACGCCGCGCCGAAGCTCGGCCACGTCGCCGTCGGCGGTGACCATGTGGAGGGCGCGGACCCAACGCCGCACGCTTCCATGGCGAAGCGACCGAGGGCCCGCGGCATTGGTGGCCACCATCCCGCCGAGGGTGGCCCAGGGGGAGCTGGACGGATCGGGGGGGAGGCGGAGCCCGGCGCGGCCTGCCGCCGCCGCCAGGGCGGCGTGCGTCACGGCCGCCCCGGTCCGAGCGATGAGGCCGGCCCGGTCGACCGACAGCGGCTGTGGCTCTAGCCGGGTCAGGTCCAGGAGGATGCCCTCCCCAACGCTGCTCCCCGACACCGCGCTCCCCGCCCCGCGCGGGATGAGCGGCATACGCTCGGCTCGAGCCCAGCGCACCAGGACCGCCAGGTCGTCCACCGTCGAGGGGACGGCGACCGCGGCGGGCACGATGCGATAGATCCCAGCGCCCTCGGCGTATGCCGCGCGAGCTCTAAGGTCGGTTCGGAACACACCGCGGAATCCCGGCGGCGTCTTCATTTGGCCGCCGTGGCGAAGGTTGGCCCGCCGAGGGCCCGGTAGTATGCGCGGACGAGTCCGTTGCTCGGCGCGATGGCGCAGGTCATGGCCAACGTGCGATAGACGTCGGTGCGCGCGATCTTGACCGTCCCCCCTGCCACGAGCCGGCTTCCCTCGGACGCCTGGCGCAGCGTACGGACGGCAAAGAAGAGTGACGTCAGGCAGAAGAGACGGATGCGGTACTGGCGTCTGGGGAGGAGGGTGGAGTAGCTGAGGGCGTCGGCGAGGTGCCCGCGGGCCTTGGCGATGAGCCGACCAAAGACTCGGCGCGCGGCGTCCCGGTGCTCCGGACCGAAGAGCGCCGAGGGGTCCACGCCAGCGTCACGGCAGAGCTGGCGTGGAATGAAGCTCCACCCGCGACGATGGTCCGCCGCCGCATCCTTGATGATGTTGGTGAGCTGCAGCCCGAGACCAAAGCTGGTCGCGAACGCCTCGAGCCGCCCCGTGCGTTCGGGGTCCGCGATCTCGAGACCAAAGAGGCCAGTCAGAAGATGCCCCACCGTTCCCGCGACGTAGTAGCAATAGCGGTCCAAGTCTGCCACCGTCTCCAGCGTAGGGAGCTCGTCCTCCCTCGCCGGGTCGCGGGAAAAGGCGGCCATCCCGTCGCACATCTCCACCACCCAGGGCGCGATCGCCTCCCGCTCGACATCTGTGAGCCGGCGGAACTCTCGGAGCACCCGGTCCGCCTCCCGCGCCAGAAGCGGTTCATCACCGGGGGCGCCGGCAAACGCCGTTCGAAGGAAGCTGGTATCGACCGGGTCGGAGGGTCCAGCGGGGTCCGCGACCGTCTCCCCGAACGCGCCGAGGCAGCGGCGCTTGTCTTCGGCATCGAGACCGATGGAATCTTCGATCGTGTCCGCAATGCGGCACAGGAGATAGGCGATGCGGACCGCGTGCTCGAGGTCCGGGGGGAGAAGGCGGATGCAGAGCGCAAAGGTCCGCGAGACCTTGGGGAGCGCCTCGACCGCAAAGGCCCGATCCGCGCCGGGCGTCCCCGCGGCCGTCATCGACGCCGGACCAGGGACCATGCCAGCCGTCGCCAGGAGAAGACTGACCGGGGATCGACCGTCTCGTTGAGGATCCCCGCCGCGGCGTGGCGGAGGCGCGGGTTTCGATGCACCCGGCGGGCCAAGAAGTCGCTCAAGGGCGCGCTGGCAATCCAGCGCTCCGCCACCCGATAGCCGCGGTAGCGAGGCCCCAGCTCAGCCATGGTCCGCGCCTCGAGCGCGGCGAGCGGCGCCGGCCGACCCCGCGCTAACGCCTCCAGTGCTGCCGCGCCCGCCCGCTCCGCCGTCTCCATCGCCTTCCCGATACCTTCGCCGGTGAAGGGATAGGTCGTGCCGACGCACTCGCCCGTTGCGACGACGTCAGTCCCGTCCCAATGCTTGGCGCCGGTCAGGCCGCATCGAAGCCGCGCGCCTTCCACCGGGGTGACCGACGAGGCGCACGCCATCAGCTGCACCGCGGGTGGGAAGGACTGGAGAAACTGATCGAAGAGGTGCCGGAGATTGTTCTTCCGGCCTCGATGAGAGGCAGCGAAGACGCCGCACCCGACGTTGTACTCGCCGCCCGGAAGGGGGAAGATCCAGCCGTATCCGGGGAGGACCGAGCGGTCGAAGGAGACGATCAAATCGTCAATCCGATGGGAAGAGCGGACGTAACAACGGAGGGCGATCGCGCTCGCGCTGCGTCGTGTGACCATCCTACGCCCATCGAGGAGCCGCACATCGGCTCCGGTGGCCAGGATGGCATATCGCGCGGCGATCGGTTCCGCTCCCTCGCGTGTCACGACCGCGACGCCGCCCTCCGCCGGCAGCAGGTCGACGACGTTGGCCTCCGTGAAGCAGGCGCCGCGCCGGCACGCCTCAGCCACAAGGTGGGTGTCGAGTACCTCGCGCCTGAGGGTGATGAACTCGCCCTCGACGCTCACCCGCACCCGCGCGGGCGAATAGATCTGTACGCTGTTGGCCGGCTGACCCGCAGCCCGGATGGTCGGGTACACGCCCATCCGGCGAAGACCGCGGAGCGCGTCGGGGATGAGCCCGTCGCCGCAGACCTTGTTCCGCGGGAACGGGCCGCGGTCGAGGAGGAGGACGCGGGCCCCGCCTGAGGCCACCGCCGCCGCGGCGACACTCCCGGCCGGCCCGCCCCCCACGACCACGACGTCCCACCGCTCCCGGACCGCGTCCTCCAGGGAGGTCCGGGGCACCGACTGTGCAACGGCGAGGGCGACGGGGTGGGACACGTGGGGAAGGTAATTGGAGGACGGTAAGGACGGTAAGGACGGTACGACGGGAGGACGGCAGGGCAGCAACGGGCGGTAGGAGACGGTATCAGACGGTAGCTGACGGCCATCGAACTCCGGGCGCTGCCCGGAGTGGCGCGTCGCGAAGCGACGCGCTGCTGCTGGGAGGATGTCGGCCTTGCGGACTGCCTCTGTTGACTCCTATCCCCCGATCGCCGGCGGATAGCGCTTCTTCAACGCGTCCAGGACGCGTTTGGCGCGTTGGGCGGCAGGGTGGTCCGCCGGGAGCAGGCGGTCCAGGTCCCGCTCCGGCGCCGAAGGATCCGCCAGGGGGCGAAAGGTCAGCTCCAACGTCACGTGGCTGTCGCGCGCTGCGGCGAGGTCGATCCAGGCGCGGAGCCGAACGACGCCGTCACCGAGGGGGCGGCGCGTGGTGGGTTCGCCTGTGGCGCCGTCGAACCAGGGGGTCTCGAGATAGGCGTCCCTGTCCCGGATGACCGTGACGGGGAGGGAGTCGGCGCGGAGCGCGTCCACGAGGAGGGCGACTGCCCGGGCAGGATCGACCCCGAGGCGCTCCTCGAGCGCACCGGGGATCGGGGTGATCGGCGGACGGGTGGTGTTGGGGTTGCAGGCGGCGAGGAGCACGACACCCGCCCACGGGCGTACCGCTCTCACACGCCCAGGTCCGACACGGTCGGCGGGGTGGCCGAATAGTCGTAGAAGCCTTTCCCGCTCTTCCGGCCGTACATCCCAGCCATCACCATCCGCTTGAGGAGCGGCGGTGGGGCGTATCGCTTCTCGCGATACTCGTCGAACATGATCTCAGCGATCTTGAGCGTCGTGTCGTTGCCGACGAAGTCCAGGAGCGTCAGCGGTCCCATCGGGTAGCCGCAGCCGAGCTTCATGGCGTTGTCGATGTCCTCCACCGAGGCGACGCCCGTCTCCAGCGCCCGGATGGCGTCCAGGAGGTAGGGCACTAGGAGGAGATTGACGATAAAGCCGGAGTTGTCCTTGGCGGCCACCGCAGTCTTCCCCAGCTTCTGAGCAAAGCCGAAGGCGCGGTCGAACGCCGCCGGGGACGTCGTCACCGTGCGGACGACCTCGACCAGTGGCATCAGGGGGACCGGGTTGAAGAAGTGGAGGCCCACGAAGCGGTCACTCCGCTTGGTGGCCGCGGCCATCGCGGCGATCGTCAGGCTCGAGGTGTTGGACGCAAAGAGGGTGGGCTCGGGGCAGCGCCCGTCGAGCTCCTTCCACAGCTCGTTCTTGAGCTGAAGGTCTTCGGTCACCGCCTCGATGATGATGTCGCAGTCGGCCAGCGCGGCGATGTCGGTCACAAAGGACAGCCGCCCCAACGTGGCGTCCCGGTCGGCCGCGGTCAGCTTCCCCTTTTCCACGAACTTGGCGAGCGACTTCGTGATTCCTGCCTTCCCCTTGTCGAGCGGCGCCTGCGCGACCTCGCGCGCCACCGTCGTGAACCCCGCCGCCGCGGCCACTTGGGCGATCCCGCTCCCCATGAGCCCACACCCCAACACGCCGACCTTCGTGATCTCTGCCATGGATGTCCGTCTCGATCGTTACGGTTTTTGAAGGGCCTTCCGAATCTCGTTGGCCACCAGCTCCACCACACCCTGCGAGCGGCGGGGAATCTGGTGCGCCGGCTTCACCGCGCCGCGTTCGAGGTGGTCGAGCGCCCGCTCGAGACCGAGGTGGGCCCGCGCGGTCACTGGCCGGTACTGCCGGGTGATGGCATACCCGAGGGCCGCGCCGCCCAGCACCGGGATCGGCACTACCGCCCCGAGGGCGCCGAGCGAGGCCAGGATGGCCGTCCCGGCGATTCCCGCGGAGAGGAATCCAAAGCCGAACCCGAGGAAGGTGCCACGTTCGCGGCGAAGGCTGGCGGTCATCGCTACGTGACAATACCCTGGCTCCAACTGCACGAAGACCGCGGATACCAGGCTCGCCTTGGCCAGCATGAAGGAACGGCGGCCACGGAATGCCGCGGACGAACGCTTGATGGCGGCCTGGAGCCCGCCGAGCGGCTCCCAATCGATCCGGCCCGGCTGCTGCCGCTGAATGGTGAGGAGCTCTTCCTCCTCGATCCAGGCGATCAGCGTCGCCTCGACCGATTCCCGGTCGCCGCGGACCACACGTTGTGCGGCCACCTCCACCGGGCCGATCGCGGCGTTCAGGAGGCCGCGCGCCGCGGCCGCCGGCGTGCGCGACTCCTCCTCGAGGAGCGCCTGCTGCAAGTATCGCTCGGGGATGCCGACCTCTCGTCCGAGCGAGCGGACCTCGTCCCAGGTGAGGTTGTCGCCGATCTCGCGCTCCGCCGTGTGGAGTTCGGCGGCCCGCTGGATGACCCGCTCGAGCGCGGCCCGGTCGATCGTCTTGGGGAGGTGCTCGGCCATCTAGTCCTTCTTCTTGGCCTTCTCCGGCTCGACCTCGAACTTGGGGAGGGCGTTGAACGGATTGGGCTCCGGGAGGGCGCCCTGGGCGCCGGGGGAGGCAGCCGCGGAGGCCATCCCGGTGATGAACGGCTTGAAGAGCTCGATCGGAATCGGGAAGATGGTCGTCGAGTTGTTCTCGGCGGCGATCTCCGTCACCGTCTGGAGGTAGCGCAGTTGGATGGCACTGGGCTCGGTGGCCAGCGTCGCCGCTGCCTGGGCCAGCGTCTTGGACGCCTGGAGCTCGCCCTGTGCCGAAATCACCTTGGCGCGCCGCTCCCGTTCGGCCTCCGCCTGCCGGGCCATGGCGCGCTTCATCAACTCGGGGAGGTCCACGTCCTTGACCTCCACCGCCGACACCTCGATGCCCCAGGGGTCGGTACGCTCGTCGATGATCTGCTTGAGGATGCCGTTGATCTTCTCACGATCGGAGAGGAGTTCGTCCAGTTCGGCCTCGCCCAGAACAGCGCGGAGAGTGGTCTGCGCCAGCTGGCTCGTGGCATAGAGGTAGTCCTCGATGTCGATCACGGCACGGGCCGGCTCGATGACGCGCATGTAGAGCACGGCGTTCACCTTGACCGACACGTTGTCGCGCGTGATCACGTCCTGCGGCGGAATGTCCAGCGCCATGATCCGGAGTGACACCCGCTTCTGTTGGGCGAACCCAAACGGGAGGAAGATCAGGCCGGGCCCCTTGGTCCGCGTGTAACGGCCCAGGAAGAACACCACGCCGCGCTCATATTGGCGGAGGACGCGGAGGCTCGCCATCACGTAGCCGATCCCGATGGCTGCCGCGAGAATCAGGGGTTCCATGAACTGCTCCCGCTTAGTCGGTGAAGGCCTCGACGATCACGGCCGCGCCCTGGCCCCCGCCGATGCAGGCGCTCCCGAGGCCATAACGCTTGCCGCGCCGCCGGAGCGCGTGGAGGAGATGCAGGGTAATCCGGGTGCCGCTCGCCGCCAGCGGATGCCCGATGGCGATGGCGCCCCCGTGAATGTTGGTGCGCTCGCGGTCCAGCCCGAGCTCGCGTTCCACCGCCAGGTACTGGGCTGAGAACGCCTCGTTCACTTCGACGAGATCCATCTGTTCGAGCTTCATCCCCACCTTCCCCAACGCCTTCCGCGCCGCCGGTACCGGGCCGATCCCCATGTACTTGGGCTCGACCCCGGCGATGCCCCAGGCCACCAACCGCCCGAGCGGCTTGAGCCCTCGCGCCTCGGCCGCACCAGCCGAGGCGATCACCACCGCTGCGCCGCCGTCGGAGATCCCCGACGCATTCCCCGCCGTCACGACCCCGTCCTTCTTGAAGTAGGGCGGGAGCTTGGCAAGCCCCTCGGCGGTCGTGTCCGGCCGCATGTGCTCGTCGGCGGCCCAATCGTCCGTCTGTCTGGTCTTCCGATTCTTGATCGGGACGGTGATCACCTCGTCGCTGAAGACGCCCTCGTCCCATGCGCGCTTAGCCGCCTGCTGGCTCCGGAGCGCATAGGCGTCGACCTCCTCCCGGGGGATCTGGTACTTGTCCGCCAGGTTCTCGGCCGTCTCCGCCATGGAGAAGCCGCACTGTGGATCGCTGAGGGACTCCCACAGGAGGTCTTCGAGCCGGGTGGCGGGCCCCAGGCGCAGTCCCCAACGGGCACCGCGCACCACGTGCGGCGCCTGGCTCATCGACTCGCTTCCGCCGGCCAGAACGATCCCCGATTCGCCCAGGAGGATCTGCTGGGCGCCCTGGATGATCGACTCGAAGCCGCTTCCGCAGAGCCGGTTGACCGTGACGGCCGGAACCTCGATCGGGAGGCCGGCGCCAAGGCCGACGTGGCGCGCCAGGTAGATGGCGTCGGCCGAGGTCTGGAGGGCGTTGCCGAAGACGACGTGATCGAGGTCGGACGCCGGCACCCCGGCGCGCTCGATGGCGCAGCGCGAGGCGAGCGTCCCCAGCTGGACGGCGCTCAGGTCCTTGAGCGTGCCGCCAAAGTTGCCGAATCCCGTCCGGACCCCGGACAGAAAGACGATATCGGTATCGTGACCCTGGGTACCCAAGGGGAAACTCCCGCGAAAGAGACAAACGATGTCGAATGGGGAAATATGCCCGGGGGGCGGGTCCGCTTCAAGAAACCGCGGAAATGCGCTCCAAGACGGCCGCGGCGACCTCCCGCGTCCCGGACGTCCCGCCGATGTCGACCGTCGTGGGTCCCTCGGCGATGACCGCCCCAACCGCCTGCTCGAGCCGGCGGGCGGGGGCCGGGTACCCCAGGGCTTCCAGGAGAAGGGCGCCGGTCAGGACCGTCGCCATCGGGTTGGCGACGTCCTTCCCCGTGAGCGGCGGCGCCGAGCCGTGGACCGGCTCGTAGAGGCCGGGCTTCCCGGGATGGAGATTGGCGGAGGCCGCGACGCCAAGGCCGCCGACCAGCCCGGCGCCGAGGTCCGAGAGGATGTCGCCGTAGAGATTGGTGGTAACGATCACCTCCAACCGACCGGGGTCGCGCACCATCTCCAGCGCCAAGGCGTCGACGTAACGATGTTCCTGTTCGATGCCGGGAAATTCCTCACCGATCTCCTGGAACAGCCGGCCCCAGATGCGCTGGAAGGGGATGGCGTTGGATTTGTCGCTCATGGTGATCCGGCCCTTCCCATGCGCGGCCGTCCACTCGAACGCGGCGCGGAGGATCCGCTCCACGCCGCGTCGGGTATTCACCTCCTCCGAGACGTGTTCCTCGTCCGGCGTACCCTCATCGGTGGAATGGCCCCGGCCGGTGTACTGCCCCTCGGTGTTCTCGCGGAAGATGGCGATGTCGATCGCGGGTGCGTTCTTGAGGGGCGTCAGCCGGGGGTGGAGAAGGTGGACAGGGCGGAAGTTGACGTACAGGTCGAGCCGGAAGCGAAGCCCGAGGAGGATGTCGCGGGCGTGCTCGTTTCCGGGGACCCGCGGATCACCGAGCGCGCCCACCAGGACGCCGTCGAAGTCGTCCCGGATCCGCTCAAAGGCCGCCTGTGGAAGGGTCTCACCGGTCGCGAGGAAATGGTCGGCCGAGTAGGGGAGCCGCTCGACGGCAAGCGTAACGCCGGCCGCGGTGGCTGCCGCGTCGATGATGGGGAGCGCGGCGTCGATGACCTCGGGGCCGATCCCGTCCCCGGCGATGAGGGCGATGGCGTGACTGGGCATGGTGGAGGGGGAAGATACGTTGGCGGTGGCAGCGGGGGCAGCGGCGTGGCAGGAGAGACGG
>Ga0055480_10000263_pt1 | contig 19187 bp, 15 predicted proteins | sample Muzzi_PWB_D2_FD_57935 | JGI IMG/M metagenome (GOLD analysis project Ga0055480, IMG submission 57935) | Wetland microbial communities from San Francisco Bay, California, USA, that impact long-term carbon sequestration - Muzzi_PWB_D2 | ecosystem: Environmental > Aquatic > Marine > Wetlands ... | reverse complement strand
ATACCGTCGAAGGCGCCGACTTCGGCATGTACAGCGCCATGCCGTACGTGACGGCCATGGCGGCGGTGATCGAGAAGGCCGATCCCAAGATGGTGCTGTTTCCCACCAGCGCCATGGGACGCGACCTGGCGGCACGCGTCGCGGCGCGCCAACGCGCGGCGTTGGCCATCGACTGCACGGAGGTCGAGCTGGACGGCGACGACCTGGTCGTCCACAAGCCGATGTACGCCGGGAAATTCAGTGCTTCCTTCAGACTCTCCGGCAAACGGCTGCAGGTGGCGACGATCCGGTCGAATGCCTATTCAGCCATGGATCCGCAAGCCGGGGCGTCGGCCGAGGTAGAAGCGGTGGCGGTCACGCTCAGCGATGCCGACAAGCGTCTGCGGACGACGGAGATCGTGGCCACCGGCTCCGGCGTGAAGGACGTGACGGAAGCGGATGTCGTGGTGTCGGGCGGTCGCGCGCTGAAATCGGAAGAAAACTTCAAAATCATCTATGAACTGGCGGAGTTGCTCGACGGGGCGGTGGGGGCCTCGCGCGCGGCCTGCGACGCGGGCTATCAGCCGCACACCCGGCAGGTGGGCCTGACCGGCAAGGTCGTGACACCGCGGCTCTACATCGCCTGCGGCATCGACGGCGCGATTCAGCACCTCGCGGGCATGCGCGGCAGCAAGGTGATCGTAGCGATCAACACCAAGGCGGAGGCACCCATCTTCAAGGTATCGACCTACGGCTGCGTGGCGGATCTGTTTACGATGGTGCCGCTGATCGCGGATGAGATCCGACGGTTGAATGAGTAGCGGTCGTGGAGTTTGGTGATGTAGCGACGGAGCGACGAAGCGACGGAGTTGAGGGCGAGCGAGGAGCGAGCCTGAGCAAGCGACGAAGGGGAAGCGAGCGCGACAATCAGAGCCCCAAGCGCGAGGGCGGGGACAACGGAGGCACAAGAAGCAGCGACGAAGCGGCCCGCCCCGTACCGCAGGCATCCTTGCCTGCCCCTGAAGCGACGAACCGAATGTAGCGGCCGCCCCCCGTGGCGGCCGTTTTTCGTGAAACCGATCATTTGATTCGATAGGTGCCTCGCCCACTGCCAATATGGAGCGCGTAGGTGACACACGGGTGCCACTGGCTGCTTGCCAGCCGGTGCCGCAGGCGAATTGCGTTCGATTGGAGCCCCGACTCACCGAGCGCAGTTTCCGAGAACAGGCGCCGTGTTGCCGTGTACCAGTGTATTCGGCTACGCGCGACGCATCATACCCTACGGCAAGTCGATGGCATCGCGCACTGCACTGGCGGACGAGCCGCCAGTGGCACCCGTTTTCAGCATGACCAGGCGCTGAACGCCCCCATGCATGAAAGCCATCCATTGAAAAGACAACTCATCGAAGCCTGGCGGACAAATATTCGAATGAACCTGATGTCGAATGAACGCACAACGCCCGATGGCATAAAGTGCACGCTGTCCATGCGCCGTGGACGGGGCGTCGTGGGGAAGCCGGCGCACACCTCAGACAATCGCATTTGCCCGGCTACAGGCCATCAGGGCGGTATTGATTAGGGTGAAGGAAGATTCCAAGAATTCGATTTTCTGTTGACTGGTCACTTTCAACCCGTGAACACTTCGCCATGAGGAATGCGGACGGGCACTCCATGCCACGTGCCCATCCCTGCGATGATTGCCGCGCGCGTTACCTGTTGATGCAGATTGCACACTAAGAAACGAGGTCGTCACCGCGACCCACAGCGGGTTCGCGGGAAGACCAAGCGGTACCTCTACATCCAACGGAGACAGGCTATGTACACCACTCGAGACCAGCAAATGATCCGGCCGCTCACAACTTGCTTCCTGGGACTCCTTCTGATGGTACTCAGCGGATGCCAAGGGACTGTGTCCGCGCCACCAGATGAATCTCTCTCGCCGACGAGTAGTGGCGACTTTGTCGATCCATCGATTGGCCTGGGCGCTCCAGGCCCGGGCCCCGGCGCCGACGTGCCGGCCGGGTTGCATACGCAGCGCCCGGAAGCCGGTGGATGGTCGATATTTGATGCGTTGGCGGGCCTCTTTAGCCCAAGCCGCGAAGATGTTGGCGCATTCGACATCGACCCGGTGATCAGGCCATTCGACCCAACGACGGGCCACGACAGCGGCGGCGAATCAGAAATCGGGCCGCCACCCCCACCAGTCGTCCTACCCATAGACGACGAAGGCCGAGGCGAATCCGACGTGGAGCCGATCGTCGTACCGGACGACGGGATCATCGGTGGCCACGACGTTTTTCAATCTGGAACGCTCACGGCAGGCAGCTTCGACGACAACCTCAACCTTGACGTATTCCTGAACTTCGTCTCCGGCTTTCTTCAGTCCAACTTGCTGCAACAGTGGCCGGAGGTGACACTTGGCGATCGGGCGATCATTACGGTCCTGGATGAAACGGGCGAGCCGGTAGGCAACGCTCGTGTGGTGGTCACGGTCGGCGGTTCCCAGCAACAGGCCGCTCAAACAGTCCTCGATATTCCGACGCGAAGTGATGGGCGTGTGCTGTATGCCACGGGTGTAGACGGTGCCGGCGACGCTACCTCGTTCACTGTCGAGGTATACCCGCCGGATGGATCGGCGCCGGTGATTGTCTCGACCGATCTGACCGGCCTGGATTGGAAGGTCACTTTGCCCGGTGTATCCGCGGTGCTGCCGACTCAGTTGGATCTTGCCTTCGTCGTCGATGCGACTGGCAGTATGTCCGACGAGTTGCAATACCTGCAGGCCGAGATGGAAGACATCGTGTTGTCCGTGGCGGACGCGTATCCGGACGTGGATCAGCATTATGCGTTGATCGTCTACCGCGATCAGGGCGATGCGTACGTGACCCACACCTTCGACTTCACCGCCTCTCGCCAAAAGTTCCAGGCCGACTTGTTCAATCAGTCTGCACTGGCCGGTGGAGATTACCCCGAGGCGATGCACGAGGCGTTGGAGGAGGCCGAGACGCTGAGCTGGCGAGGGAGCGACACCGCCCGCGTGCTGTTTCTAGTCGCCGACGCGCCGCCGCACGAGGAATATGCCCAACGCGCACTCGACGCCGTGATGGGGATTCGTTCCATGGGGGTGGCCATCTACCCGGTGGCGGCCAGCGGCGTGGCGGACGAGGCTGAATTTATCATGCGCTCGGCCGCATTACTCACACTCAGCGAGTATTGCTTTCTCACGGACGATTCCGGTGTCGGCAACTCGCACGCGGAGCCGCACATTCCGTGCTATGACGTGCAACGGCTGGACCAACTCATGGTCAGACTGATTAGTTCGGAGCTTGAGGGCCGGCGCCTCTACGCCGAAAGCGAAGACATCATCCGCACCGTCGGGAGCCCCGTAAATGGAGTGTGTGCGGACGAGCAGGATCCGAATGGGCAGCACTAGCGGTACCTTCGGCCTCAGTTGAATGCACGTTTGCCAACAGCGGCCACGGAAGGCGCAAGGCCACTGGACCGGCGTGTGGCTTCGGTGCTTTTGCACCATATGTCCGGGATCACAAGGTCTTGGCTCGTATGATTGTCAACCCGGTGTCTTATTCGATGCTTTGTCGGCTTGTGGGGTTGGGTAAGGCCTGACTGCAATCACGGATCGCTCTGATTTCACGCTACCGTCGATGCTCTTGGCGTTGAAGACGGACTTGTGCTCAATAATGGCTTGTCCGTTTTCGATGCGTAAGAGCTTATACGTGTCGCTCGCATGCCTACCATCGGAAAGCTGAAAGCTCTTCCCGGCCTCGATCCGAACTTGGAGAGCGGTCTCCCCGTCTGGCCCGCGCAACACGAGACCCGCGCCTGGCCCGTTTGTGCGGTCGGTGACAACGATCGCATCCTCGTCGTCCAGCGCTAGGCTGTCAATTCCTAGGATATCAGCCCGTTGTTCAGGACGGCAGCCAGCTATCAGCACTAGCCCCACCAGAATCAATGTCGTACAGTGTATGACTCTCATGATACAACGCTGCCACGTATGATATGCCTACGGACTTGGCTCCGCAAGGACTGATCGGGAGCGGAAGACTATATTTGAAAGGCCGCGAATGAAAAAGCAACTCATCGAGGCTTGGCATACGAACCAACGCATCAACCTGATGTTGATCGAGCGTATATCGCCGGAAGGGATGACTTGTACGCTGTCCAAACGCGGAGGGCGTGGCGTGGCGGGTGAGTTGGCGCACATCCACAACAACCGCGTTTGGCAGTTGGAGCGGCGGGCCAAAGACCTGGCCGAGGGACTCGAGAAATTTCCCACTGGCGATGTGCCGAGCAAGGTCGCGTTGAAGAAGGCGCTCAATGCGTCGGCCAAGGCGATCGAGACGTTTCTCTTCGACGTGTTTGAAGGCAAGCCGAAACGTCGCGGATTCAAGAAGGGCATCTTCACGACGCTATCTTACCTCGTCTCGCACGAGGCGCACCATCGCGGCCGCATCCTGCTCACGCTGAAGGTCAGCGGCCACACGCTCGACAAGCAAACCCAAGGCGCCATCTGGGGCTGGGATCAGATCTGATCGAATGTCGATTGCAGTCTACGGGCGCGATGGTCAGCGCAGCACGGGACCTGAACCACCGTACGTGAGGAGGCTCTACATTGGGTGGCATGGGCAAGCGGCATCTTGCCCGTGGGTCATGAGGCATGGCACGGGCAAACAAGTTTGCCCATGCCACCCGGGATGCGCGGCGCGTCGTCACGCACGCTGATGTAGTGTCGTTTGCGCGAAATGACTGTATGGAAATAGGCGCCACCATCGGCGCTCAGTGTCCGCTCCCTCACGGTCGCGGCTCGGAATGGTGCCGAATCATGCACGTGGATTTAGTTCACAACGCAGCATAGGATCGCTTCGCAAGTGGCATGGCATCTGACGCCGGGGCTGAATGCCGTTTTTTGTGACAGACGATACCATCGCGGTCATGGGCGGCACCAACGGCTACGTCGGCCTGTTCGACCTGGAGACTCTCGATCTGACCGACGAGCTGTCCTTTACAAATCGATGCGTTCATGGCATATGGGGCGACGGAGGCGGAGCCGTCGACGCCGTGGGCGGGCGATTTTCGACATCGTGTGCAGGCATCGCGTTGATTCGCGAATAATCGGGCCGGGAGCAATCGCTCAGTATCACACGAAGTGGATATCGAACGATGACTATTTGGACCCCATTGGAGGTTCATCGGTACGGGTGCATGGTGGTGGCCGGCGCCCTCTTTGCAGGGTGTACAGCCTCACCTGGCGATTCCGCCAATCGAAACCTCACCTGCAACGTCGATGCAGACTGCCGGCTTGGCGAACGCTGCACCGCGAGTGCTTGCGTCATTTTCGACGATCCCGACATCGAGTATTGGGCCGCCCGGGACGGGGTTATCGGTTCTGTGCCGGACGGCGGTGGTATGCCCGTCTTTTTCGGCTTTCAGGGTGGTACGTACACACTCATGACGCTACGGACACGCGGATTTCCGAAAAGCGAGGTTGTAACTTTCGAAGTCTCAGTCACAATAGTGCCGACCGGAGACATTCTCAACGCGCTACCGCATTCCAACATCTTCGTGGCCAGCGTGGAAGGCGATATCGGTGAAGCGGAAGACGTATTCGTCGCGTTGGATTTTGGCACGATGGATACCGCCGAGATCGTCGGTCGAGAAGCGATCCTGACGGTCACACTGACCAGCTCTTCGAATGCCTCGATCACCGCATCACTCGAGCAACGCGTGCGTTTCACGGATGGCGGCGCCGGATAGAGCTGGATGTTGGTGCGCCTGAGCCGTTCGGATCGAATGATCCAGCATGTTCCATGGGAGCTTCGCAACGCTATGAACCGGATTGGTTGGCATCACACTATCGTCATCGTCTGTTTCTTTGTACCGGGGTGTCCGTCTGCCATGCCGGCTGGCGGTGACGGCCCCGATGTCGTGCTCGGCGATGACGGCCCGATCGCTGCGAACATCTCGGGCAAGTTGGGAGACCCCCTGCCCACAGCGACAACTGAGCAGTTGGCGACGTTCGCGCGAGGCAAGGCCGTGTTTCAGAGACAGTTCGATCGTGCGGACGGACTCGGTCCCGCCTTCAACGTCACGTACTGTGGCAGTTGTCACGAGCGACCCACAGCCGGCGGCAGTGCGGGACTTTACCGAAACTACTTCCTTGGCGGCCGTTTGACGCAGGATGGGGCGTTCTTCCCCGCGATGTCGGCCGGCGACGCCGGTGGGGTGTTGCGCGTTTACAGTTACCGTGTGACCGATCCGCTGCGCCCGGCGGTACCTTCCACCACGACCATATTCGCGCAGCGAAACGCGATCCCTCTGTTTGGCAGCGGCCTACTGGCGGAAATCGCTGATGAAGAAATTCTGACTCGTGCTGACCCCGGCGACGCAGACGGCGACGGCATCAGCGGACGCGCAAATTTCGATGGCGGCTCTGTCGGTCGCTTCGGGCGAAAGTCGCAAACGACTTCTATTGAGGGATTCGTTCGCGGTCCCTTGAACAATCAGATGGGCATCACGACCGAGCCCCTCACCGACGAACAGCGATCGCGGCTCCCGGTCGAGAGTCCGGCACAAGACACTATGAAGGCCGCAGCACGCATCGCCATGCCGGGTAAGTCCGACCCGCATCTGCAGATCATCTCCCCTGGTGCGCCCACCGGAGACGGCGACGCCGTTCCCGAGCCCGAGATGACGGGGGAGGATCTGTTCGATCTCGTGAGTTTCACGATGCTCCTCGCGGCGCCGGCGCTGGATGCGCCGACCGTACAGAGTGATCGGGGCCGGCTTCTCTTTCACGAGGCGGGCTGCTCGGCATGTCACACACCGAGATTGAACGGGCCGCGCGGACCGCTTCCAGTCTATTCCGACTTTCTTCTACACGACATGGGACCGACACTGGCGGACGGCATCGTCATGGGCGAAGCGACCGGGTCGGAGTTCCGCACGCAGCCACTCTGGGGTATCGCCGCGGTGGGGCCCTATCTGCACGACGGCCGCGCCGGCACGCTTCGTGACGCGATTTTGGCACACGGCGGTGAGGCCCAGGCCTCGCGCGACGCTTTTGCAGCTTTCTCCGACGAGCAGTCTGACGACGTCGTTGAGTTTCTGCTTTCCCTCGGCGGACGCGACCAGTACTCGACAGGTCTCCTTGAACCGAATGCACCGGTTCCCGCTACGGGTGAGTCCGGCGGTCCCCGTTCCGAGCTGTCTGAAGACGATCTGGCCCGTTTCGTGCGGGGTCGGGAAGTGTTCGACCGTGATTTCTCTCAAGGCGATGGTGTGGGCGGTCTCTCCGGTTCAGACGACATCGGACGATTCAACGGCGACAGCTGCCGCGCCTGTCACGTCGATCCTGTGATCGGTGGGGCGGGGCCGCGCGGCGTCAACGTGATGCGTCATGGTCGCGTTGACTTCAATCGAACTTTCACGGCGCCAACCACGACGCCCGACACCGTTCTGCACAAGGGCATTCTCATTGGCGGCGCATTGCCGACTGCCGAAGCCGGGATCAATGTATTCGAGCACCGCCAAACGCCGACGTTGCTCGGGGTCGGATTGGTGGACTCCATCAGCGACAATGCCATTCTGGAGAATGAAGATATCACCGACGCAGACGGCGACGGCGTCAGCGGGCGCGCCCACGTGTTGAATGACGGGCGCATCGGCCGGTTCGGATGGAAGGCGCGGGTGCCCAATGTCGCTGAATACGTGCGCCACGAGATGGCCATCGAGATCGGCATGACGCTGCCCGCGCAACCCGGACTTTCCTTCGGAATCATGTCGGATGGCGACGGCGTGGCGGATCCGGAATTGAGCCTGCAGGATCTGGATGACCTCGTTTTCTTTTGCACCACGCTCGCGCCTCCACCGCGTCAGCCCGCGGAAAACCCGGCACTCGTCGCGCAGGGCGAAGCGTTGTTCGAATCCATCGGATGCGCCAAGTGCCATATTCCGTCGCTTCCCGGTGCGACCGGTGACGTGCCGCTCTACTCCGATCTGCTGCTGCACGACATCTTGGTGCCGGGGAGTGCCGGCATCGTCGACGGTGATGCCTCCATGACCGAGTTCCGCACGGCGCCGCTCTGGGGCTTGAGGCAAACTGAGCCATACTTGCATTCGGGTGAGTCTGATACGGTCGACGATGCCATCCGAAGGCATAATGGCGAGTCCATCGCTGTACGAAACGCGTACATCTTCCTCTTGGACGAAGATCGCGAAGCGCTGCTGGCATTCTTGGATACCCTGTAGTGCTGCGCCGCACGTAGCGGATCGATTGAGTTGGGACGAAGCACCAAGAGCCGTGGCACACATCGCAGTCTCGGCGTGACCTGTCATGAAACTTGTGACGCAGCCCGACCTTCATCCGCCCGTACCTCTTTTTCACCTGGTGCCGGCGATGGCGATGGTTTGCCTGCGATCGCGGCGCCCGCCGAGAGAAAACACATCACAGCGACGATTGTGCTTCTTCACATCGAATATTCCGGATTGTCCCCGGAAGGTTGTCGTATCTGAGAAAGTGCCGCGCAGGGCAGCGCAGCGTGGACGCGATTCGCAACCGCGATGTTCCGTCTGGCAGGCTTGGTGCCGGTAAACCATTAGTGAGGACGCGCATAGGCTGTGGTGTGGACTAGAAACAACAATAAAGGCTTGATTATCGAAGTTCGAGTCCTTAACTTGGCACTGACCTTGCCAAGAGTGGGATTGGTGGATGGCAGGTTTCTGAGCACGCTCGGGCGATGCCGGGTCCGGCGTGGCTCGCACTTCTGAATGTGGCACGGGCATCGAGAGAAGAGGTAACGCCATGTCAAAACAAACGTCAACGCGGATCGCGGCGGTTATTCTCGTGACCGCTCCGTTTTCTTGTACATCGCCCCCAGACCGTAGGGCTATGCGAGGCGCGGACATCGAGACGGGCGGTCATTGGGTACAGGACGCTCGACTGCGCGAAGTGATGGCCGACTTGGATCGGCAGGTCGCAGTATCCTGGCCTCAGGAAACCCAAGAGGAGTACATGTCTACTACATCCGTGTCAGCCGCCCGCCAACTCGAGGAGGCGTGCTGGTTGGCCGACGCCCTTGCCGCGGGCGCGGACAAGATTCGCTCTACCCTTGAGGGCAGTGATTTGAACGATGCCGACCGGAAAGAGTTTCTCACTCACGTGGACGAACTGCGGTTTCGGGCGGAGCGCCTGCAAAAATCGGCCGAGCAGGCGGATGTGGTGGCCATGCGCCGTGTACTCGACTCGATTGATCACACATGCAATAGCTGCCATAATCGTTTTCGTGCGGTGGCCGGTCCGCTTCATCGATGAGCGGTCAGCCGACGGTCCCAGTGACCCGAGTTCGGACAGTCATTGGGGTTAAGTGTCAGTTCAAAAAAAGGATATTCGGTGGCTGCCATCGGCCGGACAAGTGATAGGATCGGTTCGTCCCTGGCACGATTTTCGGTTTTCCCAGCGGGAACGCGACTTGCTGGAGAATCCGGTGGGGCCGGACGGCGCAAATGCGCCGGTCCCGCCGCTTAGGCTATCGCATGGCGAAGAAACCGCGTTTTTCCAGGGCCGATTGGCCCTCTTGTCGGCAAAGGTGACGGCATGATCGAACTGACGATCTTCGGGCGCGGGGGGCAGGGTGGCGTGACGCTGGCCAAGCTGATTGCCACCGCCCATTTTCTCAAGGACAAACACGTACAAGCATTCGGCGTCTACGCGGCGGAGCGTTCCGGGGCGCCGCTGCAGGCCTATGTGCGCATCGACGATCGGGAAATCACAAATCACAACCAGATTACGACCCCCGATCACGTGATTGTACTGGATCGAACACTGATTGGTCCGCACGTCATTACCGGCTTGAAGCCCGATGGCTGGATTGTGATCAACACGCCGGATCCGCCGGAGTCATTTGCGGATCTCTTCCCCGGGCGCGTTGTCGCCACGGTGGATGCAACGGGCATCGCGGTCGCCAATGGGTTGGGCACTCGCGCCGTGCCCATCGTCAACACCACGATCCTCGGTGCCGTGGCGCACGTGTTCGATATGAGCCTGGACGACATCGAGGCGGCGCTGGCGCATATCAAATTCGGTGGCGCCAACGTGACAAGCGCGCGGCAGGCGTTCGAGGTCGTCAAGCGGTCGCGATTGAAGGGCGAGGTCGCCACGGAGGGGCCTGCGCCGACAAACGGTCGCGTGGTCGGTCTTCTCGATGAAGACACGGGGCAGTTGCCGCGCATTCGTACGGGCGCGTGGGCGACGCACAAGCCGGAGCGGCATACGCTGACACCGCCGTGCAACCACGGGTGTCCGGCCGGCAATGACGTGCGTGGCTTCGTCGAGGCGGTTGGCAAGGACGATTGCGATCTGGCCATGAGCATTTTGCTGGAAACCTCTCCCTTGCCGGGAGTATGCGGCCGGGTCTGCCCGGCGCCGTGCATGGAATCGTGCAATCGGCAGCTATTCGACGACTCGGTCAATATTCGCGAACTGGAGCGCTACGCTGCTGAGCATGGCCGGCGACCGGAGCCGACCAAACCGTGGCGTGACGAGCGCGTGGCCGTGATCGGTTCGGGTCCGGCCGGTCTCGCCGCGGCGTATCATCTGGCAAAGCTGGGCTATCCCGTCACTATTCTGGAGGGCGGCGAGGAACTCGGCGGCGTCATGCGGACGGGCATTCCCACCTATCGCCTGCCACGGGACGTGCTGGGCGACGAGATCTCCTACATCCTGAAGCACGGCGTCGAAGTGAAAACGGAGTGCTTCGTTACGCGTGAGCAGCTGCTCAAGATCACGCACGAGTTTGCCGCGGTGTTCGTCGGGACCGGTTTGAAGGACTCTCGCACACTTAATCTCGGCGGCACATGCGAAGGGTTCGTCGAGCAAGGCATTGAGTTTCTTGACGCCGTGCGCGAAGGACAGCGGCGCATCGAAGGGAAAAACGTGGTGGTGATCGGCGGCGGCAACACGGCCATCGATGCCGCACGCTCGGCACTTCGTATTGGCGCACGCACCGTACGCATTCTGTACCGCCGAACCAGAGCGGAAATGCCCGCCATCAGGGAAGAAATCGACGAGGCGATCGAGGAAGGTATCGATCTACAGGAGTTGGTTTCGCCGCTACGATTGGAACGGGAGGGACACACGGCCGTCCTCACTTGCCAGCGAATGAAACTCGGCGAGCCGGACGAGTCGGGTCGCCCGCGTCCCGAGCCGGATACCACCGAAGACGCCCAGTTCGACGTGAAATGCGACCTGGTCATTCTGGCGCTGGGTCAGTACGCCGACATGTCCATTCTGCCCGAAGGCTCGGAGATCCACGACAACGGTGAGATGTTGGGTCTGTCCGGCGCGCCCATCTTTGCCGGCGGCGACTTCTCCACCAGTGACGGCACGGTAACGGCGGCCATCGGCGGTGGACGGCGCGGGGCCCTGCACATTCACAACACGCTGACGGGGGAGAACCTCTTCCCGCCGCCGGCGGAACCAGTGGCCGAGCCCGATGTCATCGCCATGCACATCTTCACGCACTCGCCGCGGCGCGAGTCAGCCATGCTCAATCCCCACTACCGGCGGCGGACGTTTGCCGAGGTGCGGATGGGATTGATCGACGATCCGGCGAATCGCACGGCCATCGAAGAGGCGAATCGTTGTTTCAGTTGCGGTGTCTGTAACACCTGCGATCGCTGCAAGGACTATTGTCCGGAGGGCATTCTGCTGCGTGACGGGGATGCCTACAAGTTCGATTACAGCTATTGCAAGGGATGCGGCATCTGCTCCTCGCAGTGCCCACGCGGTGTCATTTATATGTCGGAACTCTAGACGAGACGGGAGGCTGATTGTGGCACGCGCCCTGGTAACGGGAAATTATGCGGCGGGACACGCGCTCGCCGTCGCCGGTGAGGCCAACCGCGACGCACGCGGCTGTGCGGGTGGCGCCTACCCCATCACGCCGCAATCGGAGATCATCGAGTACCTGCGTGGATTCGACTTCACGAAAGGGCGGATCGTCGCCGTCGAGTCGGAACACAGCGCCATGGGCGTGTGCATCGGCACCTCGCTGGCGGGTGCGCGGTCGTTCACGGCCAGTTCCTCGAACGGTCTGGCCTATATGACCGAAAACGTCTTCGCTGCGGGCTACTATCGACTTCCGATTGTGTTGATCGCCGTGAATCGCACGCTGGGCCCCCCGTGGAACATCTGGGTGGATCAGGGGGACAGCCTGGCGCTCCGCGACGCGGCCTGGCTGCAATTCTACACCGACTCGCATCAGGATCTTGTCGACACTATTCTGCTTTCCTTTCGCGTGTCGGAAGACCCGCGCATTCTATTGCCGTCGATCGTCGCCGAAGACGGATTCGTGACCTCGCACACTCAGATGGTCGTTGATCTGCCGGAGCAGGCGTTGGTCGACAAGTACTTGCCGCACTGCAGTGTACCGCACCGCCTGAACCCCCAGCATCCCACCACCGTCGGCGGTTTGACGTGGCCCAAGGAAACCGAACACCACCGTATCGAAATCCAGCAGGCCATGGACCGGGTGCCCGAGGTGCTTGCCGAGGCGGTCAACGAGTTCGAGAAGGTGTTCGGACGCCGCCCGCATGGGGCGTTGGCGGCCGATCACACCGAAGATGCGGAGATCGTGCTCGTCGCGTGCAATACCATGGCCCGTACCGCTCGCCACGTGGTCGAGGATCGCCGTGAAAAGGGCCAGAAAATCGGCATGATCAAGAGTAAGATGTTCCGCCCGTTCCCGCGTAAGGCGATGGCCGACGCCATCGGGTCGGCCAAGAAGGTCGCCGTACTCGATCGTAACCACTCCCCCGGGTCAGGCGGCATCTTCTGGCAGGAGATCATGGCCAGCCTGCACGGCAAGCCGGACGTGATGGTACAGGACTACCTTGTCGGGCTGGGCGGCGGTGACGTCACCCCCAAAATCATCGATGAAATCGTGGATGACATAAGTGGTCGTGAGCAGGCGGTCGAGCCGCTCTGGAAGGAGGTGGCGGCATGACAACCGCTGAAGTTCATGCCGAGTGTGCGTGTCATGACGCGATCCTGCGACCCGGCAATACCAATTGTGCCGGTTGCGGCATGTCCATCGGGTTGCAGTGGCTCGACCAGGCGCTCGATGGCAAGAAACCGATTCTCTGCATCCCGGCGTGCTGTGGCATCGTCACCGCGGGCGCGTTTCCCACCAGCGCCTACGGTGTACCCGTCGCCGCGACGACATTCGCGAGTGCGCCGGCCGTCGCCAGCGGCGTAACCTCCGTGGCCGAAATGAACGGCGAGGACACGCTCACCATCTGCTGGACCGGCGACGGCGGCACGTACGACATCGGCATCGCCACGCTCTCCGCCGCGGCCGAACGCAACGAGGATATGATCTACATCTGCTACGACAACGAGATCTACGGCAACACCGGTGGGCAGCGCAGCAGCGCCACGCCGGAGGGCGTCGCCACCTCGACCACGCCGCGCGGCAAGAGGGAAGTGAAGAAGGACATGATGGCAATCATGGCCGGCCATCGCATACCCTATGCGGCCTCGCTGTCCATCGCCCACCGCGACGACTTCATGCGCAAGATCCGCATCGCCAAGGAGACGAAGGGGTTTCGGTTTCTCCTGATGCTCTCTCCCTGCCCGACGGGATGGAAATCGGAAGCGGAGGAAAGCGTCGACCTGATCCGTCACGCCGTCGAGTGCGGGCTGTTCCCCGTGTACGAAGTATATGACGGCGTTCGTTATCGCATCAACGTCGAACCATCATTCAAGCCTATGGGCGAGTACTTGGAAAAGCAACGGCGCTACACCAAAATCGCCGCAGACCTCGCTGCGCTGCAGTCGTACGTCGATCGCCAGTGGCACACGCTGCACGGGCTGGAGAAAGCGTTTCCGGCAGATCTCTAGATCCGGGTCATAGGATTCTCTCATTTCGCGCGCAAGAGCAGCACCGGTACGCTGATGCTGTGCTGGACCTTACTGGCCGTGGCCCCGAGTACCAGGTCCGCCACGAAGCGGTGACCGTGCGTGCTCATCGCCACCAGATCACAACGGTGCTGCTCCACCCACGCCACGATTTGTCGCACCGGGTCGCCGTACGCGAGTTCAGCCGCGGTCGGAATGCCGAGCGCGTCGAACTCGGCTCGGACGGCATCCAGGTAGGTGCGATCCTCGTGGATTTCCTTACCGATCGCGTCCGAACCGTGATACTGGGCCGGCACGCCGGTCGCCACGTGCAGCAGGACGATCCGGCTGTGCGCGAACGTCGCGAGCTGCTTCACATGCTCGATGATCGCACGGTCCGTCGGTGTGGCTTCCAACGTCACAAGAATGGTCTTGTACATGGGCGTTTCCTTGTCCTGCTACTGGCGGTTACCCACCGGTGATGACCTGCCACGCTGCCTTGAGCGAGTCCGGGAGGCCGTAGACATCCAACGCGGTAATCAGGATAGCACTTGTCCACCCGGCTGCCAGCAGAATCGGCCCGTTCCTCCAAGCACCCATGCGCCTGCGGGAGCTGGTGAAGTGCAGCAGCGGGAACATCGCCAGCGGCAGTTGCAGCGCCAGCACGACCTGGCTGAGCATGAGCAGATCGGTCACGCTGCTATCGCCTCGCACGCCGATGATGAGAATCGCCGGCAGGATGGCCAGCATACGCGTAATGAGACGGCGCAGCCACGGCTTGATGCGCCAATGCATGAACCCCTCCATGACGACCTGCCCGGCGAGCGTACCTGTAATCGTGCTGCTCTGTCCGCTCGCGAGCAGCGCGACCGCGAAAAGGACGCTGGCCGCGCCGGTTCCCAGCAACGGTGCCAGCGTCAAGTACGCGACCCGAATCCAATCGCTGTCGGCACTGAACTCGATCACCTGGCCGCCGGCCACCGTCACGCTCTCTTTGCCATAGAACACCATCGCCGCGAGCACCAGGATCGCTGCGTTGACCAGGAAGGCGATGCTGAGCGCCACCGTCGAGTCGATGGTGTTGAACCGGATGGCGCGGCGCACCGACGCTTCGTCCTTCTGCAACCTGCGGCTCTGCACAAGCGCGCTGTGCAGATAGAGGTTGTGCGGCATCACCGTCGCGCCGATCATGCCGATGGCCACGTACATCATCCCCGCTTGACGGAGGTTGGGCGTGACCAGCGCGCGCCCCATTTCAAGAAAGCTGGGTTGGACCTCGGGCAACACGAAGATCTCGACGAAGTAAGACACCCCAATGGTGGCCACGAGCACCACCACCACCGCCTCGATGAGCCGCATCCCGTAGCGCTGCAGCGCCAAGAGCAGCAGCACGTCGAAACCGGTGATGATCACTGCCCAGAGCAGCGGAATATGGAACATGAGGTTCAGGGCCACGGCACTACCGAGCACCTCCGCCAGGTCGCAGGCGGCGATGGCCAGCTCGCACAACAACCAGTTCGGCCATCGCGTCCAGCGTGGGTACCAGTCGCGGCAGCCCTGCGCGAGGTCCTTGCCCGTCACGACGCCCAGTCGAGCCGCGATCACCTGCAAGAAGATGGCCATAAGACTGGCCAGGCCGACGACCCACAGCAGCCCATATTGGAACGGTGCTCCGCCCTGCAAGCCCGTGCCCCAATTGCCCGGGTCCATGTACCCGACGCTGACCAGAATGGCTGGGCCGACGAAGGCCCGCCATTGTTCCCAGAAGCCAGCGTCGTGGTGCGGCACCGCTACGGAACCATGCACATCCTCCAGTGATAGATGGCTTCGGTCCGCAGTGTCGGCGGGTCCGGCGTTCCCTGTCCGCGGCGAGTCGGAGGGGGCGGGGCGCCGGACTCGGAATAAACGCCTAAAAGGGTTCACAGCGGGTTTCATCTCTCTGATGGGGGCATTGATGAGCCTGCGTCACCTATGTCCCTTCTCGTTCGGTCTCGGCTTCGTCGCATCCTCACGGGCCTGTTCGGATCGCTGTTTGGCGTACTTCTCCGCCAACGCATCGAGCTTGGCCTGCAACTCGGCCCTTGGATACCAGCGCCCCCGAACCATCACGCCGACTTGCCTTGCGGCGTTCGCAACATGGTCGAGCGGGTTGGCATTAACGAGGATCAGATCCTCCCTGCGGCCCACGGCCACAGTTCCCCATTCGTCCAATGCCCCAACAAACTCGGCCGCGCCTCGCGTTGCAGCTGTCAGCGCATCATAGGGCGTCAGGCCGGCGTCCACCAATTGCTTGAGTTCCTGGTGAAGCGAGAATCCTGGAACGAGAAATGGACGGGGCGTATCCGTGCCCGCGACCAGCCGCGCTCCGGCACCGCGCATCGCCGCGACCGAGCGAAGCGCGAGCTTGTAGGCATCTTTCAACACCGCAGGATCACCTTGTTCAGACGTGAGCATGGTCTCAAACCCGTCCCAATAGGCCCAATTCTCCGGAGCCACGTACCGCATCCCGGGCTGCTTCCTCATGGCCTGGAACTCTTCCGTAGTCGAACCCAGATTCTCGAGCAATTGAAGTGTTGGGCAGATCCATGCTTCGGATTCCACAATCTTGGCCACCAACTGAGGCATCCGGTTCGCGTTGGCATTTTTGAAGGGTTGAATCAGGACGGTTTGCAGACTCACCTTGGTCTTGTCTGCAGCGGCTTCAAGAAGGCCGACGCGGGCCGGGCGTCGCTCGGGATCAGGGCGTATAGGAAGTCGTTCATGTGTTCGAACGACTCTTGCCCCATTCCCAAAGCCCGTTCCATTCCCACGCGGACCGGAACATGGCCATACACCGGAAAACCAAGTTTTGTGACTGTGCTGAGTATGGTCTGGTAGACCTCCGGCTGCAGGTTGTCCAAAACCTTCATCCCGTCATAGCCCGCCTCCTTCTGGGTAGCCACTTCCTCTTCAGCTTCCTTCTGCGTTGTCACCACTGCACTGCCGGGCCGATAAGGGGGATCGCCATCCGTAATGGGTCCTGTCGTGTAGATGGTCGGTCCGAAGAGCGAACCGTCTTTGACGCGTTTCCGCCAGTCGAGCTCCTTGGGGCTTCCAAACATGTTGCGTACCGTTGTCACGCCGTTGGCGATGAAGAGGGCCAGGTGATCCTCTTCGCCAATGAAATTCACGTGCATGTCCGCCAACCCAGGCATGAGATATTTGTCCCGACCCGGAATTCGCGTGGCATTGTCGGGCACTTCTGCCGTTGTACTTGGCTGAATCGACTCGATCCGGTCGCCACGAATGAGGACCGTCTGGTCCGCCATCGCGCGTTCGCTAATCATGGAAACGACGTTGACGTTGATGAAGGCGAGAAGCTGATCCTTCGAATCCGGTGCCCCGTACAGATTCGAGCCGCTACCAACGGAGGCCAACAGGAAAAACATAGCAACGAGCCTTGTTCGATTCATGAGCATCTCCTTGCTCTCATGCACAACGTCCCGAGTAGCGCCGGACGGCCCAAGAAGAACGAGAGCGACAGCTTGCCCAACGGGCATTGCAATCCATCTTGCGTTCCTCGGAGACGTGCTGTTTGGCTAAGAGCCTATCTCAAAATCGGGGGACGGTCCGAGGTCGGCACTGGCGGACAAGCCGCCAGTGGCACCCCATTTGAGTTTCTGGGATAGGCTCTAAGTTCATCGCCATCGAGATCACCCGGACCGAGCTATTCCCGAGTTCAATCTCTGCTTCGCATGGTGATGAAGTAGTCGGGCCCCTCCAGGCCACGCTGGTCGAGCTCGGCCTGCTCGGGGGAGAGGTAGTCTCGTTGAAAAACGAGTTCCCCGATCAACGGTGGCGGAGTGATCCGCGGGAGGGCCTCGATCTCCTGCCTCAGGGCGTCGGCCAATTCCACGTCCGACGTAGCGGAGCGCGATGTGACGCTCCAACTGAACGGTGCGATGATCTGGATGTCGTTCTTGTCCAGGCCGAATACGTTGGTCGTGTATGCGGCATCGCCGGACGCGCTGGGCCAATCGAGTGGCCACCAGCCGCCGGACTCAAATAGCCCGACGTTGTATCCGTTGACGGTTCCGACGGGGATGAAGCTGACGTTGGTGTGCATGTTGGCGGGCCACTCGCCCCAGGCGGTATCGCTGCCGCTGGACCCGTCGCCGAAGTAAACGGAGGCGGATTGGGTGGTGTAGGCGTATGAGAGGACCTTCCAGGTGCTGCCGGTGTAGACGAAGTCGCGATTCTGCAGGCTCTGCGATTCGACGCTTCCCCAGGTGAGCAGCGGGGTCCGCACCTGGAATCCCTCCCCCTGGACGAGCAGGTAGTGCGGAAGTCGGTCATAGGCATAGGCGTTGACGTCGGATACCTCGATCCGCCAGAAGAGGGGTTCCTGGTCTTCGGTGGTGCGGTACCAGCTGCTGTTGGGGCTGGGGATGTCGTTGATGTAGAGGGCGGCGTAGGAGGGCACGACCGAGATGGTGTCGATGTGCTTTCCGGCATGCACGACGTCGGGGTGGAAGAAGACGCCCTCGATGCGTTGAAATCCGCCGTTCTTGTATCGGTAGTCCAAGCGGGCCACGCGGCCGGAAGCGCTGGGGGAGGGGAGTGTCACTTGGACGGGGCTCAGGTGGAGTACTTCGGGCTGGGTGAGGACGGCTTCGGTCTGGATGGCGAACATCCAATCGAGCTCGGCGATGGTGAGACCTATGACGGCCTCCCATTGTGAGGTTGCGTTTTCGCACTGTCGGTAGATGGCCTTGATTTCGACGTCGCCGGAGATATCGCCACCGGCGGTGAACTTCGTTTTGGCATGGCCGTCCTTGTCGGTGGTGACTTCCGAGTCGGCGAGGTCTCCGCGGTATTCCTCGCCGAGGACGAGAAGTTCTATTCGTGCATCTTTGACACCGGGCTTTTTGTCGGCGGAGTTGTCGTTGTAGCGCAAAGAGATGTCGATGGGAACAGATTTGCCGAAGGCGACGCCGGTGCGTCCGGGTGTCAGTTTCAGTTCGTAGACGTCCTTGCGGAAGGGATCGGACTCGCCCTGCTCTCGCTGGGAGGGCCTGTAATCGTCGTTGGGCGGATTGATGTCGTTGGTGCCTATGGTCCAGAGGTTGTGATCGAAGTTCCCGTTATGGTTTTTGTCTTCATCGCCGTCGGGGCAGCCGTCGTTGTCGGTGTCGGAATCGTTTTCAGCACGAAGGTTGTCATCGTCGATATCCGGGCTGCGCGGGATCCTTCCCTTGCCGAACTGATAGCTAAACACCTCGGTCTTGTCATCGATGCCGTCCGAGTCGGAGTCGCG
>Ga0055480_10000261_pt1 | contig 19236 bp, 15 predicted proteins | sample Muzzi_PWB_D2_FD_57935 | JGI IMG/M metagenome (GOLD analysis project Ga0055480, IMG submission 57935) | Wetland microbial communities from San Francisco Bay, California, USA, that impact long-term carbon sequestration - Muzzi_PWB_D2 | ecosystem: Environmental > Aquatic > Marine > Wetlands ... | reverse complement strand
GCCCAGATGCGCCGCGCCGCGCGGAGTTTGGCGATCTCCTCGAAGAAGTCGTTGTGTACGTCGAAGAAGAAACTGAGCCTTGGGGCAAAGTCGTCCACATCCAGACCGCGCTCGATCGACTCTTCGGTGTAGGCGATGCCGTCGGCCAGCGTAAAGGCCAGTTCTTCCGCAGCGGTCGCGCCCGCTTCGCGTATGTGGTAGCCACTTACGCTCACCGTGTTCCATTGCGGCATATGCTTCGTACAAAACTCGATGGTGTCCACGACCAGCTTGACGCTGGGGACCGGAGGAAAGACATACTCATTCTGCGCATGGAATTCCTTGAGGATATCGTTCTGAAGCGTGCCGCGCAGCTTCTCCAACGGCACCCCCTGTTCCTGCCCTACGGCGGCATAGAATGCCAGAAGAATGGCAGCCGGGGCGTTGATGGTCATGCTGGTACTGACCGATCCCAGGTCGATCCCGTCAAACAGTCGCCTCATGTCGGCGAGGGATGCGATGGCCACGCCGCAACGGCCTACTTCACCCAGCGCCAACGGATCGTCACTATCCCGCCCCATCAGCGTGGGCAGGTCAAACGCCGTGCTCAATCCCGTCTGCCCGTGGTCGAGCAGGTATTTGAATCGCTTGTTGGTGTCATCCGCCGATCCGAAACCCGCGAACTGACGCATGGTCCAGAGACGATCGCGATACATCGTCCGGTGCGGGCCGCGCGTATACGGAAACGAGCCCGGCTCGCCCAGCGCCTTGGCGGGATCGAAGCCGCCAAGATCCTCCGGTCCGACGAACGGCTTTGGCTCCGAGGCTTTGCTGGCGTCATCTTTCGGATTGGCGGTCGGTTTGACACTCATGCGATGAACTTACTCCATACACTTGGCGGCCCCTTACTCGATGAGGACACCAGAGCAGGCAAGGATGCCTGCGGTACAAATCACTCCATCCACTTGGCGGGCCTTTTTTCGAGGAAGGCCGTCATGCCCTCCCGTGCATCGTCGGTGGTGAAGCAATCCGCGAAGGCGTTGAGATCGTCGCCATCACGCGACGCCCGCTTCGCCAGTGCCACCGCCGCGGGCCCGCCGCGACGTAGCGACTTGCAGAACGCGGCCACCCGGGCGACAAGGTCTTCGGGAGAGTTGACAATCTCATCCACGAGCCCGAACGACAAGCCGTCCTCGGCCGACACCGGCAGTGCACTAAAGTATAGCTTCTTGGCCCGCGATGGACCAATCAGCCGCGTGGCGCGAATGATGCCGCCCCAACCAGGAATCAGTCCCAACGACGTCTCCGGCAACCCGATCTTAGCGGTTTTCACCGCGATACGGAAATCACATGCCAGCGACAATTCCAGCCCGCCACCGAGCGCCGCACCGTTGATCGCCGCCACAGTGATAGACGGCAATGCCTCAATCGCGTTGAGCACACCTTGGCCCATACGACCGTATTCCAGGGCCTTCTCACGATCGAAACCGGACATCTCCTTGATGTCGGCTCCGGCAAGGAACACTTTGTCCTGACCACGAATGACCGTCGTTCGTACGGCCTTGTTTTCCGCCACTTGCGAGACGACCTCGCTGAACTTTCGCATCATCGGCGAGGAGCCAACGTTGATCCCGCCTTCGGTGGCCATGTCGACAAACGCCGTCGACCCGTCGATTGTCAGACGTATGTCTGTGTTACTCATAGGTATAGAATCCCTGTTTGGTTTTCCGCCCCAGCCGGCCTGCCATCACCATTTTGCGAAGCAGCGGGCACGGGCGGTAGCGATCCTCGCCGAGATCGCGGAATAGCACCTCAATAATATCCAGGCAGACGTCCAACCCGATGAGATCCGCCAGGGCGAGCGGACCCATGGGATGGTTCATGCCGAGCTTCATGATGTCGTCGATGGCCTGCGGCTCCGCGACACCCTCCTGCAATGCGAAGACCGCCTCGTTGATCATCGGCATCAGCACGCGGTTCGAAATGAAGCCCGGGCTGTCGTTGCAGGAGACGGGCGTCTTACCGACCTCCTCGGCCCAGGCGATGGTGCGTGCCGCCGTCTCGTCACTCGTCTGCAGACCGCGGACGACCTCGACCAACTTCATGACCGGCACGGGGTTGAAGAAGTGCATGCCGATGAAACGATCCGGTTGATCCGTGTTGGCCGCCAGATGCGTAATACTGATGCTGCTGGTGTTGCTCGCAAGTACGCCGTCGGCGGCCAGATGCTTCTGCGCGTTCTTGAGAATGTCGATCTTGACATCGAGCTTTTCGGTCGCGGCTTCGACAATCAATGGGCACGTGCCGATGTCGGACAGGTTGGGCACGGTGTGCACGCGCTGCCGCGCGGCGTCGGCGTCTTCCTGGCTCATCTTGCCTTTCTCGACGGCGCGACCGAGGAGTTTCTCGATCGTGGAGACGGCTGATTCCAGCGCCGCCGGAAAGGCGTCGAAGAGGGACACGTCGTACCCCGCCTGGGCAAACACCTGGGCGATGCCGCGTCCCATGGTGCCGGCACCGATGACTGCCATCTTCTTGTCGCTCTTTGCGCTCATGGTGGAGACTCCCTAACGGTGGATCGCCCGGGAGAGACGGCGATGCCGCCACGCGGCCCGGGCGGTTTCTTTCGGATCGATATCAGGCCAGCGTCCGCGCGATGACCAAGCGGTGAATCTCGCTGGTGCCTTCGTACAATTCCGTGATCTTGGCATCGCGTAGAAGCCGTTCGACGGGGTACTCGTTGCAGTAGCCGTAGCCGCCGAAGACCTGGACGGCATGGTTGGCGGCGCGCGAGCACGTCTCGCTGGCAAAGAGCTTGGCCATGGCGCCCGCCTGAACGTAATCGCGTCCGGTGTCCTTGTACCACGATGCGCGATAGACCAATGCCCTTGCCGCCTCGATTCCGACGGCCATGTCCGCCAGCTTGTTCTGAATCGCCTGAAACTTGCCGATCGGTTTGTTGAACTGCACGCGCGTACCGGCATACTCGGCGGCATGGAAAAGGCACGCCTCGGCGATACCGAGCGCCTGGGCGGCGATGCCGATTCGCCCGCCGTTGAGCGTGGTCAGCGCGACGCGCATCCCGCGTCCGCGCTCACCGAGCAGGGCATCCTTGGGAACGACACAACCTTCGAAGATGAATTCGGCCGTCGACGAGCAGCGAATGCCGAGTTTCTTTTCCAGCTTGCCGATGCGTACACCCGGCGCATCCGTGTCGATGATAAAGGCACTCAGTTTGCGCTTGGGATTCTCGGGATCAGTCACGGCGATCAGTACCATCACCCCCGCTTCGCGACCATTCGTCACGAAGATCTTGGTGCCGTCGATGTGCCAGCCGTCGTCCTTGAGTACCGCCTGGCACGTGGCCGCCCCGGCGTCACTGCCGCTTCCCGGCTCGGTGAGTGACAGACACCCGATGGTCTCGCCGGCAGCCATTTTCGGCAGGTATTTGTTCTTTTGCTCTTCCGAGCCGAAGATCATGATCGGATCAACGCACAGTGAATTGTGGGCGCTGAGGAACACACCGGTACCGGCGCACGCACGGGATATCTCCTCCACTACCATGGAAGACGCGACCGTACCCATGCCCGCGCCGCCGTATTTCTCCGGTATGGCGATGCCGAACAGGCCGAGTTCCGCCAACTGCTGTTGCAGTTCGTCCGACATTCGTGCGGCCTCATCGCGCTCGGCCGCACCGACCGCCACGACATTGGTGGCGAAATCGCGAAGCTGCTCCTGTAGCAGCTTGTGATCATCGTCAAAATCGAAATCCATCCCGCAATCCCCTTAGAATCCGAGCAAGTGCCGCGCAATGATGACCCGCTGAATCTGGCTTGACCCCTCGCCGATTTCACAGAGCTTTGCATCGCGCATGTACCGTTCGACCGGAACCTCCTTGGTGTAGCCGTTGCCACCGTGAATCTGGATGGCGTTCAAACAGGCCTTGGTGGCGGACTCGCTGGCGTAGAGCTTGGCCATCGAGGCCTCGATGTTCGAAGGCTTCCCCGCGTCCGAAAGAATCGCCGCCTTTCGCGTCAACAAACGTGAGGCGTCGATCTCCATGGCCATATCGGCAAGGAGAAACTGAATGGACTGGTGATCGAAGATCGGCTTGCCGAACGCCGTGCGCTGCTGGGCGTACGAGAGTGCCTCTTCCAAGGCACCGCGCCCGAGCCCCACCGCCATGGCGGCAATCGTAATCCGCCCGCGCTCCAGCACCTTCATGGAGTCTTTGAACCCGCCGTTCAACTCACCGCAGAGGTTGCTCTGCGGGATGCGGAGGTTTTCCAGGGTTAGACCCACGGTATCCGAACCGCGCATACCCATTTTGTCTTCTTTGGGGCCTATGATCAGACCCGGCGTATCCCGCTCGACGATGAAGGCGCTGATGCCGTCCTTACCGCCTTCGGGTGTGGTCTTGGCCATGATCACAAAGACCCCGGCGTGGTGGCCGTTGGTGATCCATTGCTTGGCGCCGTTGAGCACCCAAGTATCACCCTCGAGTTGGGCCTCCGCCGTCAACGCGGCCGCATCGCTCCCGCAGCCCGGTTCCGACAACGCCCAAGCGCCAAGATACTCGCCCTTGGCCAGCGCCGGGAAGTATTTCTTCCTCTGCTCTTCATTCGCGCCGATCAACAGGTGCGCACAGCAGAGCGCGTTGTGCGCATCAAGCAGGAGCGCCGTCGCGCCGCAGTGGCGTGCGACCTCCTCCATGATGACCGTGGCTTCCAGGTCGCCGAAACCACAACCGCCGTACTCGGTCGGAATGAAGATACCGAGAAAGCCCAGCTCGCCCATCTTGGCGACGGCGTCGCGCGAGATGCTCGCTTCTCGGTCCCACTCTCGGGCGTTGGGAGCGATATGGTCCGCAGCGAAGCGCCGGGCCACGTCCTGCAAGGCCAACAAGTCTTCGGAAAGCTCAAAATCCATGGGCCACCCAATACCTAACCTATTGTGAATAAACAACTTCCGCCGATCGCCGAGCGGATCTAGACATCGCCGCGCAGGGGCTCCGCCTATCGCGCCAAGCACGAAGAACAATATTCAATTCTCGTGCCACGGCTGGAAAAAGTCGCCATGGCGTTCGCATCATCCCTTTTGCGGCACGCAAGTCAGGCCGCCGCAATTGTCGCACCATCTTTTTCAAGCTCGCGCGCGATGACCACACGTTGAATCTCGCTGGTGCCCTCGTAAATTGTTGTCACCCGCGCGTCCCGGTACAGTTGTTCCACGCGGCATTCGTTCACGTAGCCCGTCCCGCCGTGCACCTGCACGGCGCGGTAGGCTGCACGGTTGGCGCATTCCGAGGCGAGAAGCTTGGCCTTAGCGCTCGCCGCCGGCACCGGCATACCCGCGTCGACTTTGCCGGCCGCCTGCCAGATGAGGAGTTTGGCCGCCTCCAGCTCCGTCTTGGTGTCCGAGATCATTTCCTGTAGCGCCTGGAATTTACCGATCGGCTGTTGGAATTGCGTCCTCTCTTTGGCATACGCCACCATTTCGTCGAGGCACGCCTCGGCGATGCCCGTAGCCTGCGAAGCGATCCCGATTCGCCCTTCGTTAAGTCCAGAAAGCATTACCTTCAGGCCGGCACTGCGTTCGCCGACCAGATGACTCTCCGGCACGAAGACATCGTTAAAATGGAGCACCGCCGTCTCGCTGCCACGAATTCCCATTTTTCCGTGGATCGGCGTACGCTCGATGCCCTCTGACTGACCATCCACCAGGACGGCGCAGAGGCCTTCCTTCTCCGGCGAGCCGTCGAGCCGGACCAGCGTGAGCAACCACCGTCCGGTCAGCCCGTTGGTGATCCACATCTTCTCACCGTTGATGCGAAAACCGCCGTCGACTTCGGTGGCCCCGGCTTTGGCGGCGCCGGCGTCGCTACCAGCCTCCGCCTCACTCAACACGAATACACCGAGATTCTCGGCCGCACCCCAACCGGACATCAAATCACTGCGCAGCGGCTCCTTCGCGTTATTCTGGAGGATATTCCCCGTCAGCGTGTGTACCGACACCGTAACCGCCGTCGAGGGTGAAGCATACGATAGCTCGTGGATCATGGCGGCGTAGAACCGGAACGAGCAACCTAACCCATTCAGCGATTCCGGCACACAGAGATTGAGCAATCCCATCTCGGCGAGTTTTGGATGGACTTCCACCATCGATGACTCGTCCTTGTCGCATTTCCGATCCAAAGGTAGTAGCTCATTCCGCGCAAATTCACGCACGGTCTCTAACATGAGCCACTCATCCTCGGTAAAGCCCATGGAGGGCGAAGCCAGTGACATCTGAGGAAATCCTCTCACCAATAAAATCGGCTGCGACACCGGTGCCCCCACCCGATTCGGCACGCCATAACCGAGAGAACGGACGGAATCGCACGTATTTGCAGGGAGTATAGCTGCCGTTTCGGTCCGGCGTCAACGAGGAGCACCAGGCGCGCGGCGCACACGTACTTGGTGGCCAGGCGTGGGCCATCCCGTGCCTGGATAGTCAAGATTATCCAGGCCATCTTGCCTGATCGAAGTCCGATTCATTCAGCTCTCTAGCTATTCCACCCCGGGCGCGTACGAGACAGAAAATTGAGCCGGCGGAAAAGATAGTCGCGCCGCGCGATCAATTCCATCAGACGTGGCACAGCGTCCGCATCAATGCGGCTCGTGTGCTGCCAGCTGATCAAATCTTCCTGGAGTTCGCGCCATCGCCGCGACCCGCTCAATTTACGCTTTCGTTTGTCGTCGACACCCTCGAGGTAGCGTCGGACTTCGGTCTCGATACGTTTCAGTTCCACAACAACCTGGTGGGCTGACAGCTCACGTTCCCAATCGCCGTGCGCATCGGATGACCTGTCTTTCGCCAGCACGTCGTCGTCATCGACGATGGCTGCCGTATCGCTGTCGTCGTCGCGGTCGGCGACTCGGGCCGCGGCCGCTCTGGATGCCTCGAAGGTCTCGGCGTCGACTTCATCCGCCCCTTCGGCCTCTTCCTCCAGGGCGCGGGCCATTCCCTCGAGTAGCTCAGGCCCGTCCTCCGCCGGGACTTCATCGACCGGCATGGCGGGCTCGTAAGCGTCTTCAATCAAGGGATCGTCACCGGTGGCGCCTTCGTTCGGCGCATCGGGCGAGGGCGTCTCTTCAGGGGAGTTGGGTGAATCTTCGTTAGCCATAGTCTACTGTATAACCGATGCGGCATCCAAAGACCAGCCGAAACGACGTCTTGCCTCAGGCGGTTTCAGAAGCCGACTCTCCGCCCACGGCTTCCGGGTCTGCTTCGATCACGAGCCTCCGAACCGTGACCGCGTCGCCCGCAGCGCTGCACGTACCGGCATCCACTCGATCCCGATGGACGTTGACCACCGCGTTGGCGCCCTTCATGGCGGCCGCGGCTTTCAATCCTTCGAGCGCATCCTCCGGTCCTTTGAAGCCGTCGACGATCACGGCCTCGAGTTGCTCCACGATCTCGAAACCCGCGATCGTCGATGTACTCGAAGTGGCTATGATTTTGGCCGCCTCTTCGCGACGTTTGGCCTTCAATGTCGGATCCGGTTCCGTCGACCGTCTCTCATACTTCTGTAGTTTGGGGTGAATTGTCGGACCCTTGCGGCGTCGCAGGAATCGTCTCATTCTGCGCATCATCCAGAGCAGCAGCACCAAGGCCACCAGCCCGAGCAGCAGTTGCAGCCGCCAATCGGACAGGTCGAACCATGCAGACGCGTTTTCGCCGGATAACACACTGACGGCGTCCGTGGCATCCTCCACGACATCCGTAATCTTCTCATCCATCGGCCACCATCTCCTCAGCCGGTACAGGTTTCGCAGGTGGTGCCGGAGCGTCGGACATCGGCGGGTTCTTGACCGGGGCCGCCGCTTCCAAGACATGTCCACGATAATGTGTGCCGCGCCATGTCGTACCGGTGGCACCCATAACCTTGAGCATGGCATTGATCAGCATACCGAGTGCGATCACCACGCCGCCGACGTACGTCAACGACCAGCTGTGCGAAATCTTAAGGACCGGATAGAGCCGCCACATGATCAGTTGCAGTATCAGGACTGTCGTACACCAAAGGCCCAGCGACCATACCCACAAGGCGGCGTCGCCGACTGCGGTCGCCCGCCAGCCCACCAGCGCAACGACCGCGCTCACCCACGGCAAAAGCCCAAAGAGAATCACCGCGAGGCTCGCCACCACCAGCCGCGCCATCGTGCCCAGGCTACCATAGAAGATCCGACTCCAACCGCGCCACGACTCCCGGACGGACCGGTACATCCGCGTGCGGTAGAGGTCGTCGTTTTCCATCACCTTTAGCCGCTGCCCAGACGCCTTCGCAAAACGCGCCATGTGGATGTCCTCGTTGACCTCGGTGCGCACACGTTCGTGACCGCCGATGGCCTCATAGCAGCGACGGCTCATGAGCATGAACGCTCCGTTGGCGTAGGCCGTTTTCTTGTCTGGATTGTTCACGCGCGTCGGGAGAAACCACAGCATGAGCACCAGCGCACAGACCGGCTGAGTCATACGCTCCCATGTAGTCTTCGTTTCGAGCACTGGCGTGACGGAAAGAAAATCGACATCGCTGGTGACCACTTCGCTCATGGCCATAGAGATCGTGCGGCGCGAAATCTGCCGGCAGTCGGCGTCGGTGAAGAGGAGCCATTCGCCCGTCGTGCGTTCGAGCCCCTCGCGCATCGCGTTGTTCTTGCCGAACCAACCCTCGCGCAGGGAGTCGATGTTGACGACATGGAGTTGCCCGCTGGCGTGCCGTTCGATACCTCGCAGAATCTCCGCGGTGCGGTCCTCGCTACGATCGTTGACGGCAATGACTTCGAAATTCGGATAGTCCTGATCGAGCAGCGTCGTGACGCAGGTCTCGATGTTGTCCTCTTCGTCCTTGGCCGCCACCACCACCGACACCCGCGGTGCGCGCTCCGGCGGACCGGCGTGACTGTCGGATCGAAGGACCTGTCGTCCGCGCAGAATCGGCCCCAACATCGCCAGCCGCACCAGCCAAACGATGAGCACGACAACACCGATCGTCAGCCAGATGGCGAATGCGGCCGTCATAGTTCATTTCGATTCCGTTGTGCACCCGCATGGCACCCAGCGGACCGTCGTTATACGTCAACGACCGTCATCTTGTTGATCTTGACGGGCTCCACAGGGGTGGACGATTCACCGGATCCGCTATCGCGGACGGGAACCTTGCCGATTTTTTTCAGCGTTTCCAGCGACGCCTCGTCCGCGATCTGTCCAAACGCAGTGTATTGGCCGTCGAGGAAGGAGGCATCGTCCAGGCAAATGAAAAACTGGCACGACGCCGAGTTGGGGTCGGCAGAGCGGGCCATCGACAGGGTGCCCAACACGTGCGGCGTATCGTTAAACTCGGCCTTCAATCGATTGGGGCCGCTACCGGTGCCGTCGCCCGTGGGGCAGCCGCCCTGGATCATGAAACCGTCGATGATGCGGTGAAAGGCAAGCCCGTCGTAGAAACCGGACTCGGCCAGCTCCAACATGTTGGCCACGTGACCCGGCGCTTTGTCCGGCAGAAAGGAGAGACTCATATCACCGTGGTCCGTGCTGATCTTCACCTGCTTCATGGCCATTCCTCAAATTTGGGGGTAGCGGATCGTTCAGCGCCACACACGTTGGACAACCGGCTAACGAAGGGTGGACTGTAGCATCAGTGCGACAAATCGCCAAACGCCAGCCCCGCGCGCCTCAGCCGCAGCCGGCCCCTCCACCCGTCGGAAAAATGCGAGGATCATGCGTAATCGGTGCGGTCCTGCCGCCGGCATAGCGCGGCCAACCAGGGCAACTGCCACATTTCTTCCGGAGCCGCTAGGCGCGGTTCCCCTTTGGCACGCAGAGGTTGTACACCCAGGCCAATATGCCCCCGCCGATAAAGCCGTCCACGACGCCGTAGCCGACGCCGATAAAAAGCTGGCCGACCGACCCCCCACCGCTGTAGCCTGGATACAGAGTGGCCATCAAGTCGAGCAGCGGCTGACCGTACCCGCAGTACATATTGGCGAGACCGACCAGCAACATCACGCCGCCGCCCCAGAGAACGGCAAACGCAAACGCGAGTCCCTTCACACTAAGCTTCATCGCAATGTCTCCTACAGAATGCGCCCAACATGCCAGCGCGGCAGGCAAGGATGCCAGCGTTAGCGTCGGCCGCTTGATGGCCGCGGACACCGCGTCCGCAGCCTGCGAGTTCATTCTGCCCGAAAGCAAGTCGCGAACAAGTCTTCCCAACCGAATGCACATGCCACCGGGGCGCGCCAAATTCGCTGACGTGCCAGCGGGCTGCGGGCCGATACACCGAATGGCCTGGGTGTCGAAACGCTTCTGCCCGCTGGGGGTGTGGCACGCCTGGCATCGAGGATTTCACACATGCTGTACCTCGCGCTCACGTTTTGGCTCCTGGTGATTGTGCTGACCGCATGGGGCGTGGAGCGCCTGTGGAGTGGGATGATCCAGGCCAAGGCGATGAATATTATCCTGCTTCCCGGAACGCTTGTGGCGCAGATCGGGCACGTCCTGGGACTTTTGGTGACCGGCGCCACCATCAACAACGTCACGCTCATCCGGGACGACGAATCGGCCGCACCGGAAACTTCGTCCAATCCCCGACCACGTCTCCCGGTCATCGGACCGGTGATCATCGGGCTGTTGCCACTCACGGCCTGCGCGGCATCCATCTACCTGGCCACGCGATACCTCGGTCATGCGGTCACCGACGGCATGTCGGTGACGGCCATCGGACCCACATTGCCCACACGATTGGCGGGACTCTGGCAATTGCTGCGAGACCAGGTGTCGCTGGTGGAATCGCTGGTCAATGCCGTGCTGGCCGCCAAACTCGTGAGTTGGAAGACCATGCTGTTTCTCTACCTCGTGGTCTGTTTTGCAGTGCGGATTGCCCCGTTTCCCGGCACCTTGCGTGGCTCGCTTGCGGCGATTCTGATTTTGGGAATCGCATGTGCAGCCGTCACCTCTCTCTTCGACGTCGCCGACCCTCGCGTACGAACCGGTTGGAGCGTGCTCAATCTCACCGTGGCTACGCTGCTCTTTCTTCTGCTGGCAAGCTTGGCCGTTCGTGGCGGGGTGGGACTCGTTCGGCTGCTGCGCGGCGGGGAATGACGCGCGCACGACCGGCGCACGAGGACACCACATCTACCGTTACGAGTCGTGAATCTGCAGAACGAGGCGAGGGTACGGCCTATCCTGCAAACGCCGGTTGCGCCACCATCGGCGTGCGTGTCCCCTCGTCCGCCGTATGCGGCGTGTGTTCCTCTCCGTATCGCACAAGCCTGGCACTGTTGAAGATCACGAAGGCCGTGGCGATCGTATGGGCAATGGCGGCCGTAATCGGCGTCAAAGGACCCCACACGGCGAGCGTCATGGTGATGATGATAAACGCCACGCCGAACACGATGTTCTGCCGCACCACACGCATGGTGGCCCGCGACAACCGAATCAGGAACGGCAGCCGGCTGAGGTCATTGTTCATCAACGCGATGGACGCCGAGTTGATGGCCACATCGCTGCCCGCGGCGCCCATGGCGATTCCCAGATCACTGGCCGCGAGCATCGGAGCATCGTTGACGCCGTCGCCCACCACGGCCACACGGTGACCGCGCCGCCGCAGATCGTCAACGAGGCGCAGCTTGTCTTCCGGTAGCACCTCCGCCTGCACTTCCGTACATCCCATCTCGGCGCCGACCCGGCGCGCGACCGACCACTTATCACCGGTCACCATCGACAGGTTGTGGATGTTCAGCTTGCGGAGATCTGAAATCGCCGTGCGCGCCTCTGACCGCGTCCGGTCCTCCATACCGATCCACCCCAGACATTTCCCATTGCGCGATACGTAGATGATGCTGACCCCATCGGGTTCCGAGAATTCCGGGTCGTTTCGGAATGTGGTATCGGCGCCCTGCTCTTCCAGCCAGGTATTGCGCCCGACCAGAATATCGTCCGTGCCGAGCCTGGCGGTGACGCCGCGACCGGCGGTTTCACTGAATTGGGCTGGAGATCCCAGATCCAGCTTGGCCTTCTTCGCGATCTCGACCAGCGCCTGGGCCGCAGGGTGTTTGCTCAATTGCTCCGCAGATGCGGCGGCGTATAACAGATCGGCGCCGTCCACGCCGGGCGCCGGCTTCATTTGCGTGACGGACAGAACGCCGGTCGTCAACGTGCCCGTCTTGTCAAACACCACGGCACTGAGCGTTCTTGCGTATTCGAGTTGCACGACGTTCTTAATGAGGATCCCGAGGCGGGCCGCACAACTCAGCGCCGCGACCATGGCCGTCGGCGTCGCCAGCACAAGCGCGCAGGGACAGGCGATGATCAACATCGTGATGCCCTTGTGGACCCCGATGTCCTTGTTTTCGGAAAAGAACCACACGATGGCGGCCAGCATGCAGATCGTCGGCGTGTACCAACCGGCGTATTTGTCGATCAGCCGCATCAGCGGAATACGCGTCTTTTCCGCATCCAAGATCAGACCTTGCACGCGTCCCAGCGTCGTGTCGCTACCGGCCTTTGTGACACGAATATCCATGGCGCCCGTCAGGTTGTTCGTGCCGCTGAACACTTCGTGTCCGGACATTTTGTCGACGGGCAGGGACTCACCGGTGATGTTCGCTTCATTCACCGTCGATTCGCCGGAAATGACCTCACCGTCGGCCGGAACGTTGTCACCCGGACGCACGCGGATGGTGTCACCGGCATGCAACAGCTTGGCCTCTACCACTTCCTCCGAGCCATCGGGAAGTAAACGGTGGGCGGTCTCCGGCGTAAGGCGAAGCAGCGATTCGATCGAAGCCCGGGCGCCGAGCGCCGTACGCGTCTCGATCAAGCTGGACACGATCATGAAAAAAGCAATAATGCCGGCCTCCTGATACTCGCCGAGGGCGATGGCCGCCATCACGGCCAGCGCCACCAGTTCGTCCATGTGGCTGTGGCCGTGCATGAGGCAGTTGAGCGCGTGCCAGACCAGCGGCGCGCCGAGAAGAACGGCACCCACCAGTGCAATCATGTCGGAATACGGATTCCCCTGTGAGGCGCTGGTAGCCGCGTCGTACTGAAAGAACAATCGGGCGACGGCCGGTATCTCGACGATAAACGAACTCACCACCAGCATACCGCCCATGAGCGTGCCAATGAGCAATCCGCTCGCCTTGACCGTTTCGGCCTCGACGCCCTTGAGATGATCGTGCCCCATATGCTCGGTCCTGTGCAGCGCCGGCGAGCGCCGGCGTGGAGTCCCTTGTTTCCAAGTATCAGATCGTCTTCACGCGCAACCCGGACGAAGCCGGGGCGAGTGTATCGTTGCCCGGCGCACAATGCCACCCCGGCTTGGCGCATACTACGAGTGGAACCCTGCCGTGGTTCGCCGCGGCGCGAGACCCCGCCATCCCGTCGCCCAGCTCCGGGAGTATCTTGACCCCGGAATCAAAAAAAAGGGGCCACGGCACCACGACGGCGCCACGGCCCTTTTTGGTCATCATATCCTCGGAACGGCTTGGGGCCGGTCCGTCTACCTGCTAGGGTTCGGTGCGATTCGTACCGAAGTTGTTCCCATAGACGATGTACACGTTGCCGGCATTCTTGAGGCGACCGATGTCCTGGTCCGTGCCGCCGGGACCCTGCGGGAAATTCTCATCCAAGTAGTCGGCCCACTCGTTCCCGATGGCGATATCACCGAAACCGTCATCGTTGATGTCACCGACGTATCCGACCCTCGTCGGCGCGGCTTCGTCCAGTCCACCCTTCGAAAACGGGCTGAGAAAGACCATACCGGGAAGTTCGGTGGAGCCGACCTGCGCCAGACTCCATCTGGTGTTGTAAAGATGGGTACCGCCAAAGACCAGATACACCACTCCTTGCCGTAAGGTCTGCCCGGACCGATCCACCCGAACCTCGCCCGGCACCGAGATGACGATGTCACCGAAGCCGTCCTGGTTGAAGTCCCCTGCGGAACTGACGTCCATACCCGCCCGGTGACCGGCTGCAGCACCGTAGAACACCGCGCCCGGGAGGTCGGTGGTGCCGATCTGGCTGATGGTGCGATCGCCGTTGATCGTCACGCCGCCGAAAATAATGGCCGCGAAACCGTTGTCCACGGACCCGTCGCAGCAGGAGGAATCTGCCCCTCCGGAAGAACGCAGACACTCAAACACGCCTGAATCAACCTCATCCACAAAGCCGTCGTTGTTGTAATCGAACGCCTTACACGCGTTGTCGCTGATCAGTATTTCGAGCTCGGTGGTCTGACAGTTATCGAAAGCGGCGGGATCGAAATCGCTCGTATCCACGGTACCGTCCCGATTCCAATCTGCGCCGCAACTGCCTTGTTCGGGTCCGCCATCGCTCGCACGCGGGAAGTCAGCCGCGGGCGATGAAATGAAGATGTCAGCCAGCCGGTCGCCGTTCACGTCTCTCCCCGAGGACTGCTGCCAGCCAACCTGGTCACCGGGTGTCTCGCCCCGGATACGCAGCATACGCGGCCTCGCAAACGGGTCGTCCGCGGTGGTAAGGTCATAGTCACCAATGACGTTGCGCCCGTAGAGAATATAGACCGCCCCCGTATCTTGGGCGCTGACGGACCGATCGTTGCGCGGCGCCCCGCAGACAATGTCGTCCAAACCATCCTGGTTAAAATCGCCCGCAGACCGCGCACCACCGAGGAAGTCATCCACGTCCTCGGCAAAGACGCTAAACCTGTCGGACGGCGCGAATGTATTGCGCGGTCTTCGCGGTTCCTGGCAAGTGCCAAACGGTGGAATCTTGTCCTGGTCAAGGAACGGCGTCGTAGCCGTGCCGCGGTCCGCATCGCCGGTTTCGCGCCATTCCGCCGCATAGTAATTGTCGCCGGGCAAGACCGTGATGCTGCCGCGAAACCTCGTGGACACATAGTGCGTTCCGGTGAAACCGAAATTGGTCAGCAGGTCCGCAAGATAACGTTCGTTTTGCGGCGCAGAGATCATGATTTCGTCGATGCCGTCGTTGTTGATGTCACCGAGCGAGGACACCGTCTGCCCGAACAAGCCCTCGCGCGGAGCCTGGCGAAGCTGCCGCGCATCAATATAATCGTAGAACCCTGCAACGAACCGCACACCTGCGATACGGTCCACGACCACTTCGTCATCACCGGGATCCGTGGCGGCGACGGCGTCCGCACGCGCGAATATCGTACCGCTGGAGCTCGAGAGCCCCTCTTTGCCCAATATGAGGGCATCTTCTCCGGTGCGCTGGCCTACCAATTCCAGGTCGATACCGCCCGTATTCTCCAACCGGTCGGGGTTTATGACACCGTTGTTATCGCGGTTGGTGCTGTTCACTTGCACAGCCATTCCACCGGCATAGAAGCCGATTTCTCGACGGTCCGCCGCATCAGAGTCTGTTTCGTTGTTTACGATATTGTCGGGGTAGCACGCAGTCGAGCCTATGGTTCCGATACGCGTGTAGGTGATCTGCAGGGTCGGGCGATCGGCTAGAACCGTTGGAAACTCACTGGACCGGACTAATGTCGGCGTACCTGCATCATCGTCCTGTGGCACGAGAATAAACCGCATCTCGTTGCCTGCACTGACCAATCCTCCGTCGACAAGTTGCTGGACGACGTCCGATACATCGACCTCCACCTTGTCCACGTTGTCCCCTGCTACCGAACCCAGTCCGCCATCACCCGTTCCTTCAGTGATGTAATCGATGTCGGTTGCATCGGGGGCGTCCGGCCCGCCTACCGGCGCCCCGCCGGTCACGGAAAACGAATTGAAGGTGGTCTGTTCGTTGAAGTCGGTCAGGCAGCGGTGCAGGTTCGCACTTCCACCGACCCCAAACACGCGGAACTCGAGCGTAGCTCGAATACTACCCGCTTCTATATTCACCGGCCCATCCGGGATGGCGTCCAGCACATCGCGGAACTTGATCAGCACGTACTCTTGCGGAACACCGGCGACGCTCCACCAACTCAATTCCGGGTTAGAACCCGCCGGCGTCGATGGCGCGGCGCTGCTGATGGTAAGGTCGTCTACCCCCGCATAGGTCAGCGTGACGACGGGAGGCTCGTTGCCCTCCGTGACCGAGATTTGGCCCTGCCGAATTTCCGTGACGATATTCAACGTCGCGTCGTTACCGCTAAGGTCGTCATCCCCTGGATCGTAGTCCATGGAATCGTAGGCCCCGTACACATGCGGCAATCCGAACATTATCTCAGGGCGGCCGTCGCCCGTAAGGTCACGGATGAAACTCACGTCCGTAATGCCGTCCGTACGCGCGCTGCCGCCTGAGATTTCCCTAGTACGTATCGGCGGTGCCGTGAAGATAGCACCCGAGACAGTCTCACCTATGGTGTTGACTTGCAGCCTGCCGCCAAAGCGCAATTGGCTCTGACCGTACACCAGATAGGCTTCACCCAACTGCCCGAAGTTGCGCGGGTTGCCGAAGCGCGCCACGAGCACGAAGTCATCCACACCATCGGCGTCAAAGTCGCCCACGTGGGAGAAACTGGAGCCCAGCCGCGCTCCCGTATTGAAACCCTCGAATCGCGCGCCCGATATCGTGCGTCCTACCTCTCGCAGGTCAACGATTCCGGCTGCCAGCCGCGCAACGTTGATGGTTCCGACCGCGTACTCGTGTACGCGCGGATTGGTCCCATCATCCACCGAGACGCGCACGTGGTACGGCAGCCCGTCGGGACGGGGCGGAATGTCGTTTAGATCAATCGGAATCAGGAACGGGTCGGTACTAGTATTCCCGGCCTGAACGACACGCTGATCGAGGATGATGATCCGGGCTGGATCCGGGTTCGCCGGATCATCGTTGTTGGGATTCAAATCCGTATCAAGAAGGACGTACATGGTGACATCGCTGTCCGGATCGAACGGGTCGGTCACACCGGCCACCGGCGCCAGCGCGGTGGGCTGTGCCACCACGGTCAGGACGTCGTCCTGGGATACGCTGAGATCGAAGGCAGGCTGCGATACCGTAATCACCGGCGGTACGGTCGGCGGCCCTTGACCGGTCTCCACAATCGTCACCACCACAAACTGCGCCGTGCCCGTCCCCGACAATTCTGCAAACGCGGTGACGGGATCATTCACACCATCCGAAATCACACCCACGATATTGAAGGTACCCAGCGGAAGCGTCTCCGTATTCACTGTCCAGGAGTCAATCCCGCTCGAGTCATTCTCCGGAATACCCTCGACCAGAACCAAGTCCCCACTGGTACCTCCGGTCCCCCGAAGGAGGAGCGTAATCTGGGCGTTGGAATCGCGGTCGCTATCCGTCCACTGGATGACAAAGCTATCGCCTCGCCCGCGCGTGATGTTCTGCGTGGGTGCGGTAATGTCTATCGTCGGCGGATCGTTTCCGGTCACGCCGCCGGCGCCCTGCACCAGGAACGCCTGCGGCGCCGAACTGCACGACACCACCACCAAAACCAGGACGAGGCCGAATGCCAAAACGAGCCCGCATGCCCCGCAGACCCTTCCTCGCGTTGAACGTATCATATAGGTAGCTCCCAGTGGGCCGCTTTGTCCGCGCGAATCCGATACCCCGGAGCGCAGTTCGCGCGAAATCGACCGGATATCAATATGCTTGTGCTCATCCATCAGGCGTGCCAAGTTACGGAGGCTGAAAACCGCCCGCCCGATACAAAACTGGGACCGGCGGGCCCGATGCCACAAGGCCCACGCCGGGTATTCAGACGTCTGACCGCCGGTTGGCGATCGGGCATGCCGCGACCCGCAATCTTACCCAGACTGCCTCGTGCGGGCATGCCCCAGTCCCTACCCCACACGCGGGCATCATAGAGGCGGTGCGAATGTCTCGTCAAGATAGCGCAAATGCGCGGTTCGGTCGCCAGCGGGCCCCAACCTGCTTGTTATAGGAACTGAGGCGCTGCCATGCCTCGCGGCCAGGCGAAACCGCTGTTACACTATCTCCCTTGAGTCGTACCGGAACCGATCGTTTTCGTTACTGCAGGAGCATCCGTTGATGAGCATCAACCCGGAGCCACCCACCGCCTCTTTCGGACAACCCGATTCGCCGCCACCCACGGGAGCGTCGGCCTACCCACCGTCTTGGAGCGGTACCGCCATTGCCGGATTTGTTCTTTCTCTCCTTGGATGTTTGGTCGTCACCGGATTCTTGGGACTTGTCTTAGGCACCGTAGGTATTGTACAGACCCGCGGCGGGCGCCGGCGCGGGCGCGGGCTGGCGATTGCGGCCGTACCCATTTCGATTGTGACGATCGGGCTGGGCCTTTTTGTCGGCTACATGTCGTACAAGATGTATGATCAGATGTTCGTGCGCTTCAATGGCGTGGCTTCTCTTCTAGAATCGAATCCCAGTGAAGCAGAAATTAATGACGCGTTACAAAAACACTGCTCTCAGGATTTCCGTGATTCCGTGAGCCCGGAACGTATGCGCGAGTGGCTTGAGTCCATTCATCAAGACCACGGCACACTTGTAAGCAAGGCCGAGGCGCCGCAACCAGTGCAGCGCACCAACCAGATCGCTCTCAAATTTGAGTGCAAATTCGTAAACGGCACAGCGCCGATCGTGATTGTGTACAGCAAGGACTCGTTTGAGTTACGCGTGGATGATATCGAGGTCGACGGACAGTCGCCTCGGCCATGACAACTCAACAGGTCAGCCGGTCGTTCGGTGGAGCACGGATGTCTCCGGCAAAGCTACCGGATCACCAGGTCCAGCGGCATCATGGTGACCACACCTTCGCGGTGTATCAGTTCGATCCGGAGGAGCGCCTGTACGATCGCCTTGGCCCGTAGCGGGTCCACGCGGAAGAGCGTGGGCAGCGCGGCACGAACGAGCGGCACTTCCAGGAACGATCCCGACGCCACGGCGCCGGCGCTTGCGAACTCGTCGTCTTCCTTTTCGCCCATGAAGATATCGAAAATGGAAGGCGGCTCGGGAATGACGCGAATGTCGTAATCGACAAGGCCGGCCTGCTTCGCCGCATATTTCACGGCGTCGTCGAGTCCGCCGATCTGATCGACAAGCCCCAGTTCCTTCGCCTGCGCCCCGGTGAAGACGCGACCGCCCGCGAGTTTCTCGATGGGCTTGGTCAGTTTCCCTTTTCGCCCCTCGACCACGTGTGCCTTGAAGATCTCGTACACCGATCCCATGTAGTCCCGGATTTTGGCACGCTCGCGCTCATTGAACTTCGAGGCGGTGCTCATCATGGCGGCCATCTCGCCGCGCTGGTTGGCGTGCCAG
>Ga0055480_10000260_pt1 | contig 19238 bp, 20 predicted proteins | sample Muzzi_PWB_D2_FD_57935 | JGI IMG/M metagenome (GOLD analysis project Ga0055480, IMG submission 57935) | Wetland microbial communities from San Francisco Bay, California, USA, that impact long-term carbon sequestration - Muzzi_PWB_D2 | ecosystem: Environmental > Aquatic > Marine > Wetlands ... | reverse complement strand
GTCGATCTCGCCTGGGCGGGGAGATCCTCGGGCGAGAGTATCGGCTCGGCCAGCACCCGGTCAAAAGCCTCGGTAAGAGGGATGGTGACGGCTGCCGTCCTGACGCCGGCAAGCTGGGTCCGGAGAAGGTGCAGAGCCTCGGTTACCGGAATCAAATTGCCGCGGCCGAGCATGTCTTTGGTCTGTGTTGTTTTAGCCATCAGTACTGACGATGTTGAGAGTGACCTTTGATAGTCCAGGCAGAACCCGCAGCAGTTCAACGAGATCCATCTCGTTTTCGCCGAACTGGATGCTCTTTATATGCCTGGTGAGGTGTGGTCTTTTATTAAGAAAGACTGCCAGATGATCAGCCCGCATGCAGAGTCCGGCTTTCAGCAATGCCTCCCCTCGATCCTTGGCGATGCTGTTGAATAACTTCAGGGTAACCGTAACGGAACTCTCTGAGGCATCAGAGTCGTGCACCTTCTTTGTCTCGGTCCTGAGAGCGGAATGGAAACTGTTCTTGCGGAAAATGGCTCCGGCCAGACCGGGCATGGCCGCAGAAAGGGCCAGCACCGGATTCTGTCCGGTGAGCGGCAGGGAGAGATCGTCGACAGCGGTACCGTTGAGGAAAATTGTCTGCACCGTATCGGCCAGATATTCGGCGGTAAAGCCCGGAAAATTATTTAAAAAATTGGCCAGCGTCTCGCCATGACCCGTCTTTACCTCTATGCCTGACTGCAAAACAGTGGTAAAAAGCGGCAGGGTATGATCGCTGACCGTCATCCGAAGTCTGGGCGGAGAGAGTTGATCTTCCATAGTATTAGGTTACATTGTAATTGTTTTCAAGTTGGGTTCAGCTTGGTTGCCAAACCTCGGCAAATAATGAGAATAACTTTGTATACGATAAGCAACTATAACAAATTTACACTGTCCTGCGATCAAAAAAAGTGATCTTTTTTACTTATACTTCCCCAAAAGGATTAAAAATGACAACAACAGCATTGGCAGCTTTGGCCGGTTACCGCAGTTTTTCCGGACCGGTGGTAGCAATTGTAATGGACGGTATAGGCATTGGTTCAAGAGATGAGAGGGATGGGGTTTTTGTCGCCTACACTCCTGTTCTCGACCAACTGTTTCAGGAAAAGCTCATGGTGCAATTGCGGGCCCACGGGACCGCCGTCGGTCTGCCGACGGAAGGCGACATGGGGAATTCCGAAGTCGGCCACAATGCGCTTGGCGCGGGCCGGGTTTTCTCCCAGGGGGCAAAGCTGGTCAACGAGGCTCTTCTGTCGGGCAGCGTTTTCAGCGGTGAGGCCTGGCAGAACCTCAAGAAAATAGCCCTTGACGGGGGGACGATCCATTTTGTCGGCCTGGTTTCCGACGGCAATGTTCATAGCCATATCAATCAACTGTATGAGCTGCTGAATCAATGTGCGGTAGATGGTTTTTCCAGAGTCATGGTGCATACCCTGCTCGACGGCCGTGATGTCGAACAGAAAAGTGCGCTGCAGTATCTTCGGCCCCTGGAGGAAAAACTTGCCAAGCTGTCGGTGGATGGCCGTGACTACCGGATCGCCTCGGGGGGCGGACGGATGGTGACGACCATGGACAGATACGGCGCCGACTGGCAGGTGGTGGAAAACGGCTGGAAGGCCCATGTCCTTGGCGTCGGCCGCAGCTTCGCGAGTGCCGTCGAAGCAGCGGAGACCTACTATAAAGAAGACCCGGAGATCACCGATCAATATATGGCCAGTTTCGTGATCGCCGATGATGATGGTCCGGTCGGCACCATTAAAGACGGCGACGGGGTGGTGTTTTTCAACTTCCGGGGCGATCGGGCCATTGAGATTTCCAGGGCCTTTGAAGAACAGGATTTCACCGAGTTCGACCGGGTGCGATATCCGCAGGTGTTCTATGCGGGGATGATGCAGTATGACGGCGATGCGCTGATCCCGAAGAATTATCTGGTTGAGCCGCCGGTCATCGACAACACCCTTGGCGAGTACCTTTGCCGAAGTGATATTACCTCCTATGCCATTTCCGAGACCCAGAAGTTCGGACACGTCACCTATTTCTGGAATGGCAATCGATCAGGCTATCTCGATGAAAAGCTGGAAAAATATGAGGAGGTCACCTCGGATAAAATTGCCTTTGATCTCAAGCCGTGGATGAAGGCGGGTGAAATTACCGATAAAGTTGTGGCGGCGATAGAGAGTGGTGCATATAAGTTCATTCGTCTCAATTATCCCAACGGTGATATGGTCGGCCATACCGGCATGGTACCGGCCATTCGCCTGGCAGTCGAAACAGTCGATCTCTGCCTGAGACGGCTACTCAGGGCGGTGGAGAAAGCCGGGGGGATCGCCGTCCTTACCGCCGATCACGGTAATGCCGATTGCATGTGGACGGAGAAAAAGGGCAAGGTCAGCCCCATGGTGGCCCATACCCTCAATCCCGTTCCCTTCATTATTAAGGATTACAGTGGGGTCAATAACTTCGAGTTGACCGGGGCAGACAGTCCCGGCCTGTCGAATGTTGCGGCGACCCTCTGCGTCCTTCTGGGACTTGAGCCGCCAAAAGAATATGACCCGTCCCTGGTCAGGCTGGTTGGTTAATCCATAAGATAGGTTGAAATGACAGAAAGAATTAGCAAGTCCGCACAAAAGAGGCGTTTTAAGGAAGAAGAAGGTGCCGCCGCCGAACTGGCGAAGCTTTCCGATAAGGATCTAAAAAAGCTGAGTATCGGTCAGCCGGTAAAGGATGAGATCATCCGCTGCCGGGGGCAGAAGGGCGGTGCCTTGAAAAGACAGATCAAATATCTGGCCAAGGTCATGCGCGAGGATTCGGTGGACGAAGTCTTTAATTTTTTGGCCGATCGCAAAGGCTCCAAGTTGAAAGAAAACAAATTGCACCGGGAAGTGGAAAGGGTGCGCGATGTGATTATCAACGAGGCCATTGCCGACCAGCAGAATTGTCTACAGGCGGGTATCGCCTGGGAACCGAATTGGCAGGGGGAGGAGATAGATGCCTTTGTGCGGCGCTACCCGGTGGATGAAGGTGATCTGCGCAAAACCGTCTTTCAGTATGTCAAAACCAGAATTCACAACCACAATAAGGAAATTTTTCGTATCGTGAAGGCGGCGGTTGAAAAAGATGAGATGCTGCGTAAAATCGATTGAAAAAACCTGGAGGAGCTGATGTCAATACGATCAATTGCCCTGGAACTGTACCGAGCCAAGCAAAAAGTCGATGCCTTGCAGAAAATGCATGACGAAGCAAGTTTGGATGAGAAGGCTGCTCTAGTCCAGGACCTGAATCTGGCCATAAAGGAACTGCACATGCTGCGCAGGATGCTTGACGGAGAAAAGGAATCAGGTTCCAGCCGTCTGCGCTTTTCCGGTTTCGGTAAGTCGAAAAAATAGAGTCAGATACCAAAATGACTAAAGGCAATACCCAACACCATACCATCTGTTTGACCCAATAAGGGGAACCATTTGATGAAAGATATCTTTGCCGCGCGGATGCATGGGGTGCCTCGCTCGTTTATTCGGGAAATTCTGAAAGTGTCTCTCGACCCGACGGTTATCTCTTTTGCCGGAGGCCTGCCGAATCCGGACTTTTTCCCGGTACAGGAAATCCGGCGGGCCACGGAAAGGGTTTTCAGCAAATATGGCCCCGAGGTGCTGCAGTACAGCAACTCCGAAGGCGACATAGGCTTGCGTGAACTGATCAGCGCAAGATATCTGACCAAACAGGGCATTGCCATTCCGGCAGAAAATATCATTGTCACCAATGGTTCACAGCAGGGAATAGACCTGCTCGGCAAGGTCCTGTTAAACGATGGGGATCGGCTGCTTATCGAGGAACCAGGGTATCTCGGGACGATTCAGTCGCTGTCCCTGTTCCGGGTGGACTTCCTGCCGGTACCCATTGACGATGACGGCATGAACATTCCGGCGCTGCAAAAGGCAAGCGAGGACTGCCGGGCAAAACTGCTCTACACCGTGCCGACCTTTCAGAACCCTTCCGGGATAACCTACGGCAATGACAACCGGGAAAAAGTTGCCGCTCTTGCCAAACAGAATAAATTTATCCTGGTAGAGGACAACCCCTACGGCGAACTGCGATTTTCCGGAAAGACCGCCGATTCATTTTTTCATTACGCGCCGGACCAGACCGTGCTGCTTGGTTCATTCTCCAAGGTGGTGGCCCCGGGCCTTCGTCTGGGCTGGATCGCCGCTCCGGCATGGATCCATGAGAAACTGATCATCGCCAAACAGGCCGCCGACCTGCATACCTCGAATTTTGCCCAAAGGATCCTTTACGAATTTCTGCTGGAAAACGATCTCGACGACCATATCGCAAGAATTACCGATGCCTACGGCACCCAGTGCCGGGCTATGCAGGAGAGTCTTGTCCGGCATCTTCCGGCGGGTATTACCTATACCAGACCGGAAGGGGGCATGTTTTTATGGGGACGACTGCCTGGGCAGATGGGCTCGATGGCTCTTTTCGAGGAGGCGGTCAAGGCAAAGGTGGTTTTTGTGCCCGGCGACCCGTTTTATACGACACAGACCGATACCTCGACCTTCAGACTGAACTTTTCCTGTGCTGATCCGGAAACGATAGAGCGGGGGGTAAGAAGAATGGCACAGGCTCTGGATAAATTCGGCGAATATTTCTAGAGCTGGTCCAGGGGTATCAGGGGAAATTGGCCCGTTCCGGATGGACACTACCTGATCTCGTCGCTATCCACATAGGCATACGCGCTGTGTTTGTGGATCGATTCGAAACTTTCCACCCCGGCGGAGAACCATGTAATGTTCGGGTTGGCCAGTGCGGAGACGGCGACCTTCCTGACCACATCCTCGACGAACATCGGATTGTTGAAGGCCTTCTCGGTAACATATTTTTCATCCGGCCGTTTGAGCAGGGCATAGAGTTCACAGGAGGCGGACTGCTCGACCATGGTGATCAGGTCTTCGACCCAGATGAAGTTGTTGAACTTGACGTTGAGTGTGACTTCGGCTCGCTGATTGTGGGCACCACCGGCGCTGATCTCTTTTGAACAGGGACAGAGGGTTGTTACCGGAACGGATACGGAGACGATAAAGCCTTGGTCATCGCCGATGCCTCCGGAAAAACCGCAGGAGTATTCCATGAGACTGTGGGTGTCGCTGACCGGAGCTTTTTTGTCGATGAAATAGGGAAAAGTCATCTCCAGCCGGACGCTCTTGGCTTGAAGCTCCTGCTGAAGTCTGGCCAGAATGGATGAAAAACTGGTAACGGAGAGTTCGTCCAGATATTCATTAAGCACCGAGGTGAATATATCGACACAATTCTCCCGGTGACTCTCGGAAAGCCGGGCCCGCATGGAAATGGTGGCAATGGTGTTTTGCAGGTTGCCGGCCTTTTCTTTCACTCGAACCGGCGTCTTCAGACCTTTCAGACCAACCGTCTGGATGTACATAGGAGTGCTCAATTAATCTGGCTTAGATAAAAACTGATGGGCAGCCGACTATTTCATATGGGAGGGAAATATTGCCGTCTGCCGCCGAACAATTGCCATTGTCTCTGGACGATAGTTACTTACCCTTTTTGTCTCTCTTCGACAATACTCTTTTTATTGCCGCTCTGTTCAGGGCCTAAATTTTCATGCGTTTCTCTGTCAATCGGTGTATTCTAGCACCCTGCGCGTCAGAATGTGGAGATTGGTTAAAGAGGCATATTACAGATGGATACAAACAATGAGGCCGTCAGACTGGATAAATGGCTATGGGCCGCCCGATTTTTTAAAACGCGTTCCCTTGCCGCCAAGGCGATCAACGGCGGGAAAGTGCATGTCAACGGCAACCGGGTAAAGGCTGCGCGCAATGTCATAGAGGGCGACCAGCTGCGTATCACCATCGGCTTCAATGAATTCCATATCAGGGTCCTGGCTCTGTCCTGGTACCGGCGGCCGGCCAGGGAAGCAAGGCTTCTCTACGAGGAATCGGAGGAGAGCATCAAAGCCCGGGAGGAGCAGCGGGAACTACGGCGAATGGCCAAGGCCGGATATGCGGCCCCGAGTACCAGGCCGAGCAAACGCGATCGGCGGAAAATCAAATCTTTTACCCGAAAAGATGAACTGGAGTGAGCTATGAACAAAATTGAACGAGCATTGATCAGCCTGACCGACAAGGCTGGAATTGAAGGTTTCGCCAAGGAATTGACCAGCCTGGGAATAGAGTTGCTTTCCACCGGCGGTACCGCTAAAAAACTGCGGGATGCCGGCCTTTCGGTAATGGATGTCTCGGAGTTTACCGGTTTTCCGGAGATGCTTGACGGCCGGGTGAAAACCCTGCATCCCAAGGTCCACGGCGGCATCCTCAATCAGAGGGACAACCGTGACCACCAGGAGCAGTGCGCGGCCCATGGCCTAAAGAATATCGATCTCATTGCCGTCAACCTCTACGCCTTTGAAAAGACCGTTGCCGATCCGAACTGCAGCCTGGGTGATGCCATCGAAAATATCGATATCGGCGGACCGACCATGCTCCGCGCTGCGGCCAAGAATTTCCACGACGTGACGGTTATCGTCGATCCTGCCGACTATCCGCAGGTCATAACAGAGATCAAAGAATACGGCAATACCACCTTGAAAACCCGCTTCAAGTTGATGCGCAAGGTCTTCGCCCTTACCTCGGTCTACGATACGGTAATTTCCACCTGGCTGGAAAAAGTTGATGTGGACTCCAACTCCTATTTTTCCGGAGAATAGATCATGCTGAAGATGGCGGTTTTGTTGTCCGGCAGCGGACGCACCCTCGACAATTTTCATGAGCGCATAAAAAATGGCACTCTTGCCGGTGAGATCCAGGTAGTTATCTCCAACGTGGCCGGGGTGCTCGGGCTTAAGAAAGCCGAGAAATACGGGTACCCTGCCTTTCATGCCGAAGACAATGAGCAGCTCAACCGGATCCTCCAGGACTATGAGGTTGATATAATCTGCCTCGCCGGCTATTTGAAACTTTACACGCCGCCACCCGAGCTGGCCAGAGCGGTGATCAACATTCATCCCTCGCTCATCCCGAGCTTTTGCGGTGATGGTTATTACGGTCATCATGTGCATGAGGCAATCAAAAAAAGAGGATGTACCGTCAGCGGCTGTACTGTCCATTTTGCCAATGAAAACTACGACGAAGGCCCTATTATCCTGCAAAAATGCGTTGAACTCTCCTATGAAGACGATGCTGACACCATTGCCGATACGGTCTTTGCCGTCGAATGTGAGGCTTTCCCCGAGGCGATCAACCGGGTAGACCGATTGGGGATAGATTTCTTTTGGAACAGGGTGGGGATGTGAGCTTGAAAAAACGTACCATCATGTCGTCCCAGGACATCGATCTGGCCATTCAGAGAATTGCCCTGCAGATTCTCGAAAAAAATCACGGCGCCGACGCCATGGCCATAGTCGGTATTCATACCTGCGGTGTCTATGTTGCCGGAAGGATTCATGCCTATATCGAGAAGCAGAACGGGGTGTCGGTTCCCTTCGGCTCCCTCGACATCAATCTGTATCGTGACGACTGGAGCCTGATCTCTCAAAATCCTGTCGTCAGGACAACTGATATATCTTTTGACGTGGACAACACCAATCTCGTTCTGGTCGATGATGTAATCTTTACCGGGCGAACCATTCGGGCGGCCATGGATGCGATTATGGATTACGGCAGGCCGACCACCATCCAGCTTGCCGCGCTGGTTGACAGGGGCGGGCGTGAATTGCCTATTCAACCCGACTTTACCGGTCTGCAGACCGCTATTCTGGCCAACGAACGCATTTCAGTCCTGCTCGATGCAGACAGTCCAGGCGGCGAGGTGGTCATCGAAAGCTGATGGCGGCCATGGAACTCCTCGCCCCTGCGGGCACCGTTGAAACCTTTGGCGCCGCGCTGGACGGCGGGGCCGATGCCATTTATGTCGGAGCACCGGGATTCAACGCGCGAAACCTGGCAAGAGATCTGCGTCTCGAAGAGATAGGGGCGATGATCCGTCATTGCCACAGCCTGAATAAAAAGCTGTATCTTGCCGCCAACAGTCTAATCCTCGAGCGGGAACTGCCGCTGGTTGTCGAGAATCTCGCCCTGTTGCAGGAGCTGCGTCCCGATGCACTCATTGTCCAGGATCTCGGGCTGATCCGCCTGGTACGCGATTATTTTCCTCGCTTGAAGCTGCACGGTTCAACCCTGATGACTGCCCATAACTCCGATGGGGTACGCTTTCAGGCAAGTCTCGGTTGCACGCGCGTGGTTTTGGCCAGAGAGCTGACCCTAAAAGAAATCAGCACCATCGCCGCCGGGCGAGGGGAGACCGAGCTTGAGGTCTTTATCCACGGGGCCATGTGTTTTTCCTATTCCGGCCTCTGTCTGTTTTCCTCCTATCTCGGCGGTAAAAGCGGTCTGCGGGGCCGCTGTGTCCAGCCTTGCCGCCGGGCGTATAGTACGGGTGGCAAGGGAGCAGGTGGCAAGAGCGGCAGCACGGTCGGACGAAAGGGTGATGGTGGCCGCTACCTTTTCTCAATGAACGATTTAACCGGCCTTGAGGCGGTGCCTTTTCTCCGGGAAGCCGGAATCTCTTCGCTGAAAATAGAAGGCCGTCTCCGTTCGGCCCACTATGTCCATACCATTGTCAGTGCATACAGAAAGGTGCTCGATGCTGCCCCGGATGAGCAGGAGAGGGCCATTGCCGAGGCCAAGGCCATGGCTGAACAGGCAATGAGCCGCAAGACCTCCAGCGGGTATTTTTTTTCCCCGCAACCGGCGGAAGCGATCACCCCGCACCATTCGGGGAATATGGGCATCCATCTCGGCCGGTTCAGCGTGACCCGCCGGGCGGGGGAACAGCTGATCTGCAAATTTGTCACCAAAGCCGACCTGGCGGTGGGTGACAGGCTCCGTCTGCACGTCGAGCCCTCCGGAGACAGGACGGCCTTTCGCCTGAAATCGATGTTTGTCCTCGGAGTGCAGGAAGAACGTGCTCCTGCCGGCAGTAAGGTGTCCCTTGAACTGCCCGCAGGATTTCAGACCATTACCAGTGGCCATGTCGAGGTGTATAAGGTCGATGGCGGTTCCCGCTCGGGTTCTTTTACCGCCGACGTACTGCCGATCGAACAGGTTGGCAGGGAGCTCGCGGGGAAAAGAAAACAGCTCGCCGCAACCATCGGGCGGCTGGTCAGCCAGGTATGTGAGCCGGACAGTCTGGCGGAGAGAGCGGAAATACCGAAAAAGGTGACTGCCAGGCGACGGCCGCACCAACAGCGCCCCGTAAGAAGGAAAATCACCCTCGACTGGTGGCTGAAGACCGATTCCTTGAAAATCGTCCTGGGCGACCTGCCTTTTTCCCCGGATCGTTATCTGCTCAGTTTCAACAGGCAGACGGTAAGTCAGGCCGGTAAAATGAAAGCCGCGCTCGGTAAAAGGGCGAGGATGGTCACCTGGGCACTGCCGCCGCTGATTATGGAAAATGATCTGATCAAGGTGCAGAAACAGTTGCAGCTTTTGATGCGCACCGGTTTTCGCAGTTTTCAACTTGGTCATCTCAGCCAGCAGCTCTTCTTCAAGGGCGAAAAGGTACACCTTTTTGCCGACTATACAGCCAATCTCTATAACAATTGTGCAGTGGCCATGGCGGGCGATCTCGGCATAGAGGCGGTTCAGGCGGGTATCGAAATGGACCGGGCATCCCTGCAGGAACTCGGTCGGGGCTGCATGCCGGCTGCGGCCATGGGCAGGTCGGAGAGAGGGGGGCGAGTCGTTCCCTTGGGCCTCACCGTCTATGGGGCACCGGCACTCTATACGTCAAGGCTTGCAGCGGATCATTTTCAATATGAACGGCAGATCCTCAGCCCACGGGATGAGCCCTATGTCATTCGCAAGAAGGAAGGCTACACACAAACCTTTCCGGAAAAACCATTTTCCCTGCTGCCCTATCTGGAAGAGCTGAAGGAGATGGGGATGAAGTACGTCGTGGTAGATATCTCCGGGGGGCTCAACTCCAAAAGGGAACTGCAGGAACTGGCTGATCGTTTGTACAATTCCGGCCGGTACGGCAAACTGGCAACGTTCAACTATCTAGGCAGGCTCGAATAGCTCGTCCAGGCTGTCAGTTGATTTTCTGATTTTTCCCCTCGTCCAGGCGGCGCATTCCCTCCATCAGCAGTTTCATGAAGAAACCGATTTCCGGGGTGCTGAAATCCTCCGGGGCAATGCCCGGAGTGAAACGGAACCGTCCGGAATGTTCCTTAAGGATCTGGTAGAAGGCCATATCTCCGGCGTACTCGTCGTATTTAGCCTTGATGAGGGCACCCTGGCGAAAGGAGAAACGGGCGGTCCCCTTGCTGAGATCGGAGATGGTCAGGATGCCGGTCTTGTTGTTCATGTTCAGGGTCTGGAACAGGGCCTCCGGCGGGATCTCCGAGAGATTGCCGGTAATTCCCGAGGTGAGATCTTCGGCGCGGATCTTGTTCGATTTGTTTAGTCTTTCGGCCATCAGCCGGGAGAAATAGATTTGAATCGCCGGGTAAATATCGAGGATTTTGTGAAAATTGGGCTGGTCGATATAGAGGATCGAACTCGGCTCCCTCACCTGGATGGTTGCATTGACGATATCGTTGCAGATGAGGCTCATCTCACCGAACACCTCGCCGGTGTCAAGGGTCGAGATGATAATACCCGCATCGTTTAAGACATTGACCTTGCCGGAGACGATTATATAAAACCTGCCGCCGGGGTCGCCTTTACGGATGACGATATCACCGGGCTTATATTTATTGAGGCGGAAATAACTGATGACCGCATCAAGATTCTTCTGGTCGATGTTCTTAAAGAAAGGAAAACTGCTCAAAAGATGCATCATTGAGCCGAGTTCGTCGGAGAGGGTGTCGTAGCCAATTTTCTCCAGCTTATCCTCCTTACGATGCTCGAGCCGTACGCAGCCCGTACAGCCACTGCAGGAGATCATGCAGACAGGTATTTTATCGCCCCGCTCGTACTGCATGACGAGTTTGGAGAGATCGCTGTTGAGGATCTTGCAGATTTTTTTTCGGACGGGAAAGGTGATGATCGAGGTGGTAATGAAACTGTTCTCGGTATCGTTGCTCAGCGGGATAGATATCCCCGAAAGGGAAAAACTGTCATTATATTCATAAAGGGGACAGCTGCGATTTTCGACAATTCTGAAGGATACTTTAGGAAAACCCATGGCACCGGCCTTGATAACGTGCGTTATTTCTGGTCACATCGGATGAAAAAACTTTCATCAGCGCTTTCTTTCAAGAATAAAGCATATCGTAAAAGCGGCCGATGTGTCAAACCGGCAACTCGAACTTCCAGTGGTACAATGACGATGATTCCCTGACGATATATGTTGACAATCAGTTCTTCTTACAGTATAAGTTACTCCCTTCACATTATGGATTATAGAGGATCGGTGCGCCCCACTGGGCTCGCAGGCACCGGTGTCTCGAAAATAGATAGTCAACACATCTCTTTGAAGATGATACGATACTTACAGGAGGAACACCCACGTGGCAAATCATAAATCCGCTGAAAAGAGAAACCGCCAGGCTCAGGCTCGCCGTTTGCGTAACAAGATGAACAAAACAAAAATGAAAACGATGATCCACAAACTGGATGACGCCGTGGTTGCCGGAACAGCAGATGTTGCCAAGGATGCGCTGAGGGAAGCCACTTCCGTCATTGCCAAGACTGCAAGTAAGGGAACCATTCACAAGCGGACCGCCGCCCGCAAAATTTCCCGTCTGGCCAAGCGCGTCAATAAGATGACCAGCGCTGCATAATCGTCTTGTAAGCCGTTTCCTTTGAAACGGTTGTCAGCAGGTGAGAGGAGCCATGGAATCGCACGATTTCATGGCTCTTTTTTTTTTATTTTTTCCTCCGTAAGAGGCTGGACAAGACCAGCAGACAACTGGTATGGTGCTCTCCAGGCAGAGGCAAGCGATAATCCACTTTTAATTTCGACTAAACCTTACGAGAATGGTTCTCCCGGACAGACAGCGTTTTAAAAATGACATGGCCGCAGCCCGGTTGATCCCGGTGTGCAGGGAAATAGTGGCCGATCTTGACACCCCTTTGACTCTTTTTGCCAAAGTCGCCAAAAAGAACCGCCACGTTTTTCTCTTTGAGAGCATGGAAGGCGGAGAAAAGTGGGGCAGGTTCTCCTTCATCGGTTACGATCCACTGGTAACCTTTACCTCCAGGGTCGACTCCATAGAACTGGAGGAGGTAAAAAACGGCATCAAAAAGAGCAGGGCCTTTACCTCTGATCCCCTGCTGGCCCTGAAGTCGCTTATCGCCGAACTTCGGGCAGCCGAATACGACCACCTGCCAAAATTCTGCGGCGGGGCCGTCGGTTTCCTCGGTTACGATATGGTCAGGTTCATGGAGGACCTGCCGGACGGCCGTCCGGCCATCGATTTTCCCGATTCGTCCTTCATGGTACCGAAAATCGTCCTGGTTCATGACAGTTTCAAGCAGACGGTAACCATCGTCTGCTGGGTGCAGGTCGACGGCAGCGATGGCGATTTTCTCTATGATATGGCGGTAAGCCTGATAGACGATGTGGTTGCCAAGATCAAGCGGCCCGTCTCAGAGGAGTATTTTGCCGCGAGTGGCAACAAGAGTGCCGCTCCCCATACATTTTCCTCCAATATGGCCAAAGAGCAGTTTGAAGCGATGGTGGAAAGGGCCAAGGAATACATTGTGGCCGGGGACATTATCCAAGTGGTGCTCTCCCAGCGGTTTCACACGACAACCGATCTCGACCCCATGGTCCTGTACAGGGCGCTCAGGCATATAAATCCCAGTCCCTATCTGTTCTTCCTCCAGTTGGGAGATATCATTCAAATCGGCTCTTCGCCTGAGATCCTGGTGCGTAAGGAAGGCAGCGATATTGAGCTTCGGCCCATAGCCGGCACGAGAAGACGGGGCGCTACCCCGGAAGAGGACCTGGCGCTGGAGCTTGAGCTGCTCGCGGATCCGAAAGAGACCGCCGAACATCTGATGCTTGTCGATCTTGGCCGCAATGACGTGGGCCGGGTGGCCAAAGGGGGCCACGTCCATGTCGATGACCTGCTGGTCATCGAGCGATATAGCCATGTCATGCATATCGTCTCCGGGGTCCATGGCCAGATCGCCGAGGGCAAGGACCAGTTTGATGTGATGGCCGCCTGCTTTCCGGCAGGTACTGTCAGTGGAGCGCCGAAGATCAGAGCCATGGAGATAATCGATGAACTGGAGCTGGAAAAACGTGGCCCCTATGCGGGAGCCGTCGGTTATTTCGGCTTTTCCGGCAATATGGATTTTTGTATCACCATCCGGACCTTCGTCATGAAGGGCAAGGATCTCTGGGTTCAGGCCGGAGCGGGGATAGTCGCCGATTCCGTACCGGAAACGGAGTTTGAGGAAACGGTTAATAAATCACTGGGTCTGCGCCGTGCAGTTGAACTTGCAGAGAAGGGTTTTTAGAAAATGCTCGTTATAATTGATAATTACGATTCGTTCACCTATAACATCGTTCAAACAGTCGCAGCCAATGGCTTGCAGGAAAACCGAACCGAGGATATCAGGGTTTTTCGCAACGACAAGATTACCGTACGGGAAATTGAACAGCTGCAACCGGACCGGCTGTTGATCTCCCCTGGTCCCTGCACCCCGAAAGAGGCGGGTATTTCCATTGAGGCGATCAAATATTTTGCCGGCAAACTACCGATCCTCGGGGTTTGTCTCGGCCATCAGGCAATAGGTGAAGCCTTTGGTGGCACGGTCGTCCGGGCGGGTCGGATAATGCACGGCAAAACCAGCCCCATGGATCATGATGGCAAAGGCGTTTTCACTAGCCTGCCAAACCCCTTTGACGGGATGCGCTATCACTCTCTGATAGTCCAGGAAAGTGATTTTCCTGACTGCCTGGAGGTGACCTGCCGGTCCGATCAGGGAGAATTGATGGGTTTGCGGCATAAAGAACTGGCTATCGAAGGCGTGCAGTTCCATCCGGAATCGATCATGACCCCGGCGGGCATCACTCTTCTGAAAAATTTTCTGGCAGCCGAATACCCCGATATGTTGCGGGCGTAGTTGAACTGTTTGGAAAACCAACACCTGGAAAGAGCATGGATATCAAACAAGCAATAGGCAAAATTGTCATCAATCAGGACCTGACCGAGACGGAAATGGTTGCAGTGATGCACGACATCATGGAAGGAAAGTGCACCGATGCCCAGATCGGGTCCTTTATCACGGCACTGAGAATGAAGGGCGAGACCATCGATGAGATCGTCGGAGCGGTCCGGGTAATGCGCGAGAAAGCGACCTTCGTCGATGCAGGCGTCGATACCGCCGGTGGAGAGGTCCTCATGGATATCGTCGGTACCGGGGGCGACGGTTCCGGTACCTTTAACGTCTCGACGACCACCGCCTTTGTCGTGGCGGCGGACGGCATCCCCGTGGCCAAACACGGCAACAGGGCTATTTCGTCGAAATGCGGCAGTGCCGATGTCCTTGAGGCGCTCGGGGTTGATCTGAGTCTCTCCGCAGAAAAAGTCGCCGGATGCGTGCGGTCAGTGGGCATTGGCTTTCTCTTTGCCCCGATGCTCCACGGGGCGATGAAATATGCCATCGGTCCCCGCCGGGAGATCGGCATCCGCTCGATCTTCAATATTCTCGGTCCGATGACCAATCCGGCCCGGACCAATGTCCAGCTCACCGGGGTTTTTGCAAGAGATTTGATTACGACGCTGGCCGAGGTGCTCGTCCGTTTGGGTATGAAACGAACCCTGGTGGTATGGGGCGAGGGTAATATGGACGAGCTGACCGTCACCGGCACCTCACATATTGCCGATGGCAGTGACGGCAAGGTGACCAGCTACACCATCGAGCCGGAGGAGGTCGGGCTTTCCCGGGCTTCTCTTAAAGACATTCGCGGCGGTGCAACCGCAGCCGAGGCTGCGGAACAGGTTCGCTCGGTTCTGCGCGGTGAACCGGGTGCCAAGCTCGATATGGTGCTTTTGAATGCCGGCGCCTCCCTGCTTGCCGCCGGCAGGGTAGATAGTATAAAGGATGGAATCAGCCGGGCCCGGGAGATCATAGGTTCCGGCGCAGCACTGAAGAAACTTGAACAGCTGGTCGACTTTTGCAGCTCGGCTGCAAAGGCTTAAAAGGGATAGAGCGGTTTGTTATGGCCATGATACTGGATACCATTGTTGCAAAAAAGAAACTCGAAGTTGCAGAGCTTTACCAGAAGGGGATCCAACTGCCCGAGGCCTTCCGGGACAGGGAGATCGCACTGCCGCGTGGCTTTCGCAACACCCTCATCAACTACCCCAGTGTGTCGATCATTGCCGAAGTGAAAAAGGCCTCTCCCTCCAAGGGGGTTATCTGTGCCGATTTCCGGCCGGTGGATATCGCTGTTAACTATCAACAAAATGGAGCTCAGGCGATTTCCGTTCTGACCGATGTGGATTTCTTTCAGGGCTCGCTATTGTACCTGCTCCAGGTGCGGGAGGCGGTCTCCCTGCCGGTGCTGCGTAAAGACTTTATCATCGACGAGTTACAACTTGAAGAGGCACACCGGCACGGCGCCGACGCCGTGCTGCTGATCGCTGCCATTCTTGATCTGCCGCAGTTACGTGACTATAGGACCATAGCCGGGGAATACGGGATGGACGTGCTGGTCGAGGTACACGACGAATGGGAAACAGAACGGGCAATAGAGGCGGGCAGCAATCTGATCGGCATCAATAATCGGAACCTGAAGGATTTTTCCATGGATATCGAGACGACTTTCAGGTTGAAAAAAATGATCCCGGCGGATATCCCGGTGGTCAGCGAATCGGGTCTGAAGACGGCTGACGATTTCAGGCGGCTGCAGGATGAGGGCATCTCTGCGGCCCTGGTTGGCGAAACCCTGATGCGGGCCGGTGCAGACAGTTCGCTGCTGCAGTCATTGCGTGGGTAAGGGGGCTGATTGGATGGGAAAGACACCCCAGCGAACCCGGATCAAAATGTGCGGCACTACCCGGCTGGAAGATGCGCTGGCTGCGGCTCAATATGGTGTCGATGCCCTGGGCTTTATTTTTTACCCCAAAAGTCCACGTTCTATCGCCCCTGACCAGGCGGCAGAAATAGTAGAGCAACTGCCCCCTCTGGTCGACAGGGTTGGTGTCTTTGTCAATGCATCCATCGAAGAGGCGGTAACCGTTGCAGGGGTCGGACTTTCTTACCTGCAGCTGCATGGCAATGAATCGGCGGACTATTGCCGGCAAATACGGTCCCGTCTGCCTTTTTGCCGCCTGATCAAGGCCTTCAGGGTCGGGGAATCCAGTTGTCCGGAGGACTTTACCCCATATAATGACTGTGTCGATGCCTTTCTCCTGGACACCTATGTGCAGGGGACGAGCGGCGGGACGGGCCAGGTCTTCGACTGGTCAATCATCGACAATCTTGGGCTGGAAAGACCTGTATTTCTGGCCGGTGGTTTGTCGCCCGACAATATACAGAGCGCCATCGCCGCGGTACACCCGTTTGCCGTGGATGTGAACTCAGGGGTAGAGATACGGCCGGGGGTGAAGGATTCTGCCCGGCTGAGAGAACTGATTCGCCTGGTCTATCAACAAATTGCGAAGTAACCTCTTTCGACCGGCTGTGGGGTCTTCCTGCAATCACCTGGCAATGACAAAGGCGCCTGTGTAGCCGCTTTCCAGCAGGTCTTTTTCGGCCCGTTGGGCTTTCTGTAATGTCTTGCCGGTGTACACCTGCACCCGGTAGAAAGGTGCGCCTGATTCGATACCCTGCTGGATGATCGCGATATGGCCGGCGTCGGTGAACCGTTTTTGCAGTTTCACGGCATTGATCTGTTTCGTGAAGGCACCGATCTGAACATAAAATTCTCCGATTGAAAGATCCCTGTAGGCTAAGGTCGGTTGGTCTGTGGTTTTTTTGCCGACATCTTCTCCCAGTGCAACGACTTCTACCTTTGCTGTGCCGTTTTTGACAAGCCCTATGGCTTTGGCGGCCTGAAAGCTCAGATCAACGATTCGCCCCCGGACGAAAGGGCCGCGATCATTGATCCGGACCACCGTCTGTCTGCCGTTCTGCAGGTTTTTTACCAGCAGCATAGTATTCATAGGCAGGGTCTTATGCGCTGCCGTCATCGCATGCATATCATAGACCTCCCCGTTTGATGTCCGCTTACCGTGGAAACCCGGACCATACCAGGAAGCGATTCCCGACTCGCTATAGCCTGCGGCAGAAGGTATTGGATAGTATCTCTTGTTATTGACGACATAAGAATTCCCGGTACCGGCTCTATGGCCGGTTGTTTTATGGGCGCAACCGGAGATCACCTGGAAAAGAGCCAGCAGCAGAAGACAACAGAGCAAGGTGCTGCAGCTGTTTTTGGTCGTTGAAGTCGGAGCTGAAAATACCATCATTCTTTCTTTTTTATAGTATCGAACTGACTGTTCCTGCTCGAAATTATTTTTGGGCGGCAGCACGTTCTTCGACCAGAAACCGTTCCAACCGTTCCCGGTAAAAAAATCCGGCCGGCCCGGTGGTGTGGGGTACATATGGCCGTACTCCGCCATTGGCAACCTGGGAGCCAACGGAGTCAAACAGTACACGATCATCTGCATCGATCCAAGAGAGATAAAAGTCGAGCATTGGGCGCATAGTGGTGATCCTGCCGCTGTCGTCTCGTCCAAGGAGGACCGTTTCCCAGCGCCGCATGCTAAAACCTTTATACCAGAGACCCGGCTCCGGTTCACCGGTTAATTTGTCGGTCATCTGCCCGGGAAGCTCTGTTTTGTCGAAATCATTATTATTTCTCACGATGGTTTCGATCTCGAAACTTCCCTGGGTGGCAAGGTTTGCCAACATATCAAAGTCATCGTTGTCCGATCTGAGGAAATGTTTGCCGAAGTCGTTGAACGTCCACTGGGCATGACACGCCTGGCAGGAAACAGTTGCTGAATATTTCTGATGAGCCGGATGCTGCATGAGAGGAAGCGGATGGTCTTTGCCGTCATGGCCGCGGAGAAGGAAGAGACCAAGCCGGTCCTCGACACGGGCAGGCAGCGAGCGTTGCAGTTCCTCAAGCTGGTGGCAGCTTTTACAGGAAGGTTTCTTTTCGCCGGCTCCCATCAACTCCCGGCCTGAATGGCAATCGATGCAGAGCAGGCCGCGCGATTGATGAACGTCTGCTTTCAGCTGATGATATTCGACGCCGTATGGCCGAAAATATTTCTGGGTGGTGGTGAAAGGGGTACGGTATTCGGCATTGAAGTCGTGTTCAAATCGACCATAATAATCAAAACCGACATAGTTACCGTAATGGCACGACAGGCATTGGGCATCACCCGGACTCTGCAGGAAATGAGGTTCAGGCTTGCCATCGGCAAAAGCGATATGGCAGGCGGCGCAGCCGGTGCCGTGTTTGACGGCAGGGTAGGGATCACCGGAGTTGTATGGGTGGCAGCGAAAACATCTGCGCCTGAGGAGATCATCGGCCAGCTCGAGGGCGGTTTCCGGCACACTTTTTTTCGGGGTCTCCCGGAAACTGTGCAGCTCCTTTTCGGCGCCAAAGGACTTTCTGAACAGATTGGTGCTTTTGCCTAGAGTAAAATGGATCGAGCCGGATACCCTGTCGGTAATTTCGGGGTGACAGGGGCCGCAGGTTTCCGCCATAGCGTCGGGGTGGGCGGGCAAGGGGACATATCCCGTATGGGCTTCGTCTTTATCCTTTGCCTTATTGTTCCCCTTATGACAGGAGATGCATGCCTGTTGATGGTTTGTGTCGGTATGAACGGGGTGGCAGTCGACGCACTTATACAGGGCGACCGCTGTCGGTTTATCAGCTTTACAGCCAGGGACGAAAGAGAAAAGCAGTATGAGAAACAAAGCTCTGTTCATAATCAGGACTGCAACCGTTTTTTCCTGAAGTGTCGCCCTGGACGAGGAGGATACCGTACCACGGGATGATAGGCTGATGTTGAGAGTATCGTGTTGTTTATGAATTGCTTATATTTCATAATAGTTGAACTTTCAATGATTACCTGATATATAGGCGACTGAAATCAGTCGGCGGCCTCGGATAAAAGCATCCAGCTGCACCTTATCACCATCGCCAGCATAGCTCAGTTGGTAGAGCGGCGCTCTCGTAAAGCGCAGGCCAGCGGTTCGATCCCGCTTGCTGGCTCCAAT
>Ga0055480_10000259_pt1 | contig 19309 bp, 16 predicted proteins | sample Muzzi_PWB_D2_FD_57935 | JGI IMG/M metagenome (GOLD analysis project Ga0055480, IMG submission 57935) | Wetland microbial communities from San Francisco Bay, California, USA, that impact long-term carbon sequestration - Muzzi_PWB_D2 | ecosystem: Environmental > Aquatic > Marine > Wetlands ... | reverse complement strand
AGTCGCAGCGCGCCGCGATGCTCGGAGCGGTGGCGGGGCTGCTGATGCCCAGCACGCTCCTGTCCGGGATGATCTTCCCGATTCACAGCATGCCGGCCTGGCTGCGACCGATCACCAACATCGTGCCCGCCACCTGGTTCATCGAGATCGCCCGCGGTGTGATGCTCAAGGGGGTCGGACTGGCTCATCTCTGGCAGGAGACGCTCATCCTCATACTCATGGCCGCCGTGCTCACGGTCGCCAGCGTCCGCAACTTCGACACGAGGCTGTCCGGATGACCGGCCTCGCCGTGCGCCGCGATCGCGCACGCACCTGGCTGCGGATAGTCGGCACGCTAATCCGCAAAGAGTTCCGGCAGGTGAGCCGGGACCGGGTGATGCTGGTCCAGATCTTTGCGATTCCGCTGATCCAGCTATTGATCCTGGCCAATGCGGCCACGTTCGAGATCCGCGACAGCCGCATGTTCGTGGTGGACGAATCGCGCAGCGCGGCCTCGCGCGACCTCACCCGGCGGTTCGAGGCGTCACAGTACTTTTCGCTCGCGGGCGTGTCGGCGCACGCGCGACCGGCGGACGAGAGCCTGCTGGCCGGCGATGTCTCGCTGATCCTGCACCTCCCGGACGACTTCGGCCGTCGACTCGCCCGGGGGGAGCCGACCTCGGTGCAGATCGTGGTCTCGGCCGAGGATGGGGCCGCGGCGGGCATCGTCGCGGGATACGCCCGGACGATCGTGGGGGCCTATGCCGCCACGGTCACGGCGTCGACGCCGTCCGGCGTCCCCATCGATATCCGCACCCGGGGCTGGTACAACGAGGCGCTGGATTACCAGCAGCACATGGTGCCGGGAATCCTGGTCGTGCTCGTGACGATCATCGGCACCCTGCTCACCGCTATGAACATCGTGCGGGAGAAGGAGATCGGAACGCTGGAGCAGCTGAACGCGACGCCGCTCACGCGATCGGAGTTCATCGCGGGTAAGCTCCTGCCGTTCTGGATCCTCGCCCTGCTCGAGCTCGGATTCGGCCTCGTGGCGGCGCGGCTGGCGTTCGACCTGCCCATTCGCGGCAGCCTGCTTCTGCTGTTCGCCGCCGGGGGCATCTACCTCGTCGTGGCGCTCGGCATCGGCCTGTGGATTTCCACCCTGGCCGAGACGCAGCAGCAGGCGATGTTCATCACCTATTTCTTTCTGATGATCAACCTGTTCATGAGCGGTCTGTTCACGCCGATCGCCTCGATGCCGGCATGGGGGCGGGCCTTCGCCGAGCTCATTCCGCTGAAGCACTTCATCGAGATCTCGCGGGCCGTGCTCATCAAGGGGGCGGGCGTCGATACCCTCGCGGTGCCACTCGTGGCGCTCGTCGTGATGGCCTTTGTAGTGTTCGCGGTCGCCGTGCGGCAGTATTCGAAGACGGCGAGTTGAGGCGCACGGCGAACGATCACGCGGGAGGAGCGGCGCGCATGCAGACCGACAGGCGGGCCTTGATCATAGCGCAGAACGGCTCGCGGATCTTCGGCGGCGGCGAGCGCTTCATCGTGAAGCTGCTCGTTCGCCTGCAGGCGCGGGGGCACCGTGTCCTCTTCCTGTGCCGGGATGAATTCGTGGCCTCGGAGACCGAGCGACGCGGCGTGGAGGCACAGGTCTTCCACGTCGGCGGGCACGTGGCGCTCCACGACGCCGTCCGACTTGGCGTGTTCCTGCATCGCGCGTCGCCCGACGGCCTGCTCCTCTCCAGCTTCAACAAGGTGTTTCTCGGCGGGATGGCCGGCCGCATCGGCCGCGTGCCGCGCGTCGTCGCCCGGTTCGGTCTGTCCTCCGATCGTCCCGCGCGGCGATTCGTCTATCCGATCGCGCTGCGCCGATGGGTCGATCGGATCGTGGTGAACAGCACGATGTTTCGGGACGGCGTGCGAGCCGACCTGCCGGGCGTGGACCCGGAGAAGATCATCACGATCTACAACGGCGTCGACGTACCGGAGCGCCGACGGCCGGCGGGGGCTGTTCGGTGCGAGCTGGGGATTGGTCCCGAGGCGCCGGTGATCGGGGCGGTGGCCCGGCTGTCGAGGCAGAAGCGGCTGGACCGACTCCTTCGAGTCACCGCCGCGCTGCCCGACGACGTGACCTGCCTGGTGGCGGGACACGGACCCGGAGAGGCCGACCTGCGCGAACTCGCGAGGAGCCTGGGGATCGAGTCGCGGGTGCGCTTCCTCGGTCTGCGGGACGATGTCGGCGACGTTCTCGACGCGCTCGACGTTTACGTGATCACGTCGGCGACGGAGGGCTTGAGCAACAGCATGCTCGAAGCGTTGGCCTGCGGCGTGCCGGTGATCTCCACCCCGGTCAGCGGAGCCTCGACGGCGCTGGAGTCGCTGGCCGACGGACGCATCCCGGGACGCATCGTGGAGCCCGAACCGGGCGCGCTCACGGCGGCGGTGGCCGAACTGCTGACCGATCGGGGCCTGCGCGAGCGGATGAGCGAGGCGGCGCGCGCCCGGGTCCGTGAGCGGTTCGATTGGGACGACAAGCTCGATCGCTGGGAGCAGCTCCTGACCGGCGACGTCATGGCACCGGTGGGGGAGGGGGTCACGCAATAGCTCACGAGCGGTTGGATTCCGTTACTGATGCCGTACTTTGGCTTCATCGTGGCATGCGTCTTGCTTTTTCTTCAGCATGCCGTGCTCGCGTCCGATTAGGCTCTTGCGCCGACGTCGATTCCAGGAACCTCAGGGTGGTTGCTCCTATTGAACATTCTCGGTATCTCCGCGTTCTATCACGACAGCGCCGCCTGCCTGTTGCGGGAAGGCGACATCGTCGCGGCGGCTTCTGAGGAGCGCTTTTCTCGAGAGAAGGGTGATCCCGCCTTTCCCGCGCGGGCCGTGGAGTACTGCCTGGCGGAAGGCGGGATTTCGATGGACGACGTGGACTTCGTCGGGTTCTACGACAAGCCAATTCTGAAGTTCGATCGCATCCTTGAGAGCTACCTGGGCGTCGCGCCGCGCGGGTTTCCGTCGTTCTTGAGGGCGGGACCGCTATGGATCAAAGAGAAGCTCTATATGGATCGGGAGCTCCACGAAGCGCTCGACTACGACGGGGACATTCTCTACCCGGAGCATCACGAGTCGCACGCGGCCAGCGCCTTCTATCCGTCGCCCTTCGAAGAGGCGGTCATCCTCACGATGGATGGGGTGGGGGAGTGGGCCACCGCGTCGGTGGGCGTGGGTCGTGGCTCAAAGATCGAGATGCTCGAGGAACTTCACTGGCCGGACTCCCTCGGACTGCTTTATTCGGCCTTCACGTACTACACCGGCTTCAAGGTCAATTCCGGCGAATACAAGGTGATGGGCCTGGCTCCATATGGTGAGCCGCGGTTCGTGAACCTGATCCTCGACGAGGTCATGGATCTCCGCGAGGACGGGTCCTTCCGTCTGAATCAGAGGTACTTCAACTACCTCACCGGCCTCACGATGACGAGCCCCGCGTTCCACGAGCTGTTTGGCGGCCCGCCTCGCAAGTCCGAGACGCGGCTCACCCAGCGCGACATGGATCTCGCCCGTTCCGTGCAGGAGGTGTGCGAAGAGGTCATGCTGCGCATGGCGCGCCATGCCCGAAAGGAGACGGATCTCGACAATCTCTGCCTCGCCGGAGGGGTCGCCCTGAACTGCGTCGGCAACGGCAGGATCCTCCGCCAGGGGCCGTTCGAAGACGTCTGGATCCAGCCTGCCGCCGGGGACGCTGGCGGGGCCCTGGGCGTTGCGCAGCTCATCTGGCATCGCCATCTGAATCGACCCCGGACCGTCACGCCGGGCCGGGATGCGATGAAGGGTGCCTACCTCGGGCCCTCCTTCACCGATGCAGAGATTCGTGAGGCTCTCGATCAGCACGGAGCCCGGTACCGACGACTGGAGCGGGACGAGTTACTGGGCACCGTGGCCGGGCACCTGGCCACCGACAACGTGGTCGGGTGGTTCAATGGGCGAATGGAGTTCGGGCCGCGCGCCCTCGGATCACGGAGCATTCTGGGGGATGCCCGGAGTCCAGAGATGCAACGGAAAATGAACCTCAAGATCAAGTTCCGGGAGAGCTTTCGCCCTTTTGCACCCTCGGTGCTGGCGGAAGAGGTGGGAGACTATTTCGAGCTCGAGAGCCCCTCACCCTACATGCTGATCGTGGCCCCGGTGAAGCAGGGGCGCCAGATCCCAATGACCGAGGAGCAGAAGTCGCTCTGGGGGATCGATCAGCTCAACGTGCCGCGCTCCGACATCCCCGCGGTAACCCACGTCGACTACTCGGCGCGCGTCCAGACCGTGTCGCGTGAGACGAATCCGGACTACTACGACCTCATCCGGGCGTTCGAGGATCGGACCGGTTGTGGTGTGATCGTAAACACCTCATTCAACGTCAGGGGCGAGCCGATCGTGTGTACTCCCGAGGACGCTTACGTCTGTTTCATGCGGACGGAGATGGACTACCTGGTACTGGGTTCGTATCTGGTCGAGAAGTCGGAACAACCGGCGTGGGAGGAGGTGGGAGATTGGAGAGACGAGTTCGAGCTCGATTGACGAAGCGCGAAGGAAGGAAGTTCGCCTTTCCGGTCGGACTCGCCTTCATCGTCCTCGCCGGGATCTCCCTGTGGCGGGGTCATGAGACGGCGCCTCAGATTCTCGGCGGCCTGGGACTGCTTCTGCTTCTCGCTGGCGCCATGGTCCCCACGCGACTCGGCCCGATCCACGACGCGTGGATGGGTCTGGCGCATGCGATCTCCCGGGTCACCACTCCCGTCTTCATGGGGGTCGTGTACTTTCTCGTTCTAACGCCCACCGGACTCGTCATGCGGCTGCTAGGGAGGAATCCGCTTCGTCGGGAACCGGAAGACGACAGCTACTGGATCTCAACAGGTCGCGGCGACCGTGGGACCAGTGACATGAACCGGCAGTTTTAGGGGAGCACCTCATGGCCAGATCCAATTCCGGCGTCTTGCGGGAACTCCTGCTCTTCTTGAAGCAGGAAAAGAAATGGTGGCTGCTGCCCATTCTCGGGATCATGATCCTGGTAGGGGCGCTTCTCGTTTTCGCACAGGGTTCGGCGCTCGCACCGTTCATCTACACGATATTCTAACGGTCTCTCTCGGCCGCCCGTGACGGCGCCGCGAAGGCCTCGCGGCGGACGAGGGTCTCGAACCCATGCGCCCGGCGGCAGCACCAGCGCGAACGTCCTTATACAAACGACCGGTGCAGCTCGCCAGCGTGAAGTAGGCCGCAGGCTCGCTCCTCTAAACGATCTTCTGAGAGAATCCGGGGAGCGTCACGACCTCAAGGGAAGATCTCGCGCTGGATGATCTCGGCAGCCACGGCGTTTCCCCGTGCATTCCAGTGCTCGTCGTCGCGCAGGTACAGGAGTTCGCGGTTCGCGTACGGCGCGAAGAACGGAAGCAAGTCGAGGGTCTGGAACCCCATCCGCGTGGACAGAGCAGTCACGTAATTGGCGAAATGAGGCTGGTCGGAGATCGGCGGAAACCCTTGGTAGAACGGTCCGTGCAGTCGCGCGGCCGTGGGCACGATCACGACGACGACCTCGAAAGAGCGTTCGTCGCTCAAACGGGCCACTTCCGCGAACACGGCATCCAGGCGCGGTCGATTCGGGTGCTCCAGCACGAATGAAGCGGGTGCCGCGGCCTGCTCGATGAATCCGGGAAAGAACAGGCGGGGTCCGAGTGTCGGCGATTGAAACAGGGCAGTTGAAGAGCGGACGCCGTCGATCAGATACCGCTCAGCACTGGACGCATCCAGGGCCGGCTGCTGAAGCGTCAACTCGCCCGCCAGGAGCCTGTGGAGGATGGACTGCCCCTGTACGTGCCAGGGGATCGTCTGCACGCCGTCCAGCACCGTTCCCTTGCTCAACCTCTGCCAGACTCCGGGTGCTTCCACCCGCGCGGGAGCCCGTTCGGCGTAGCTGTCATCCAGATCGTTGCCCTCGTAGATCAGCCAGAGCAACTGTCGTATCCCGGCGGAATCGGCGTTCGATTCCAGCACGTATTTCAGCACCCCGAGCTCCTGCTTCGGCGAAGAGCCGGGGATCCCCAGGTTGTAGATCGGCCGGCCGAGGCTCCGTTCGAGCCTTCCGACCCAAGAGTCCTCCGCGTCCACGGCCCAGCCGAACGCGAAGGAATCCCCGAGCACGAAGAGGTCCGCCTCGCCCATCGGCGTCCGATTGCGGAATCCGTGATCGTCGGTCGTACAGGTGACCGGGTACTCGGCGAGGATCGAGGTCAGCGTAGGAGACTTCAACAACTCGGGTTGGTAGTACTCTCCGCGGTGCGATCCGCGCACCGACACCCCGGGCTTCAAAATCCGGAAGTTCTTGTCCGTCGGGAAGTAGCGCGGCGGGTACAGCTCACCCACGGTGAGGGTCGGATCGAAGAGCCGCCGGTCATTCCACGCCGGCTCGTCGACGTCCTGCGAGTTCAGGAAGAAGCTGTAGGCCACGTCGGCCGCCAACAGGCAGCTGACCGAGACGAAGGACGCCACCGAGAGGCGGAGGATCGTGCCCCTGAGTCCGCGAGCCACGCCGAATCGTGCCGCGAAATAGGCCACGCCGCCGACGACCGGGAGGGATATGGCGATTACGTCCAACCCGATGTAGACCCAGCCGACCGACGTGCCCAGCAACAGGACCAGCGCCAAGTAGAGCCACACGAGCAGGGCTGTGATGGTGGCGACTTTACGGACGAAGGTATCCTTCATGGCAATCGAAATATGGATGCCTTGTCGCCGCCGCTACCCGCGCCGTCACAGCAACGGCGTCACCAACCCTGTGACGATCAGGGCCCCGGCCCAGATCCGGTCGATGTTCACCCACACGCGCCCGAGCAGCCGCAGGCCGAGCTTGTGATACACGATTACGGCTACCAGGCCCGTGACGAGCAGATAGCCGCCCGTGTGAAGGGCGGTCGCCATCAGGCCGCCGATGATCTCGCTCGGAGGTCCCGCCTGCATGATGGCTCCGGCGGCATGCCCCGCGTGCGCGGCATGTCCCGCCGCTTCCGACCCGCCCGCCATCGCATGCTCGGCTCGCAGGAGAAACGGCACCACCATCAGACCGGCCCCGTGCGCCGTCGCCATGAGGGCCGACCAGATCGTCAGATCGCGCGGACCGACCGTCATGCCACCGAACCGAGGATGGCGCTCACGGATCAGCTTGCTGGCTCCGTACCCGACGAGGGTGGCTGCGATGGCCCACTTCAGCAGCGCCAGGGGCAGCACGGCTCCGAGGAGCGCCGTCACCGCGATTGCCGCGACGATCGCCAGGCCGTGGCCCGCCGCCAGCGGGCCCAGCGCTCGCCACACGGCGCGCCCGTCCCGCTCCTGCAGACCAAGCGCGACCGCGAACAGCCATCCCATCCCCGGGTTGAGGCCGTGGACGGCCCCGAGCAGTGCGAGCGCCGCCCAGGGCCAGACCACAGTCGTGAGGTCGGCGGTCATCAGTGCGCCGCTCACGAGTAGCAGAAGGAGTCGGACGACGCGTCGCCGCCCTGCAGCCGCACCTGGTGCGGGCGAAGCCCCTCCTCCATGGTGACGAACATCTCCTCGTCGAGGCGCAGACCGCCCTCGGGATTCGCTTCGAACCGCGCCATCCAGCCCTCGATGCCGTCGGGGTAGAACTGCGCGTCCCACGGCGAGTAGAGGCTGTTGGTCACGTACACGCGGCGGCCGTCACGGCTTACTTCGACCATCTGCGGACCGCCGTTGAGCGGCTCGCCCGGGCGCGCAGGATGCGCCGTCCGGCCGACGATCCCGCCGATCCGCACGGAGCCGGTGAGCTCGGGGTTGAACGGATCGGATACATCGTACTGCCGCAGCTCGCCGGTTCCCCAGCACGAGACGTAGAGCTGGTTGTCGTCGAGGCTCAGGTTGATGTCGGTGATCAGCGGCGGAACCGCGCCGAAGCCCTGGAGCAGCGGCGGAAGGTTTTCCGGCTCGGCGGGCTCGGCCGGAATGTCGATCACCTTCTTGATCTTCCACTCCGACCTGCTGTTCATGCCGTCCTTGTACCACAGCCAGATCGAGGCCGAGAGATCTTCGAGCGACAGGACCACGCCCGCGAATCCGTAAGCTTTGCGCGGATCACGCGCCGGCCGGAGCTCCAGCGTCATCTGGTACTGCGGGCCGAGCTCCAGCTTCTTCAGGTGCGCGCGCCGCCGCATGTCCCACACGTGGAGCGAGTTGCCGTATTTGCCCGCGAGCAGGAGCTCGGGGTTCACGCCCTCGCTGACCATCTCGGGCGTTCCCCACTCGGACGTCACGATCGTGTCGTGTCCGAGGTGCCAGGCGAAGTCGTAGGCCAGGTACTGAGGACCTCGGTCCCGCTCCCACTGGCCTGGCCGGACGTCGAACGTCTCGTGGTCGAGCACGAAAATGCCGCCCGGCCCGCCGCCATCGCCGTTGCCCAGCGCGTTCAGGTAAATACCGTCGGGTCCGCAGTGGACCGTGTGCGGCGAAGAATACCCGGTCTTCTCGAGCAACTCTTCGCCCGTGATCGTCTTCACGAGCGTCGGGTTCCGCGGATCGTCCTTCGTGTCGAGCACGTAGACGTTGGACGAGTGGATCCCCGGGACGATCAGGTAGCGCCGCTCGACGTGCGCGTGCGGCGCCCAGGGGCAGAGGTGGGAGCTGCAGGCGTTCCAGCCGAAGTGGTGCAGCTCGTCGCCCTTCACGGGCATCTCCACGCGGCCGACGAGCTCGCCGCGGGTGGGTGAATCCTCGTCGAGGTCGATGACCCCGAGGGCGTCGTTGCCGCCATTGACGTTGAGCAGCGCCACGTACGCCAGCTTCTCGCGCGGCGCCTCGGCTGCGTGCGTTGGCGACGCATAGAACGTCGGGTCCGGCTTCCAGGTCGATCGGGTCGTCTTCATCGGTATGTCTCCCGCAGTCAGGCATTGGCGTCACGTCAAGAGCCCCATCGGGCTCGCCTTCGATGGGGGATGCGTCGGCCGGGAAAGAAACCGGACAACGGGGACACCGAATGGAGGCTCGACCGCGAGCGCCCGCGCTGTCACCTTCTGCGGGTAAACGGTGCATGCAAGGGAGTACGAAGACGTCGTTCACTCGAGGACCTTCTGCCGGGAGACCACGCCTGATGTCGAGCCTGATGCAAGACACCGCCGCGCGCGCGGAGCGCTACATGGAAGAGATCGGACACCGCCGGGTATTTCCCGACGAGGTGGCCATCGAAGGCCTCGCGGCGTTCAACGAGACCCCGCCAGACGGCCCGACGGACCCGGCCGAGGTGGTCGAGCTTCTCGACCGCGCGGGCTCACCCGCGACGGTCGCCTCCGCCGGCGGCCGCTACTTCGGCTTCGTGATCGGCGGGGCACTGCCTGTCACGGTGGCGGCGACCTGGTTGGCCGCCGCCTGGGACCAGTGCGCCGGCCTCGGACCCCTGTCGCCCGTGGCCCAGCGCCTCGAGGACGTGGCTCGTGGCTGGCTGCTCGAACTGCTCGGACTGCCGCGAGACGCGGCGGTCGGTTACACGACCGGCGCGACGACGGCCAACTTCACGTGCCTCGCTGCCGCTCGACACGCGGTCCTCGAGCGTCAGGGCTGGAACGTCGAGGACCAGGGACTGTTCGGTGCCCCGGAGATCCGAGTCGTCGTGGGCGAGGAGGTCCACGCCAGTGTCCGGAAGGCGCTCGGGATGGTCGGACTCGGCCGGGAGCGCGTCGAGCGCGTGCCGGTCGACGACCAGGGCCGGATGCGGGCCGACGCGCTGCCCGCGCTCGACGAGCGTACGATTGTCTGCATCCAGGCCGGGAACGTGAACACGGGAGCTTTCGACCCCGCCGAAGAGATCTGCGCGGCGGCCCGCGAGGCGGGGGCATGGGTGCACGTCGACGGCGCGTTCGGGCTGTGGGCGATGGCCTCGCCGGAGAAGCGGTCGCTCGCCCGCGGCGTCGCGGACGCCGATTCGTGGGCAGCGGACGCCCACAAGTGGCTGAACGTCCCCTACGACAGCGGGCTCGCGATCTGCCGTCACCCGACCGCGATCCGCGCCGCGATGACGATCGTCGCCCCGTATCTGCTCCCGACCGCGGTCCCCGAGCCGAATCACTACGTGCCGGAGATGTCGCGCCGGGCGCGCGGTGTCGAGATATGGGCCGCGCTGAAGGCGCTGGGGCGTGGGGGCGTAGCAGAGCTCGTAGAGCGCAACTGCCGCCAGGCGGAACGGTTCGCCTCGGGTCTGCGCGAGGCGGGCTACGATGTTCTCAACGATGTCGTGCTCAACCAGGCGCTGGTCTCGTTCGGTCTCCCCGATACCACGAGCCGGGTGATCGCGCGCATGCAGGCGGACGGCACGATGTGGGCCGGCGGGACCGCCTGGCAGGGTCACACGGCGCTGCGGATCTCGGTGTCTTCCTGGGCGACGACCGATGACGACATCGAGCGGTCGCTTTCAGCGCTGCTGCGGGCGGCGGAAGCGGAAGGCGCCGCGAAGGTCTGAGAATCGACTTTCACAGGGGCGGAACAGGGCCTCACCTCGGGGTCGCCGCCAGTTCCGCCCACACCGCCGCCGAGACGTCGGCGATCGCGGCGGACGCCACGTCGTGGTCGTCGAACCCCCGGGTGAGGACCACGATCACGTACGGGGCGCGGCCCTCGGGGTAGACGATCGCCGCGTCGTGGGCGATCCGGGTGATCCAGCCCGTCTTGTTGGCCACCCGTACGCCGTCGGGCAGGCCTGCCGGGATCTCCTCGGTGAACTCCTGGTCGGCCAGCACGGCGGTCATCGCCTGGCAGTCACCCGGCGTCAGCGGTTCCAGCGCCTCGTGCACGTCTCCCCGCTCGCACCGGGCGATCACTTCCATCACGCGGGCCAGCGCCCGGGCGGTGGTGCGGTTGCTGAGGCCCGCTTCGTAGGCCGGAATGTCCTCGACGCCGCGCAGGACGTTCATGTCTTCCGCGCCGATCGCCGCCATCGTCTCGCGAACGCGCGCCGCGTCGACCTCTTCGATCAACAGGTTCGTGGCGAGGTTCGAGGAGCGTACGATCATGCGGCGGGCGAGCTCCTCCAGCGTCATCGGCTGGCCGACGCGGTCGTACAGATCGTACTCGCTGTCGTCCTCGAGGCTCAGGCTATACGTGCTGCTGTCGGCGATGCTGGTGAACGAGTTGCGGACGGTCACCTGCTCGTCGAGCGAGCGCTCGCCGGCCGCTGCCTGCCGATAGAGCTCGAGCAGGACCGGGACCTTCATCGTGGACGCGGCGTGCATGACGACGTCGGCGTCGTAGTAGGCCTCGGTCCCCGTCTCGAGATCGATCACGCCCACCGACACCTCCGCCGGCGCCTCGCTGGCGGAGGTGCGGACAGCGGCCGTGAGGTCATCCGCCGGATCGTCCGCATCCGCCCACCCCGTCCAGCCTGGGCCGCGGACGACACGGCCGGGCAGGGCGCCCGTGTGCTGACCACCGTCGACGACCTGTTCGCCGTTGACGAACACGTGACGCACGCCGGTAGCGTACTGGTGTGGCTCTTCGAAGGTCGCGTGATCCGTGATCGTCTCGGGGCCGAACACGACGACGTCGGCGTAAAAACCGGGCCGGAGCTCGCCGCGCCGGCGGAGCTTCAGGTTTCGCGCGGGCTGAGACGTTAGCTTGCGGATCGCGTCGCCCAGCGGAATCACGCCTTCCTGCTGGACGTAGCGGCCGAGCAGCCGGGCGAAGTTGCCGTAGGCGCGCGGGTGTGGATTCGATTCGAGGAACACGCCCTCGGGAGCCATCGAGCCGGCGTCGGATCCGAAGCTCATCCAGGGCAGGGTGATCTGCCGGCGGACATTGTCCTCGGACATCAGGAAGTAAACCGTATCGACGTCGCCGTCGTTGGCGATCACGAGATCGATCGCCGCGTCTTCGGGCGTCGTGCCGCGCGCCTCGGCGATCTCGGCCAGCGACTTCCCGGTCAGGTGCTTCAGCGAGTCCTGCTTGAAGCCGACGAGCAGCACGCGAGCCGGCGAGCCGGCGAGCTGGTAGAGCGACTCCCAGCCCTGTACGGGGGCTCGCATCTCGCGGAGCACCCGGGCGCGAATCGCGGGATCCTGCAGGCGGCGCTTCCACTCGGCATAACCGCCCTCCTGGACCCACGGGGGCATCGCGGCGTCGAGCCCGGTGGCGCCCGCCGTGTACGTGTACATGTCCGTCGTGATCCGCACGCCGTCCTGGCGGGCGGCCTCGAGGTGGGCGATCACGGAGTCGAGCTTGCGCCAGTTGGCGGTGCCGGCCTGCTTGAGGTGGTAGACCTCGGCGGGGACGCCGGCCTCCCGGGCGATCGTGACCAGCTCGTCGAGAGCGGGCAGCAGGCCGTTGCCCTCGCTACGCAGGTGCGAGATGTACATCCCGCCGTAGCGGCCGGCCTCCTCGGCGAGGGCGATCAGCTCGTCGGTGTCCGCGTAGAACGCCGGCGCGTAGATCAGCGAGCTGCCCACGCCGAGCGCGCCCTCGCGCATCGCCTCCGCCACGAGCTCCCGCATCCGGGTCAGTTCGGCGGCCGTCGGGGCGCGGTCGTCCTCGCCCAGCTCGTGGATCCGCACCGTCGTGGCGCCGACGAACGAGGCGACGTTGGTCGCCACGCCCTGCCCGGCCAGGTGCTCGAGGTATTCGCCGAGTGTCGTCCACTCGATGTCGTACTTCAGGTCGCCCTGCGAGGCGCGCGCGACGGCCTTCATCGTGTCCGACCAGGGACCCATCGACCAGCCCTCGCCGAACACCTCGAGGGTGACGCCCTGGCGGATGTCGCTCTGCGAGCGGCCGTCGACGAGCAGCGGCTCGCCGGCCCATGACAGCATGTTGATGAAGCCGGGCGCGACGGCCAGCCCGGTGGCGTCGATCTCGGTCGGGGCGGAGGCGTCCGCCGGCAGGTCGCCGACCGCCGCGATCGTGTCGCCGGAGATCGCGACGTCGGCCACGACGCCCTCGCCGCCGAGGCCGTCGTATACCGTGCCGCCGCGGATGATGACGTCGTAGCCGTCAGACGGCGCATCGCCGCCGGCACTTCCATCGCGGCTGACGGCGAGGCCGGCGAGGCCGACAAGCGAGATGACGACGGCGAACAGGACGAGCGACAGGCGAGTCGGGGTCCGGCGTGAGGTAGTGTCCATGGCGCCCATGATAAGGCGTTCCGGTCCCGAAGGCTCCGGCCCCGAAGGCTCCAGCCTTCCGAGGCGAAAGTGCCCGTCCGTCAGCTAAGTGTGTCGCGCGCGTCCTCAAGGTGACGGGTCAGGAGACGGGCGGCGCTGGGCCGATCCCCGTCTTCCAGATACTCGACGATTTGTCGGTGCTCCGCTACGTGGCGCCGCTCGAGCCCCGGGCGCTCATCATCGCGATCCACGGACGTGAAGTGGAGTCGCAGCTCACGCATCGCACGGGCGTGCAACTCGGCCAGGCGGCGGCTGCTCGTGGCGCCCACCAGAGTCGCGTGGAAGGCGACGTCCGCGGCCGAGTAGGCTTGCCAGTCACCGGCGTCGGCTGCGGCCTCGAGGCGGCCCGCGATCTCCAGTAGCTGTGCGAGCGTCCCGTCCCCGAAGGCCGCGCGGCGAACAACCTGCGGTTCGATGACCAGGCGGGCCTCGCTGATGTCGCGCCGATCCGCCGGGTCGAGCGTCGCGACCCGTGCCCCGCGGTGGGTCTCGTGCTGCACCAGCCCATCGTGCGCCAGCCGGCGCAGCGCATCCCGAACCGACGGGCGGCTCGTGTCGTAGCGCTCCGCGATCGCTGCCTCGGGGAGTGCCTGCCCGGGCCGCAACTCACCCCTGAGAATGCGCTTCCGCAGCAGGGCGGCGAGCTCTTCGCCGATCGTCCGTCGCTCTAGCGTTTCCGTCGGCATGGCCTGTTCGTCCTTTCCTCGCGGCCCATCCGTCCGTATCCTATCAAAGATTGTAATACAATATGACAAACTTCGGAGGGCGACACAATGCGACTCGGAGAGATCGTGGCGATCGCGGCACTCGGCATCGTGGTGGCCTGCCGGCCCGGGCCGGCTCAACAGCTCAGCGCGCCGCAGCTCGATGCCGTGCGGCGCGGCGCCGCGGCGGCGGAGATCCCCACGACAGGTACGAGCGTGCCATTGCTCGGCCCCCCCGAGCTGCCGCTCGTCGAAGTCCTCCTGAACGGGACGGGGCCGTACCGATTCCTCGTCGACCTCGGTTCCAACGTGATGATCCTGCGGCGCGACGTGGCCGACGCGGCCGGACTCGACATCATTCTGGATCGTGAGACATCCGACATCGCGCGCGCCAGGACTCTGCAAATCGGGAAGGCGCGGTTCGACGACGTCTGGTTCGGCGCGTACGACGAGCTCGACGTGGACGGCGTGGTGGGCTACAACCTGCTGATGGGTACGGGCGTGATCCTCGATTACGCCGGACGCACGTTCCGGCTGGGGCCCATCGACCTCGGCGAGCCCGACGGAGACCGGACGCTCCCCTACCAGGTCGCCTCGCGGCTCCCATACGTCGAAGCGCGCGTGGGCGATCGTGCGGCCCTCTTGAATCTCGACACGGGCGCCTTCAACTGGGTCGTGTTTCCCCTGGCCCTGGCCGATTCGCTGCCGCTGGAGAGTCCGCCTCAGCCGGGTCCCGCGCTCACCAACAATCAGATCGGAACGACCCGCAACTTCGTGGCTCGGCTCGCCGTCGACATTCGGCTCGGCGGTCTGGTGATCGAGCGCCCGGTCGTGCTGTTCGATCCGGCCGTGGAGGACGCGTGGCTCGGCAGCGGCATCCTCACGGGGTCCCGGCTCGAGATGGATACCGAGAGGCAGGTGCTTCGACTCACGTCGGACGCACCGCTCGCGTCGCCGGCATACCGCACGCTCGGGTTCGGCCTGGGAGCCCTCGATCCATCAAGCGGCGCGCGGCCGGTGACAGACTTGATTCCAGGGTCGGACGCGGCGGTCCGGCTCGAGGCCGGAGATGCGGTCGTGTCGATCGGTGGAGTGCCGGCGGCGGAGCTCGAGGCGCCCGCCCGGCGACAGCTCGCCGCGGACCGGGACGTGGTAGCCGTGACCGTCCTCCGCGGCGGCGCTTCCGTCGAGCTGCAGGTGGAGGTCGCGTCGTTGCCTCGCTGAGGACTCGTGCGTTCAGGGCTCGTGCGCGTCCGCCTGGAGAAGCCGCGTGAGCAGGCGATCGAGGGCGCCGGCGAACTCACGTTTCGCGCGAGCGTCGTAAGGGGGAGGACCGTGCGAGCCGCCGGCGCCGCCCGCTCCGGCGTTGCCGGCCAGCTCGCGGACCTCCTCCAGCAGGCGAAGCGTGGCATGGTCCGCCTCGATGGAAGCGGCGGTGTGCTCGGCGCCGCGGACGTCGAGTGTGGCGATCCCGCGGGGGACGAGGCGCGCGGCGAGCCGAAGATCGCGGGTGATGACCACGTCGCCCGGCTCGGCGTGTGCGGCGATGAGCGTGTGGGCGCCGACGCCCTCGACCAGTACGGCCTCAATGCCAAGGCGCTCCGTGGCCCGGTCCACCACGTCGCGCACGTCGCGCGGTGCGACGTCCGCCTCGAGCCAGATCTTCATCCTCGCCCCCATCCAGCGTGTCGGTCGTGGTCCCTGGCCCCGCAAGGAGAACGGGCAGACGGCCGCCATGGTGACAGGAGTGCCGGGCGACGTCGGGTGTCGCTATGATCCATCAAATGATCGATGACCAGGAAGCTTCCGAAACGAGACGCCGCGACTGGCAGCCGCACTGGGGCCGGATCGTCGCCGAGCTGGTCGTCGTGTTCGTCGGCGTGACGGCCGCCTTCTTCGTCGAGAGCTACCGGGAGCAACTCGACGCCGACCGCGCGCTGCGCCAGACGAGCGCGGGCATCCTGGCGGAGCTTCGGACCTATGAGGTGAAGGGGCTCGCGTACGCCGATTCGATGAACGCGCACCTCGACGCCTGGCAGGTGGAGGATCGGGCCGGGCGCCGTGCGGTGCCGATCTTTTTCCGGCTCCCTGGAGCGCCGGGGCCGCCGACGGCCGCCTGGAGCACGGCGGTGGCCTCCGGCGTGGCGAGCGGCTTCGAACCCGATTTCCGCTATCGGCTCGGCTACTTCTACCACGAGTTCTCCGGCATCCAGGTCAACTACTTGCGTCACCTGGAGTTCATCGAGAAAGAGGTGCTGCCGCGCGCGGAGCTGGGTCCGGAAGCTTTCTATGACGCCAGCGGCCGCTTCGACCCGGCGGTCCGGGCGCGCATGAAGCTTTTGCGGGAGTACGTGGCCGATCTCGACCGGCTGAGCCGAATGGCCGGCGACCTGGCCGACGAGCTCACGGCGATGCAGGCAGAGAAGTGAGCGGCTCGTGGCAGCGCCTCCTGGCCGACCTGAAGCGTCGCCAGGTCTTCAAGGTCGCCGCCGTCTACGGCGCCGCCGGCTTCGCGATCGTCCAGACGGCCGACGTCTTCGTACCCGCGCTGAGGCTCTCTCCCGCGATCACGACCGCCATTGCCCTGATCGTCATCCTCGGCTTCCCGTTCGCCCTCGTCATCGCCTGGGCGTTCGAGGTCACGCCGCAGGGCGTCAAACGCACGGGGGACGCGCAGCCCGGGGAACTCGAGGCGATCGCGGCGGACACCGCCTCCCGCCGCTGGCCGATCGGGCTCGCCGCGCTCCTGGGTGTGGCGCTCATCGCGCTCAGCGCGTGGTGGCTGCTGAGCGGCCGGATCGGCGAGGGACGCTCGTACGAGTCCATCGCCGTCCTGCCGCTCGTCAACCTCAGCGGCAATCCTGACTTCGACTATTTCGGCGACGGCCTGGCGGAAGAGCTGCTGAGTGCGCTGTCGGGCGTCGACAGCCTGCGCGTGGCGGCGCGCACGTCCTCCTTCGCGTTCAAGGGTCGGGACGTCGACGTCCGGACGATCGCCGACTCGCTCGGCGTCCAGACGGTGCTCGAGGGCAGCGTGCGGCGCTCGACCGACCGGGTGCGCATCGGCCTCCAGCTCATCGATGCCGAGGATGGATTCCACATCTGGTCCGCGGAGTACGATCGCCCGCTGGATGACCTGCTGGCTCTGCAGGACGACATCTCCGACGCCGTAGTGGCCGCCCTCCTGCCACGCCTGCGGGGTTCGGTCGCGGCGCACCAGCTGGGGGGCACGACGGACGTCGAAGCGTATGACGCGTACCTCGTCGGACGGCAGCAATGGCACTCGCGCGACGTATCCGCCCTGCCGCAGGCGATCGAGAACTTCCGCTTCGCCGTCGCACGCGACTCCAGCTTCGCACTCGGCTGGAGCGGGCTCGCCGACGCCATCGACGCGCTCGCCTTCCGGGACACCGCCGCGCTCGGGCTGGTGCCGGAGGGACGTGCCGCCGCGCTCCGGGCCCTCGTCCTCGAGCCGGACCTCGCGGAAGCCTGGGCCTCTCTCGGCGTCCTCGTCGCCGAGTTCGACCAGGATCGCTTCGTGGGCGAGCAGGCCCTGCGTCGCGCCATCGAGCTCAAGCCGTCCTATGCACATGGCCTGCAGCAGCTCGGGGGCGTGCTCCGCAACATGGGGCGGATCGAGGAATCGCTCCCGTATGTCCGGGAGGCGGTGAAACTGGACCCGCTGTCGTCCCTGCTGCGAGAAGGGTATGGCCTGGGATTGCTGATTCACGGCGACACGGCGGCCGCACGAGAGCAGTTCGAGAGGCTGCCCTCCGAGCTGATGTGGCGGGCCCGCCAGTTGGGTCTGAGCGTATCTGAGGCGGAGGAGGCGACGGAGCGGTACGCGGGGTTCGTCGGATATCCGGACTCGGCGGCGTGGCGGCTCGTCGGCCGCGCCATCGTCGACCCGACGGCGCGGCCGCGCGCCCTGGATTTTCTGTACCGTCAGCCGCCGCTCTCCTCGTTCCAACTGAGCCGGTTTCAGCTCGCGCTGGGCGACTACGAGCCGGTCATGGAATACCTGCAGGCCATGCACGCGGTCGGCGCGGGACCGCTGTGGCGCATCGGCACGCTGCCGGAATACGACCCGCTGCGAAGTGATCCGCGGTTCATCGCCATCGTCCGCGACCTCGGTGTGCCCAACGGCTACGACCCGGTGACTCAGACGGCGATCTGGCCCTGACGCGGAACGCGGGGGATACCTCACGCGTTACCCGCATCCGATCGAGAGGAAGATCGCGCAGAAGAGCACCGCAGAAGCGCACCGAAGAGGAGCACCGATGACATACCGCACGCTGGGCCGCACCGACCTTCAGATCCCCCCGCTCGTCCTGGGCGGCAACGTGTTCGGCTGGACGGCCGACGAGGCGACGTCGTTCCGGCTGCTCGACGCCGCGCTCGACCACGGCCTCGACACGATCGACACGGCGGACGTCTACTCCGCCTGGGCGGACGGGCATTCGGGCGGCGAGTCGGAGACGATCATCGGTAACTGGCTGGCGAAGCGGGGCGCCGACATCCGCGACCGGGTCACGCTGATCACGAAGGTGGGCTGGAACGGGAGCCTGGCGAAGGATCACATCGTGAACGCGGTCGAGGATTCCCTGCGCCGGCTGCAGACGGACCACATCGACCTCTACTTCTCCCACAAACCCGATCCCGACACGCCGATCGAGGAGACCCTCGCCGCCCATCAGCAACTCATCGAGCAGGGGAAGATCCGCTACGCCGGCGCCTCGAACTACGACGCCGACCAGCTACGGACGGCGCTCGCGGCCGGCCGGGACGACGGCCGGGCCCGGTACCAGGTCCTGCAGCCCGAGTACAACCTCTATGCCCGTTCCGGCTACGAGGAGGACCTTGAAGCCGTGGCCGAACGCGAACACCTCGGCGTCATCAGCTACTTCGCGCTGGCCAGCGGCTTTCTGACGGGGAAGTATCGGTCCGAGGAGGACCTCGACCAGAGCCCGCGGGGGAAGGGGATCGGCAAGAAGTACCTGAACGAGCGCGGCAAACGGATCCTCGCCGCGCTGGACGACGTGGCCGCGGCCCACGAGGCCTCGCCGGCGCAGGTCGCCCTGGCCTGGGTCATGGCTCGTCCGAGCGTCACGGCGCCGATCGCGAGCGCGACGAGCGTCGATCAGCTCGAGGAGATCGCCGGGGCGACCGAGCTCGCGCTGGATGACGCGTCGATCGAGCGGCTGGACGAGGCGAGTGCCGAGACGGCGGGTGCGTCGGCCTGAGCGCCAGCGCCGGCGTGTGGGTGACGAGAGGATACGCAACTAAGACAAGTGTTTAGCTGCGTATTCGATCCACTCCCTCCGTCGCCGCCTCCGGCCCCCCGCCAAGGCTGAGCAGCGACCCCACCACGACCACGGCCACCGCGCCGATCACGTTGTGCCAGAGGAACGAGACCTCGGGCGC
>Ga0055480_10000256_pt1 | contig 19408 bp, 20 predicted proteins | sample Muzzi_PWB_D2_FD_57935 | JGI IMG/M metagenome (GOLD analysis project Ga0055480, IMG submission 57935) | Wetland microbial communities from San Francisco Bay, California, USA, that impact long-term carbon sequestration - Muzzi_PWB_D2 | ecosystem: Environmental > Aquatic > Marine > Wetlands ... | reverse complement strand
CTCCCTTCGGGAGACCGTGTTTTTCTGTTTGACGCCCCGCTCCCCAACCCGCCCCCTGAGGGGGGGTGATCGGCCGGATGGCCGGTCGATCCGGCTTGCAGCCGTAACCCGAAGCCACCGGCTTCAGCCGGTGGTGTATTCCTTGTGCCAAATGAACGACGAGCAACGCAGACTGCCCCGTTTTGGGGCGTAACCCGAAGGGACGGGGCCCCTATCGCTCCTGCCGGCGTTGGGGCGCGCTGGTGTACGTCGAGTACACGTCGCCCGCACCGCCTTGTCAGGTGCGAAATGGACGTCCGTCGCGACGGTTTGCGTGGTGTGTACAGGCCCTAGGACTGGTAGCAACGGCCCGCCGGCACCAGGCGCTGCTGCGGCGGCTGAACGCCCGGCTTCCCGCAGGATAATCCGGCCGCCGGACGGGTGCTCCGCCCCGCAAGTGCCTGCCCGGTGCCGGCTAGTCCGGATTGATTAGTCCGAAGGTAGCAGGTGGTCCGGTTGTTCGTTGGTGTATGGTTATATCATGAAGCTCCATATCCTGAATGACCTGCACACCGAGTTCGGGGATTTCGACCCGCCGGCGACCGACGCCGACGCCGTGATCCTGGCCGGCGATATCGGTGTGGGGGTGGAAGGCCTGCGCTGGGCACAGGCCCGTTTCCCGGACACGCCCGTGGTCTACGTGCCGGGCAACCACGAGTTCTACCATCACGACATCGTGCTGATCGACGAACTGAAGTCGCTGGCGCCGGGTCACATCCATGTGCTGAACGACGACCAGGTCATCATCGACGGGGTGCGGTTCCTCGGCAGTATCCTGTGGACGGACTTCGCCCTGTTCGGCGAGGCGGACACCTTCTTCGCCCGGCAGACGGCACGACGGCAGATGACGGATTTTTCCATCATCCGGCACCACGGCCGGCGCTTCACGCCCGAGGATGCCGCACAGCTGCACAGGACCAGCCGGGGCTGGCTGGCATCGATGCTGGCGGAGTCTTTCGATGGCAGCACCGTGGTGGTCACTCACCACGCCCCCTCGTCGCGTTCGGTGCCCCCGCGCTACGCCCGCGATCTGCTGACCCCGGCCTTCGCCAGTCACCTGGAGATGCTCATGGACGGCGAGCGGGCGGCACTCTGGGTCCACGGGCATGTGCACGACCCCTTCGATTACGAGATCGACGGCACCCGGGTGGTCTGCAATCCCCGCGGCTACGCCCCGAAGGCGCTGACCCCGGATTTCAGGCCTGGCTTCGTCGTGGACGTCGCGCCGCCATAGGTCGCCTCCCCCGAATGCATCCCGTGATTGCGCGCCGCCACGGCGTGCGACCTCCACGAACCGTCCGTTCCTTACCTTCAAAGCGATGGCATCAGGCCGCGCTTTTCCTTCGACTGCGCCACCCGACGGCGCGAGTGGTCACGCGCTGTATCGATTCGAACAGGACGGTCGCGCAGTAAAGCGCGGCAAGGACCAGTGTGACCAGCGACGCGCCCGTGTGAAGGCTGCCGTGTGGCGCAAGACAGCCACTCAGATCGAGGACGAGAACATCCACCGCCACCAGCCAAAGGACAGGGGTGCGCGCCGCGGCCGTTCCGGAACCGGGTACGCGGATCAGCAGGGCGCCCAGGGCCAGCCAGCCGAGGGTTGCATGTCCGGGATCGCCCGGCGCGGTCAGAAACGCCGCGCCGGCCAGGCTGGCGGCGATCAGCCAGTGCCACACCCTGACGGGCACATTCCAGGGCGTGTGTGGCATGCGCGTCGCACTGGTATTGAAGCGGGATTGTGACATCGATCGGTTCCTCGCCGTTCCATACACGGTGGACAGGGTAACCTGACGCGCTGAAACGTTGCTGATGCGGGGCTGACGAAAGGCTGACGGGCGAAACGGCTGGGTTTTCAGGTTCGATTCATGTCCGGCGGCTAGCATCCGGTATACCTCAAACATGGATACTGCCGATGCAACGTCTGAAAAAGCTGGTTCCTGTGGCCCTGTTCGCCGTTCTGTCCGCCGCGGTGTCGGTCGTCGTCGGCCAGTTGTGCGTCGACCGGATCCTGGAGATTGAGCGCACGCAGGCCGCGCGGTCGCGGATACAGGCGCAGATCCACGCAACCGTTCGCAGCCAGTACCCCGGACGGATACGGGATACGGGATTGCGGAGCCGCTGCGGGTTCACCGCCTATATCGTGACAGTGCGCCAGCCCGACGGCGGTGAGTACACGCTGTACTACGACATCGACAACGGGGAGCCGATCCGGCAGGATCTGCTGAACGGCTGCCCGGGCCGCGCGGGCGGTGCACGCCCGGTGCGGGGGCCCGTTACCCGTTTCATGTAGAGGGCGTGCGGCAGCCGAAGCGATGAGGCCCGGCGGTCACACCGGGATTCACTCGATGTCCCGGCGTTCCACGCTCACCGGGTCGGCCGTGATCGGCCGGTAGATCTCCACCCGTGTACCTTCCTCCAGGGCGGCGTCGAGCCGGGTGAGCTTGCCGAACACGCCGACCTTCTGCCTGTTCAGATCGATTTCGGGGAACTGGACGAGGAGACCGGAGCGTTCGATGGCATCCCGCACCGTACCGCCTTCGGGCACATCCAGTTTCAGCCAGACCTGCTTGATTTTGTCCGCGCAGGCGACACCGATGTTCATGACGGGTCGTTCCGGCTCAGGCGGCGGAATTTTCCCACGTCGGCGGCCCTGAACATGCATGACATGAAGTGGAAGAAGTTTCTCAACAAGCAGCGGTGCCAGGCAGAGGGCGTCTACGTCTGCCGTCCCCTTCCTGCGAGGTCTGCGTCGATTACGCGTCCTGGATCGGAGCGGAAGACTGAACGGCCGCGGCGGGATGTCTGTCAGGGCTGGCAGGTCATGGCAGGTCATGCCCCTGCATGGCGTTCCGTAGCGCGTGGCCGGGCAGGCATGCCGCGCGTGAATGTCTGGACAATGCCGCTTCCCGTCAATCCGGGCCAGGCCGGAAGCCAGCAAGCACCCGTCATTCCGGCGCAGGCCGGAATCCAGCCAGATATAAAAGCAGTCGGTCTTGGTTTGGCTAGAAGGCGACATTCCCCGACTTCGCGCAATGGGCGCCGTTGCAGCCACATCTTGCCGCATATTGATACCTGGTCGAGGTCGGGAAGGCGGCAGCATGTACTAACGGACTCCGGTATCGAGATTCCGGAGCACAGCTTCGAGAAGCTTCCGGGCGGGTGTTGGCATGCGGCCCGGAGAACTTAGGGGAGTGTGCTCCTCTGAAAAAGGTTTCCAATCTGTTGCAATTGTATTTAGACCAAGAACGGATTCCTGTGGGCGCGATATACGTGTGCAAAATTCATCAGCGGGTGTTGAAAAATGCGTGAAATGGCATGTAAATTTGCCTGGACTTTACGGACAAGGGTTTTATGCTATGTGACGTGATGAATTCGCTACATTTTAGGGGTGGATATGAAATGCATTAAAGGATTTCTCTGGCTGGCGGTGATTGCGTTAATTTCCGGTTTGGTGATTATGTTCTCAGGGTTCATCAACGTTGCCGCCACGAATCCGCACCACTCAGTAACGAATTTCATCCTCAGCACCACCATGGACAATTCGGTGCGTGCGCACGCCAAGGGAATCACCGCACCGCCCCTGGATGATGTCCGTATGGTGATGGAAGGATTTCGCCACTACCGTGAGATGTGTGCCGGCTGTCATCTTGCGCCGGGCATCAACTCGACTGAAATTGGCGAAGGCCTGATGCCCAGGCCACCTAAGCTGCAGGACGAGGTGGAAGAGTGGAAGCCCGAGGAACTGTTTTGGGTTACCAAAAACGGCGTGAAGATGACCGGCATGCCTGCCTGGGGACCAACCCATAGCGATACAAAGATCTGGGCTATCGTGGCGTTTCTCGAAAAACTACCGCATATGACTGCGGAGCAATACCAGGAAATGGACAGGATGGCCGGGGCCGGGGAAGGCGACGAGCATCACCATGCCGCTGGCGAGGTAGCACATGACCATGACCACGGTGATGCGACGGTCAATCATCATGATGCGAATGTTCACAATGCGGATCATGGTGATGATCCGGATTAACTTTGTGTCAAAGAGTGACCCTCTGGTATCCGATTCGAGCGGAGCGTATCGTTAATCCCCAATTGGAGGACTGGTTTGGATACCGGCACAGCACGATGATGGAGTTTACGCCGTAGTACTCCCGTCGAAGGCCGCCATACCAAATATACGCAACGGGTCGGTTCCGGAAGTACTGCAATCCTCGACCGGGAAACAGCTTGTAGGCCCTAGGGAACGTCCAGATTTAGACGTCATTCCGGGCGCGGCGTAGACCTGGAAACCGGATGTTAGGATTCATGTCGTTACTGGATTCCGGCCTGCGCCGGAATGACGGAAAACGAATTATTCAGGGATTCCTTGAGTGAATGGTCTGACGCATAGTTCCTCGCGAGCAGCAAAGCTGCCCGAAGGGCGCGCCTGGCCGCTTCCGGCGTAGCCCGGGCCGGTCTCTCGACCCGGGCTATGCCCGTATCAAGGCTTGCAGCTTCTCCTGCCTCCCGCGGCACTTGTGCGTCCCTGAACTCGCAAACGCGCTGCGCAGCACAGTACTTGACGTACGGGCAAGCAGTGCACCACAACAAGCGTGTATTTGGGGCGCAACCCCTTGGGGACCGGGCGATTTTGGCCCCAGGCCTTGTTGCGGCTCGCGCATGTGGCTATGGCTGCACCACACTCGCGCGCCTTGCCAGGAACCACAATTCCCGCGGTCGCGACTGCGGGGAATTATGCGATACGTTCTATTATAAAAAGCACTACCCGGACGCCCTTGTAGTGCATCTGCCCCAGGCGCTGGCTTGCTTGAGCAGGACGTTGATTCCATACCCAAGCGACTTAAAGTAGCGAAGACAGGATTCACCGGATCAGACCGACGCTGGAATCGGGAAGGTTGTGGTAGGGACGCCGTCGTCTGGCAAACACTGTAAAAAGATCGGGGACAGACCATGATTTTCCGGATGACCTGGAATACGTGGCCTATCCCCGATTGTGTTTTTCTATCGTGGTTCGCGTGTCGGACAAATAACGGGTATGCACTCCGATTGAAGCCGTTTCCCCGAAGAGCCGAAGGACCGGTTCACGGAATCTGACATTCCGTTGCCCGCGCCATTCTGACAGGATTATTCGTACTGAATTCATCAAACCGCTGTATTGCAGGTGCAAAGCCATCCGCATAGACCTGCAGTTTGTACTGCCCGTTGATATCCAGGGGAATATGCAATGCATAGCTGCCGGTCCCGTTGCAGGAGAACATCTGCTGTCCATTTGCGAGGACCAGGGCGCAGACAGGTGTCTGGGTATCTTGAAGCAGTACGGTTCCCGAGATATCGATATATTTCCCGGCTGAACCCGGATATACACCGGGGCTGGACGGCGTGTTATAGCTCGGGCAATTGCCCGAAGGCGTCATCACCACCGACTCGTTGCTCGAGTTCGTCAGGAAATCTATCTTTGGGAAGAAGCCTTGCGCGTAGATCTGGCGCTTTACCGCACCATTGGACCCGCGCGGGAGCCCCGAAAGCGAGAAAATCCCCGCCGGGTTGCATGAAAACATATAATGGCCGCTGGCCAATACCAGGGCACAGATATCCTGGCCACCCGCGGTTTTAATGGTGCCACTGAGATCAACCGGATCGAGGACCGTCATTTGCCAGGCAAGCGCATAATCCCATTGGAACGACGCTTGCCCCGCCTTGGGCCTCACTTCCAGGAGATAGTCCTTGCCAGCGTCCAGTCGTACCCAGAGATTTTCGGTATTATCAATCGCGCTGACCGACTGCTCCACCAGCACATGGCCACCGGCGGTTTCGTCGTATAGATGAAGATCCATGTCGTACAGTGTGGCTGCGCCCGGAAAAGAAAGCGGGTTGCCATCCGCGACATCGATATTCCAGGCAAGTGCGGCCGTCATCATGACCGGGTATGTGCCGGTTGAGAAAGTGTATGATCCTGTCGTGTTACTGCCGCCGGCGCCACCGAAGAATGGGTCGTAGTCGAAGCCGCGCGATCCAATTATTCCGCCAGAGGCGTTCTCATCCTCGACGCTGTTCTGTTCGCCTGCCATCAGAATGTGGAAGCTGTTGTAGATATTTACCTGGCCGGCGCCAACGCGGACATCAAGACCGTTGGCGGACCGGTTCGCCGGATCGACGCGATAATCGGTAATATCCTTGGGTGTATTCGGATCGGGGTTGGTACTGTTATCTGTCACCCGGTCCGCCCCCGCCATCAATGCGGCCTTTACGACTTCGGAGCGTTCTGCATTGTAGATGATGCTTCCCGTACGGTTGGATGTTGAAGTCTCAACCGGATCTCTCGAAAGCGACGCCGTGGTGTGGCCGACGTCCACCAGCAGGGCGGCTGCGGCTGCAATGGCAGGGGTTGATTTGCTCGTGTACGCGAAGGGTGCAACCAGATCCGGGCGTGTCCGACCGGAAACATACGGCGCCGCCAGTGGTGCGGTGCTCCTGCCATTCACGCCGTCAGTAACACCCGCAGTGATGACATTGAAGGCGGCACTCAGCAAGGGCGAATTCGTGGATGTGTTGTTGCTCAAGCCGACTGCCTTGATGAACTCGTCATTGTCGACAATCCAGTCCACCCGCTTGACGATATCCAGATTTACCGCATCGTCGGAAGCACTTCCTATCCAGCTGTGATTGGCGATACGGTCAGGCACCGTATCCGGTTTCAAACGACTGTTGGTGGCTTGCAGGTAATCACCGCCCAGCCAGCCGTTGGCCTCGTAAACGCTGACCGTATCGATCGAAGGTGCTATTGATGAACCTGTACCGTAGAACAGCTTGCCGACATTTGTCGCGTGATTGCTGAATAGGCCGCCCGGGCTGGTATAGGACCTGTCGGTGATCAGTTTGCCCGTGAATTGCGCATCTTTCACATCAGGCATGTAGGCAAGCGAGGTTGCATCCTCGGATTCGACCTGTGTGACATGCAGGCCGTTGCCGTCCGGCATCTTCGCACCTTGCTCAACGAGCAACCGGGTATAGCCGATGTCGTCCTTGTAACCTGCAAGGACTATCCCGCAACAGAAGGACAAAAATAATACCGGGAGATGATGAATGCTTGAACGCATGTTCGAGACATGATTGTTATATCAACCCTGATTCTTCAGGGTGTTTTCGTAAATGCGGGTTGGAGTCTATCACAGGTTTTACCCATCCAGCTATTCTCTACCGGGCTGGATGGCTGCAATGCCGGTCAGGGTGGCCATGCATATCAGATGGGCTCTGTTGTTCGTGATGCCCTTCGTGTGGAAGTTGGCGCTAGATGTATAAGGGATTAAAAAAACCTGGAAAGTACTTATAAAAACTGGAAATGTGATGTGAGGTCTCGCTTGTCCAGGTGTTCCGATACCTGGACTTTCCCCGGTATCGTAGACGCCTCACAGCCTCATTTTGAGGCACGTTCTTCGCCTTTTCCCTTTCGGACTTTACCTTTCACCCTTCACTCCAGCAGTTGCAGTATCAGACCAGTAACCTCGCTGCGTATTTCATCAAACCGTGCGATCGGCCAGGCATATTGTTTCCGCGTATTCGCGTCCTGGTACTTGTTCATGTCGTCTTCGATCGATGCATCGAGGTGTGCGATAAAGGCATCCGCACGTTTGACCAACGCCTGTTTATCCGGCACCTCGCGGGCCGATGCCAGTGCCAGTTCCAGGGTATGCAGATAGGCAAGATCATCCAGGCCGATGCGCATCAGCTCGTAGTTGATCGTCGGCACGGCCATGTCGGCCGGACCCGGGTAGACGGCATGGCCGCTCAGCGGCTGGGCATCGAAGCTGTTGTAGGGCATGCCGTTATAGTTGCGGTAAATCCATTCCATCTTGCCACGGATGCCGAGCCGGGCCATTTTCCAGAGCCAGTAGCCGTTCGAAAAGCGGTCTATCCCGATGTTGACCAGCCACGGGGTCGCACCGGCCTGGAGGACGAACTCGACCGTCTTCCGGTTGAGCAGACGTCGTCCCTGGTTCACGCCAGTCGGCCCGCCCCAGCCATTGTTGAATGACAGCACATCCACCAGCGGGGCCAGCAGCTGTATCTCGCGGTAGCCGTTGGCATCGGCGCCGGCGACGATGCCGGGGATGGTCTTCAGGCTGCGCGCCAGGCGGGCACCGATGTCCTCACTGGCACTGTTGGTGAATTCATCACCGAAGTTGATGATGACGGGTGACCAGCCGCGAGTTCGCGCCTGCTGAAGGAAGTCGCGCACCAGTGACACATAACGGCTGTCGAACGCATCCGACGCCCAATCGCCGCCTTCACGGCGCAGGCGGTTCAACAGACCGTGGCTTTCCAGCAGGTATACCGGCTGCTCGAATCCGGCCTGGCGGTAGAGATCGAACGCCCGGCCGATGCGCGTGTAATCATCCATGCGCAGGCCCGCGTACTGAACGGCCGTCATGTTATGTGCACGCATGTCGGCGAATTCGGCCGCGATGCGGTCCCAGAACCGCTGCGCACCGAAATAGGAATACTGCACCGGGCTGAAGTAGGTCATCCCGACTGCCAGCTGGGTAGGGCGCTGCAGACGAAACGGCAGCAGCTCAAGTTCAACGTCGAGCGTTGTCGGATGCCCGTGCTCCGGATGAATGTCGAGTCGGCCGCGGTAGCGACCAGGCGGCGTGTCTTCCGCCGCGTGATAGGTGAGCCAGAACTGCTTCGTCACTCCCTTGCGAATGACCCAGGTGTCGGCCGGAACGATCATACCCGGTGCCGGCCTCCAGGAGTGATCATCCCTCCCGCTCGGCCGCGCGACATACCGGACGACGCCGATTGCCATACTGGCATCATCCGGGATGTCGGCACGGTCACTGCCGGGAGCCGCCGAAAGCCAGTGAAAGCTGACCCGGGTAGCGCCGATGTCCCGCAGCGGGCAGAGGCCGAAGGTCAGCGGCACGTATTCACCCGGTGTGGCCCTGAGCCGCAGCAACACCGGATGATGCGCTCGTCGGTCTCCCGGATGCAGAGGTTGTTGTGGATGCGCCGGGAATACCGTGTAGCCACGCCGCCAGTCGTCCGCCGGGAAGTCTGCCTGGGAATCCGGTGCCACTGTGTGCAGTGGCCACTTGTCCGTGAAATTCTGCTGCCGCTTCGCATCGATTGCGGCGATTGTCCGCTCGCCCGCGGCAGGGTCGTGCCCGGCCGGCAGCACCACCAGGGCATTCAGCGCCCCGCCGTAGCGTTTCACCGGTCCCTTGCGTACCTCGGTGTTTGCGTAATCGCCCAGGTAATCATAGACCGCGTCCGTGCGCAGCGGAGCGACGACCCTGATCTCCAGGCGTCCATCGGGCACCTCGACGCGAACCCGGCTCCACGCAAAGCGCGGCGCGACATCGCGCTGCCAGACACCGTCCTGGGTGAGGTCATCCATGTGTACAGGGGTCTCGAAGCGTTCATAGAATTCATCCGCCGTCGGCGCGAACTCATAGGCGGTGACGTCCTCCACTTCTATGCGGTAGGGCTCGTGCGGCACATATTCGAGATAGCCCGCATCCCCGGACAGCACCCAGACCTCGTAACTGCCTGGCGGTACGTCCAGCGCGAAGGTTGCCGGACCATTCGCATAGGAACGTGCAAGGTCGTCCGGTGTCTCCCGGCTGATGACATTCAGATTTGTTCGCGCCTCCCAGCTGCCGGCTTCCGCGCGATGCCAGGTGCCACTCTCAAGCGCCCCTGTCGCATCCAGCCAGCCGTAACCGCTGCGGGGGTCGTAGTCGCTGCGTGCGCTGATCTTGATGAAGGAGTCGACATCGGGTGCATCCTGCGGTGCGAAATTGAACCGGTAGCTGCCGTCGTCGTGACCACGCTGGACAAGCACGATGCTGACGGCACCCAGGACCAGCGCCAGGATAGCTAGCCGGCGCATGCGAAAGTACGGAGTGTCAGGGCGCATTTATTGGGAATGATAACAACAAATGCGCTCTGCTATTGCTTGGTACCTGAAAGCGGCACATGTCGGGTTCGGCCTGGTCATATCGGTGATGTCATCCACGTAGTCGGCATCGGGGGCGATGAAGGTCGGATCCGGCAACGAAACCCGGGTGCAGGGACTGCCCGCATCGAATCGATCGTCTCGTGCAGGGGCGGTGCAACCCGGGCGAGGCCTGCGTGCGCGCCATGAGCGGGCGGCAGATCGAGCGCTGCTTCCGCGTGACTCCCGATCTCGCCGACGATTATCGGGGCGATGCGTTCTGGGAACACCGCGCCATCGCGGCGCGGCGGTTGCCACCCGGGCGTTTGTTGCGCATGATGCTCGATACGGACAGCGCGATCAGGAAGACCGTCGCGCACCGGCTGCCGGCTGAAAGCCCGCTGAGGATGAGCCGTGACAGCGCCCCCGACGTGCGTGCCGTGGCGCGGCAGGGCTGGCAGGCGGCACGGTCGGTTGTGCCCGATGGCTGACGGCGGGGATCATGAAGCAACGTGACGCCACATATCTACTGGAGTCGCCTGCCCACGGTCGCGGGCGGGATCGTGTACGCTCATACGGGAAGGGTGCGGCATGAAGCCATCGATCGACGATACCGCCTCCGTCGCCAGGGTCTGTGCCGACAGCCAGCCCGCTCCCGGTGCCGAGGGTCTGCTGGCCGGGCTGGGCCGCCTGTGGCCCGATCTGACGTTCAAACTGGTGTTGACGCGCGGCGGCTGGTACCGGCCGGGCGGTGTCGTCGATATCGAACAGCAGCGCATCGCGGACAACCTGCGTCAATGGGCCGAGGCACTGACGGCGCACGGCGGCATGCCCTCCCTGCTGGATGCCTGCATGAAGGGGCAATTATTCGCCACCCGGCTGGTCGGTCAGACGCATTACCTGACGGCGCGCACCGGCCCTGCGGCCGCCGACTTCGTGCAGCTCGAGGTCGAGGAACTGCAGGAGGTCCTCGATCGCTACCTGAGCGATCCCGACTGGCTGCCGGACAGCCTGGAGGAGATCATCGATCCACTCGATTACCCGCAGCTCGCCCCCGAGCCGGTCGGCGCCGCACGCCTTGTATTCCGGCGCATCTTTTCGGCGCGCACCGTGCTCGAGGCGCAGCAAATCGGGCCGGGTGCGGGTCTGCGGCGCTTCCTGCAGGACTGGGACCGCAGCAGCGCGAGTCACTCGGAGTGCTGCTGCGATCGCTGGGTGCTCGCCCTGCAGGAAGCCACCGACAGCGACGGGGGGGCACAACTGAGTGCGCACCCGGTTCCGGCCGGTGTCGCACAGCGTCTGCCGGAGACGTCCGCTGCGGGGGCCGGGCTGGCCAAGCGGGTACAGGCGTTCGACCGCGCCGCCGGTTACCCGATGGCGTGGTTCTTCCATATGGTGGCCTCCGCGGGGGTCCCGCACGCCGTCGGTATTCAGGTCGCCAAGGACCATGCGGAGGGTTTCGACTATCTGCCGGCGCGCGACCTGCAGCCGCTGCACAGCTGGGTGGTCGCGCCCTACCGGGCCTGAGCCGCCGCCGGCCGCCCGCAGACCGGCGCGATGTGCCGTCCACATCCCGTTTCAGTTTGGCGGTGCATTGACCGTCACGGTGTCAACCGATAGGGTGGGCAGTGCAAGGCAAGACTGGTCACAGCGGTGGACGATGAGGCTTCCCGACTACAAGGATTCGCTCGAGGTCGACGGTCGTCGCGTGACGATACGAACCATGCGGCCCGCCGATCGCGACATCGAGCGGCGCTTCGTCGCCGAACTCTCCCAACAATCCCGTTATTACCGCTTTCACTCTGCGCTCAAGGAACTTACGCCCGACATGCTGGAACGCTTCACGCATGTGAACTATCCGGACGACATGGCGCTGATCGCCACCCTCCCGGAGGGGGCTGGCGAACGTGAGATCGGGGTCGCCCGCTACGCCCGCATCCCGGATACCGACCGGGCCGAGATCGCCGTCGTGGTGGCGGATGAGTGGCAGGGCAAGGGCATCGGTGCGCGCCTGCTGCTGGATCTGAGGACGCTCGCCATCGAGGCCGGCATCCGGCACTTCGAGGCCAGCGTGCTGCCGGGCAACCAGCGCATGCTCGAACTTGCCCGCTCGCTGGGCTTCAGGATCCGGTCGGCGATCGCCGGTGACGATGGCCGGACGCACGAACTGGGCAAGGAGTTCGACGGCTAGCGTTCCTCGACCGCATCGACGAACGACAGAGTAAGCACACCCTCCCCGAACTCCGCCTGGTAGCCTTCCGACCAGGCCAGTTCCTCCTGGATCTCCCTGCGCCAGGTCTCGTTATCGTCACCGGCCTGCAACAGGACGGCATAGGGTTTGTGACAGCCGGTGAAATGATGGAAACGCTGCCGCGGACTGGTCAGTTCCCGGACCCGGTCCGGCAGCCCCCCCCTTGAATTGATCTCGACGAGGGGGCAGATCACCATGGTAAAGCTGGCGGGCAGTTCGCCGCCGCTGCGCCGCCAGCGTTCGAGGACCGCGGGGACGAAACCGCTGATCCGGGCCGCGCTCCAGCTGGCCACGTAATCCGGTATACCGTGAATCTCCAGGGAACCGCTTGCCGTGTTCATGGGATACTCCTGCATCGAATGCGAACGGGTCAGGTGCATTCAGTCTAGTAATATATTTCCACTATATCCAGATATTATGAAAAATAATTATTTTTTAATCCAAAATATGACGGTAATATGTATACTATTTCCGTTAATGGCCGGTAATAAGGAAATTTATTTATGGATCCCGTCGACCGGAAAATATTGAACCTGCTGCAGGCCGATGCCGCGCTGACCGTCAAGCAGATCGCCGGGCGGGTCAATCTGTCGGTCACCCCCTGCTGGAAGCGCATCCGGAAGCTGGAAACGGACGGCTACATACGGGCCAGGGTCGCGCTGCTCGATCCCGGGAAGGTCGACGCGGATGTCACGGTGTTCGTCGCCATCCGCACTGCGCACCACACCACGCAATGGATCGAGGCGTTCTCCCGGGCGGTCAGCGACATGCCGGAGGTCATGGAAATCTACCGGATGAGCGGGGAGGTCGATTACCTGCTGCGCGTCGCCGTCAGCAGCATCGAGGCCTATGACCGGTTCTACAAGCAGCTGGTGGGACGCATCGAACTCTCCAATGTTACCTCCAGCTTCGCCATGGAACGGATCAAGTACACCACGGCGCTGCCCATCAACGTCGGCGAGTGAGTCATCCGTGCAATATGGGGCTGCAGTGCAATCCGGGGCCGAATAGATTGTTGACCCGATTCAATCAGCAGTGTCAACCTCTCGAATCAGCAAGGCCCTCATTCCGGCGCAGGCCGGAATCCAGGATTCTCAGTGCTGATCCGGATTCCCGCTTGCGCGGGAATGACGATAATAGACACATTGTCTGTCACTCTTTTCCGTAAGTCTCAATAATAATGGTATCTGCCCCTTGACCAGTAACAGGCATGACTCAGGGCCTTGCAGCGAAGGCGATGACACCGCTTGGTGGTACGTAGGAGGCTACAGAGCTGCCTGACGGTGCCGCAACCGGTTATCGCTGTCAGCGACATATAACTCGCCAACGCGGAGCGTGGCTGGATCAGCTACAAACAGCAATTTGATTCCGTTCATGTATTTCGATGTTATATGTGGTTTACATAGTAAATGTAAATAAGTATGCCTGTCGCGAGAGGGATTAGCAGCGCGGGAGAATAAAGTAATTCGATTAGTTCGCTATATTTGCCGCGGGATCGGTACTGCCGTCTTGATGATGTCATGCCTTTCCTGCTCGTCGACGCGGCCTGACCTGCATCTCTTTTTGTTCCCGGGGTGTCTTCCTTATCGATCGCCTGGTCATCATCCTGCTGTGAGCCGGTAAAAAGTTTAATGAAGTAGTACAAGCCGAATGCCATGCCTGCAAGCATGCCAAGCGCAGCGCCTGTCTCGGCAAAAGGCGTCCCTGAACCTGCGTGAGCAAGCGGTACACCAGACCATGAAACGAGGCCTGCGAGGCACAGGAGAAATTTTCGCATGACAGGCTCCTTCTGCGTAATGTGGGCAGGGCTATAATTGATGATTATAGCCCTGCCACTGCTGCCCGGTCGTCATCCGACTTCAAAGGACGCGACACCGTAACGGCATTTTAGCGGAATATCGGGCGCCTTCCCTGTATACATCATGGCGGTTTCGAATGAGATGCGCATAGTATGGCGCCCGGCCAGTGCCATGGCCGCCTCATTGACTTTCGGGATGTCGAGGAACGCCGGTGCGGCGGGATCCGCTCCGGATTCAGTGCCAGGAAGAGGGAGTCGGCCAGTTCCGGGCTGCCGCATGCAGCGTGCCGATCTCGTAGCCGGAACGGCAAGCTCGCCGTCGTGCATGATTCCCAGGGCGGAACAGCCAGGCTGGCCGATCCAGTATTCGAGAAAACGCGGCCGGAGTTCCGGGGAATAGGGCCGATCGTAGTTGTCGACGGCCGCAAAAGGCGGCGCAGACAGGTCCACGAATCCCATACCGCCCGGGGGGGGCTCCCGCCATCGGTCCACTTTATTCGTCATTCCGGCCTGGCGAGCGCGAGCCGGTATCCAGGCATCTTCTTATGTGCTCGTCTCCGTTGACCTGGGGGGCTGCGGTCTGAGCGTAGGAAACTCGGTGAAGCAGGCTTCGAGGGCGCCGGGCGCGCCACACAGGAACAAGTCATCACCGGCCGCGACGCGAAACGTTTCATCGAACTCTGTCACCACCGTCGGGCCCCGTTCGAGCGCCACGACGAGGACGTCCGCGCAGCCCCGCTGCCCGATGTAACGAGGATGCCGGCCGGCGATCGTTGTCCCGTCGACCTTGACGATCTCCACCATGGGTTCGAGACTCACGTAATCCTCGCCGAGCATCTGGTGGGCGAGCAGCCGGCCTGCCACCTGGCCGATGGAGAGCGCGAAGTCGGTGCCGGCCCGGTAGAGTCTCTTCACGGTCTGCGCCTGGTTGACCCGCGCGATCAGCGGCACCAGGGGTGCGTAGTCGCGCACCACGGTGGCCGCAAACAATGCCTCGTTGTCATTGCTGAGCGCGAGCACCACGGCGCTCGCGTCCCGCACTCCGGCACGCTCGAGCGTATCGAGGTCGAGCGCGTTGCCGACCACGTCCACCCCCGGCCACGCCTTGGCATCGATGATGGTGGTCGATTCACCGGCGTCGTGCAGCAGCTCGACGATCTTGCGTCCCACCTCACCGTACCCGAGGACGACGATCTTCCCGCCCTGTTTGAGTGGTGTCGCGAGCTCGCCCAGGCTTTCCACGCCCTGGGGACTCCCGATCACGACGATGATGGTCCCCGGCTCGAGCCGGGCACTGCCCTCGATTCCGGGCCTGAATTCGCCTTCGGCCCAGTGCCCCACCACTGTCACGCCGAATCGTTTCCGTAGCTGCACGTCGGCGAGCGTGCGCCCCGCGAGCTGGCTCTCCGGGTGGATGCGCATCTCGGCCAGCGTCACGTGGCCCTTGATCTGCTGCAGCCCGCTCACGCGTCGCTGGATGCGCCGGCTGGACTTCGCCGCGAGTGCCGCCGCCAGCACGTGGCGCGGGGTATAAACGGCGTTTGCGCCGGACATCTGCAGCGGGTGACGGTGCAGGGGCTCGTCGACCAGGGCGAGGATCTGGCCCTTGAAGCCCAGTTCGCGGGCGATGAGGATGAGCGCCGTGTTGTTGTGGTCTTCGCCGTTGGCGACGATGGCTTCCGCATCATGCAGCGGGCTCAGGTCGAGATGCTCGTCGCCGAGCGAGGCGTGCACCACGTCGATACCCCGCTCCATCAGGCGCCGCGCGAGCTCGCGGTCCTCCTCGAGCACGACGACGTGCCGTCCAAAGCGCGCGAGGTCATCGATCAGCGTCGCGACCGCAGGTCCGTACCGGTAAACGAGGACGCATTTTTCACCCTCCATCGCCGGCAGTACGCTGGGTAGCCTGCCCTCGAAGCGTTCCTCGAAAAAGGGCAGGACATAGATCGGGAAGACGAGAAATACGAGAAAGATGCCGAGAAACTGCCCGGTGATCACGAGCAGCACCATCGCCGGGCTGCTCCAGTTGGCGTCGGCGCCGTAGCCGGTGGTGGTGAGTGTTTCCGCTGCCCACTCGAGGCTCCACAGGAAACTGCGCGGGCTATCCTCGAGAAAGTGCATGCCCGCCATGTAGAGCAGCGCGAGCAGTATCACCGCCGCGGGCAGGCTGGCGATCAGCAGCAGCAGGCCGCGTGTCGAGCGTTTCAGTTTGAAGGTGAACATGTGAACCGGGTCGGTAGTTTGTCACCGGAGAAATTGGTGTTAGAGCGCATTTTGCACTTAAATGGCAGTGCTCGTCATCATAATTTACCCACGCCAGCGCCAGGTGACGCCCGGCGCGGTCATCCATACAGCGCCGGATGACTCTTACATAGTCTGTAAATTGTATCCGGCCCTTTATATGGCGCAACGATTGAGAGTTGCATATTTGGTTGACATGAACCTGTCCTCATTCCGGCCAGGCGCGCCTGGCCGGAATGAGGGATATCAATGCTGATCTGGTTTCCCGCTTGCGTGAATATAACGATAACAGACATATTGTCTGTCACTCGTTGCACCAAGTTTCAATAGCCGCGCATGTGCTCCAGGATTTGAAGAACCCGGAATACCGGGTTCGAGCATCGCGCGCTGTGTTTGCGGCAAGCCCCCGAGGGATCTCGACTCGCCGCTCGTATCCCCCGTTTATTACGAGCCGAAGCCCCTTAAATTTTTATCTCTGTTCCGTGATGTAGTCGACGGGCACTACGGGGGAGCGGAACGTGTGCTCGCATTTGAAGCTCTCAAGATGTCTCGAGCCGTAACGCATTTAGAGGGGGGGCTGTAAACCCACCGGCTTCAGCCGGTGGCGTATTCACAGGGCCTTACATCTGGAATTATTGCTCCTCGCTATCCCGTTTTGACTTGTGGTCTTTAAAGACTTCTTCAGCCGGAATCAGGAACTTCTCCCTTTCTTCTTCTGTCATGGCGTCGACTTCAGCTGCGCGTTGTTCGATCTCCGCGCGTGTTTCCTCCACATCGGATTCTTCAAAGCCATGGAATGTCATTTCCCATAGGCAATGCGCCGCAATGTCTGGTTGAGAAAATTCTTCCAGGGTTGCAGGATTTATCTGCATTCCCAGCCATTTTGCCCACGGCAGAAACGACAGGGAGAAGTCTGCTTCGGCGCTTGCGTATTCTTCATCAACCTCATCCTGAAAATGTTTGAAATCTTCCAGCTCACGGTTCAGGGTTCCGTCCCTACCCGTGACATCGATATGTGGTGCTTCATCGATTTCCGGTTGGAACCTTTCTTCAACGATTATACGCATCTTCGACATTTCCGGATCGAGCTGCTTCAGATGCGCCAGTACAACTCGATAACCCTCCAGAGACTTCTTTTCGTCGGGGTACAACCGAAGCAAAGCTGCCAGGACGTCCGGCCAAGCCAGATGAGCAATGAGGTTTGCGAATGTCATGGCGATAAGACAGGTCGGATCAGTAGACTTCTAGCGACCACAATAGGGTGCGCCACAGAGCAGCGTCGCAGTGAGCGAAGCGAAGGATCTGATTGTGTCGTTAGCCAAGGCGTACAGGACTATTCCGACTTTCCGAAGGTTGCATCTAACTTTTCCTCATCAAAATACTTATTCAGGCCGGCGAGGCCTGCCGCAACCTCTGGATTTGCCATTAATTCACCTGCCGCTACCTGTCCAAGCACCTGGAATGCGGCCTGAATGGCCATTCTCCCTTCATATTTTACGGCCTTCTGAGATTGCTCCTTGCATGAAACAGTGAGCAGATTCATAAACAAACCTGCGGTTGTTTTATTTGCAGCATCACGTTGTGATTCCGTAATGGACGAAAAGGATTTAACTGCCGGATGAAGCGCCATAGCGCTGAACATCCATTTAACAAAGCTTACTTTGTCACTGGATGTCGTCGATTCCACCAGGCATCTAGAGAGATCATCCGTATATATGCCGGCTTGAGCATTCCCGGTTATATTTGCCACCACTACGAACAGTAATATTCTGAATATCTGGGTTGGTTTCATAATTATACCTCATGAAATATGGCTGACGACTGGGTACACCTGATGTGATGCGAAGGTCATGCAGCCTGACCTTGCAAGCAGCATGACCGTAGCAAGCTGTCCGGTGCTGCTATCTGTCAGACGGCATTCTCAGACTGGTCACCTGTTGGAGTTCCTTGATGAAAGCGCATCTGCCAACCCTTGTCACCAAGAACCCAGACCGATGAACGGAGCGTGTGTCTGTGTAGAAAGCCTGATTCGTCCCGGCGTGCCGAGCTGTACGTAAATAGAGCAACGCCTGCGCCCAACGCATGGACCGCGAAATCCGTCGATACGACCCGGGCATAATCGGTATTCGCAGAGAACTCCGTCAGCACCTCCTCGCGTAAATACCTGCGACCAGATCGGCCAAATTCCTCGAACTCCGGGTGGAGCAGTTCGTCCATGCGGGAGTGATTGCGAGGCGTGCGCAGCTGATGCAACTCTGTTTCGAGTTTCTGCAATATCTCCAGTAGCCCACCCATATACGGATGCCGACTACCGCCATACATAAGGACGCCCAACGAGGCGAGGCGTAGGGGGCGTCGGCTTGATGGGTTTTTATGTGGCATTAATAGAAGCAGTACACTATTACGTAATCGGTCCACTATCAGTATATAGAGGATATAAAACCTCATAGACTACCCGTCGAATATCTTTTGCCTCGCAGGCAGTCGGAATCGTTTTTGCTAATTCAGCTTCGCGAAAAGCCGAACGCGCTTCCTGGTTTTCGAAGTAATATATATGCCGCACACATCACCAGTCGATTTGTCTCGTCCATAGTTTTCTGCACCAATCCCTGAACATCGCCGAAGCGAGGACGACGTTCCATTAACCGTCGTTCTAACTCCCCAGGGTCAAAATAAGATTTTACACGTACAAACAAGATCGCCGCCTGCCCAGACGTCTTTGCGCTGAGACTCTTCCACAGTTATCTCCTTCCATGCCTGTCAGATGCGGCCTAACGTCGCAAATCTCCGACGGCTACAAGCAGAGCGACGAAGGAGCGGCGCTTTTTGCCGTCCGAGTGAGTTTGCCTTGTTAGGCGAATGTTGCAACAAATATTAACCATAGAAAGGAACTAAGGCGGCAACATCTACATCGCTTTACTATTTTTCGTTGTCCTTGTCTCCCTTTCCAAACACTCTCCCGACTACAGTGAAAAATATGGCAATACCCAGGCCTATTGCAGCCCCTGTTAGTATGTTTTCAAGGGTATATTTCTTAGCGAGTTCGCTACTGCATCCACTCATTAGTGGTATAGCCATCAAGATAATACTAGGGCCTGTTCACACTACACAGATCGCCGCGTTGCTGCCGCCAAAACGGGCCAGA
>Ga0055480_10000249_pt1 | contig 19668 bp, 12 predicted proteins | sample Muzzi_PWB_D2_FD_57935 | JGI IMG/M metagenome (GOLD analysis project Ga0055480, IMG submission 57935) | Wetland microbial communities from San Francisco Bay, California, USA, that impact long-term carbon sequestration - Muzzi_PWB_D2 | ecosystem: Environmental > Aquatic > Marine > Wetlands ... | reverse complement strand
ACTTAACACTTAAAACTTTACACTCTAACCTCTGTTCAAGTAAGATGCCACCGACACATAATATTTTCCGGTAACCAATCGCTCAATCAAATACCTGACGCTTATGATTATTGACATACATACCCATGCCTTTCCCGACACCATCCGCAATAACCGTGAAAAATTCTTCGATGGCGAGCCGGCCTTTAAACTGCTTTATGCCGACCCCAAATCCATGCTTGTGAGTGCGGACGAAACCGTGGCCATGATGGATACGCAAGGTGTGGACAAAAGCGTCATTTTCGGGTTCCCTTGGCGTTCGGCAGACACCTTCAAGCAGAACAACGACTATATTCTGGAGGCGGTGCGGCGGCATCCGAACCGGCTGGTGGGTTTCTGCTGCTTCGATCCCATGCATCCGGAAGCGGACGAGGAGGCGGACCGCTGTCTGCAGGCCGGTCTAACCGGCATCGGGGAACTGGCGTTTTACACTTCCGGCATTGACGAGCGCTGCCTGGAGCGCCTGGAGCCCGTCATGGCTACCGCCCGCAGATTTAATTGCCCGGTGATGTTGCATACCAACGAACCGGTGGGGCATCAATACCCCGGAAAAAGCCCCAACACCCTGCGCCAGATTTATTCCCTGGTTCAACGGTTTCACGATAACCGCATCATTCTGGCCCATTGGGGTGGCGGCATCTTCTTTTATGCCATGCTGAAAAAGGAGGTCCGGGACACCCTGGCCAATGTATGGTTTGATACCGCGGCTTCACCTTTCTTATACCAGCCCCGGATTTATCGGCAGGCCATCTCCCTGGCCGGGACCGATAAAGTGCTGCTGGGCACCGATTTTCCTTTGCTAAAACCCCAGCGCTACTTCCGGGAAATGACCCAAGCCGGCCTGACCGACCTGGAGAGAGAAGCCGTTTGCGGCGGCAATGCCATGAAGGTGTTGTTCTAAAGATTTGCGAAGGCATTAGCAAAATTTTGCTTAAGTTGTTGATCCAAGTGACGATTCTTAGATAACAACGTTACGTTAGCGCGTGATCGCTTGTTCCACCCATCCCGTGATGCGCACTTAAAAGTTCCACCCTGACAGGTTTTTCGTTTCCATGCGGCCTATATGATTTGTCATGGTCTCCTGACCGTGGCCTTCGGACTTTAAATTCGATTGAGGTGCACAAATGCGTATTCGAAAGATCCTTTTAATTCACCCCAGCCGGTCCATCAGGGCGCTTCTTAAAAAGTATATCTTTGCGGAACTCGCGGACATTGAATTTATTGAAGCGGATAGTGGCTGCAATGCATTGGAGCAGATCGGCGCAACAGGTTTTGATGTGATTTTATCCACGGATCGGCTGAAGGATTTGGGACTGAAAGAGCTGAAGATCCGGCAGGAGGCATCGGATGCCAATGGCTATACTCCCCTGATCATTATATCAGAAAGCGAATCCAACCATGTTCGCAACGAACTGGTCCGGCAGGGTTTCGACTGTGTGGTGCAGATCAGGGTTCGGCCGTCCGATTTGATTCATAAGATCAATGCCGCTTGCGATCCCAGGGATTGGCGCAAATATGCCCGCTACCATATTCCCGGTGCCGCTGTGATATTTAAATTGCAGCAGAAAAAAATTGAAGCCCAACTGATCAACATCAGCATGGGCGGTGTATTGGTGGAACTGACCACCAAGGATCCCGGCGGGCTGATCCAAGGCGGCATCGCAACTGAATTGCGGATTCCGTTGTCGCCGGATAATCCGGCTGCCATCACCGGCCTGACGGCCAAGGTCTTGCGCCTGGAGGTGGTGAATTGGAATGCGGGCTTTGCACCGCGGACCATGCGCGCCACCTTTGTCTTTGTCGACTTGGCGGCTGGCGCCAAAGGCAAGCTGGCAGAGCTGATTCAGATGGCCAAAGAGGATAAGCTGGAAGCCTCGGAAATCAAGGATTAGGGGCCCAGGCATCATCCGCCCAACTGCCCGCAGGCGGCGCGAATACCGGCGCCCTTGGCGCTTCTTAATCTGACAAAAATGCCCCGATCGATCAGGGCCTGGTGAAAACGATGTATGTCTTCTTCGGCGGGTGCTTGAAAAGGGGACTGTTTTCTCGGGTTGTAGGGGATCAAATTGAGTTTGACCGGCAGATCTTTCAGAAAGTCGGCCAACGGTCGGACATACCGGGGATCATCATTCACCCCCTTGATCAGAATGTACTCGATAAAGAGCGCGTTGCCCCTTGCCAGTGGAAAAGCGCTTAAAGCCTTTTTCAGCGTGTGCAGGGGGAATTTCCGGTTGATGGGCATCAGCTCGCTGCGCAGCGCGTCATCGGGCGCGTTTAACGAAAGGGCCAGCTTGAGCTGAGGCCAGTCCAGGGCGGCCAGATTCTGGATTTGGTCGGCCAATCCGCAAGTGGAGATGGTGATGTGCCGTTTGGCAATATCCAGGCCGCGTTGATCTTCCAATACCCGGATGGCCTGCACCACGGCATCAAAATTGTCCAACGGCTCGCCCATGCCCATGAAGACCACATTGCGCACATCGATACCCTTTGTGACCTTGACGGCATAGACCTGGGCCACAATTTCATCCGCACCTAAATTTCGAATCCAACCCAACTGGCCGGTTTGGCAGAAGCGGCATCCCATGCGGCAACCCACCTGGCAGGAGATGCATACCGTGGCGTGGTTGGTCATGGGCACGATGACCGTTTCAATGGAATGGCCGTCCTGGAGTTGAAAAACCAGTTTGGCGACCCCATCTTCTTTGGTCTCTGCAACCAGGGTTGGGCGGGTGACGGCCAAATCGGAATGGACCTGCCTGAGCAAACCCGGTGCGCCGGAAAATTCCGGCAACTGAGCCAGTTCAAGGTTGGCGCCGCCATAGAACGCGCGATAGAGGGCGGTGGCATGAAAGGCGCCCCGCTGGTATTCTTGGCGGAATTGGTCCACCAGTTGCTGGTATGTTAGGTCGAGTAAATTCATGGACTTCAATTTTTACGTCGTTTTGGTCGTATCTTCAACCCGGAAATTTGCCATTGCGCTTGACAAGCGGATGGTGAGGGTATAATTTCGGAAATTATTTAGATAGTCTAAGTATTATAGTGGTTAATATTTATGATAGTTAATTGTTAGGATGCTGAGTTAATGCAAGACACTGCTGCCACTGAAAAAGCGCGCTATATCTTTGCCACCGGTAAGCTGATCCACGACCGGATCATCAGAATTCAGAGTCAGTTTCTGGCGTCCTGCGAAGAAGGGTTTGCCAGCGATCTATCCATGGGACAGCTCCACGCCATGCGGATTGTGCGCGAATCCGGTGAATTGACCATGAGCGAACTGGCCGAGCAGATGGCGGTCTCCCCGCCTTCGGCTTCGGCCATGGTGGACCGTTTGGTTGAAAAAGACCTTCTATCGCGTGAGCACAGCACCGAAGATCGGCGCAAGGTGGTGGTGCGCATATCGCCGGAAGCGGTTAAAAAAGCGGAAGCCATAGAAGACAGTATTTTGCAGTTGTTTGTCATTTTAGTGGATAAAATCGGTGCGGATACCGCCCAGAAATGGTGCGATGTCCTGGCGAGTGTGAAATCTGTTCTGTCCATAACGCCGGATGCTCAACTTTCTCCTTCTGCGGCGGAAAAACAATCTCATGTTGATGAATGATGCCCCCAGAGCAGGACTCTGCCGATCGGTTGCCGATAATGAACGGTTCAACCCATGATGCAAAAATACCCCCGGGAAGCTTGAATCATAGGTGTCAAGATGTCTGAGAATATAGATGGAAACAAGGCGACGCGCACGCGTCATCTCAAAATTCGCATTGGCATTTGCGTCTTTTTGTTGTTGTTCGGCCTGGGGGGGTTGTTGGCCCTGGCCAGTCTCAAGAAGCCGCCGGCCGAAGTGGAGCGCAGCGAACGGGCTCTCAAGGTGGATGTGCTGCAGGTCAAATCCAGCACCATCCCGGTCACCATCACCGGATTCGGGCAGGTGCGCGCGTTGAATTCCGTGAAAATATCTGCGGAAGTGGCCGGCCAGGTGGCGTCCGTCCATGCGCGTCTGGAGGTGGGTGAAGTCATTCCCAAAGGAGAGCAGCTGTTTCAGATCGATACCCGGGATTATGCCGCAGCCGTGGCCCAATCACAGGCCGAAGTCGGACAGTGGACATCGGCCCTGCAACGGTTTAAAAAACAATATGCCATCGATGAGCAGCGTCTTAAAACCCTGGATCGCAGCCGTGATCTTGCCAAGGCGGAGTTTGAACGCAACAATGACCTGTTTTTAAAACACAGTGTGGGGACCCGCTCGGGCGTCGATCGGGCTGAGCAGGCCTACAATGCCGCCCTGGATCAGGCCGATCAAATGGCCCAGGCTGTGGCGCTGTACCCCCTGCGCATCAAGGAGACACGCAGCAGCCTGGCGGGCGCCCGGGCGCGACTCGAACAGGCCCAGGCCAACCTGGAGCGTTGCCGGGTGCAGGCGCCGTTTACCGGGCGCTTGACCCAGGTGGCTGTGGAAACGGGCCAATATGTGGCCCCCGGCCAGGGCCTGATTACCATGGCGGACGACACCGTGCTGGAGATTCAGGTGCCCCTGGACAGCCGCGATGTGCGCCAATGGCTTCGTTTTCGAGCCGCGGACCAACCCCCGGCAGGCGCATGGTTCGGCCAGCCGGAAAAGGTAACCTGCAACATTCGCTGGACCGAAGACAAACAGGGCGACGGCTGGCGCGGCGCATTGCACCGGGTGGTGACTTTCGATCAGAAAACCCGTACTGTCACCGTGGCGATTCGTGTGGATGCGGCCGACGCGCGTTCCGGGAAAAAGGGACTGCCGCTGGTGGAAGGCATGTTTTGCGCGGTTGAAATTCCGGGGCGCACCCTGGAGCATGCCTTTCAGGTGCCCCGCTCGGCTGTGAGCTATAAAAACACGGTTTTCACTGCCAGGGATCGGCGGCTCAAAACAGTGCCCGTGGAGGTCGCCCGGGTGGACAACGATTACGCCTATATCACCGGCGGTATCAGCGATGGCGATGTGGTGATTACCACCCGTCTGGTGGACCCTTTGGAAAATGCGCTTTTGGAGATTGTGCCCCGAGAAAATTAGCGGCATGATATATCAACGCGCAGGCTATGCGCGCATATGCGCCGGCAATGCAATGCTTGAGGACCCCATGTCCGCAAGCGGCACTGCCCGGCGATAAGAGGATGACGATCCATGAAAAAAGCGCTGGCCGCTTTCGCTCGCAATACCGTATTTGCCAATATCATGCTGGTGTTGATTTTTCTGTCCGGCGCGCTGGCTGTGCTGTCTATGACCCGCGAAAGCTTTCCCGAATTTTCCCTGGACATGATTCTGATCAATGTGCCTTACCCGGGTGCGGATCCGGAGGAGGTGGAAGAGGGGGTCAGCCGCAAGATCGAGGAGGCCCTGGAGGGGCTCGAAGGCCTTAAGCTCATCGAAACCACCTCCAAGGAGAACATCAGCTCCACGCGCCTGGAAATCCATGAAAGCTATGATACCGACAAGGTCATGGACGAGGTGCGCACCAAGATCAATGCCATCTCCACCTTTCCCGAGGATGCCGAAAAGCCGATTATTCAAGAGCTGACCGTCCTGGACCCGGTGATGCTGATCTATCTGTCGGCGGACATGTCCGAGCGCCGCATCAAGGAGTGGGCCGAGCAGATCAAGGACGAGATTCAACAACTGCCGCCGGTCTCCAAAGTGTCTGTCTTCGGTACCCGGGACTATGAAATCGCCATTGAAGTTTCGGAAGAGCGCTTGCGTCAATACGGCCTCACCTTCGATCAGGTATCCGCGGCCGTGCGGCGGGGCAATATGAACCTCGGCGGCGGCACCATTCGCACCCAGGGCGAAGAGATCCGGCTGCGCACCATGGGCCGCAAGTACACGGACAAGGAACTGGCCTCCATCGTGGTGCTGGCGGAGCCCGACGGTCGGATTATCACCCTGGATCGGCTGGCCGATATCAAGGATGACTTCAGCGAGGACCCCATCAAGGGGTTCATCAACGGCGAGCCGGCGGTGGTTATTTCGGTTTCAAAAACGCCCGAAGAGGATGCCCTGGCCATCTCCGAGGCGGTGAGCGAATATGTGACCCAGAGGCAGGCCCAACTGCCCCAGGGGGTCAACCTGAAGGTCCTTTCCGACTTCACCGATATGCTGCGCGGCCGCATCAACCTGATGGTCAAGAACGGTATGATCGGCATGATCGTCGTGTTTTTGATGCTTTATATTTTTCTCAACGCCCGCCTCTCCTTTTGGGGCGGCCTGGGTATTCCCATCTCCATCGCCGGCGCCCTGGTCATCCTCTGGGGCCTCGGCGGGACCATCAACATGATCTCGCTGTTCGGCTTTATCATGGTGCTCGGCGTGGTGGTGGACGACGCCATCGTCGTGGGCGAGGCCATCTATGTGCACCGCCAATCAGGCAAACCCCCGCTGAGGGCCGCCGTGGACGGTGTCAGCGAGGTGGGCATGCCGGTGATCGCCGCCGTATTGACCACCATCGTGGCTTTCGTGCCGCTGCTTTATGTGGGCGGCATTATGGGAAAATTTATCGCCATCATGCCGGCGGTGGTCATTGCCTGCCTGTCGGTCTCCCTGGTGGAATGCATGTTGATGCTGCCGGCCCACCTCAGCGACCTGCCGAAACCGGGCAAAACCAATAAGGAGTTGAACCGCTTCACCCGTCGCTTGGAGCGAGTTCATCAGGCCACCACCAACGGTATGGAGTGGTTTGTGGAGCGTGTTTACCGGCCCTTTTTAAGCAAAACGCTTTACTGGCGCTATATCTCCCTGTGCGCGGCCATCGCCATCCTGATGTTGAGCCTGGGACTGGTGCTCAGCGGTATTTTGAAATTCGAAGTCATGCCGGAGATCGACGGCTTCATCATGACGGCCACCGTCGAGTACCCCAGCGGCACCCCGGCGGATGTGACCGAGGATACCCTGACCCGCGTCGAAGCGGCGCTCGTGCGCCTGGAGAAGAAAACCAAAACCCTTTCCGGTGAATCCATGCTGGTGGATCGATTAAGGCTGGTGGGGCAGACCCTGGAAGACCTGCCCCGCGCCGGTCCCAATTTCGGCTCGGTCCAGGCTTTTCTGCTGCCATCGGAAAAGCGGGGGGTGACGGCCAAGGACCTGATGACGCGCTGGGAAAAGGAGATCGGCCCCGTGCCCGGCGTAAAATCCCTGACCTTTGCCGGCCTCAGTTCCGGCCCGCCCGGAGATCCCATCGAAGTGTGGATTCAGGGTCATAATATGGAGGATATTCTGGCCGCCGCCGAAGACCTCATGGCGCGTCTGCGCAGGTTTGAGGGCGTCTACCAGATTCGCAGCGATTTTTCACCGGGCAAGAATGAAATCCGGTTCGCCCTGAAGCCGGACGCACGCACATTGGGACTGACCGTGGATGATCTCGCCCGTCAGATTTATTCAGGCTACTATGGTGATGAAGCCTTGAGGTTGCAGCGCGGCCGGGACGATGTGCGCGTCAAAGTGCGCTACACGGCCGATGAGCGCCACCGGTTGTCCGATCTGGAGCGGGTGCGCATCCGTACACCCAACGGCAGCGAGGTGCCCTTGATGTCCGTGGCCGATGTCACCTACGCCCCCGGATATGCCGCCATCAGCCGCGTGGACGGCATGCGGCGGGTGAAAGTCAGCGCCGGGGTGGACTCCAACAAAGCCAACGCCGCTGAGATTTTCGCCGAACTGCGGGCCGGGTTTTTCCCCGAATTGATGCACCAGTATCCGGGACTCAAGGTCGCTCAACAGGGTGAACAGAAAAAGATGCGCGAGGCCTTTCAACCGCTTATGGTGGGATATCCGCTGGCCCTGCTGGGGATCTTCATTGTGATCGCCACCATTTTCAGGTCCTATGCCCAGCCCTTTGTCATCATGCTGACAGTACCCTTCGGCATCATCGGCGCCATTTTAGGTCACCTTTTCATGGGGTACGACCTGTCGATGATCAGCATGTTCGGTATGGTGGCCCTGACCGGGGTGGTGGTCAACGACGCCATCGTGCTCATCGAGCGGATCAACGAGAATCTCGCCGAAGGCATGCCCTTTTTTGACGCCATCATCGCCGGCGGCACGCGACGGTTTCGGGCCATTTTTCTCACCACCTTCAGCACCGTGGGCGGGCTGGCGCCCCTGATCATGGAGACCGATTTTCAGGCCCGCTTCCTTATTCCCATGGCCCTGTCGCTGGCGGCCGGCGTGGCCTTTGCCACGGTTTTGACCCTGGTGCTGGTGCCCAGCCTGCTGGTCATCCTCAATGACCTGCGCCTGCTCGTGTGGCGATGGCGCAAAGGGTATTGGCCCAAGCGGGTGGATGTGGAGCCGGCGCGGCTTCGTCGTGAGGATCTGATGGGGGACGACCCCGGGTCCGGCACGGCGATATCATATCATACCATGGACAACTGAAGCATGGGGAGCCGGCTGCAATAACTTAACGCTTAAAACTTTACACTTTAAATACCGGTCGTACATTAACAAGCCGAAGCACATAGAATATCTACCGATATTGTAGTTTCATTTGTTATATAGACTCGAAAATTTTTAATTTGAAAAGGTTGGGTGTTGCATGAATGGTTTATCAAGATTTTTTCAATGGAAGTTGATCGCCATGGCCTTCATCGCCATGGCCATTGGCTGGTGTCAGGTTGGTTGGGCAGAGACGGAGATGCCCGCCCAAACAGTGGATCTGGAAAATGTCGCGGAGTTGGATCTTCAGACGGCAGCCAGAATAGCGCTGGCGGACAATCCCACCCTGGCGGCTGCCCAGGCTCGGGTAGGCCAGGCCCAGCAAGCCGTTCGCCAGGCGAGGTCGTCGTACTGGCCCCGGCTGGACCTTTCGGCTTCCCAAACCCGCGTCGATCTTTCGGACAACGCTTATCAGTCCCAACTGGCCACCAGCCAGGCGTTGTTCGGGCCGGGAACCACCATCAACGACCCGGAAGACTATTACAATGCCAGCGTAACCGCCAGTTGGCTATTGTTCGACGGCTTTGCCCGCCGGTTCAATCTGGCGGCGGCCAAGCATGGCGAACAATCCAGCGCCGCCGCCCGCGACGATGTTCGGAGACTCATGCTGCAGGCGGTCTCCAGTGCGTTTCTATCGGCGCAGCTTGCTTTGGAAAATATATCCATCGCCAAAGCGGATGAAGCGTTTAATCAGCGCCAGCTCACCGAGGCCAAACTGCGGCATGAAGTCGGAACGGGCGCGTTGAGCGACGTGCTCAACTTCCAAGTCAAAGCCAACTCCGCCCAGTCGGACCGGATCGTCGCCGAAAGAACATATCAGACGGCACGCATCGGACTGGCGGCATTATTGGGTATTGAAACCTCCCGGTTGCCCCGACAGACCCAATTGGTAACTTTGGAAGAGACCACTGACGTCGAGCTTCAGGCGCCCCAATTGGAGGGTTTGATGGCGGACGCCTATGACCGCCGACCCGACTTGACGCAGTTGGATTGGGGCGTTCGGCAGGCGGAGGCCAGTGTCAAAGTCAAGCGCGGAAATTACTATCCCACCCTTTCCCTGGCCGCATCTTATGATGGTGAGCGTACGGACGATTTTGGGTTTGAAGGTGAGGATTTCGGTTCCAGTGTGGGCATCTACCTATCCTACAATATTTTTGCCGGCGGGTTGTTCCATGCCCAACACCAGGAAGCCAAAATGCGGCTGCGCGAGGTCGAAAAGATCCGCGAAGATGTCAAAATCAACGTGGCCTCTGAAGTCCAAACCACTACGGAGCGGGTATTTTCCGCCCAGAAGCAGTTGTTGCTCCAGCGCACCAATGCCCGGCTGGTTCAAAGAAACCGCGATCTGGTGGAAAAGGAGTACAAGGCCGGGGTGGGATCTCTGGTGCGCCTCAATGAAGCCCAGCGCGATTTAACGGCCGCCCAGGTGCGCCTGGCGGTCGCCCAGGTGGCTTTGAGGCAGGCATGGTACGATCTGTGGAGCGCCACCGGCCAGATCGAGACTAAGTTGTCCCCTGCGCTTTAACGGATGGCGGGATCGACATGACATGCGCGGCCTGCCCCGGTATGCAGGCAACACTTCCGGCGTTCGGCCGCACAAGGTGGATATCCGGTCTACTCGGTAAATCCGTAGTGATATATCTCGTATTGGGTCTGACCACCGAGCAGGTTGTCGATCTGCGTCTGGATCTCCTGCCGCTCAGGACTTTGCAGCCACTTGATCCATGCATCAGAAGATTGCCAATTGCTGATGACGATAAAATCTTCAGGATCATTCATATTACGCAGGGTTTCGCCGGCAATATATCCTTCCTGGTTCATGGCCAGGGTACGCATTTTTCTGAAAAGCGGAATCATCTCTCTGGATTTGGTGTCCGGGACGTGTCGCTTGATAATTACTTTAACAGCCATGCAAACCTCCTTGCGGGTGCCATGGGGTTGATCCGAAGCGTTCAACCCGGGTTATGGTTAGCGGCCTTGGGTCGCATCTGGGCAGTATGGTCAGAACCATCCCCATGAAACGCATGCGCCAAAGGAATTTATTCTGTTGATATTTATTATTATAAGTTCAGGTTCGGTATAGAGTCAAAGACAAAGTTAACCCGACCACTGCAAAAAACCGGAGGACTCCGGATCCTGTGTTGCCAATGGCTTGCAGTATATTTATACAGCTTCGCCCTTGGACGCCTTGGCTCTGAAGCCCCCCGGCTTTTGCAGCGGTCGGGTCATGCATTGGGAAAAACTCTCAGGTCTTGGTCATAGTGGCGGGTTTTCATAAAATGTTCAAAAAATCAATCCTTTGCTTTGCACATAAAACTTTGTATTGATAACTTATAAAGAGCGCAAAAGGCAGCGATACGCCTAATAATAGTTTATTGCTCTGAACCTATTCATTTATGGTGCCCAGTGACCCCAGCTTCAGCCAAATCTTCGATGGATGACTATGATGTCATCGTTGTCGGTGCCGGTCCGGCCGGCTTGTTTTCGGCGTATTACCTCTGCGAAAATTCCGGCTTGCGGGTTTTGGTGATAGATAAAGGCAAGACGCCGCAAAACAGAAACTGCCCGATGACAGAGATGGACACCTGTCAGCGCTGCAAGCCGTGCAATATTCTCAGCGGCGTCGGCGGTGCGGGGCTCTTTTCCGACGGCAAGCTCAACTATATCTATAAGCTGGGCAAGACCGATCTTTCCCAGTTCATGTCGGTGCCCAAAGCCCAGATCCTCATCGATGAAACAGAGCAGATATTCAACCATTTCGGCATGGACGGTCCGGTTTTTCCCACCGATATGGAGACTGCCCAGACCATACGCAAAACCGCCAAGCGCCACGGGATCGATTTGTTGATCATCAAACAAAAGCACCTGGGAAGCGACCGGCTGCCCGGCTATATTTCAGGCATGGTGGATTATATCAAAGAAAAGGGTGTGGTCATGCACACCTCGGAGGAGGTGCGCGATATCGACGTGCACGATGGCCGCGTTGCCGGCGTCACCACCAACCGCAAGCACTACCGTGCCGGGAAGGTGATTCTGGCACCCGGCAGGGCCGGTGCGGACTGGATGGGGCAGCTGGCGGTCAAGCATGGTTTGGAGTTAAGCCAACGCGGCATTGAGGTGGGGGTTCGCGTGGAGGTGCACAATGATATCATGCAGGACCTTTGCCATGTGATCTATGATCCCACCTTTTTCATTCAAACCCGTAAATACGACGATCAGACCCGCACGTTTTGCACCAATCAGGGCGGATATGTCGCCATGGAAAATTACAGCCGCTTCGTTTGTGTTAACGGGCATGCCTACCGGGACCGGAAATCGGAAAATACCAACTTCGCCTTTCTCTCCAAAGTGGTGCTCACCGAGCCGGTAACGGACAATCAGGCCTATGGGGAATCCATTGGCCAGCTGTCTACCCTGATCGGCGGCGGCAAGCCCATTTTACAGCGATTCGGAGACCTCAAGCGCGGTCGCCGATCCACCTGGCATCGCGTTCAAAAAGGTTATATCACGCCCACTTTGACCAATGTGGTCTGCGGCGATATTGCCATGGCGCTGCCTGAGCGGATTCTGACCAACCTGATCGAGGGATTGGAAACCCTCAACCGCGTGGTCAAGGGCGTCTCCAATGACGAGACATTGCTCTATGCACCCGAGATCAAGTTTTTCGCTACCCAGGTGGACACCGACCACCATCTGGAAACCGTCGTGAAAGGCATGTTTGTGGCCGGAGACGGACCGGGGGTGGCCGGCAATATCGTCTCGGCCGCCGCCACCGGTTTGATTCCCGCCAAGGCCATTATCGAGCAGATCGCCTGAAAGTTCCTTATCAGCCGAACAGGTACCGCAGCTGATCCATCCGGTCCATGATCTCGACTTTTAATTCCGCCTGTCGTTGCTCAGGGTATCCCTGTTGTTCCAGCATCTCCGCAAGCTCGGCGGCGTCCTCGGCGCCATGGCCGAACCCTGCCGCCTTGGCGATCAGATTGGCCTGATGAAGCACCTGGGCGGCATGGCCTTCAAGGCGCTGCGCGTTTCTGAATCGTTATCGACAATCAGCGTGCGCACAGCAATCTCTCTGCAGAATTCAATGGGTACATTTTTTCAATTCGGTGGTCTAATGGTTCGCTGATTCAATGCTTATCTGTACGATGTTAAAGAAATGTGGCAGATCAAATCGCCGATGCATTTTTCAAGGCTTACCGGCGATAGTTTTTTATATCGGCCTGGCCGCGGAAAGCTTGATCTGTTTTTGCTGTTTTGCGGGCGAATTTGATACGACGGATGACAGCCGGCAAGATATGCCGAAAATCCGATGGAACGGTCCTGGCCCATGCATAACAAGTTGAAAATCAACGAGGTGGATTAGGGTTCGCCCTCGCGCTAAAGGGGGTCGGCCGCCGTGAGGTTGTGGTCTGTCGGGCGGGCGTTCAACGTGGTCATGATCGTATCGGCCAGCTCTTCACGGGTGTAAGGCTTTTTGAGGCAGGCGTGACTGCCGGAGGAGATAATCTCATCGATGCGGCTGTCGGTGGCATAGCCACTGGTGATGATGACCTGCAACTGGGGATTGATATGGCGGATGGCCTTGAAAACGCTGAAACCATCCATGCCCGGCATGATCATGTCCAAGATCACCAGATCGATATCGGCATGGTGGGCTTTATAGATATCAATAGCCTCCTGACCGTTCCGCGCCGCCCGGGCGCCGAAGTTCAGACTTCGCACCATCTCCAGGCAATACTTCAGGATCAGCGGCTCGTCTTCCACCAGCAGGATATTGACATCCCCCGAGGGCAGCGCGCAGGCCCTGGCCGGGGCCGTCTTTTCGACGGTTTTCTCGGCGGTCGGCAGCATGATAGTGAATGTCGTGCCTTCCCCCTCGATGGATTCGACCTGAATCTGGCCGCAGTGGTTTTCGATCACACCGTATACCGACGCCAGCCCGAGCCCGGTGCCGCGCCCCACATCCTTGGTGGTAAAGAAGGGTTCGAAAATGCGCTTCAAGGTGGCCGGATCCATGCCGATGCCTGTGTCCGCTACCATCAGTTCGCAGAACCTTGATTTCGAATTACCGTTTTTCCGGGTCTCGGTTGGGGGCAGATGCCGGACGGAAACCGTCAACCGGCCGCCTGCGGGCATGGCATCCGCAGCATTGACGAAAAGATTGAGCAATACCAGTTCCATCTGGCCCCGATCGGCGTTGATATGGATGGGCTCATCAGGAAGCAGGCTCTGCACCGTGATGGCTTTGTTGGTGCGCTGCACCACGGTCAACGTATCTTCGATCAAGCGGCCCAGGTCGACGTTGGTGATCACATATTTGCCTCTGCGCGCATAGTCCAGCAATTGGCGCGTGAGGTTGGCCCCGTTTTGAATCTGGCTCTCGATGCGTTTGATTTTGTCATGCAAGGTCGGAGATGCACTTTGGTCGATGTGCATCAGGGAGAGGTTGGCCTGCATGCCCATCAGCAGATTGTTGAAATCGTGCGCGATGCCGCCCGCCAGGGTGCCGACGGCCTGCATCTTCTGGGATTGGAACAACTGAAATTGCAGATCATGCTCTTCGGTGATGTCCTTGGCCAACCCGACAATGCCCGTAACCGCGCCGTGGGCATCGATATTGGCGGCGACGCTGACATTGAAGAGGCGCTTGGCACCGGTTTCTTGATAGAGGGAGATATTCAAATCCGCAACCGGTTCTTCCCCTTGAATCAGCTGGTTGAACGCCCGCTGGCAGGCCTTGCGGTCCGTATCGTTGAGCAATGTAATAAAGGGTTGCCCCGTCATAGCATGCCGGTCATGCCCCAGGATATGTTCAAAGGCCGGATTCAGGTAGCCGATAGCGCCGCTGGGTTCCAAGGCGAAGATGATGACCGGCGCATTTTCGCTGAGGGAACGGAAGCGTTCCTCACTGCTGCGCAGCGCTTCTTTGGCCACCATGGCGTTGGTGACATCCTGCAGGGTGATCAGCAGCCCCGCATCCCTGTCGTTGCATGTCAGGGGCAGTACCTTGGGGTGCAGCAGGCAGCGCCGGCTATCAACGTTGAGTTCTATAATGGGCAGTTTGGATGGGACCGGGCAGCTGTTGTCCGGCTTCAGCGCGGGCCACCACGAGAAGACATCGTCCGCTTTGGCGCCGATAAGTTTCGGCAGGCGGGTATCGCTGAGGCGCTGCGCCGCCGGATTGAGATTGACCACGCGGTTTTCATTGTCCACCACCACGATGCCGTCATCGATGATTTCCATGACCACATCCTGGGCAATGGGTACCACGTCGAGCAGCTGAAAGCGCATGATGCCGATCATAAAGGCCAGGCCGCTGATGGTAAAAGCAAAGGGCGTCAAGTCAAGGTAGGGATACGGCATCAGCTTGAAAGTGAACAGCATATTGGCAACCCAGGGCGTAAGGCCGCCCACCAGGAGGGTGGCGACCTGCCATCGGTAGTGGGAGGGCGAGGTGATGAGGTGCTTGGCCATGAAAAAAAAACCCAGGAAAAGCAGCACATATGAATAGGCGGCATGCACCCAGAACCAAGGGCCGAATTTGCGCATGATGAAGAGGTAGGCGTCGGTTTTGACCACCTCGAGAGAAGTAAACATCCATTGATGGTAGCGGTTGGTGGCCACCAGCAAGAGCGTGACAGCGGGCAAAATCGCCACCAGTGCGATCTGCCTGCGGCTCAACCGCCGGAGTCGGTTGGAATAGTAAAGGCCGAATACAAACCAGGCGATAGGCACCAGGACGATAAAAAAGTATTTGGCGCTGTAAGCGACGATTTTGGTCTGAATATCCTGGGAGCAGACTTCAAAAAGCGAAGCAAAAGCCCACATGCCGATGGCGGCCTTTAACAGGGCGAAGGCATGCACGCCGAGGGTACGCTTATGCATTAATACGGCCACCGCCAAGCTCAGGGAGATAACGGCTGAAGCAATGAGGGCGATCGTATAGGGCTGGTCAATAGCGAACATGGTTCAGCAATATTCCATCGGAAACCGAAAACAATGATATACTATATAATTGTATATAGGTATCCTGCGCAGGAAATGATCAACGCATAGACAATGAACATCATTTAGCGATACGCAGCGAATTTGTCAAATTTAAATCCCGGCTCAAACACCCGCATGGGCCGAAGGATTTTTTTGAGATAGCTTCTATGAGCTTGCGGCCATTGGTATCCGAGGGCGCGGGGCCAGAAGGGCACCGAAGGATTTGGCCAGATCGTCCCGTGTGTAAGGTTTTTTGAGATAATCGTGACGTCCGCTGGCCACCAGTTCCGATACGCGGTTGTCCATGGTGTAGCCTGTGGTGATGATGACTTGAAGTTTGGGATTGATGTTTTGCAGCGCATCGAACAATTGCATGCCGTCCATCCTGGGCATCACCATATCCAGGACCGCCAGGTCGATCTCCTGCCAATGATCCCGATAGATACGAATGGCTTCTTCGGCCTCCCGGGTGGAGATGACGGAGAACCCAAGACTGGCAATCATTTCGTGGCAATATTTCAGGATCAGCGGTTCGTCGTCCACCAGCAATATCTTGCCGCCCCCGGTGGGCAGCACAACCGGGGCGGCGGGGACAGGGTATTGCCCCCTGGATACCTCGGCGGCCGGCAGCAGAAATGAAAACGTCGAGCCGCGGCCCGGTTTCGATTTTACCTCTATATGCCCGAAATGGTTTTGAATTACACCGTATACCGACGCCAATCCAAGTCCGGTGCCCTGCCCCAGTTCCTTGGTGGTGAAAAACGGTTCGAAAATGCGATTCAAGGTGGGTTTATCCATACCCATGCCGGTATCCGCCACCGTTATTTCCACAAAATGGGCGTCTTCTTTCCCTTTGATGTCGGCATTCAACTCCCGTGCATGTTTCCGGCTGGAGGTAACGGTGAGTTCGCCGCCATTGGGCATGGCATCGATGGCATTCAGAAACAGGTTGAGCAGCACCAATTCCATCTGTCCCTGATCGGCGCGGATCAGGGCCGGATTTTCCGTGAGACTTGGCTTGACAACAATATTTTTATTGGTGCGCCGCACCACATTGAGGGCGTCATCGATGAGGGTGTTCAGGTCAAAAACGGCGGCGGCATATTTTCCTTTGCGTGCATAGCCCAGCAGTTGCCGCGTCAGGGAAGCGCCGCTCTGGATCTGTTCCTCAATGCGCTGGAGCTTCTCCGCCAGGGACCGGGAGGCGGGCAGTTCCAGCCGCATAAGGGATAGATTGGCCTGCACGCCCATCAGCAGGTTGTTGAAATCGTGGGCGACCCCGCCGGCCAGGGTTCCGATGGCCTCCATTTTCTGGGATTGAAACAATTGCCGCTGCAGCCGGTTTTCTTCCGTGACATCCTTGGCCAATCCAATGATGCCGGTGATGCGGCCTTCCGAATCCGAGTTGGCCGAGGCGCTGGTATTGAAAATGTGATGGTTGCCGTCGCAGTGCACCATATGCAGGTCGAGTTCCGCCACGGCGGCGTGTCCCTTGATCAGCCGGTCGAAGGTCCGGCCCACATTCTGATTGCGGTCCTTGGGGATGAAATCTACCAGCGGGCGTCCCAGTACTTCCTGCCGTGAATGCCCCAGCAGCGTTTCCCAGGCTGGATTGACATAATTCAACGCACCGTTCTGATCCAGGGAGAAGATGATCACCGGGGCATTTTCGCTCAAGGATTTAAAGCGCTCCTCGCTGTTGCGCAGGGCCCTTTCAGCCAACTGGGTGGCGGTCACGTCGTGCAAGGTGAGCATGTAGCCCAGCAGTTTGTCGCTATTGTATAGCGGGGATTGATTGAGCTGCAGCATGCGGGTCTGATGCCCGGCCGTTATCTCCAGAATGGGGGGCGCGGATTGAGTGCCCTGGAATCTGTATTTGACCAGCTCGCTCCACCAGGGAATAATCTGTTCGGCGCGGGCGCCGATCACGCTGTTCAGGTCTATGCCGGAAAGCTGCCGGGCGGTCTGGTTCAGATCGATGATGTTGTCTTCCGTATCCACCACGATAACGCCGTCGCTCATGTTTTGAATGACCACGTCCCTGGCGATGGGCACGATGTCCAGCAGCTTATAGCGCAGGATTCCCCATATGAAGGCCACCCCGCTGATGCAAAAGGCCACCGGCGTAAAATCGAAATAGGTCAACTCACCCGCCCGGATGATAAACACGAAGTTGAAGATCCAGGGGGCCATGCCGCCGATCATGAGATAGGTGACCTGGCGCCGGTAATGGGCCGGAGAATCGATCAGGTGTTTGGCCAGAAAAATGAAGCCGACGGATAAAATGGCGTAGCTGTAAAACGTATGCAGCCAGAACAACGGGCCGAATTGGGGGTAAATCAGGTGATAGGCGTTCACCGTGACGATATCGAAATTCACGAACATCAAGTGGTGGTAGTTATTGGTGGCCACCGCCAGCAGGGTGAAAGCCGGGACGATCAGGAGCAATGCCAGGTGGCGGCGTTTAAGCTTACGCACCCGGTTTGAATAGTAAAGGCAGAACGTCAGCCACGACAGCGGCACCACGACAATGAAAAGGTATTTGATCTGGTAGCTGAAAATTTTGGTGTGCGGGTCCTGAGAGCACACCTCAAACAGGGAGACGAACGCCCATAGCGATACCGCGGACATCAGTGCGGAGAATGAACGGGCGCCCAGGTTGGGGCGGTGTTTGAGGATCGACACGGCCAGAATGGCCGCCAGGACCGCCGCAAAAGCCAGCAGCAGGGTGTAGGGCTGATTGATCGCGAGCATGGTATCCAAGTGGTCTGTTATTCGAAATTGGGTCCGGTCGGAAGTTGGGTTCAGACCTCTAATTGCCAGTATGGGTCATATCTATATGCGTGTTGTCATTTTGTCAAATTTAAAAATAATTGAAGGGGGTTGAGAAGGATAGGGCACTTGCCGGCGGCCGCCGGAACACCGGATTCAGGTGTTCCGGAAGCCACCGGTGACGAAAAATGTGGCGGCTATTGGGGCATGGCTTTGGCCATGGCTTCACCCACCATGCGGGAGAAGCGCGCCGGGTTCTCCAGCTTACCGCCTTCAGCCACCACCGCCAGATCGAACAACATCCGGCAATAATCCTTCAAGGCGGCATCGTTGCGATCTGCTTCGAACATGGCATTGACTTTTTCCAGCAACGGATGGGCCATATTGAGTTCCAGCACACGCTTGACGTCGGGCGGTGCCTGGCCCGAGGCCTTGAGAATTTTTTCCATGTAGGCGCTCATGTCATGGTCCTCTCCCGAGAGGCAGGCCACGGAGGCATTGAGCCGCTTGGAGGCTTTGACCTCCTTGACCTTGGCCTCCAGTTGGCCTTTGATGAAGCCGAGCAAGGCCTTGAAGGCTTCTTCCTTGTCGTCGTCCTTTTCTTCAACGCTCAAGTCGCCTTTTTCGGCGCTCTTGAGCGGCTTGCCGTCATATTCCGTCAGGCTCTGGACCACCCACTCGTCCACCGGATCGGTCATCAGCATGACTTCGAAATCCTTCTCCTTGAGTTTTTCCAGGTGCGGGCTGTTGAGCAGGGCGTTGATGTCATCTCCGGTGATATAGAAGATCTCCTTCTGGTCCGCCTGCATGTTTTTAATGTAATCATCCAATGAGACCCATTTATCTTCCGATTTGGTGGTTTTATAACGCGCCAGCGCGGCTATCTTCTCTTTTTTGGACGGCTCGATATAGATGCCTTCCTTGATGACGGGGCCGAACTCGCCATAGAAGGTTTCATATTTTTCCGCGTCCATGGCATTCAACTGGTCGAGGATCTTTTTGACGATATTCTTGCGGATGTTCATCACCAGCCGGTCCTGCTGCAGGATTTCACGGCTGACGTTCAGGTTGAGATCCGGCGCATCCACCACGCCTTTAACGAACCGCAGGTACTGGGGCATCAGCTCCTTGCAGTCATCCATGATGAACACGCGTTTGCAATAGAGCTGAATCCCGTGTTTTTGATCGGGCTGGAACAGGTCGAAGGGCGCCTTTGAGGGGATATAGAGCAGGGCGGCATACTCGGTGGTCCCTTCGAATTTCATGTGCAGGCGATCCAGGGGCGGGTTCCAGTCGTGGGCCAGATGCTTGTAGAACTCCTCGTGCTCCTCGTCGCTGACCTCCTCCTTGGGCCTGGTCCAGATGGCCTTCATGGAGTTGAGGGTCTCTTCCTTGATCACCTTGCGGGTGGTTTCGCC
>Ga0055480_10000247_pt1 | contig 19693 bp, 17 predicted proteins | sample Muzzi_PWB_D2_FD_57935 | JGI IMG/M metagenome (GOLD analysis project Ga0055480, IMG submission 57935) | Wetland microbial communities from San Francisco Bay, California, USA, that impact long-term carbon sequestration - Muzzi_PWB_D2 | ecosystem: Environmental > Aquatic > Marine > Wetlands ... | reverse complement strand
CAATGTCGTCTATCTGCTGGCCAAGATCTCCGGCTGGATGATCATCACCTATATCATCGCCAAGAGCGCCGACACCCTCTACTGGATGTACAATACGGCGCCGGCCCAAGGGTTCAACTGGACCTTCTTCTACGAAAACAACCCGTTTTACGCCCAGTGGGTGCTGTTTGCGGAGATCATCCTGGGCGGCTTTGTGCCCGGATTGCTCTTGATCATTAAACCCACCCGGGAGAATACCTTCCTGCGGGTGACCGCCACCCTCCTGGGCATCATGGGGGTTTCCCTCAACCGCTGGGTGATGGTACTGCAGACCATGGCGGTGCCGGTGTTGAGCTTCGACTCCTGGGCCATGTACATTCCCAGTTGGCAGGAAATCGCCACCACCATATTACCGGTGGCCTACGGTGTCATTCTGATCATGATCTCCTATCGCTACCTGCCTATTTTTCCCCAGGAGCGTGAGTTGAACCCCCTTGATCCGGATGCGGCGGAAAGCGAAAACAAAGAGGCGCCGGCCGCGGATAAGCTCCAACCGGCCGAAGCATAAGGAGGACGATACATGTTTCCGTTCAACTTTGAGTGGGTCTGGGACATGGGCCACTTTGTATTTCACGGCGGCCTGTGGTATGCGCTAAGCGTGATCGGCATGGGCATGACCTTTGTGGTCATCAAATCCATTTACGATACCATGCAGGGCAAGGGCGGACACCACCATTAACAACGCCGCCGGACGCCCCCGACAAATACAACCAAGCGTTTTCCGCATCCTGCCAATGCGTGTGGAAAACGCTTTTTCTTTTAATGTATGCGGTTATTCGGAAAGCAAAAGTTCAATTGTGATGTATGGGACTCCGGTACGCTGATCCTCCGCTGCACCTAAGCAACACTAAAACCGATGGCTAACGTCCTGCAGCCAAGCCCTTCGGCGTACCTCAAATAGTCGCCATGAACCCATTGGCAGCGTATACTTGAGCTTTCCGGATAACCGCGTTAATGTGTGGGACTGGCGGAGAAACATACCCATGGATAAGATTCTGGTTCAAGGCGGTCGTCGATTGACCGGTGCCGTGCATGTCAGCGGTGCCAAGAATGCGGCCCTGCCCATATTGGTCTCGGCACTCATGTGCGACGGTTGCAACACCTACACCAATGTTCCCGATCTAAGGGATATTCGCAGCACGCTGGACCTGTTGACCCATCTCGGGGTGCGCTGCGAGACGGACGGACACACCATCAAGGTGGATGCCGCCGGTTTGAACAACCATGAAGCGCCGTACGAGCTGGTGCGCAAGATGCGGGCCTCCATTTTGGTGCTGGGACCGTTGGTGGCGCGTTTGAAAAAAGCGCGGGTGTCCCTGCCCGGCGGATGTGCCATCGGCGCACGGCCCATCAATCTGCATCTTAAAGGGTTGCAGCAATTGGGCGCCACTATCGACCTGGCCCATGGCTATGTGGAGGCTTCCTGCGACCGGCTCAGGGGGGCGGACATCTATTTCGATGCGGTAACCGTCACCGGTACGGAGAATCTCATCATGGCGGCGGTTCTGGCCCAAGGTACTACCGTGCTGCGCAATGCGGCCCGGGAGCCGGAGATCGTGGCCCTGGCCGCAGTGCTCAGCCAGATGGGGGCGCGCATTGAAGGCGCCGGTACTTCCGAGATCACGATCCACGGTACTGAGAGCCTTCATCCCGTTGAAGCCCGCATCATCCCCGATCGCATCGAGACCGGTACCTTCATGGCGGCGGCGGCCTTGACCGGCGGCGATGTCACCATCAGCGGCGCTGAACCTGAACATGTCCAGGCGGTCATGGACAAACTTCGCCTGACCGGAGCCCAAATAGACGTTTCCCAGGATGCCATTCGCGTTCGTGGTGCGGATGCCATCACCAGCGTGGATGTCAAAACATTGCCCTTTCCGGGTTTTCCAACCGATATGCAGGCCCAGTTCATGGTGCTCATGACCGTGGCCCAGGGCGCCAGCCTGATTTCTGAAACCATCTTCGAGAACCGCTTCATCCATGTGAGCGAACTGCGCCGCATGGGAGCGGACATCACCGTCTCCGGCAACTCAGCCCTGGTCAAAGGTGTGCCGACCCTGTCCGGAGCGCCGGTAATGGCCACCGACCTTCGCGCCAGTGCCTGTTTGATCCTGGCCGGCCTCGTCGCGGAGAACACCACCGAAGTGCTGCGCGTCTACCATCTGGATCGCGGGTATGAAGCCCTGGAGCGCAAGTTTGAAACACTTGGTGCGGCCATCAAGCGTGTGAGGGAGTAGTTGGACAGTGTTTGCGTATTGAAATCCGGTTGGGTGGCCGGGCAGCCTGCGGCCCACGCAACGATGCCAAAACGCCGGTAAGATGCGCTCCGGGCGTCCCGCAAACTCGCTGCGCTCAGACAGTGGAACGCTTATCCTGCGCTTGCATCTAACCGGCGCTAAGACCCCGTTGCTAATCGTGCCACAGGCCGCCGGGCCACCAGACCTCACGGTTAGGGTATGATAAGCGTAATTTGCCATTACCGCATTTCGTTCGTAGCTTTTAATGTTCATAGCGTTGAAATTCATCTCCGATTGAAAGTATGATGTAGTCAAGCCGCGTCGCCTTGGTTCTATCATGGGGGCATGGGGGGCGAAGGGTTACCGCTGTAACGGCATAACAGTCTTTTGCGAAGGGTTACAGGATTGCCGAGGTAAATTACCCATGGAAATGATTACCGCCTGCACCATGGATTGTCCGGATGCCTGTTCATTGGTGGTCACCCTCGACGGTGGCCGTACCGTTAAGCTGCGCGGTAATCCGGAACATCCTTTCACCGCGGGCTTTACCTGCAAGAAGATAAAGAAGCACCTTCAGCGGCTGCAATCTCCGGATAGGATTCTGCACCCCATGTTGCGCCAGGGGGATCGATGGCAAAGGTTAAGCTGGGACGCGGCATTGGATTTGTGTGTGGAGAAGATCGCGGCGCTGCGTGAGAATCCGGCGGCCATGGCCCATGTGCGGGCATCCGGTGCCAAGGGCGTGACCAAAGAGGCGGTGGCGCTCTTTTTCGATTGCCTGGGAGCCAGCCGTACCCGCGGATCGCTCTGCGATGCCGCCGGCATTATGGCCTATCACTACGATTTCGGATCCCGGCGCAACCATCATCTTGGAGATATTCTCAACGCCCGACGCATTGTGAACTGGGGCAAAGACCTGTCGCGCTCTTCCATCCACATGGCGTCCATTGTACGCAAGGCCCGCAAAAGCGGTACGGCCGTGCTGCTCATATCTCCTTGCCATGAGGGCAATCGTTCCTTCCGGGACCACCACATTCTCATCCGCCCCGGCACGGATCGCTTGCTGGCCGGTGCCGTCATTCGGCGATTGATCGGCAATGGAGAAGTAGATGGCGATATCGTGGCGCATACGCGCCACTGGCCGGCGTTTAAGGAATTGTTGAGTCGCCAGCGGGAAGATGAGCTGATTCAGGCCTGCGGGGTTACAACAGCAGCGGTGGATCTTCTGTATGAATATTATAAGGCTGAAGGCGCCACCGCCACTTTGGTGGGGGCCGGTTTGCAGCGCTATGCGCGGGGCGGGGAGAATGTACGCTTTATCAATGCGTTGGCTTTGCTCAGCGGCAATATCGGGCAGAGCGGGGGGGGCAGTTACTTTCACCTGCATTCCACGGGGTTGTTCAACATGCAATGGGCACGCTCCCCGGAGCGGCCCAAACGCCGATCGCTTCAGATGGCCACCTTCGGCCGTGATTTGATGGCTGCCAAGAAACCCGAAATTGGGCTGTTGTGGGTCAACGGCGTCAATGTGGTCAATCAGGCCCCTGACAGCCATCGGGTCATCAAGGCCCTGGAAAAGATTCCGTTCAAGATTGTGGTGGATGCCTTTTTCAACGACACCGCCTCACGGGCCGATCTGGTGCTGCCTGCCGCCCTGATGTTGGAACAGGAGGATGTGATCGGTTCCTATCTGCACAATTTTATCCAATACGTACCCCAGGTGGTGGACCCGCCCGGTGAAGCACGGACCGACCACTGGATCGTCAGTGAACTCGGCCGGCGTCTGAATCCGGCCGTTCAGCTGCCATCAGCCCGGCAGTGTATGCAAGCCGCCCTGGAGGATCCGGCAATTACCATCGGACTGGATAAATTGCGTCAAAGGGGATATTTTGAAGTGCCGGTCTCTGACATCGCTTATGCCGGTCTGCAATTCGATCATCCCGACGGCCGGGCGCGCCTGCCGCTGCATTTTAACCACGAGCCGCCGGCACCCCAAGGATACCCCCTGCGCTTGTTGTCCCTGATTCGACGGGATGCGGTTCACTCCCAGATCATGCCCCAGGACCAGCAAGGTTTGCCCCGGGTCTGGGTCGCGCCCCACTGCACTGCCTTGGAAAGCCTGGCATTAACTGCCCCTGTCTTTCTGGTCTCTCCACTGGGGCGTCTTCGGGTCGAAGTCCATATGATGGAAGATCTGCACCCCGAGGCCGTGGCCTATCGCCGCGGTGACTGGATGGCTTTGGGCGGCGGCATCAATCAGATTGTCGCGGACCAACCTACGGACATCGGTGTGGGCGCCGCCTACTATCAGCAATATGTCCGTCTTGAGAATTGCAGCGTTAGGGTTCAACATTGAAGAGAAAAAGGATGGGACGTCATGGATCCGCAATTTAAGAATTACTGCAGCAAATGGTCCTCGGAGGTGATGCAGATCAAGGATGAAAACGAGCGCATGGCCTACTTTCAGAAGCAGTTGCCTATGTTGCTTCTGGATCGGAGTACCGTGCGTTCTATCATGGCGTCCATGGCTCAAGGCCGGCCTTGGCCTGATCTGCGCCAATCCGGACTCTTTGCCAACGAAGTGTTGCTTTACCTGGATTCCGGCCGCCGGTTTTCCGTGCGGGTCTACTTCCATCCACCCCGCTTGCACACGGAGATTCATGACCATACGTCATGGGGCGTGTCCGGCACGCCTTTGGGGTGCTTATCCGTGATCGGTTATACCTATCAGGGAGATATTCTGCAGGGGCAGGTCGATCTTCAACGCAAGTATGACAAGATCCTATCCCCCGGAGAAGTTGATCTGACCCGCCCCTGGGATGACGGCATCCACCAGACCGGTAGCGCCGACGATGCCCTCAACGTGATGATCAGCGTTTACGGCCGACCGGGTCGGCGGCTCTACGTGAATTGCTTTGATGCCCGGACCGGCAAAGTGGAACGCACATACCCACCACGGATGCTGCGCCGCATGCTGGCCAGAGAAGCATTGGCGGCATATGACTGCGAGGCTCCTGACATGCATCTGATAAAGCAGTAATTCATGATATCATCGTGCGTACGGTGACTTTTTCCCCGGCATGGTGGTCAGGGCGATGCCTGTAAAGATCAGCGCCATGCCCGCCAGGTGGAAGGCGCGCAGTCGCTCGTCAAGAAATAGCACGGCCAGGATGATGGAGAAGACCGGCATCAGGTGAATGAAAATGCCGGTGCGGTTGGCGCCCACCTTGTCCACGCCGTTGTTCCAGAATATGAAAGAGAGCACCGACGGAAAAACAGCCACATACGCCAGGCTGGCCAGGCTGACCGGCGACAATGAAAACCCGCCTTTGTGCATCAGTTCCCACCCATACCACGGCAATGACAGAAAAACCCCAAAGGTGATGAGCAGGGTCAAAAAAGCGATGGGGTCCATCTGTCCGGGGCGCTTGCGCAGCATCACCGAGTAGAGTGCCCAGGAAACGCCGGCGCCCAAGGTCCAGAGATCCCCCCGGGACAGGCTCAGTGTGCGCAGCATGGACAGGTCGCCGCGGGTTACAATGAAAAGCAGGCCCGCAAGAGAGATCAGCACACCCAGGGTCTGGCGGGCGGTCAGGCGTTCGCCCAATGCCGGCCATGCCATCAGGGCGATAAAGACGGGAATCATGGCGTTGACCAAAACCGTGTTGGTGGCGGTGGTGGTCTGCAGCGCATGATAGATGAAGGTGTTGAAGAAAACAATGGAGGGCATGCTGAGCAGCAGCACCATTTTCCAATGCTTACGGAACAAGGCCTCCTGACGACGGATACGGGGCAGACCGAAGGGCAGGATAATGGCAAGCGCCCCCACCCAGCGCCAGAAATTGAGGCTCACCGGCGGTATAAAGGTTCGAATCCCACGACCCAGGATGAAATTCCCAGACCAGAACAGGACCGTAAGGGTCAACAACAGGTAGGGCCACCATGCAACGCGTTTCAATACATATCCTTCCCTCTAAATGATTAGCGCTTCACCTTACGGCGCCTGAATACTTGGCGCTAACCTTATGTCTGCCAGGCACGGGTGTCAATTGTATCCGGAATCCCGGGCGGTTGCATGGCAAAGCATGGCCATGGGGCCGCCAGCACGACTTTGGTATGTCATTAAATTGACAGGGGTGTTCGGCTGGGACATGCGCTTAAATACATTAAATATCAGATAGATATCTAATAAAGCGCCGCTGGCATATTTTATGCTCAATTATGCATCGGCATGCGTGCGATCTATCAAAATAATAGCTAAACAATAGCCGACAAAAGCCGATAATTTTTTATAAGTAGCTTAACCCATATGAAACATTGAAAAAAGAGGTGATTAACCATGATGCAGAGAATCAGAACGGCAATGAACAAATTAAGCGATGAGAAGGGTTTCACCCTGGTGGAGATGGCCCTGGTGTTGATCATTATCGGGATTATTATCGGTGCCATCGTCAAGGGCAAGGACCTGGTACGCGGTGCCGAGCAGAAACGCATTTATTCCAAGTACTTGAACGGTTGGCGGCTGGCCTATCTCAATTTCTACGATCGTACCGGCAAGATTCTGGGCGACACCTATGATGTTGTTTCCGCCGTCCCGGCCGCAGGTCAAGACGGTCAAGCCGATACAGCGAATGGTGCTGCCGGCAACCCGACTGCTGCAGGCCAAGTGGCGCTTGAGAATGGTACCCCGCCTACATTTATGGGTGTAGCCGATATCGGTCTGGACGTGCCGGTCACCAACATTTCCGGCGTCCCTTACCAGTATAACTATGTCAATAGTCAGGGAAATACAAATACCCTTGACATCGCCTTTGATTGGGATACAGGCGGCGGTAATACCCGTAACGTTATGGTGATCAATAATATACCAGCGGAGCTTGCATTGGCGATGGATACGATGATTGATGGTGAAGCCGATGGTACGGCCGGCGACTTTGTCCGTAGCACCGGCGCCGCATGGGACGTGACCACACCGGTAACTGCGAATATTGCCTATTGGGTGATGCAGTTCTAAAGGGAGCCAACCCATTAAAATCATCGGCCACTATATGTTTACTGTCCTGCTGGCAGTTGTGCTGTGCGCTTCGGCCTATGGTTTTTTAAGTGCCTATGCCTTGAAAACCATTCGCCAGGAGCAGTTGGCCGCCCGGCAGAACCATCTGCGTCTGCTCAACCGGCAGCGTCTGGAGTTGGCGCGTCAGGCGGCGGCTTTGAACCAGGCGGCCCGATTTGTGGCGCGGGCGCAGGAACTGGGACTGCAGCGCAACGACTGGGCGTTCTACGATGTCAATGTCCAGGCCCCGCTCGAATACGAGGCGGCCCAGGAGATTATCGCCCAGTGCAGCGACTCCTCCGCGGCCTATTTCTGGCCGTTGTCATTGGAGCTGAAAGTGCCTGAACAGCAGCAGGGTAAAACCGCAGCCCCCTCCCAGACGGCCATGGGGGGGCCGGCCGACGTCCAATTGATGGTAAAAGGCCGCTTTGTGGCGAGGCAGCGATGAAAGGCAACCGGTCCAGCACCCACGTCATTGAGCTGGATGGCGAGCTGTACCGTATGGATGGGGGCACAGTGTCCGCCATCGAAGATCTGCGGGAAATTTCGGGCGACAAATGGTTGGCGACGGACTTTCAAGAGGGCTTGTCGCGTGTCATGACCGTCGAGGGCCCGGTCAAGTATGCGGAACTGTTGGTGCGGCGCAAACTGCAGGAGTCCGGCGAATTTGAAGAGCCGGTGAGCATCTTTACCCATTGGAAGAAAAAGCGCGGCAAAAATACCACCGATATCTTTTTCACGGCCGTGCCCTCCCGGCTGGCCCAATACTATCAGGATGAACTGGGACGCCAGGAGGATATCATCCTGGTATTCGGCGTGTACGGTGTGCTGTGGAACATGGTAACCCGCGCCGGCGGCAAAGAACCTCTGGCGGTCGTCTTCAGGCACCATCGCTTCGCGGAAGTGCTGGTGGCGTCAAGGGACCAGGTCTACTTTGCCAACCGATGCGTGGCCTTTGATACCGAAAAAGAGCAAATCGATGCCCTCTGGTCCACGGTACAGTCGGATATCGAAACGGTAGAGCAGGAGCGCCGTATTGGGGTGAACCGCATCATTTGTCTCAACTGGCTGCATGCTGAAGAAATACCCCCTTGGCCGAATGAATGGCAGCATCGCCTGGTGGTGGCCGAGCAGACCGATTGCGTCGTGGATGATCGACTGCATGTCGTGTCATGGCCTTTTGCCGTGCAACGGCAATCGACCGGCCGGAGCGTATCGCTTCTGAGTGAAAAGCTTTTCTATTTTGCCAAAAGCTGGGCGCCGGCATTGAATATGCTCCTGGTCCTGTTGACCACCGCCCTGGTGATCGGCGCCGTCGGATATCGCGGTCGTGCTTATCAGCTCCAGCGGCGTATAAACGATACGCAGCAACAAATCGGGGAAATTAAGATGGACCTTCCCAAGGAAACGCTGGATCAAGACTTTGACAGTCTCCTGAAATTTCTTGGCGAACTGGATCGCAACAGGCAGGCGCCCTCCTATCAGCAGATTGTGGATGATTTGACCCTGATGCCTTTCGATGCGCTGGCGCTGCACCGCCTGAAGGTGGAATTCGGATCAAACCAGGTGCGCCTGGAGCTTGCCGGCAGGATCGGGGCGTCCTTTGATCGCGCCCATGGCGGGTATCAGGCCTTTCTCAATAAATTGACGTCGCTGGGATACCGCATCGAAGAGAGCCGCTTTGAGACCCGGATCAGCGAGTCCCAGGTAATGCTCAAGCTGAGCAGGCCGGTGACATGAAACGCAAATACAATGGAATCATCGCGGTGGTCATTGCCGCCGCTGCCGTGGGTGCCGTTGCAGCCTATGCAGGCTCGGGCCTGTGGAGAAGCAATGAAGAGGTTCGGCGGCATGGTCCGTCGGCGCTGTCCAATATCAAGGTCCCCTCGCAAAGTCAGATGGCACAAATGGAAAAGTTAAAAGATCATCTGGCCCAACTGGCATCGCCGGTGAAGCGAAAAACAGTCGAAAGACCGCTGGTGCTTTTCGGATACCGGGGGCCTGACCGAACAAGCCGGGGCGAGGATCAAAGCGACGGAGAAGGCATAGACCATCGTCGTTTACAGCTCAGTCTGACACTGCAGGCCGGGTTAAACAATTACTGCATTCTTGATGGCAAATTCATGGCCGAAGGCGCGCATCTGGCCGATGGCACAGCGGTGTTGAAAATTGAAAGCCACAGGGTGCTTGTCGCCTTGAACCAGGAGCGGAGATGGATTTATCTGCAAGAACCGCAATCCGGAACCGCGGACCCGGCCAACCAAAAGATCGTCAACCAGGGAAAAAGGCAATCATGAAGAAAGCACTCCTCATCCTCATTCTGACCGCTTGGTGCTATGGCTGTGCCGCCGCTCCCGGCGCTGCACAAAAGCCCGAAGATCCGAATGCCGCGGCGCAGGCGTATATCGAAAAGAGTTCGCGTGCCTTGGCCGATCGTCAGGCCGAGCTGCGCCGTTCCTTGGAGCAGAAACCTGCACCCCAGCTGGATATGCCACCGCTGTTGCCGTCCTATGATCCATTGGAAGACCATATGGTCTCATTTTCCATGGTGGATGAATCCATCCAGACCGTCCTCTACGCACTGGCCAAAGCCGTGGGCATGAACCTCATCCTGGATCCCAGTATTCAAAAAGAGGATCGGAAACTGACCTTGAATTTCGAGAAGGTACCGGCCGCCCAGGTTCTTCGAGAAATCCTGGTCAGCTATGATTTATATTACGAGACCAAAGAAAACGTGCTCCGCATCCGCCCCTATCAGGAAGCGATCTTCAGCCTCAATTTTCTGAACACGGAAGTCAATTCCGAATTCGCCGTGGGCGGAGATGTGCTGGGCGCCGGCGAGAGCCAGTCCATCGGCGGCCTGTCGGGAAACTTTAAAATGACCGGTCGCAGCGCCGGCCAAAGCAATGCCTACGACGTGCTGGAAGAAAACATCAAACGGTTGGTGTCTTCCGGAGGGAAATACGCCCTCAACCGGTTGTCCGGGAGCCTGTATTTGAAGGATACCCCCGGGGTGATTCGTTCGGCGGCGCGGCTGATCAACAATTTAAAAGAGATGCTGGGTCGGCAGATCCTGATCGAAGCCCGCATCATCGAGGTTTCGCTCTCGGACGAACACCGCTATGGCATCAACTGGACCGCCCTGCGGGAAGAGGCCGCCGGATTCACCCAGAGCACCTTGACCGGATGGGGACTTGGACAAGGTATGATCCTGACCCACCAGGACAACGACTATGCCGTCAATGCCGTCATCGATGCCCTGGATAATTTCGGCGATACGCGGGTAGTATCAAACCCCAGCATTCGATCCAAGCACGGCAAACCGGCCATCATCAGCGTGGGTACCTCCTTTACCTATAAAAAGAGCATCGAGACCACACGCACCAGTACGGGAACGAGTGAAGATGTCTCCACGCAGGTGGAGGTCAGCACCGTCTTTGACGGATTGATCCTGGGCGTGATCCCCTTTATCGAAGAAGACGGCCGCATATCCTTGATGATCAATCCCATCAAGAGCGATGTGGATCGGGCCAGTCTGGAGCCTGAATCCGTGGGGGGCGCGGACAGCGGCCTGAGCATCTCCCTGCCGCGGGTGCTGATCAAGGAGATCAGCACGACCATCTCCCTGAACAACAATGAAGTGGCCATCCTGGGCGGCTTGATCGATCGCCGGAAAGTTACGGATGACAACAGCGTACCGGGGCTGTCGCGGATACCCGTATTGGGATACCTTTTTAAAGACGATATCGAGACCGAAGAGACCAGGGAATTGGTCATAATTTTAAGCGTGTCGCTGGTATGAGCCTGATTTTTCAATCGCTGCAGAAGTTGAACCCCGACCTGAAGGAGAGCGCCTCGGGAGCCGACAGCTGCGCGCCGGTTTCCGATCGGGCGGCCCGCAAATTATTGATGTGGCTGCGCCCTGTACTCATCGGTCTGGCATTTGTTCTGGCCCTGGGATGCGGCGTCGTTTATGCTGTTCAATATTTAAAAGATCATGTGCCTTTGGAAATGGCTGCCGCGGCACCTGCGCAGCAAAAAAAACATGCCGTCCCTCCGATCGCCCAACCGTCCGCTCCTGGGGCGGCGGCCGAGCCGAAGAATGCCTCTGCTGCCCAATCGCCGGCAGCGCAGTTAGCAGCTGCAAAACCAGTCAATGCCCAGACCCAGTATTACCCGCCGACCTCTGCCAAGGATTCTTCAGATCTTGCAACCTTGGCATTTGTTCAGGCCCGGGAGCAAGATTCGGCAACCCAGGCGGCAAAGGTCGCTACACAGGTAGATTCGGTCGCAGCCGCAGCGAATCCCAAAACCGGGATTTCGGTGACCGAGCGCACGGCCCAGGTTGACACACCGGTGTTGGAAGCGGCAGAGAGCGCCCGCCGCGCGGCGCTCGAAAAAAGCGCCCGTATCGGCCGGCTGGTGCGCCGGATCGAGGAAGCCCTGGCCGGAGGGCCGAATGCAGGGGATGCGCAAAGGCTTTTAAATGAGCTGGCACGCATCAAGGGCCAAAACCATCCCTATGTAGCGAAGATGCGCGCCTATTGGAACGCTAAACGCGGACATTACGATGCTGCCGAAGCAGATTTAAAGAAAGTAATTGCCGCCGTTCCGGATGATCTCGAGGCCGGCATCAACTTGGCTTTGATTGAAATCCATGCCCAACGCTATCAGGAAGCTCTGATACGCTTGAAACGGTTAAGAAATGCTTATCCGGAAAATAGTCTCATTGCAGACATGATCAAGAGGTTGAAGTGATGCTCACCGGTAGAGCCGCCGACAAGCTGACATTTACCGCCATTTACCTGGCCGTGGCGGTCCTGGTGGTATGGGGTGCCGGGCGCCTGGTCAACTTCGCCATCGATGTCGGATTTTACAGAGATTACCTGTCGCCCTGGGAGCTGTGCCTGGTGGAGATGCGCTACAAGCCGGTGAAATGGCCCCCGTTCACCCAGGATCATCCCGTGGGTTACATGCAATCGGTGGTTGGATTGATGAAAGCCAACGGACTGCATTTGCCGCGATCGAATACCCGGCATGATTTTATCTACCGCCTGGCCAAATTCGGCGCTGACGCCGCGCCATTGCTGCTGGTACTGCATGCGAACCGCATTGACATCTTCGGCCTGCCGCGCACCACTTTCGATCGCCTGGATCGATTCATAGATGGACGAATGGACCCGGGCGACGGTGATTTCACCGGCCGCCTGAGCCGGGATCAAATCACCATGATCGGTGCCTGGAGGATATGAAAGAGATGGCAAGCATGATTGATACGGCTTACCTCAGCTCGCTGGGGCTGAAGTATCACCCGTTTCCGGTGGCACCGGATGACCGGGATTTCTATACCACGGATTATCTTGAGCAGGTCATCGCCGAGATCGTTCATGGCATTGCTGCGCGCAAGGGGTTTATGGTGCTCAGCGGGGACGTGGGAGTCGGCAAGACAACCATCACCCGGCGAATTTTGAAAATTTTGACGGACCGCCAGGTGCGCACCTCGCTGGTGTTTCACACCTCATTAAAAGACGTGGATCTGCTCCGAGAGATCAATCGCGACTTCGGCCTGAATTCCCTTGCGGACGATAGCCCCCATCGACTGGGCGATCACCTGCAGCAGCTCAACGAATATCTGGTGGCCCAGTATCGGGCCGGCAGAAATTGTGCCATTATCATCGACGATGCCCAGAACCTGGATCGCGGCAGCCTGGAGTTGGTGCGCATGATATCCAACCTGGAAGCCCATCAGCAAAAACTGGTACAGATCCTGTTGGTCGGGCAGACGGAATTGATGACCCGCCTGAATGACCATGCCATGCGGCAGTTGCACAGTCGTATCGTTATTCGTAAGGTGCTGCGTTCGCTCTCTCGAGGGGAGCAGCGCCACTATATTGCGTTTAAATTGAACAGGGCCGGCGACCAGCAGTGCATCACCGTCACCCCGCCGGCCTACCTGAGCCTATATCGGCGCACCAGAGGTAATTTCAGGCGTTTGAACCTGCTCATGGACCGTTGCCTTTACGCGCTTTGCCGCCACGGCCAAATGCTGATCAGCCGCAAGGTGGTCAACTTGGCGCATGCGGACCTGTACCCTGAGAAATGCCGCCTGAAAAGAAGGGCCATGGCACTGGCAGCTTCCGCCATGCTGCCGCTGCTGGTGGTCATGGCGAGTTGGGGTATCCACCTGCACGCCAGTCGCAGCCTGATGGCGGCTGAAGCCGCAATCGGCAAACGCTTCAAGGTGCCGCAACCGCAATCCGTGATGACCGCAGCGATATCGCCTGCCGCGGCGTCAAAGGAAATTGCGCCCGCTCCCCATGGGGATTCGGCCGTTGAAGCGTTCCTGAGCATCTATCAACTGCATCGCTACAGCCAGGCGTTCCAGCAGGCGCTCGAACAAGGGCGTTTGAATGCCCTGGCGCAACGCATCTTTGCCGAAACAGGCTACCAGTTGGTTAAACTGAAATCGGTACCGGATGCGCTTCGACGGCATTACGGCGCACTCACATTTTCCGTGGTCCCCAATCAGCCGCCGGTATGGCTGCTTTTCTGGCAGCCGCAATTGGAACTCAGGCGCTTTTACCCCAATTACAGTGACAACGAGATTCGCAAGCTGCAGCAGCTGTTGGCAGATAGGAACCTTTACCGCTACAAGATCGACGGTATCGTGGGTACCCGCTTGACGCGTGCAGTAGTGGCGTTTCAAAAGCAACTGGATCTGCCGGTGACCGGATTTCCCGATACGGCCACCCTTTTTTGGCTTTGCCATCAGCAAGGAAAGGGGGCCCCATGGCCGAAAGCGTAAAACGAAAACCCATTGGCGTATTGCTCAAAGAGAAGGGGCTGATCACCGAAGAACATGTTCAGCACGCCCTTCAGGAGCAAAAGGTGACCAAGGAGATGCTGGGCGAACTGTTCGAACGCCTGGGATTCGTCACCGAGCATGATCTGGTCTCCACACTGGCGGAGCAGAACAATGTGCCCTTTATCGACGTCGACACCTTTATACCTGACGGAGAGGTGCTTAAACTCTTTAACAAAAACCTCTGCCTGAACAATACTTTCCTGCCCATTCGCCGTGACGGCAACGCCATTGAGTTGGCGGCTTATTTTGTCAGCGATGAAAAGATTCGCCAGATGGTTGGTCGCCACACAGGATTGGCACCCAAGATCCACATTGCCGAGCGCTCCAAAATTATCAACGCCATCCATAAATATTTTTACTTCCTGGAAAATCCGGTGGAAAAGCTTCTGGACACCGAGATCAACCTGCTATCCCAGGATACTGAAAATGCACGCAGTATGGATCAGTTTGTTCGCCTGCTGCTCCATCTGGCTGTCAAGCTGCGGGCCACGGATGTCCATATCCAGCCGTCGGCCAGAACGGTGAAAGTGGCGTTTCGCATTGACGGCGTCATGACATCGGTGATGTCGTTGCCGCCCGCGCTGCACCGCCTGGTAACCAGCATCAAAATGAAATCGCAGATGGATATCGCCGAGCAGCGGCTGCCCCAGGACGGCCGGTTCTCAGCCACCATTCTGAACAACCCGTACGACTTCCGGGTCTCCACCACGGTCTCCCCCCAGGGGGAGAATATGGTCATGCGCGTACTGCCCATGCAAAGCACCGTCATGGGCATGCAGCAGCTTGGTTTTTATACGGAACACATCGCCGTCGTGGAGAAGATGTTCAACGAGCCCTTTGGCATCATCCTGCTCACCGGGCCCACCGGCTCCGGGAAATCCACCACCCTGTATGCGGGCATCCGCCGCCTGAACCTGCTGGAAAAGAATGTCATCACGGTGGAAGATCCCATCGAATACGATATCCCCCTGATCCGCCAGACCCAGGTCAATGCCAAAGCCGGTTACAATTTCGCCAATGCCATTCGATATTTTCTGCGCCATGATCCGGATGTCATGCTGGTGGGAGAAATTCGTGACGCCGATACGGCCGCCACAGCCGTCACCGCATCCACCACCGGCCACCTGGTGTTGTCCACCTTGCACAGCAACAGCGCCATCGGCGCCATACCGCGATTGAGAGATCTGGGCATACGACCATTCTTAATCGCCGATTCCCTCATCGGGGTGGTTAGCCAGCGCCTGGTGCGCAAGATTTGCAAGGCCTGCCGGGTCGCCTATCGGCCCCATGATTGGGAAAAACGCTATCTGCGGGCTGCCCAATTGGAGAAATTATACAAGGGCAAAGGGTGTGAAGTCTGCGGCGGATCGGGATATTTCGGGCGGACCCTGGTGTATGAGCTGCTCACCGTCGATCAGAAACTCTCCCAGATCATCGATAAGGACGCCGAGATGAGCACCATTGAGAAAGTGGCCGTCAATAACGGCTTCGTAGATATATTTGATGTCACCTTCCGCAAGGTCAAGGAAGGGATCACCACCGTCGAGGAAGCCGTGCGTGTGTTGGGCAATATACGTCAGGCGGGCGGCGCGGTGGACACCAACTAAGCCACAGGCTGGTCTTGGGAATAGGGATGAATTACTACCGCTATAAATTGATTACAGCAGAAGGCGAAATCAATGCCGGTATCGCCAAACTACCTTATAAAGAGACCATGTCAGCCGTCAACCATTTGGAACGCAACGGCGCCGTAACGCTGTATGTGCGCAAACTGAGCCGGCTGGTCCAGTGGGTATTTCGGTTGGCGGATATAAGGCCCCAGCGCAGGCTTCCCCGTACCCTTGCGGCGGAATTGATGAACAACCTCGCCTTGATGCTGAAGGCCGGCATGCCCATGATTTCAGCACTGGAAGAGGCGGCCCAGACCGAAGAATTTCCCAAGATCACAAAGGACTTCGAAGAGATCATCGAGCGCATCAAAGGTGGATCCAGCTTTTCGGAAGCCGCCCAGCGCTATCCCCATATTTTTCCCCAAAGCGTTATCTTTCTGATTCGCATGGGAGAAGATACCGGCAAACTGGACGAGATGCTCAGGGATTCGGCCGACCATTTGCTGCGCATCGAGAAGATCGTCAGCGACACCAAGCAGGCTTTGCTCTACCCTTGCTTTGTGATGGGCGCTATCGGCGGCGGTTTGGTTTTCTGGTTTGCCTATGTGGTGCCCAAAATCGTGGGACTTTTCAAGGAACTGGATGTGGCCCTGCCGGTCCTGACCGTCTTCCTGATTCAGTGTTCCGAATTCTTTCAGGCCTACTACCTGCACATGATCGTTATCGGCGTGGGGCTGACAATGGTCTTCTTTGCGCTACGCAGGCGCAGCCGGCGGTTCAGAAAAGCCACGGACCTCGTCTTGCTGCGGACGCCTATCGCCAAGCGCATTGTCACTGCCTCGGTCCTGGCATATATCTCCGAATATTTCGCCATGCTGATCAATGCGGGTATCGATATCCTTCAATCCGTCAGGATTTTGAAAGATTCCGTGAGCAATGCGGTTTATGGGGACAAATTGCACGAAGTCAAGGAGTTTTTGGAACACGGTGAGGGCATCTCGGACAGTTTCAAAAAGGCCCTTATTTTTCCAAACTTCGTGGTGCGCATGATGAGCGTCGGCGAATACAGCGGTACCTTGCCCGAGCAACTCAACTACATTGCCGAGCAGTATCGCAACAAACTCTCCATTTTGGTGGCCACCATCGGAAAATCCATCGAACCGCTGATTCTCATGGTGGCCGGCACCATCTTTGCCGTGGTCATCATCGGATTATTCCTTCCCATCTACGACCTGGTCAGCAAGGTCAGTGCATATTAGGACGTTGCATGGAAATCGGAAAGTACGCATCCAATAGAATAACCACCCTAATTTTCAGAATTTTCTCAAGATGGAAGCCAAATTGTCCGATACCATTTGCGGTGATTAGTGCGAGGCTATCCTTGTGCGCCACAGGGGACCGTGGATCGCTTTTTGCCTTCACTGACATATACTCATTTTAGATCGATACAGGGTGATCCGGTTGATAAAACAAAGCGGTGAAAGATGTTCAGAAAACCATACAAAACCATTATAGCGGTCCACGAGGATCAGGTTAGCTGGTTCTCCGGCAGCCCGGATATCAGCGGCCATCGGTTTTTCCAAATGCCGTTGCAGCAGCTCCTGGATGATACGGCGCCTTTGCCGCCACTGCCGGACTGGCTAAAGGGCGGACGCAAGACGCTATGCATATTGCCGGACCATTGGTTCGGCAGCCAGAGTTTTTCTTTTCAATCCGGAAAGCCGTCGCTGATCGAACCCTTCCTTGAACGCAGGTTAATTGCAGCCCTCCCGGGCCAAAAGTCAATCCGTCATTTTTTCAACTACCGGCAAATTGGTGATCGCGGCCAGCGCAACCTGTCCGCTCTGTATTTTCAGGAAGACAAGAGCTTCCAGCTATACGCGGTCCTGAGAAAACTCAACCATTCCCCGCAGCAGATAACGGCGCCGGCATTTTTATGGGAAGATACACTTCAACAGGCGCTTGATGATTTCCAGCAGTTCGGAACCTTGGTCGTCCATCTAACCGGGAAGGAATTTCAACTCTACTTCTATCACCAGGGCATCTACCAATTTTCCCGAAGTGTCATGGCAGCGGATGTGGATGATGGCCTGGAATCGCTTGGGTACGAGATCAATCAATCGCTCTACATGTTTTCCCAGACGGCCAAAAGTCAGCTGGACCGAATTTACATACACTGCGATGCGGATCAGTGCCGGGAAAAACTGTCAGAAATATTGGGCCGCGAAGTGATCGACCTGAAGCCATTGATAGATCCCGGGGCATCCGAACTCATCGATTTACCGCAATTGGCCATATTGAATGGGTTGCTGAGGCGGACCCATCTGCACAGCGGGGCCCGGTTTTTCGGCATTATACACCGGCAAGTGAAGCAGGCTATAGAGTGGCGGCCTGTACAATGGGTGGGTACCATCATCGGGGTGGTGCTTCTTTTGGGGTTGATGGGAGAGCATTACATATTGCGCACGATGCTCGACAGGGCTGAAAACAACTATCATACCATGCAGCAGCGGGCAATTATCGCGTCGTCGGGCGCTGGATTGTCGGAATATCCGGACACCCTCGAAAGTGTATTGGGCAAGGCGCGGCGATCGATCCTGGTCGATGCGGTGCATCGGATGCCGGCGAGCTTTCCCGATCAGGTAAAACTTAACAAGCTGGAGTTGTCTGTCGATCCCGAATCGATACCGACCCTCAAAGTGGCCGCCTGGGTGCAAGCGCGCGACGCCGAAGAACTGCAGGCGATTCTCAAGGCGCTCATCGCAGAGCTGAAAGGGCGCTTTGAAGGTGTCCAATCCCTGTCGCTCAACGACTTTGATATCCGTTTGAACCGCTCCGGAGACATACACAACCCGAATCGCTATCAAATTGATTTTACATTGGAGCTGACATGACATCCAAATTGAATCAACATTGGCTGGTGGTCGGAGCGCTCTGGTTGGCCGTTATAGTCATGACCTGTTGGAATTTCAACACAATCGAAGCCATCGCCCGGTCGCGCGAGAACGGTGAGCGGCTGCGCAAAGAGGTCGTGTTTCAGCACCGCAACAGCGACAAATTACAGCAGGTCAGCAAGTTGCATGCGGCGTATTTCAAACCTGTGGCCTCGGTAAAACTGGGATTTGAATCTATCAGAAGTTCCATGCATGCCCTCGCGGCCCTGCTGGGCCTGGAAAACGTCCAGATCGAAAGCCGGATGGTTCAGGCGACAACGGAGCAATTGCCGTTCATCGTCAGGATGCAGGGCGGCAGCCAGAGCGCCATGGGGTTTGTCACGGCGCTGCTGAGCTATCCCTATCTGTCGGTCCAGAACTCCCGCATCGTGGTTCACAACACGGCAGGCGATGCGGAGATCGAGTTAGAGCTTCTATTTTACTTCAAGACAGAACCCCGGGAAGAGGTGGCGCCGAATCCTTTGCAGGCCGCGGCGGCATTGCCGGCTGGAGGAAACCACAGACCATGAAGATCTCCGCAAGCAAACAGCGCATGTGTATCGGGTGGTGGTTTCTGGCGGCCCTGGTCTTGGTCGGTCTGAACGCTTCTCAGTTTATGTCTCTCGAGGAGCAGCCCCTGGTGGGATACTCACCTGCCATTAAACTGGTGCAGACCAAATTGCAGGATTTTGACAAAACCGTGGCGACCGGCATCTTCGCTATGAAAGATCGCATCCATCTGATTGGGGCGGGTGCCAGGTATCCGGCCGACAGCCAGGCAGCGCACAACCCTGGAGCCGGCAGGACCCGGATGGGCACCCCAATTCCGGAAGCCGCTGAAATCGCGCTGCCGAAGCTGTCCGGCATTATGCAGGCCTTGGACCCCCGAGGCGCTGTTTACTACCGCGCCGTGCTTAATGGGCGCGTGTGCGGGGTGCGGGATAAAATTGATGAAT